>Ga0190273_10000209_pt1 | contig 28335 bp, 20 predicted proteins | sample Popmic504IS_FD_134513 | JGI IMG/M metagenome (GOLD analysis project Ga0190273, IMG submission 134513) | Populus adjacent soil microbial communities from riparian zone of Shoshone River, Wyoming, USA - 504 IS | ecosystem: Environmental > Terrestrial > Soil > Riparian zone > Trees stand | place... | reverse complement strand
CGCAGCACTTCGACGCGCTGCAGGTCGTAGAATTCCTGCTCGAAGAAGCGGTTACGGATGAAGGGCGTGTTGTTGAACGCAACCGCCACCGCAGCGTCCGTCGTCGCTGAAATGGCCTGGGTGCCGATGCCTCTGATCTGGATCGAATAAGACGAGAAGTTCGTCTTGGTGAAGGTCATGTTCGGAACCTGGGTCATCAGGTCCGGACCGCCTGCCACTTGCGACCGCTCCAGCTGCTCCTGCGTGAACGCCGACATGGCGATCGGCACGTCCTGGATATTCTCCTCGCGCTTCTGGGCGGTGACGATCAGGGCCTCGACCTCAGCGCCGTCCCCCGCGGCGCCTTGGGACTGGGGGGCGGCGGCCTCGGTGATGCGGACGGCGCCGGAGCCCGCGAACTGGGCGCGCAGGCCGGTGCCGGTCAGCAGCCTCGTCAGGCCTTCCTCGGCCGAATAATCACCGACCAGGGCTGAGCTGCGGCGGTTCTTCACGGCCGAGCCGTCGAACACCAGTTGCTGGCGCGAGGTGCGCCCAAAGGCGATCAGGGCCGAGCCGATGTCCTGGGGCGGTATGTCGAAGCTGTAGGTGGCATTCTGCGCGAGGGCGCATTCCGGCGCCGTGAACGCCAGCAACGCGGCGATCCCCGCCGATGCGGTCAGTGCGGCGCGGCCTGCCTTGCGGATAGACATCTCTCATTCCCCCCCATTTTTACGCCCGCGTAAATCAGGCGCTTGAAGGGTTAGACGCACCACCGGCGGAATCATTCACCGGCTTGCGGGGAGGATCGGCGGAAATGACGGTGCCGCCGCCGCGCTGCTCGGCGCGGACGGAGAATACGGCGGTGACGCCGTCGATGAAGGCGTCGGTGTCGCCGGCAGTAAAGACGCCGCTGACCAGCACCTGACCGGCGGCGGGGTCGGCCAGGGTGATCTTGCGCTCGGCATAGCGGTTGACCCGCTCCACCGCCGAGGCCAGCGGCTCGTTGCGGAAGATCAGCTGGCCGCCCTCCCACGACAGCGACCGGGACAGGTCGGCCGAGGCCAGCTGCGCGACCGGCGCGGCGTCAGCCATGATCAGCTCGCCGCCGGGTTTGAGCACCAGGTCGGCGGACTTGCGCGCCTGCCCCACCGGGATCGGCGTGGGCGTCGCCAATAGCGACTCCTGCGTCAGCACCGAGACCTTGCCCTCATAGAGGATGACCCGCACCTGGCCGCCCAGCCGCTCGACGCTGAACTCGGTGCCCACCGCGACCACCGTCTTGCCGGCGGCGGCGACGGTAAAGGGCCGCAGCGGGTTCTTGGCGACGGAGAACCGCGCCCTGCCCTTCTTCAGCGTCAGCTGGCGGCGGGCGTGGGTATAGCGCAGGGTGACCGCGCTGTCGGCGTCGAGCGACAGCTTCGAGCCATCGGGCAGCGCCACCACCTCGCGTTCGCCGACGCCGGTGCGGTAGGTGGTCGGCAGGCCGATGAACCAGACGCCGGCCATCACCGCGACCAGCAGGCTCGCGGCCATGGCCATCGTCCGCCGCGACAGCAGCGCTCCATGCGCCCAGCGCCTAGCGTTAGCGCGCCGGGCGCTCTCCAGCGCCTGGCCGCGCAGGACGACCATCTCCGGCGAGCCGGCCTGGTCCTCGACCCCGCTCCACAGAGCGACAGCCTCGTCGAACAGGGCGGCGTTGCCGGGCCTATCGGCCAGCCAGGCATCGAAGGCTTCACGCTCGGCCCCGACGAGCGGCCCCTCGGCCAGGCGCAGGCACCAGGCCAGCGCCGCCTCGCGCGCTTCCCCGAGGCCGTATTCATGACGGACGGTCATGGCGTGCTCCCCAGACGCTTCCACAGGTGGGCCATGGCCTTCATCAGGTGCTTGTCGACCGCGCTGGTGGAAATGCCGTAGGTGGCGGCGATGTCGCGCTTCTTCATCTGCTCCACGCGGTAGAGGATGAAGATCGCGCGCGTGCGCTCGGGCGCCTCGCGCAGGGCGGCGGCGACCTGTCCCAGCGCCTCGCGGCCGGCCAGCACCCGCTCGGGATCGATGGGCTCGACCCCGAACCCCTCACCGGCCAGCACGCCGAAGCGGTAGGCCTCACGCACCTTGTGACGGCGGCCGCGGTCGCGCAGCAGGTTGGCGGCGATCTGGAAGATGTAGGCGTCGGCCTGGTTCAGCTCGCCCGGGCTCATCGCCGTCAGCCGCGAGAACACCTCCTGCGTCAGGTCTTCGGCCTCGGCGTGGTTGGCCAGTCGGCGCAGGAAGAACGCCATCAGCGCCGGGCGAAAGCGCCGGTTCAGCTGGACCAGATCACCCTGTGCGGCCGAAGCCTGCATGCCGCTGCCACCCCGCCGGCAAAGCGCCGCGCCTACGTATGACGCACCACCCCCGCGATCGTGCAGCAGATCGGCGGAAAAAAGAAACGGCAGGCGCTCAGGTGAGCTTGCCCGCGCCGCTGGCAGGTTCGCCCTCGAGGGTCAGGTCGGCGGCGGCGGCCAGTTTGCGCAGGGTTTCCGCGTGGCTCGCCCGGCTGATCCGGTAGCCCGACAGCAACAGGATGGTGAGCCCGTAGAGGAAGACCTGAACGGGCACGTAGATCAGGCCCAGATTGCGCACGATCTCGGGCGCCACTTCGCCTGGCGCCACGCCCCGGGGGAAGTGGACGACCGAGATGATCATCCCCGCCGCAAAGATGCCAAGGCCGGAGACGGCCTTGTTGATGAAGGCGGCGGCCGCGAAGAACAGGCCCTCCTGCCGGCGCCCCGTCTTCAGCTCGGAGTCCTCGACCACGTCGGCGATCATCGACGTGAACAGGATCGAACCGGCGATACCGGCGGTAATGGCCAGGGCGTTGACCACGAAGATCAACGGATAGAGCACGGCGGAGTCGTTGGAAGGGAACGCGCCCAGGAGCCGCAGCACGATCGGCATGGCGCTGATCGTCAGGCCCAGCGGAATGAGGACCATCGCCGCGGGCTTCTTGTCGAAACGCGTGGCGATCCGGGGCGCGATGGCGAAGGCCAGGATCGCTGCGATCAGGCTGGAGAGGGTGAAGCCCGCGATCTCGCCGGCCGAGAACTGCCAGAAGTAGGTGGTGAAATAGAGGTTGATCGAGAACCCCAGCCCCACGGCCGTGGCGTAGAAGAAGCTGGACGACAGGATCATCAGGAAGGGGCGGTTCGACAGCGTGCTTATCATCTCCCCCAACAACCGCCCAAGACTGGTCTCGCCGTGCGGCGCGGCGCGGAGGTTGGGTATCTCCTTGTGGGTGCCTATCGAGGTCACCAGGATCGCGAACATCATCAGGCCGGCGGCGAAAAGCCCATAGCTGGCGTAGCCGGCGCGGTTGAGCTGCCCCACCGGGTGGGCGGCATCGGGCTTCAGGAAGACCGCGAGTGCCAGGCCGTACATGGCCAATCCGCCTATCCAGCCGAACAGGTACCGGTAGGAGAGCAGCCGGGTGCGCTCGTCGTAGTCGGTGGTGAGTTCCGCCGCGAGCGCCGCCGACGGGATTTCGTAGCAGCTGATGAAGGTGCGAACGAGGATGGCGACACCGACCAGGTAAGCCACCTGCGCGGGCTGGCTCCAGGCCATCGGCGGGTTCCAGATGAGCAGGTAAGACGCCGCCACTGGCAGCGCCGCAAAGTACATGTAGGGGTGCCGGCGGCCCCAGCGCGAGCGCGTGTTGTCCGACAGCTGGCCGATGACCGGATCGAAGAAGGCGTCGATCACGAACGCGCACAGGATGGCCACGCCCACCGTCGCGGCGGGCAGGCCGACCACCTGCGCGTAGAAGAACTGCAGGAAGTACGAAAAGCCGTTGTCCTTGACCCCGAACGCTACCGACCCGAACCCATAGAAGAGGCGCGTCGAGGGTTTGAGCGTGCGCGCGCCGGTGGGCGGGTTTGCCGTGACTGCGGACAACGAGGCCTCCTTACTTATTTGCGCCGGACAGGGCAGCGGCGAGGTCCATTTTCTGTGCGCGTTTGGCCGCCTGGAAGCCGGGGCGTTCCGTGAGCCTGCCCCAGTACTCGAGGATCGCCGGCGAGACGTTTTCCAGCAGCTTCAGGTGATTGGCGAGCAGCAGCGCGTAGCCGACGCTGATGTCCGCCGCCGTGAACCGCCCCGCGCACAGCCACTCGGCGCCCGCGAGCGCGCGCTCGGCATGCTTCAGCCGCGACAGGAACCAGCGGGCGTAATCGTCGGCGGCGGCGTCCGCCCTGCCCTTCTCGAAGACGCGGTAGCGCAGCACGAGCGTTTGGGGGAAGGTCAGCGTAGCTTCGCCGAAGTGCAGCCAGTTCAGCCACGCGCCGTACTCCGGCTGGTCCGGCGCGACCGCCAGGCTGCCGTCGCCGTAGCGGGTGACGAGGTACTGCACGATGGCGGCGGACTCGGTCATGAAGGTGTCGCCGTCGATCAGCGCCGGGATGGTGCCGAGCGGGTTGACCTGCAGGTACTCGGGCGCCCGCACCCTCGGCGGGAACGGCAGCAGATGCAGTTCGTAGGCCAGCCCCAGCTCCTCCAGCGCCCACAGCGCGCGGAACGAGCGGGCGTCCGGGCAGTGGTAGAGCTGGATCACGAGATCATCCCAGGGCCCGCCCGCTGGAGTCGCCGAGTTGTGAGCCGCCATCGCAGTCGAGGATCGTGCCGGTGATGTAGGAGGCCGAGGGGCTGCACAGGAAGACGGCGGCCTCGGCGACCTCCGAGATCTGGCCCCAGCGCTTCATGGCGATGCGCTCCTGGTGGCCGCCGCTGGCGTCAGCGCCGGGCGCCAGCCGCGACATGCCCTCGGTGCCCGCGATGGGCCCCGGCGAGATGCCGTTGACCCGCACGTCCGGGCCCCACTCCATGGCCAGCACCCGCACCACCTGGTTGATGCCGGCCTTGGCGGCGCAAGCGTGGATCTGCAGCGGCATCGCGTTGACCGCCTGCCCCGCCGTGATGGCGATCAGCGACGCGCCCGGCAGGTTGAGCAGGTCGTAGCAGCCGCGGAAGACGTTGAAGGTGCCGTTGAGGTCGATGTCGACCACCGTCCGGAAGGCGTTGGCCGACATCCCGAGCGCCGGGGCCAGGAAGTTGCCGGCCGCGCCGGAGACGACGATGTCGAGCGGCCCCAGCGCCTCGGCCACCTGCTCCATCGCGCCGCGGATGGCGGCGTAGTCGCGGACGTCCGCCGTCAGGCCGAGCGCGCCGTCGCCGATCTCGCGCGCCGCATTGGCGGCCTTCTCGGGATTGCGCCCGAGCACCGCCACCCGCGCGCCGAGCTCGGCGAAGCGTTTGGCGATGCCGAGGTTGATGCCGCTGGTGCCGCCGGCGACGAACGCCGTCTTGCCCGCCAGAAGGCCGTCCTTGAAGGCGCTCATGGCGCTTCCTCCCTGCTTTGGCCGCCATGTCGCCACCTTGCCCTAGCGAGAAGCAACCACGGAGTTCGCCCTCCGCCGGCGGGCATGCTCAGAAAGCGGCAAATCTCCACGACTTCTCCACACCGTCTTCAAGCGCCGCGTGGCCACGAGGCTAATGAACAGAGTCATCGACCGGCGACCTCGGTCCCAGACACAGGAAGAACTCCGATGACGCTTGCAACCGCGGAACTTGCTCCGCCCAACCCGAACAAGGCTCTCTGGGAAAAGGGAGACTTCACTCGCCTTGCCGCGACGATGCGCGAGAGCGGAGACGAACTGATCGAAAGCCTCGGCGTGGCGCCTAGCATGGATGTGCTCGACCTCGGCTGCGGCGACGGCACCACCGCCATCCCGTCGGCCCGCCGGGGCGCGAACGTCCTCGGCGTGGACATCGCGGCGAACCTCGTGGCCGCGGGCAATGCCCGCGCGCGGGCGGACGGACTGGCCAACGTGCATTTCCAGGAAGGCGACGCCTCGCGCCTCGACGGGCTCGGCGATGACAGCTTCGACCTGGTGGTCAGCATTTTCGGCGCGATGTTTGCTCCGCGTCCGAGCGATGTTGCGCGGGAAATGGTCCGCGTGACGCGTCCCGGCGGGCGGATCGTCATGGGCAACTGGATTCCGGGTGATCCGACCCTGATCGCCCGCGTCCTGAAAATCTGCGCCGCCTACACCCCGCCGCCGCCCGAGGGCTTCGTAAGCCCGGTGACATGGGGCCAGGAAGCGACGGCGCGCGAACGCTTCAGGGCGGCAGGCATCGCCGACAGCCGGATCAGTTGCGAGCCCGCGACCTATACGTTCCGGTATCCCGGTCCGCCGCGAGATTTCCTGGCCATCTTCCGCGACTACTACGGCCCGACCATGAACGCGTTCGAGGCGGCGGAACGGAGCGGCCGGCGGGCCGAGCTTCAGCGGGAGCTGGAAGAGCTGTTCGAGGCGGAGAACCGGGGTGGGCCCTCGCGGACGGAAATCCCGGCGACCTACCTGAAGGTCATCGTTTCCAAATAGCCGACGTAAAACTAGCGCCTGCCCAACCAACCGTCGGGCAGGCGCTTTCTAGCGAAACTCCAGTCCCGCGAACTCGCCAGAGCGGCGCCAGTTGTCGATGTACTTGAAATAGGCCATCGGCCCGGCTGGGTAGCCGACGAAGAAGTTGGACGCCGGGCCAGGCGGCTGGCCCTCGTTGTTGTAGTAGCCGGGCGTGCAGTCGGGCGAGCCGATGATGCGGCCGGGGCCGGTCAGCAGCAGCTCGATCCAGGCGTCCTGGGCCTCCCTGGTGACCTCGATGCGTTCGCGGCCCTCATCGAGCGCGTGCTTGACGATCGACGCGATGGTGCGGCCCGCCTCGGTCAGGTTGTGCGGCACGTTGGAGATCAGGTTGGCGCCTTGCGTGGGCTGCACGAAGAAGGCGTTGGGGAAGCCATGGACGTGGATGCCGTGCAGGGTCCGCATGCCCTCGGCCCAAGCCTCGGATAGTTTCAGGCCATCGACGCCGGTGAGGTCAAAACCAGCCCGACTTTCGAAGCTCGTGCCGACCTCGAAGCCCGACGCATAGATGATGCAGTCGACCTCGTATTCGACCCCCGCGACCACGAAGCCGTTTTCGGTGATCCGCCCGACGCCCTTGCCGTCGGTGTCGACGAGGCGGACGCCGGGCTCGTTGAATGCGTCCAGGTACTCGTCGTGGAAGCACGGCCGCTTGCATAATTGCCGGTACCAGGCTTTCAGCTTCTCGGCGGTCTCGCGGTCGCGGACGACCTGCTCGGCGCGCCGGCGGATTTCTTCCATCTTCTCGTGATCGCTGTCCTCGTAGGCGGCGAGCATCTTCTGCGGCACGCGGTCCTCGGGCGGCAGCAGCATGATCTTCTGGCGGATGCGGCGGGATAGGTCGGTCCAGCCGTCCTGGACCAGGTCCTCCTCGGCGCCGCCGCCGGCCTGGTTGGCCGTGAAGTTTTCGAGCCAGCGCTGCTGCCAGCCGGGCGTGGCGATACTCTCGAACCATTCCGGATCGATGGGCGCGTTAGCTCGGACGTCGACCGATGAAGGCGTGCGCTGGACGACGTAGAGGGTGTCACAGGCGGTGGCGAGGTGGGGCACGACCTGCACCGAGGTGGCGCCGGTGCCGATGATGGCCACGCGCTTGTCGGCCAGCCTGTCCAACGGCGCGCCGTTGGGGTCACCGCCGGTATAGGCATAGTCCCAGCGGCTGGTGTGGAAGGAGTGACCCTTGAAGCTCTCGATGCCGGGGATGCCGGGCAGCTTCGGAACGTGCAGCGGCCCCGTACCCAAGCCGATGAAGCTGGCCGTGAAGCGGTCGCCCCGGTCAGTGGTGATCACCCACCGCGCGCCCTCCTCGTCCCACAACAGGTCCTCGACTTCGGTGTGGAACAGGGCGTTGTTGTAGAGGCCGTACTGCTCGCCGATGCGCCGGCTGTGTTCGAGGATCTCCGGCGCGTGGGCGTACTTCTCGGTCGGCATGTGGCCGGTCTCTTCGAGGAGCGGCATGTAGACCATCGAGGCGGTATCGCACTGGGCGCCCGGATAGCGGTTCCAGTACCAGGTGCCGCCAAAGTCGCCGCCCTTCTCGATGATGCGGACGTCTGTGACCCCTGCCTCGACCAGCCGCGCGCCAGTCACCAGTCCCGCGAATCCGCCGCCGACGAAGGCGAAGGTGACATGGTCGGTCTTCGGCTCGCGCTCCACCCGCGGCGTGTAGGGATCGTCGAGGTAGTGGGCGAGGCGTCCCTCGATGCGCAGATACTGGTCGTTGCCGTCCGGCCGCAGGCGCTTGTCCCGCTCCTCGCGATACCTGGCGAGGAGGGCCTGCTTGTCGATTACGGTCTGGGTCATGGGGGGCCGTCACTCGGGGGGAAGCGAGCTCTGACGATGCAGAATAAAGTGCGCCGGGCAACCGTGCCCCTGCGTCAGGCTAGCGCCGGACGTAACGGTCGCCGTTGAAGCGGAAGACCGGCATCGCATCGAACCCCGGTCCGCCGACCTCAATATCCGGCCATCCGTGGGTTTTGGCGCCGAGTTCCGCCGCCATGCCGACCTCGTCGAGGATGACCGCCCAGCCGGCGGGCCGCCGGGTGAGCAGCACGAAAGCCTCGGCGGTATTGCCGTAGCAGAAGGTGCTGCTTTCCCTGATCCAGGCCTCCGGAGCCCCGTCACCGTTCAGGTCGGCGACTTCAAGCGACCCGGTCTGTTTGGACTCGGTCACATCGTCCTCGCACCGCACCCACTGGCCGCCTTTCAAGGTGAACCCCGCCGCCTTGAAAGCGGCCGCCTTGTCCGCATCGGAAAGCGCCGGCGGCGCGGCGGCGGCGGACGCGCCGGTTAAAAGTGAAAGCAGCACGATACCCGTCAGCAACCGCATGTTGGACACCTCCCGTTTGCGGCCAGCATGACTCGCATAACGCCGCTCGTCGAGACGAGAGGGCATCGCGCGGCCTTGCGGTGCGGTCTCGGTCAGCGCGCCGGCCGGGCGAGCAGGCCGCGGATGCAGGCGTTGAGGCTCTCATCCAGGATCGGCTTTTCGACGATGGGCACGCCGAGCCGCCAGCAGGCCTCGCGCACGGCCGGCGTGGGGCGCGTGGCGATGACCACGGGCCTACCCTTCAGACCCGCTGATTGCAGCCGCTCGATGAGGCCGACCGCGTCGATGCCGGGGCGCTGATCGATGACGAAACAGCCGACGTCATTCAACCCGCCAACCTTCAACAGGGCCTCGCCGTTTTCGAAGGGCAGAATGGGATACCCCTCCGCGATCAGCGAAAAGCAGATCGCCTCGCGAAGCGGCGCATCGTCGGCGACAACGGCCACCACGGGCAGGCTTCGCGCGGTGAAGGGTTGCGGGCGCACCATACGCCTTTGTCAGGTCGGCTGGCGGCCAAGTCCTTGATCCTGCTCAATCAGCCGGTCGCCGGCGCCGATATCCCGGCCTTCAGCGCCAGCCGGATCAGTTCGGCGAAGCTGTCGGCCTTCATCTTGCTCATCACCTTGGCGCGATAGATTTCGACGGTGCGGTCGCTGATGCCGAGGGCTCGGGCGATGACCTTGTTAGCCTGTCCGGCGACGAGGCCTTCCAGCACCTGGCGTTCGCGGGTGGAGAGCTGGCCCACCCGCCCCTGCAGCTCGGGATCGGCGGCGGACGCCGACTTGAGCGCGGCCCTGACGGCGCCAAGCAGGTCATCATCGCGGAACGGCTTTTCGAGGAAATCGCAGGCGCTGGCCTTCATCGCCTCCACGGCCAGCGGCACGTCGCCATGGCCGGTGATGACGATCACCGGCAGTGACACCCCCATCTCGCGGACCCGCCGCATCAGCTCGATGCCGTTCATCTGCGGCATGCGAACGTCGGTGACGATACAGCCCGCCGACAGTCCTGCGGCGGCCTTGAGGAAGCTGGCGGGACTGTCATAGGTCCGGGCCTTCACCCCGGCCGAGGCGAACAGGAAGGCGAGCGAGCGGCGCACCGCGTCATCGTCGTCGATCACATGGACGACCGGCTCACTCGCCATGGGCCGGCTCCATGACCGCGGCGGGCGCCGTCAGGTGGAATACCGTCCCACCCCCCGGATTGGGTTCCGCCCAGATCCGCCCGCCTTGCGACTCGACGATGGTCCGGCAGATCGAAAGCCCCACGCCCATTCCGGTCGCCTTGGAGGTGTTGAAGGGCTGGAAAAGCCGTTCAGCGATCTCCGGCTTCAGGCCGGGGCCCGTGTCGGCGACGCTGAGGCGGATCATGCCGCCCTGGTCCGGCGCGCTGGCGATGGTCAGGTGACGCGGCTGGCTCCGCTCCTCCACCATCGCCTCGATGGCGTTGCGGATCAGGTTCAGCAGCACCTGCTGTATCTGCACCCGGTCGACCAGGATGGTGTCGGCGGTCTTGTCGAGCCTGAAGTGCACGCGAACGCCGTGTTCGCGCGCCCCGACCAGCGCCAGGGCGCTCGCCTCGTTGACCATGCGGCTGACGCTCTCGGCCCGACGTTCGATGTCGCCGCGCGACATGAAATCGCGCAGCCGGCGGATGATCTCGCCCGCCCGCAAGGTCTGGTCCACGGCGCGGTCGAGCGCTTCGTTGACCAGGTCCATATCCAGCGGCGCCTCGGACTGGGTCAGCCGGCGAAGGCCGCTGAGGTAGTTACCGATGGCCGACAGCGGCTGGTTCAGCTCGTGCGCCAGCGCCGAACTCATCTCGCCCAGGGCCGACACCCGGGAGATATGCACCAGTTCGCTTTGGAGCTCCTGCAGCCGCTGTTCCCTCTCCTGCCGCTCGGTGAGGTCGCGGATGAAGCCGGTGAACAGCCTGACCTTGTTGGAGACCACCTCGCCGACCGAGAGCTCGATCGGAAAGGTCGAGCCGTCCTTGCGCTGGGCCACGACCAGCCGCCCCACGCCGATGATCCGCTTCTCGCCGGTGCGGTGGTAGCGTTCGAGATAGCCATCGTGCTCGTCGCGGTAGGGATTGGGCATCAGCATGCTGACGTTGCGGCCCACCACCTCCTCGGCCTCGTAACCGAACATCCGCTCGGCGGCGCGGCTGAAGCTCTCGATATGACCGGCCTTGTCGATGACGATCATCGCGTCCGGCACGGTGTCGAGAATCGAGGCCAGCAGCTCGGCGTGCGGAGTGTTCGGCATGTGCTCGCCCAATGGCGCTCGCATACCAGATCAGCGCCCCGTCCGAAGCTACGGGGTTTCCCTTATGGGTTCGACCCGAATTTCGGGCGCGGGAGCCGGGGCCTACCGATAGTGCGCGACTTGCGCCCGGGGAGACCGGCATGGCCCACGCTCAAACCATCGAAACCGCGGACATTCGCAGCTGGCCGTCGGCGTCCGGCGGTCCGCTGCTGCCGGCCGTGGGTCCGCGCCTGACGTTCAGCCGCGAGGCGGAAATCTTCGGCGAGGGCGAGCGCTCGGAGCACATCTATCAGGTGCTGGGAGGCGTCGTCCGCACCTGCCGGTTCTCCAGCGACGGCCGCCGCCAGATCGAGGACTTCCACCTGGCGGGAGAGTATTTCGGGCTGGAGATGGGCCCGGACCACAGCTGCTCGGCCGAAGCCATCGGGGAGGTGACGGTGCAGCTGCTCAAGCGCAGCACGCTCATGGAGCTCGCCACCCGCGACGTGGACGTCACCCGGCGCCTGCTCGAACTGACCATGAGCAGCCTGGCGCGCGCCCAGAAGCATGTCGACGTGCTCAGCCGCAAGGGCGCCTGCGAGCGGGTCGCCGCCTTCCTGCTCGACTTCGCCGACCGCTCGGGCGCCGCCGCCTTCGTCGACCTGCCGATGTCGCGCCAGGAGATCGGCGACTACCTCGGACTAACCATCGAAACGGTATCGCGCACCTTCACCCAACTGGAAGCGGACCGGCTGATCGGCCTTGCCGACCGCCGCAGGGTGGTCCTGCGCAATCGCGAACAGCTGCTCACCTATCGGGCCTGAACGCGGCGAAGTCAGTTGTAGACGGCGGTGACGCTGTAGCTGCCGGTATAGTCGCCTGACGCCGTCGTCGAGGTCACGGTGAAATTGCCTCCCATGAAGAAGCCGGCCGTCCCCTGGCTGCCCGCCGCGCCGCTGAGCGCCGTGGGCAGCGTGCTGTTGGTCAGGTTGACGGTGATGGTCTTGGTGGCGTCGCCGATCTTGGTCATTACGAAGGTCTTGGGGCTGGGCAGGCTGACGGTGATCGCCAGGCCGCCCTCGCCGGTCAGGGTGTACGACGCCCGAGCCGGTGTTCCCGCCGCCGCGAGGGCATTGCCGGTCACGGTCACCGTGTTCGAGGCCGTGCTCAGCGTCACCACGGCGCTGCCGCTCGTCGGCTTGCTGATGATCCCGAAGGCCATGGTCGGCGTGCCGCTGAAGGCGATCGGCCTATAGGTGGTGACCGTGGCGTTGCCGTTGGTTCCGCCCGCCGCACTCGGTGTCGCCGACCCGGTCGCCGGCCAGATGTAGAAGGGCGAGGTTCCGGCCCCCACCGTTCCGGTATCGCTGCCGCTGACCGGGAAGTCCGCGCCGAAGGTGAAGGTCGGGTTCGTCCCCTTGATAATCTGGGTGAAGTTGAACTCGGTGTAGGTGGCTGTCGTGGCGGTGACGGAGACGCCACTAGCGCCGGTCACCGTCCCGATGGTGAAGTTGCTCAGCAGCCCCGCCTTGCCGGTCCCCGACCCGGTCGCGCCGATGCGGACCTTGCCCGCGGCGGAGGTACAGGCGTTGCCGCCCGCGCAGACCAGCGTCACCAGCGTCGTGACATTTGCGGTCGTGCGGCGGATGGCCGTCCCGCTCACGGTGGTGACCGCGCCGGTGGGCGTGAACCGGAACACGGTCGTGCCGGTGGCGGGGGGAATGACAACACCGAGCGATGGGGCGGTATTGATGGTGGCGGTCCAGACCTGCGCCCCGGCTGGTCCGGCGGTGAGCGCCAGGAAGGCCGCGATGAGGTAGCCGAAAACTGAGCGCCTCATGGGGTCTCCTCCGCGGGTTTGTCGAACACGACCTCGGCGCTGACGTCGGCCAGGTAGCCGCCTTCGGGCGCCACGGTGAAGGTGACGGGCTGCTTGAGGCGCATGTGCAGCCGCTCGGCCTGCTCTGGGTCGAGTTCGAGCTTGTAGACACCGACCGGCAGCGATTCGAAGGCCACGGTGCCGTCGAACTCCGTCGTGCCTTCGACCGGTTCCAAGCCCTCGCGCCTCAGCACGATGTGCACAGCCGACAGGCCGATCGGCTTTTCGGCGCCCGGCTGCATGAACAGCACCTTGGCCAGCACTTCGCCGGTCGGGGTCAGTGGATAGTTCACCCACGCCACCGCCCCCATCCGCGGCGCGAACTCGACCGTGTGCGGCGGCGACTGCAGGAAGGGGTTGTCGACCCCCTCCAGCCCGACCTGAATGAGGCTGGTGGGGGCAGAGCCCAGGCCGGTGATGAAGGCGCGGCCGTTGGCCGTCGTGGTGGCCGGGCGTTCGCCTCCGGAGACACTGACGCCGCCGACCGGCTCCTCGCCCGGATCGAAGATGCCATCGCCGTCGGCGTCCACGAAGGCCTGGAAGGCAACGTTGCCGCCGCTGGCCGGGCCGGGCCGGGTGACGGCATAGCGGCGGGCGAGCGGGTCGAACGCCAAGCCGAAGGCGTACTGCACGCCAAGCCGCCACTCGCCGTCCTCGGTCGTGTAGTCGCCCGACAGCGCCAGGTCGCCGTGTTCCAGCCGCCAGTTGGCGCCGACCTGCAGCGTCGTGGTCCCGCTCTCGCCAAAGCCGTGCCCGACGCCGAACCGCACGGCCATCGTCTCGGTGAGCGCGCGGTCGGCGGTCAGTGTCAGGGCCTGAAGCCGCGCGTCGGGTTCGACCTCGTAGTCTAGCGCGCCGCGCAGTTGCCAGCGGTAGGCGGCGAAGGTGGAGGCCGCGAGGATGCCGCTCAGCCGCTCACCGACCACATCGTCGGCGCTGGTATCGCGCCGGTAGTCCAGCCCGCCGGACAACAGCACCGTCCCCAGCGTGCTGGAGGCCCGGGCCGCCGCCAGCACGGCGATGGCGCCGTCCTCATAGACTTCCCGCTGGCCGCGCATGGACAGCGGAATGGATTTGCCGCCCGGCTCGAAGCTGGTGTCGATGGTTAGCTCGCTGTGGCGGCGCAGCGGGATTCCGGACTGGATGGCCGGGTTGGCCTCGTCGATGAAGCCGCCGCGATACTCCGCATGACGGCCGATCACAGACACGCTGCCGAACTGGCCCGCCAGTCCCAGCGCTGCGCCGACGCCGCCCTGATCGTCTCCAGCGGCGTCGGCCTGAACGGCGAAACCACGCACCGATGTCCGTGCGCCGATCATCATCAGCGAGCGGTCCTCTCCGGAGGCCGAGGGGTAGTAGGCGGCTCCGGCCATCATCGTCAGCTGCTCGGTGACGCCACGCGTGATGCTGGCCACCATCCGCAAGCCGCCGTCGGCATCGGGGCGGTCATCGTCCGACAGGTCGACCACCGGCGTGTCCTGCTGGACGATACCGAAGTCGAAGGTGGTCTCGCCAGGCTTCAGCTGCCCACCACCGACGTTGATCACCCGCGTCTGCTCGTCGCGTTCGCCGCGCGGGCCGTAGGTGACGATGCGGATGACGTTGAGGCCTCGGACCAGCGGCACCTGCAGGAATTCGTAGCGGCCCTCGACCGGCGTGCGCTGGCCGCTGCGCAGGATGTCGTTGACGTAGAGCTCGACATCATAACCCAGCGGCAGCTCGCCGCGCAGGTCGACGCGGCTGAAAACGCTGGCCTGCTCGAGCGGCGCGGTGGTGAAGTTGAACCCCCGCCCGCCACCGCTGCGCGGTCCGATGGGCAGGCCGGGCGTGAAGGTGTCGCCGGCCTGGGCGCTGGTGGCGTTCAGCGGGCCGAGCAGGCCGCCGCGCGCATCGTGGCGCTCGAACAGCACGCGGGCCGACGACGGCCTGCCCTCCTCGTCCGAGCCCAGATAGCCCTGGAAGCCTGTGTAGAGCACGTCTGCCCCGACCCGCACGTCGTAGCGCGTCTGGTCGACAGGCTGGCGGGTGTCGCGGGCGGTCGACAGGGCGACGTCGAAGGCGGGCGGGGTGAGCAGCCGGTAGGGCGTCTCCACCTGGAAGGTCGCGTCGGCGGCGTTCACATCCGGCCGCAGGTCGCGCAACCGGGCGATGCGCTCCAGCCGCCCCTGGATCGGCAGCTTTTCAAGCGCCGTCAGCTTCAGCGTTAGGGATTCGGGCTGGGCCTCGATGGTCAGCGGCAGCAGCCGCTCCAGCGCCGAGGCGCGGATGTAGATGTCGCCGCCCGTTACGGCGACGTCCTCCGCCGCCAATGGGATGTCTCGCCCACGGACGCGGGCCAGTCCGGCGGCGAGATCGACGGTCAGCGACCGCTCCGCCTCGCCTAGGCGGCCGGTGATGCGGAGTTCGGCCGGGGAGACGGTAACGTTCATGTCCAGCAGCCGCGTCAGCTCGCCAACCGGCAACAGCGGATCGGCCGCATTGCCGTAGGCCGCCAAGCTGTCGGCGATGGTCAGACCGCCGAGCTCGACGGAGAGCAGCAGCAGGTCTTCCTCGCGCGTCTGCGCAAAGCCTGCGGGGCTCTGCGGGCCCACCGGATCGGCAGCGTACGCGGTCTGGCCGCCTGCGGTGACGAGCACCACGGCGGCGAACAGCCAGGCTTTACTGGCTCGCGCTAAAGGCACTTTGGGCGAGCACGCGGCCGGGCGAGGTGTCGTCGTCGGTGAAGGTGATCTCCAGCTGCTCGCCGGGCGCGGGGGCGCGGGTCAGCGGGATCTGCACGGCGCGCCGGTCGATCTCGGTATAGACACCGACGCCGCGGGCGAGGCCGATCGGCTCCTTGCCGCCCTTGGCGCGGACCTCGAAGTTGCCGAACAGCGAACTGGCGCCGAGCCGGGCGACGTCGAAGCTGGCCACCGCGGTCCGCACCGCCGGGGCGACGCCGTCGGGCGAGATATCGGCGTAGGTGATGTGCGGGTTCTCGATGGCGGCGCGCACCTCGGCCGGGCCGAGCCGCACGATCACCGGGATGCTGATGCCGAACACCGACACGACGGTGAACCGCAGCTGGTCGGATGACGGCTTCGAGGCCTCATCGGCGGTCAGGCCGATCTCGCGCGGCGGGATGGTGGTGACGGTCAGGTGGGTGCGGTACTCGCCCGCGCCCCTGGTCGTCTCGGCGCCGGGATTAACGCGCACGCGGATGGTCTGGCCCTTGCCGGGTTCCAGCGTCGCGCGGCGGGGGGTGGCGAGCAGCATCGACTGGGCCGATTTCACCCTGGAGGCGGGGCCGCTCAGCTCGGGCCGCGTGGCCGCCTCGCTCAGCGCCACGATCTCGCCCGACGGCGACATGACCCGGTCGACGAGGCCGATGTCGAAGGTGGCGGGCGCCGTGCCCTGGTTGAAGATATAGACTGTCGCCGACTTGCCGGAGCGGTCGAAGGTCAGCCGCTTGGGCGAGATGTTGAGGTTGGCGCCGACCGACACCGGGGCTGCGTTGACAGACGCGGGCGCGGTCTCCCGCGCCATCGATGGGGCGCCGGCGCAGAGCATCATCATGCCCGCGGCCAGGCCGACGAGCGCTCCCCTGGCGTGGAGACGGTGTCCAACGGACGATGCGGCTTTGATCATCATGGCGTCTTTCTCAACTATCCCCGATGAGCGGCCCCTCCTGCATGGCAGGAGAATGGTTAATTATACTGCGCCACGACGACGAGCAGGCCGCGGTATTCTCCCGGGGCCAGCTGGTCGGCCCTGACGCGGATCGTGCCGCCGACATAGATGCTCAGGGCGCCCGACCGCATCGCCATCCCCTGCAGACCCGCGATCGCATAGCCGCCGCCCGCCGTCGTCACCACCGTCAGCGTCTCCATCCCGCCCTCGCGCGTCAGGTCGAAGAACTGCGGCACCGCCAGCGACACCGCGTCCGCCCCCAGCACTGTCAGGTTCGAGGTCTGCGAGGCGCTGACCACCGGTCCGATGTGGATCGCGGGCGTTATGACGAGGTCCTGAAAGATCAGCTCGCCGGTGCTGCGGATGGTCGCCGCCTCGGTGATCGAGGTGGTGGCGGTGGTCGTGGTCGTCACCGAACGGACCTGTGCATGCGCGCCCGATCCGGCCAGCAGGGCGGTGATCAGAGCAACTGGCAAGATCCGGGTTCGTGCGGACAAACGGCGCCTCTGACGTAAAGACGCCGGCGCGGAGGTGAACTCCGCGCCGGCGCCCGGACAGGGGTGGTCTTAGTTATAGGTGACGGTGACGTCGAACGTGCCGGTGTAGTCGCCGCTGATCGTGGTGTCGGCGACGCTGAACGAGCCGCCGACGCCGAAGGTCGCCGTGCCGCCGGTGAGCGTGCCGGTGGAGCCGGACTTCACCAGCGTCACCGGCAAGGTCTCGGACCCGCCTGAACGCGTCATGGTCAGCGCCGTCGTGCCGATGCTGAAGGTCTGACCGCTTTCGCCGGTCACCGTGTAGGTGGCGCGACTGGACGTGCTGGTCGCCAGCGCCGCCGTGCCCGTCTTGGACCGCGTTCCGTCGACTTCGCTGACAGTGATGACGCTGGTCCCGGCGGAGCCCGGCTTGACGATGGTGCCGAACGCCAGGGCGGAGTTCTGGGCGATGGACAGCGGCGAGACGATTTTGGTGGTGCCCGTGGTCGACACCGTGGCCGAGCTCTGGGCGAAGGCGGGGGAAGCCAGCGCGGCCATGGCGGCGGCGCAAAGGGCGATCTTCTGAAGACGATTCATTTCATTCCTTGGTCGCGTTATCCGCCGCAGCGGCGGCACGGGTTGAAATCCACGATGGACGGCCACAACCCGGCCGGGGGTGAACTGCCGCTCCACGAACACCGTTCGGCGAGCGGTGGGAGGGAAGTAGATGGATTATACAGGCGGGTCAACGAGGGTGCGGCGGTTTGACCGCGCTAATACTTGTGTGTTAATGATTAAGAAAGGTATTGGCCGGTTTTGGGTACTGACGACTGCTGAAATACTGGCACGAAAACAGTACTTTACCCACCCAGCCGCATGATCAGAGGTTGATCCCACACACCAAAACGCGCGCCGCGAGCCTGCTTATTTGTCGCACGCGGCCGGCCTCTCAATTCTTACCGACAAACTAACGAGGCGGTGAGGCGCACGCGCAAGTCTTAAGTGTTGTTCACACTTACCACCATCTACAGAAGAGTAGCGCGAAGACGGGAGTCTGGCGTGTAGCCCAGCGTCCTGTGAGCGCGGCGTTCCTCGCCTTGCCGCTCTGGCGACCGAGCGCGGCATACGCCCCGCCCCTGCCGGCGCCCTTCGGGCAAGAAAAAGGCGACGGGGTGAACCGCCGCCTCAGTTGATCCGGTTCAGAGGGGACTGATGCCGGGTTGGTTAGCCGCCGAAACCGACGGCGATCTTGAAGTAGGGGCCGTCGAAGGTGCGGTCGGCGTCCTTATGCTCATCGTAGCCGACGTCGAGGACGTCGAAGTACCGCTCCCAGCGGTAGCCGGTGGAAACCTTGACCCGCTGAATTTCGTAGGAGAGGCCAAGAGACAGGTCGAGCACGGGGACAGACACCGACTTACTACGGGCCGCGACACCAAGCGGCACAGGCGTTAGTAGCCGCAGCGCTTGCCCCCCCGCGTTGTTGTAAGTCATGCCCTCGCTATGAAACCCGTAGGTTCCCGTAGCCGTCGTCTGCTGCTTCCCGAAAAGGACGCCTCCAGTCATCGCCCAGTCCAGATCCAGGTGACCCGTCGTCTCGTCACCGACCAGATGCTGCGCCGCCTCCCATGACAACGTGGGCCCAAGGCCTTTGAACTCGCGCTCCGCATCGATATCGGCCCGATATTCCTCCCTCTGACTGGGGTACTTGAGCCATCCCACCGGCATGTCCCAATGGAGGCCTCTGACGGTGGTCCTGGTCGTGGAGTCGAAAATAGCATAGCGAAGACCAGCCCGTACGGTCGAATGGCTATCGCCCAGCATTCCCAGCGCCACATCCAGGCCGACAGCGAAGTCGGCGAACTGGTGCTCTTCCTTCTCGATCAACGAGGAGTCGGACCAGTCAGTGCCGGTTTTAATGACGTTGTTGTACTCAGGGTGAGAGGGTTCGATGCCACACGCGAAACCGAGTATTCCATCGGGCAAGACACCGCATTGCGCCGGGCCGGAAGGCGCCTCGCTGTGGATCAGCGGCACGCTGCTGTTGGCCTTGCCGTACCTGTAACCGGCCAGGACGCTCCACCCCGGACGGAGGCCCTGATAAATGATGCGCAGCTCGCGCCCATCGCCCCAGTCGAGGCCGCGATGCTGCGGTGCCGCTCCCAGTTCCCCAGCAGTGGGTACAAGGATGGTCGCGTAGGGCGCTTCCTGCCGCTGCACCTGGCCCAACAACTCCACAATGAGCGGAAAAGGACCCGTCTGGTCGGAATTAGCTCCCGTCCACCAGCCGCTGCCGGTGAAGTCCTTCGTGACCCGCAGGCCGTATAGCCTGGGCTCGGTCAGGAAGACGTTGGTGGTCAGTCCCGTGTCGTCGGAATTGAGGAAGCTCCCCGTAATGCTGTCACGGTCGAAGACGTTCTTGACGTAGGCCATGACCTTCCAGCCGGCGTCGTCGTTGATGAAGATCGCGGCCAGGTTGACGTTGGTGTAGGCCTTGAGCTTGTCGTAGCCCTCCATGTTGAAGACACGGGTCCACGCTTCAGACTGATAGTAGAGATCGGTGTGCAGCGTCATCAGCCAGTCGGACGGCAGCGGCAGGGTGTAGTCGGCCGTGATCGTGGCGGTAAAGTGAGGCGCGTTGGGTAACTCGTTTCCTCCGAGTTCCTTGAAGAAGCCTTCCCCGTGGTTTGGAGCGGTCGCGGGATCGAAACCGGCATAGTTGAGGAACTGCAAGTACTCACGGCCAAGAGGGCGGGCGTCGATAGGAATGAGAGTATCGGAGGGAAAGTTTGGTGGATCTAGCCGCCGGACCGTTGGATTTGCGACATACGGCAGCCAGGTGACGGGATCAACGCCGTCGATGTACGCAAATTCGCAAGGACCAAGGAACCCGTTTACAAACTCGGGGTAGGCGACGTGGGTCTCTCCAGAGTAACCATCATTGAACACCGCGGCCGGCAGGATGCAATTGGAGGTGAACGTCGGGAACGGACGGATCACCATCCAATCCGGGTTGCCTGCCGTGCGGTCCATGATGTCGATCGCCCGCTCGCCGTCGGCGATCCGCGTGTTCTCGTAACCTCCCTTGAAGCCGAGCCTCAGGTTCTCCAGCGGTCTCCAGTCCGCCTCGACCTCCGCACCCCAAATCTTGGCGTCGAAATTATAGTTGACGGCCGAGCGGTCGATGATCTGGGAAATCTGATACCCGGCGTAGTCATAGTAGAAGGCGGCGAGGTTGAGCGTGAGCCGCCCATCGAGCATCGTGTTCTTGGCGCCAACCTCGTAAGCGTCCACGAACTCCGCGTCGAAGGTTTTTGGCTTCGCCACAGATTCTTCAAGCTTCGCCTCACCGCCACTGCCAAGATATGTGGCGATCCCGCTAAGGGGCGGGTTTGAGCCGCCCGCCTTGTAGCCGTGTGCGTAAGACGCATAGAGCAGGGTTTCATCTGTGAAGGAAAGGTCGGGCTTCCAGTCAAGCGTGAGGCGACCGGTCGGCTCGCGCCATTCCTGGTGCTCGACGTCTAAAATGGGCTGGCCGACAGTCCCGGCGGCAAGCAGCATGCTGGGAATGCGAGGGGCTTCCTTCTTGTCCACGGTCCAGCGTAGACCGGCGGTGACCTTCAGCGACTCAGTGATATTATAGTAAGCCTCGCCGAACACTGCGTAGGAGATAAGCTTATAGGGATTCTTGCTGAGGAAGTAGTTATGGCCGAGGTCGTTGACGCTCTCGATCGGATTGGAGTCGATGTACATGCAGCCGCCGACACTCTGGAAGGTATTCGGATCAGGCGGAACTGCTCCCGACAGAAGGCACTCACTATTGTTGGTGACACCGGCCTCCCATGGCCACAGCGGCCCGATGTAATTTTGGAGCCCCCCCTTTGCTGCCACCATCGTCAGGGTGTTGATGAAAACGTAGTACTTCTCCGTCGTGTCATACCTGAGGAAGTTGCCGCCCAGGCTGAAGTTGAACGGCCCTTCGTAGTCTGAAGCCAGCCTGAGCTCCTGGCTGAACTGGGCTGAACGTGCCCGGGAGACATCAACCGCTACAAGTCGGTTGGCGCATCCCACCTGGGGGTCACAAAATATATCACCGGATAGGTCCGATATGAGAATATCAGCGTTGGAGCGCCCGACCGTCGAGTAGGCGTTATCTATGTCGAAAGCTCCGGACGCCGTGTTGAAACGATTGTAGTCTTCCAACGAAAATATGGTGTCGCGCAAATATGAAGTTTCCGACGTCAATGTTAGCGATGGCCCGAGACCAGCGCTCCACTGCAGTTCCACAACGTCGTCCTTTGCCCGATATTCGGGATCGACCGTGGATTCAATCATCCGCAGATCGCTGGACTGGACAAGGCTGGCATAAGGGTTGAAGCCTTCAGTCACCGGCAGCTGGAAATTCCCCGCCAGCGGAAGGAAGTAGGGCAGCGCATAGCCGTTCGGCGCCTCGAAGGAGTCGGGCGAGTAGAGCGAAGCCGCCAGGCAGCCCTGGCTATAGAAGTTGCTGTAGACGGAGGACTGATCGGCACGCTGACCATTCACCCCTGGGGCTATGACCTTGAGGCCGGCGATTTCATCCCGGTCATCCTGATGGCAAAGCTGCTTGCCCGAGCGCAGGCGGTCGTCGTTTTCCTGGAAGTGTTCCCACATCAGGTTGACGTCCAGCCAGTCGGTCGGCGTAACCCGCAGCGACACGCGGCTGGACCATAGATCCCGGCCATCGATCTGGGCGCCGGTGATCTGGTTGGTGTCATAGCCCTCGCGCTTGGTCCAGGCGCCGGCCAGGCGAAGCGCCACCTTGTCCTCGACCAGAGGGATGTTGACCATCCCTTCGAGGCGGGTCGACTTGTAATTGGCGACGTCCGCCGACAGCTTCGCCTCATAGGCGAATTTCGGCTTCTCCGAGATCAGGTTGACCACGCCCGCCGTGGCGTTACGGCCGTACAGCGTGCCTTGCGGCCCGCGCAGAACCTCGACCCGCTGCAGGTCGTAGAATTCCTGCTCAAAGAAGCGGTTACGGATGAAGGGAGTGTTGTTGAAGGCCACTGCGACGGCCGCGTCCGTCGTCGCCGAAATGGCCTGTGTGCCGATGCCTCTAATCTGGATCGAATAAGATGAGAAGTTCGTCTTGGTGAAGGTCATGTTGGGGACCTGGGTCATGAGGTCCGGGCCGCCGGCGACTTGTGAGCGCTCCAGCTGCTCCTGGCTGAACGCCGACATGGCGATCGGCACGTCCTGAATGTCTTCTTCCCGCTTCTGGGCGGTGACGATCAGGGCCTCGACTTCAGCGCCGCCCCCCGCGGCGCTTCCGGACTGGGGGGCGTCGGCCCTCACGATCAGGAAGGTGTCGGCGTCGCGGCGCCAGGTCAGGCCGCTGCCGTCCAGCAGCTGGTTCAGGGCCAGTTCGATGTCACCTTCGGTCGACACCCCGCGCGTCGCCTTGGCGCCGGTCAGGGCGGGGGCGAAGATGACCTGATGGCCGGTCTGGACGCCGAACTCGTTCAGCGCCGAGGCCAGCGACTGCGGCGCGATCTCGACCTTGGCGGTGGTCTGCGCCTGGGCGCCGCCCGCCCATAGCAGCAATGCCGCGCTGGCCGCTCCGCACATCAGCCGCGCGTGAGACCTCCGGTTTACCTTGGCCATCTGTTTCGCTCCCCCTTTTTGTTGGGGAGCATCGTTCGACTCCCCTCATTTACAGGGAGGCGTTCGATGCGCGACCTCCCATGCGGGGGTCCGGATTTTTTTCATCGCCGTCAGTATAGGTGCGCAGCTGCACCGTGCCCGTGGTCGAATTGCCGCGCCGGGCGACGCCATAGGCCTCCAGCGCATGGATGAAGTGGTCGACGTCGCCGACCTTGAAGGTGCCGCTGATCGGCGTGCGGCCAAGCGAGGCGTCAGCGAACACCATCTTGCGGGCCGAGTAGCGGTTCAGTTCGTCCACCACCTCCGACAGCGGCCGGTCCTCGAACACCAACTGGCCGCGGGTCCAGCTGGTTTCGGCGATGACGTTGGCGCGGGTCAGCTTCCACTGCTCGTCGTCGGGCGCGGTGAGCTGTGAGCCGGCGACCATCTCGGTGGCCTGGACCTTGACCGAGCTGGGCCCGGCGGCGGCCCCCGCCATGGCCGGCGCCGCGGCCTCGACCCGGACCTTGCCCTCGACCAGCGTGACCTTGAACGGGCCGCCGTCGACCCGCACGTCGAAGGCGGTGCCGAGGGCGGTGACGGTTCGCCCGGCGGCGGTGACGACGAACGGGTGGTGGGCGTCCTTGGCGACCTGGAAGAAGGCCTGGCCCTTCTCGAGATAGACGAGGCGGCTGTCCTTGTCGGCGCGGGTGCGCAGGACCGTGCCGGTGTTCAGCGTCACCTCGCTGCCGTCGGGCAGGGTGACGACCCGCTGCTCGCCCAGCGCCGTCTGGAAGGTGCGGTCGCCGAGCGGCTTTGGCCCGACCGCCCATTGCCAGCCGAGAGCCCCTGCTCCCGCCAGCACCGCGACGATCAGTGAGGCGGCGACCAGGCGCACGGCGGCGAAGCGGCGGCGGCGGGCGTGCGAGGCCATCCAGCGCTCGCGGATGGCCATTACCTGCGGGTTGGCGCGGACGGCGGCGGCCTCGGCCCAGGCCTGGCGGATCTCGGCGTAGGCGGCGCGGTGAGCCGGGTCGGCGTCCAGCCAGGCCTGCAGGGCGAGCGCATCGGCCTCGGCCATCTCGCCCGAACGCTCGCGGGAGAACCAGGCGGCGGCCACGTCGCGCGGGTCGCTCGCGTCGCCGGCAATGTCGAGAATAGGCGCGCTCACGAGGTCTGCTCCCGCGCCCGGGCCAGATGCTTCAGCGCCCGCTGAATGGCATGGTCGACCGCCTTGCTGGAGATGTTCATGCGCGCGGCGATGGCGGCGTAGGTCATCTCCTCGAACCGGTGCAGGAAGAAGGCCTCGCTGCTGCGCGGCGGCAGGCCGGCGAGCGCGGCCACCACGCGGGCCATGGCCTCCTTGCCGAGCAGGACGCGCTCGGCCGAGACCTCGTCGCTGGGCCAGTCGCCGTCGGTCAGCGGCTCGTGCGCGTCCCAGTCCCAGCTCGCCCGCCGGTGGCGGCGCACAAGGGCGTTAGCGGCAATGCGGAAGAGGTAGCCTTCGACATTGTCGATGGTCTCGGTCCGCCCGCGCACCTGCAGGCTGACGAAGACGTCCTGCACCAGGTCCTCGGCCTCGCTGGGGCCGACCTTCTTCTGGAAATAGCGCCGCAGCACCGGGCCGTACTGCGCCATCCACGCGTGGAGGTCCTCCTCGCGATGGCCGGCGGCCTGGTCCAGGGGCTTGCTGGGCGGCGGCATCGAAGCGGCTTTCAGGACCTCTCCCCAAGGTGGACGGCGCGGCGCACAGCATGCGCCCCTCTATGGGTAGAGGCCAGAACCGCGCCACCTCCCATGCCGGGCGCAAAAGAAAAAGGCGGCGGGCCGGGGAGCCTGCCGCCTTGAGTGATCCGGTTCAGAGGGGACTGATGCCGGGGTCGGTTAGCCGCCGAAGCCGACGGCGATCTTGAAGTAGGGGCCGTCGAAGGTGCGGTCGTAGGTCTTGCGCTCCTGGTAACCGGCGTCGATTGCGTGGAAGTATCGTTCGATGCGATAGCCGCCGCTCACCTTCAGCCCACCCACAGCGTATGACAGGCCCAATCCCAGGCGCGCACTCGGTACCGCGACCGACGTGCTGCGCATCAGATTCACCGGTGATCCGTAGGTCTGTTCCTCCGACAGGTTGGGCACGCCCCCGGTCCCGGTTACATATGAACCTTCCACGTTTCCTCGGACGATGGTTTCCTGTTCTCCAAAGAGCACAGCGCCGCCAAGGCTCACATCAAGGGTCACCCTTCCGTCGTCGGCCACGTCAAACAGCGGCAATGCGTTGTTCCACTCGACCTGCGGCCCGGCGCCTTTGAAGCTGCGGTGAGCTTCCAGGCTTTCGCTGAAACGATGGAAATGAGTGGCCGGAAAGCCCAGGCTTCCATCATCGTACTTAACGAATTTAAAGGGCGGCACATAGAAATCGGGCGCACCGTGCGTCGTCGACTCCGATGTCGATTTGAAGCTGGCGTATGCGATCCCCGTCCTCAACTCGGACTCGATTTCTCGACCGTCCAAGCTGCCTAGGCCGAAGTCCTTACCAACGCTGAAGTCGGCGAACACATGGCTCTCCTCGTTAGACGAAGTCGCCTCGTAATAGGAGTGCCAGCCCAGATAGTCCGAAAAGTTTGTGCAGTATTTGTCGTTCTGCGGGAAAGACGGAGATAGACAACTTTCGGTCAGACGTTTGTCCTTGAACGCACCAGTGCCGCCGCCTGCACGACCATAACGGACGGACGCTCGCAGCTTCCACCCTGTTGCGGCGGGTGAATAGGTCACCGCCACGCCGCCGCCGTTCGCCGCGGCCAGCGAGTTTTGAATTCCCATCGGGAACTTCAGGTCATCGGGGAATAGGCCAAGATAGGCTGGCTCAAACAGCTCATGCTCGTTGCCCGCTTCGCCATGATAACCCTCCAATTCCATCTCAAAGGGATACGGCGCGCCGGGCGTGTGAGCATGAGCGTTCCACCATGGCGAGCCGGCCCATGCCTTCGTGACCCGCAGACCATAAATTCGAGGCTCGTTGAGGAAAACATTGGTTGTAAGCCCTGTGTCATCTGAGTTGAGAAAAGCGCCTGTTATGTTGTCTTTATCGAAGATATTCTTGACGTAGGCCATCACCGTCCAGCCGCGGTCTTCGTTGTTGAAAATCGCTGCGAGGTTGACGTTGCTGTAGGCCTTGAGCTTGTCGTAGCCAGGATCGTTGAAGATGCGCGTCCAGGCCTCTGACTGATAGTAGACATCCGCGTGCAGGGTCATCAGCCAATCCTGCGGTAGCGGAAGCGTGTAGTCGGCCGTCAGTGTGGTCGTCCAGTGCGGCGCGTTGGGCAATGCATGGCCGGAAAGGTCCTTGTCAAAGCCTGCCCCGCTGTTGGGCGCAGTGGTGGGATCGAAGCCTGGATAGTTGGATGGCAGGGGATTGCCATTGGCGTCGGTTGTTGCGCCCGGAGAAAATGGGCCGCCCCTCACCGGGTCCCAGAGTTCGCCATCCATGCCTGCGTAGGAAACGGTGCACGCGTTTGCGATTCCCTGTGGAACGTAACCTGTAGCTGACTGCTCGATAAGCGCCGCTACCACATAGCTCGGGAGCACACAGTTCGATGCCTGCGTCGGTGATGGTTTAACGACCAGCCAGCCGGCCCTGCCCGCCGTGCGGTCCATCAGATCGACGGCTTTAGCTCCGTCTGCCACTTGGGTGTCTTCGTAGCCGCCCTTCAGGCCGAAACGCAGATTCTCGCGGGGATGCCAGTCCAGCTCCAGTTCGGCACCCCAAATCTTCGCATCGAAGTTCAGGTTGATAGCCGAGCGGTCGACGATTTCGGAAATCTGATATCCTGCGTAATCGTAATAGAAGCCGGTGAAATTGAACGTAAGGCGGTCGTCGAGCAGCGTGTTTTTCGTGCCGGCTTCCAGAGCATCGACGAATTCAGGATCAAAGGTCGCCGGATGGGTAGGCACGCTGACATCGGCGCCGCTCAAGTGCAGCAACTTCGCGCCTGGCGGATTGGCGCCCCCTGCCTTGTAACCATGAGTGTAAGACGCATACACCATGCTCTCGTCAGTGAACCCTAGATCCGGTTTCCAGTTGAGCACCAACCGCCCGGTGGGTTCACGCCATTCCTGATCAACGACGGCGAGAACCGGGTAGCCATAGCCGGCCACCAGCAACTCGCTTGGAATACTGGTGAAGAGCTTCTTATCGACGGTCCACCTTAGGCCTGCTGTCAGCTGCAGCTCCGGCGTAATATCGTAATAGATTTCGCCGAAGGCTGCGTAGGACGTCAGCTTGTATGGGTTGGCGCTGCGGAAGTAATTGTGCCCCTCGCCATTGAGGCTCTCAAGCGGGTTGGGATCAATGTACCCACAAATTCCAGTCCCGCCCACGTATGCCGGAAGCGCCGGCACAACATAGTCGTAGCCGTGAGGCAGACAGTTGCTATTGTCCGACACGCCGGGCACCCACGGTCCTGCTTCGCCAAAGTTGGAAAAAGCCTGCGAGCTCGATAAAGTCATCGTGATGGTGTTTATGAATACATAATAATCCTCGAGCGTCTTGTAACGTAGATAGTTGGCCCCGATGCTAAAATTGAAAGGACCATCAAAACTTGAGGCGAGGCGAAGTTCCTGGCTGAACTGACGCGAGCGGGCTGTTGCGAGGTCCATCGCAAGGACCCGGTCACTGCAGCCGATCTGCGGATCGCAGAACGAGCCCACGGTTATGCAGTAGGGGCTGACCGCGGGGTCGCACGGCTTTCCGATGAGACTTTGGTCAGGTGCGAACCCGCTGTAAACCAAGCCCGGCAGGGGCGTCAGTTCGCCGTTTTGGTTGCTGGCGCATCCGCTACTAGGCTCGCAATATTCAAATGCCCCCGGCAGCGTATTGAAACGGTTGTAATCCTCGGACGACCAGATCAGATCTTTGCTAAATCCACTTTGCCACGTTAGCGCGAGGTCGTCCCTAAGTTTGTATTCAAGGTTAAGCTCCAGGGTATCGCTACTGGCGCGGTATTTCGGATCGATCTGGGACTCAATCACACGAAGGTCGCGGGACTGAGTTGCGTCAGCATAGACGTTGTAGTGTGAGACGCTCGCCTGAACAGGCGCCCCGAGCGGCCCAAGTGGTAGGTAGTAGGGCAGGACCTCGCCGTTCGGAACCTGAAACGCCTCCGGTGAGTAGAGCGACGCCGGGTCACAGCCCTGGGAGAGGTATCGCGCCGGGTAGCCAAGGCCGAAACTGCTCTCCCCATAACCGTCGGCAAGCGACAGCGGCACACCATTCACGGCTTCGGGCGCCCGAGACGTCTTGCACGTTTGCTTTCCCGAGCGAAGGCGATCGTCGTCTTCCTCGAAATGTTCCCAGATCAGGTTGGCGCTCAACTGCTCGGTTGGGTCTAGGCGCAGGGTAACTCGGGTGGACCAGAGGTCACGCCCGTCGATCGGCTCTCCCGAGTTCAGGTTGGTCGTGTAACCCTCGCGCTTCGTCCAAGCACCCGCAAGGCGCAACGCCGCCTTATCTTCGACGAGGGGCAGGTTGACCATGCCTTCCAGGCGCGTGGAGTTATAGTTGGAGACGTCTGCGGAGGCTTTGGCTTGGAAGCTGAATTTGGGCTTGGCGCTGATAAGGTTCACCACCCCGGCGGTGGCGTTGCGGCCGTAAAGGGTGCCTTGCGGCCCGCGCAGCACCTCGATG
>Ga0190273_10000208_pt1 | contig 28421 bp, 30 predicted proteins | sample Popmic504IS_FD_134513 | JGI IMG/M metagenome (GOLD analysis project Ga0190273, IMG submission 134513) | Populus adjacent soil microbial communities from riparian zone of Shoshone River, Wyoming, USA - 504 IS | ecosystem: Environmental > Terrestrial > Soil > Riparian zone > Trees stand | place... | reverse complement strand
CGCCGCATCGCCGACTTCATCGCCGTGCTCTGGAGCGGCAAGATCGTCGAGTCCGGCCCCAAAGAGGAGCTGTTCGACTCGAGCAACCCGTTCGTCAGCCAGTTCCTCAACGCTGACGTCTCGGGCCCGCTCTCGATGGACTGAGGTTGAGTCCGGGTTCCTGGTTCGGGCGCGTCGCGGCGTGGGCGGCTTCGCACGCGCGCCCGCTCCTCCTCGTCACCGTCCTCTGCGCTGTCGGCGGCGCGGTGGGGGCGACCCAGATCCCCACCGACGCTGGGGTCGACACCCTTGCCGACGAGGGCTCCGCTCCTGTCCACGCGACTGAGCAGGTCCGCGAGGATTTCGGCGAAGAACCGATCGTCGTCCTCGTTAAGGGCGAACTGCCGCAGCTGCTCCTGACCGAGGACATCTTCAAGCTGCTGCGGCTGGAGGGCTGCCTCTCGGGCAAGGTGCCGAAAGGGGCGGAGGCGATCCCCGGCCCTTGCGCCGAGCTGGCCGAGATGGAAGCGGTCGAGTTCCTGACCGGGCCGGCCACCTTCCTCAACGAGTCGGTCGTGCAGATCGAAACGCAGCTGCGGCGACTGGCCGAAAACGTGCCGGCGGCGCAGTTCCGCGAATACCTGCTCGCGGTCGCAACCAGGTACGGCATCACCAGCGCCCCGACGATCGACAACGAAGAATTCGTCGCCACCGTCGTCTTCGACCTCGCCCGTCCTCGCGGCACGCCAAAGGCGCGCCTTGCCTACCTCTTCCCGAACGCAAAGTCTGCCCAGATCGTGATTCGGCTGAAGCCGGATCTGAGCGAAGCCGAGCGGCGCCGGGCGATCGGGTTGATCGAAGCGGCGGTCGAGGACACGACCCCGCGTGCGGCCTGCAAAGCAGACGGGAAACCCGCTCCCTGCTTCACCCTCGACGGCGGACGCTACGTCGTCTCCGGCGCTCCGGTAGTGATCGACGGCGTCGCGCAGGCACTGAAGGAGGCGCTGCTGGTCCTCTTCGCGATCGCCGTCGGCGTGATGGCGGTCGTGCTCTTCCTCGTCTTCCGATCGCGCTGGCCGCTGCTGCCGCTAGCGATCGCGCTGATGGCGGTGGCGATCACCTTCGGCCTACTGGCGCTCGTCGGCGGCGCGCTGACGATGGCCTCGATCGCGGCCCTGCCGATCCTGATTGGCCTCGCCGTCGACTACGGCATCCAATTCCAGGCCCGCTACGACGAAGCCGCCTCTGCCCGCGAGGCCGCGTCAGCGGGCGGTCCCACCATCGCTGCGGCATGCCTTGCAACCGCAGTCGGCTTCCTCGCCCTCCAGCTTTCGCCCATACCCATGGTCCGCGGCTTCGGCTGGCTCCTCATCGTTGGCATTGCTGTCGCCTTTGTGGTCGCGTTGACGGTCGGCCTAGGGACGTTGGAGCTCCGGCGGGCGGGTCCTGTCTTTGAGGTGGGCCTCTCGTCCTCGCAAGCTGCGGGCGAGAACCCCACCCCGCGCCACCCGCCCGTGGATCGTCTGTTGGCCGTGGCGCGGGCGAATTCGGTTGCCGTCCTGAGCGTCGGTGTGGCGCTCGCCGTGTGTGGGTGGATAGCTGGGACCAGGATCGACACCGTCTCCGACATCAGGTCGTTGGCGCCGCAGAACATCGCGGCGGTGGAAGGGCTGAACGAGCTGCAGGAGACGACGGGGGTGTCAGGGGAGCTTGACGTGAGGGTCGAATCGCGAGACCTCACCGATCCCGCCACGATCGAGTGGATGGCGGGGTTCAAGCAGCGCGTCCTCGAGGAGAACGGGTTCAGCGGCGAAAATCCCAGCTGCCTCACCGCGGAGATCTGCCCGGGGCCGGCGTTGTCCGACTTCCTGATCCGCGGCAACGAGAGGCCGACGAAGCAGGGGATCGAAGCGACCTTGGCGGCGCTATCCCCTTATGCCCTGCGCCAGGTCGCGCCCCTGGACCCTGAGACCGGGCAGATCGGAAACGTCGCCTTGATGTCGTTCGGGATCAGGGCACAGTCCCTCGACGATCAGCAGCGGCTCGTCGACCGGGTCCGCGACGAGATCGGCTCGCCGCCGCCGGGGGTCGAGGTCGCATTGGCGGGCTTGCCGGTGATCGCGGCCCAGTCGGCCTCTGACCTCTCGAGCAGCAGGTACTGGCTGACCCTGGCGGGCCTGGCCCTGGTCGCCGCGGCCCTCCTCATCGTCTATCGCTCCTGGCGGCGGGCGCTGGTCCCGCTGTTGCCGACCGTGCTGGCGACCGGATGGGCTTCGCTGCTGCTTTGGGCAATGGGCATCCCGCTCAACCCCATGTCCGCCGCACTCGGAGCGCTGACGATCGCGATCGCGACCGAGTTCGGCGTACTGCTGGTCGGGCGCTTCTACGAGGAGCAGGGCGCCGGGGTCGAGGTCGAGGAAGCGCTGCGGCGCGCCTACGCCCGGACCGGGGCAGCGGTGCTGGCCTCGGGCGTGACCGCGATCGCCGGCTTCGCCGTCCTGATCGCCAGCGACGTCCAGATGCTGCGCGATTTCGGGCTTGTCACCGTCGTCGACCTCAGCGCCGCCCTGCTCGGGGTCCTCCTCGTGCTGCCGGCCACGCTGCTGCTGCTGGAACGCCGATGAGAGACCGCTACTCGATCGTCGTCGGGCTCCTCTTCCTCGTTGTAGTCGTGGTCGCGACGCTCAGCACGCTCGAGGGCGGCGGCGGAGGGGGCACGCTTGGGCTTGACCGGCTTCCCGCCCGCTGGCCGCTGCCGGAGTTCGCGGTCCCGGCAGGCTCGGCACAGCTTGAAGGCGACGCCAACGTCGCCCAGGACGATTGCGAAACCTCCGCCATCCCCTGTCCCGAGGAGGCCCGGCGCACTCCCGCTTGCCGGATCGACACCCCCGGCGCGATCCGCGTCTGCGACTTCTTCGACCGGCCGCTGGTGATCTCGTTTTGGTTCAGCAAGGGCGACGGCTGCGCCCAGCAGCAGGATGTGGTGGAGCGCCTATATCGGCGATACCGTGGGGAGGTGGGTTTTCTCTCGCTGGACATCCGCGATGGTCGCGACACGCTGCGGGAGCTGATCCGCCAGCACGGGTGGACGATGCCGGTCGGCTATGACCGTGATGGCGCCGTCGCCAGCCTCTACGGCGTTGGCGGCTGCCCGACCTTCGCCTACGTCTACCCCGGCGGGACGCTGCAGGACGCAAGCATCGGCGATCTGACGGCCGCTCAGCTCGCAGCTCGGATCGACCGGCTGCTGGCCGCCACGACGGCGGCGGAAGCGAGCTGAAGATGAGCGGCGCCGCCGCCGAGAGGATGGGGTGGGTGCCCTCGCCCCAGCAGGGGTGGGTCGCACCCCATATCGCCTCTGAGTTCCCCGGCCTTGGGATCGCCTGGGTCGAGGTCGACGCCAAGCCGGGCCGCAGCCCCGACCCGGTGCGGCGCCGGTTGCGCGACCTCTCTGATCGCACCTACGGCTCGCAGGCGATCCGCCTGCGCGAACGGCCAATCCCCTGGGCCTACCGGGTCTTCTTCCGCCAGATCGGGCTCGACCCCGACCGCACCCGCACCCCGATTGAGCAGCTGACCCTCGACCGGCTGTATTACGGCGGCTTCCGCAGTAAGGGCCTCCCGGCCGACGCTCTCGACATCGCCGTGATCGAGACCGGCGTCGCGCTCCGCGCCTTCGACGCCGATCGCACCGCCGGCGGGCTCTGCATCCGGGATTCGGCCCCGGGCGAGTCGCTCGCGGGCTACCCGGGAGAGATGGAGCAGGGGACGCTGACGATCGCCGACGAGGATCGTCCTCTCGCGCTGCTCTTCGGCGAGACCGCCGAGGGCTGCGGCGTCGGGCCCGACAGTCGCCGGATCGCCATCGTCGCGGTGCAGGTCAAGGGGGTCCCGCAAATCGCCGTCGAGGAGGCGCTGTGGATGGCCGCCTCGACCTTGGAGGCGACCTGACCTACACTTTCTGAGATGCCCGCTCTGCTGAAACGAGAGGACGTTGCCGGGCTCGGGATCGGAGTCGACGAGCGCCGGGCGCGGCTCGAGCTGCGCCGCCAGATCTCGCGTCTCGAGGCTGAGCTGTCCTCGCTTTTCGGAGAGGCTTTCGGCCACACCGAGGTCCCGCATCGGATCGCGGGTGGGGGGTCCGTTCCGCGGGTGCTCGACCTCGGGGAGCTGGAGGCGGTCCGCGACCGGCTCGCCGACCGCGTCGCCGAGGCCCGCGCGGCCCTGGCCGGCCGCTCCGCCGTCGAGACCCGCAACCGCGAGCTGCTCGACGAAATGCTCGCCACGCCGGCGCAGTTCAAGTGGGTGCAGATCTCCCGCGCCGATCTCGGCGAGCCCGGTTGCGGCCACTGGCACTCGCGGCCGGTCCTCGGCCCGATCGGGATGCTGATGGGCTGGTGGCGGGTCAAGGTCTCTTCGGGATGCCCGTTAGCCGGACGGCTTGCGGCCGTTGAGCGCGAAGTCCCGGCCCGCGAAGCGGGTCTCGGCACCTGACGAGCGGCCTCCGGCCCCTTGGGGCAACGCCCCCCTGGCGGAGCTGGTCATCCTCGCCGGCATCCTCGCCTTGGCGATCGGCGTGATCGGCGGCCACCCGACCGCGATCGGCGTCGGCGTTGCCCTCGCCGGCCTCGGGGGTCTAGAGGTGGCGATCCGCGAGCACTTCGCCGGCTACCGCTCGCACACGACCCTGCTGGCGGGCGCCGCCTTCGTCCTCGTCACCGGCCTCGTTCTCTACGTCGGCAACCAGATCCTGGCGGTGGCACTGGGTTTCGGCGCGGTCGCCTTCGCCCTTGTCTTCTACTTCTCCCGCCGCGCATTCCAACGAGCGTCCGGCGGCCTCAGCTACCGGATCGGGGGAATGCGCGGCTGATCGTCCGTGCGGTCGCCTAGGCGGCGACCGCTTCAGCCTCGCGTCCGGCGGAGCGGGTGGCGAGCTCCTGGGCGAGCAGGCGGCGCTGGCGCTCGGTGAGCGTCCCGAGCTGCTTGTTCTCGTTCAGGCTCAGCGGCAAGAGGAACTTGCGGGCTCGGGTCCGGCCCCAACGCCGCTGGCTGGTCAGCAGCTCGGCGATGGTCATGCTCTCGGTCTCCCACGGGCAGCTGCGAACCACCTCCGCGGCATCCATGTCTCCTCGCGCGATCGCGCGCTTCAGCTCGGCCCTGGCCAGCCGCACCATGTTGGCCCTCTCAAGTGCCCTCATGTGCTGCGGAGCCTCGGCTGAGGCAATGGTCGATGGTGGTGCCGTTGAGGCAGCTTCCACTGGACTCCTCCCTTCAAGGAATCGATGAACTGGGGTTATTGGAACCGACCGGGCGACCAACTCCTCCCAAGGGATTGGTCTCTCTTCGGCTCTTTCTCTCGCCGCTCGTCCCTCCCGGGTCGGTCGGCGCTGGGGCAAGCTATGTGTTCGGGGAGGGGCGCGTCAACTGGCCATCACCAAATGACGTCCGGTCCATTCGCTAAGAGCAACAATTTCAGCCCTCGACCCGGCTTGTTCAAATCCGCCCAAGGCTGAAACTACCCCCACTGGGGGATGTCAAGAATTCGTTGCCAAAAAATTAAGGGCGCGGAAGCTCGGGGAAGTCTTTGCTGACCCGGGCGATCGTCTCGAGGGCGCGATCGAGGTGCTCGCGCTCGTGGGTCGCCATCAGGCTCGTCCGCAGCAGCGCCCCGCCCGGAGGGACCGCCGGGTGGATGGCGACGTTGGTGTAGACGCCGTTGTCGAAGAGCGCCTTCCAGAGCAGCACCGCCTGCCAGTCGTCGCCGACGATCACCGGCACGACCGGGGTGGTGGCGATCGTCCCGTCCGGCAGGGCTCCGGGCTCGACGACCTTCAGCCCCACCGCTCGCAGCCCTTCGCGCAGGTACTCGGCATTGGCGAGCAGGCGCTGGAAGAGCCCTGGGCCGTCCTCGCGGATCACCCGCAGGGCAGAGAGCGCCGCGCCGACCGCGGCCGGGACCGCTGAGGCGCTGAAGATGAAGGAGCGCGACGAGACCCGCAGGTACTCGACTACGTCCGCCGGTCCAGCGATGAAGCCGCCGCATGAGGCAAGGCTCTTGGAGAAGGTGCCCATCCGCAGGTCGACCTCGTCCTCGAGCCCGAACAGCTCGCAGGCGCCGGCGCCGCGGGCGCCGAGAACGCCGGCGCCGTGGGCCTCGTCGACCATCAGGCGCGCCCCGTAGCCCTTGCAGAGCTCGACGATCCGGGGCAGGTCGCAGACGTCCCCCTCCATCGAGAAGACCCCGTCGACGACGACGAGGACGCCGCCGCCGTCTTCGGCGGCCCGCCCGAGCATCTTCTCCAACTTGTCCATGCGGTTGTGGCGGAAGGGGCGGAGCTTGGCGCCGGAGAGGCGGCAGCCGTCGAGGATCGAAGCGTGGTCGCCGGAATCGCAGATGACGGTGTCGCCGGGGCCGAGGATGGTGCCGATGCAGCCGACGTTGGACTGGTAGCCGGTGCTGTAGACGATCGCGTCCTCGGTCCCCATCCACTCCGCCAGCTCGCGCTCGAGGTCGAGGTGCAGCGGCGTGGTCCCGTTGAGCAGGCGCGAGCCGGTGACGCCGGTGCCGAAGGTCTCCAGCGCCTCGCGGGCACCCGCCTTCACCCGCTCGTCCCCGGTCAGGCCGAGGTAGTTGTTGGAGCCGAGCATGATCGTCTCCCGCCCCTCCATCTCGACCACGGGGCCGGCCTGCGAGGTCAGCAGCCGGAAGTAGGGGAGGAGGTCGTGCTCCTTGGCGGCTTCGAGCTGCTCGCGGCGGTCGTGGTTGCGCGCCTTCTCGAAGACGTCGACGGGCGCCTTGGCGGTCTCGCTCATCTCCGCAGAGTGTAGGTTCCGCCCTCGATGGGAGTTGTGGAGATCCGAACCGTCCGCGGCGCGCGGCCCCTGAAGCGGTTCGTAGACCTGCCTTACCGGCTGCACGCCGGGACTCCCTGGGTGCCGCCGCTGAAGCTGGAGCGGTTGGCGTTCCTCAGCCGCAAGCTGAACCCCTACTTCAAGCACGGGGAAGCCGAGTACTTCCTCGCCTGGCGCGACGGCCGCGTCGCCGGCCGGATCACCGCGCAGATCGACCACGCCTTCAACGAGTACCACGAGAACCGCTGGGGGATGTTCGGGTTCCTCGAGACCGAGGACGACCCCGAGGTCCTGCAAGCGCTCCTGGGTGCCGCCGAGGCCTGGCTGCGGGCGCGCGGCTGCGATCGCATGGTCGGCCCGATGGACTTCTCGATGAACGAGGAGAGCGGGGTCCTGATCGAGGGGCATGAGCTCCAACCGGTGATCAGGCAGCCCTGGCACCCGCCCTACTACCAGCGGCTGTGCGAGGGCGCCGGCTTGGAGAAGGCGATGGACCTCTACTCCTGGTTCCTCGAGATCAGCGACCGCAAGGACATCCTGCCGATCATGTTCGAGCTCGACGAGCGCGCCCGGGCCGAGCACGGGGTGACGATCCGGCGGATGTCGCGGCGGCATATGCGCGAGGAGATGGACCGCTTCGCCGAGATCTACAACGCGGCCTGGTCTGAGAACTGGGGCTTCGTGCCCTACTCGAAGGCCGACCTCGACGCCTACACGGTGGACATGCAGCTGGCCTACTCACGCGACTGGTTCATGGTCGCCGAAAAGGATGGGGAGACGATCGCGGTGGCGATCACCCTGCCCGACCTCAACCAGGTGCTGAAGAAGATGAACGGCCGCCTGCTGCCGCTCGGCTGGTGGCACTTCCTCAACCGCAACCGCATCTGCGACCAGGTCCGCATCGGCTTCCTCGGAGTCAAGCCCGAGCACCAGCACACGGGGGTCGCCGCCTCGCTCTACATCGAGCACTTCGACACCGCCGAACGGTCGCGCCAGAAACAGGGCGAGGCGGGCTGGATCCTGGAGACGAACGAGGCGATGAACCGGGGCCTGGAGGCAATGAGCGCGAAGATCGTCAAGAAGTACCGTGTTTACGAACGCTCACTCCAGGGCTGACCACCGGGCGCGCTAGAGTCGGCTGGGTGACTGAGTTCGACCTAGACGGCCAGGTCGTCGCCGAGGAAGACGCCGGTCCCGACGAGGCCGCCGATCCGGTGCGGCCGCTGCCGGCCGGCTATGAAGCTTCTTCCGGCTCGGCTCTGACGCTGCGGCCGGAGGTGAAGTCCGCCGCGGTTGCCGCGGCGGGAGGCGTCCTCGCCGGTGCGGCTACCGTCGCCGCCGTGCGGGCAGTCGCCGGTGCGGCCAGCAGGGCACGCGCGCCGCGTCGCCTCGGCGGGCGCCGCCGCGATCGTCAGAACGTCGTCGCCAGCCGCTCTTTTCTGGTCGACGTCCACCTGCTCGGGCGCTAACCGCCGATGGGCCGTCCGGTCGAGGCAGAGGTGCGCCCGCCGTCGCCCTACCGGCTGCCACGCGGCAGCGTCGACCGCACCCTGCGCGTCCGTGGCGGGGTGGCGGCGCGGCTGCTGCACATCGACGGCAGCCCGGTCCTGGTTCGGGCCTGGCAGCCGGCTCGGGGGCGAGTTCGCTTCCGTGCCGAGGCCGTCGAGCCCAAGCTCGTCAAGCGACCGCCGATCGTCGCCGCCTGCGCTGAGCGGCCGGCGCGCCGTCAACAGCTCGAGGAGGCGATCGAGCGGTTGCGCTGCGCCCTCTGGGTCGACGTCGACCTCTCCGACTTCTACTCTCGCTTCCGCCGCGACCCCCTCGTCGGCCCGCTGATCCGGCGCCGGCCCGCCTTCCGCCCGCAGGGGCGGCCCTGGCCCTGGGAGGCGCTTGCCGCCGCCGTGGTCGGGCAGTTGATCGAGGCCGATCGGGCGGCGCTGATCGAGCGCCGCATCGCCGGCCGCTGGGGCCCGCGGCTGGGAGAGGGCCGGATGGCTCTGCGCGACGTCCCTGGCCCGACCGCGATCGCCGGCCGGGCGCCAGCCGAACTGGAGGCGATGGACCTGGTGGGGAAGCGGGCGGTGGCGCTGCGCCGCCTGGCCCGCGACGTTTGTGGCGGCCGCTGCCGAATCGAGAACCCCGCAGGTGACGAGCGACTGTTGGCGATGCCGCAGATCGGGCCCTGGACGGTGCAGTGCCTGGGCCTGTTCGGCCGCAACGAAGTCGATTCGCTCCCCGCCGGCGACCTCGGCTACATCAAGCTGGTTGGGCGCCTGGCCGGCCTCGACCGCCGCGCCACGATCCCGGAGGTCGAAGAGTTCTACGCGCCGTACGAGCCCTACCGCGGTCTGGTCGGAGCGCTGACGCTCTCCGGGCTCCACCGGGCGATCGCCCAGGGCCCGCCGCTGCGCCTCGCTGCTGCCTGACGACGCTCGTTCAAGCCACCCTCGCTGGCGGTCGATGAGCGAGGTGGATGCACGTCTCGGCAGACAGGAATTGGCCCGATCACGAGGTCAAGCGGTTCCTCGACCAGCTTGCCGCCGGCGGGCAGGACTTCCGCCGCCTGGTCGAGCGGCTTCCGGTCATCGTCTACACCGCCGAGCTCGGCGAGGAAGGGCGCTGGCGCTACGTCAGCCCCCAGGTCGAGGAGATCCTCGGCTACCGGCCAGAGGAGTTCGTCCGCGATCCCGGTCTCTGGGCGAGGCTGCTGCACCCGGAGGACCGCGAGCGGGCGCTGGCGGTCGAAACCGAGGAGCACCTCGGCAAACGAGAGACCACCCCGGTCGAATACCGGATCCACCGCCGCGACGGCGAGGTCGTCTGGATGATCGACGAGGCGGTCCTCGAAGCCGACGAGGAGGGAGTGCCGATCTGGCACGGCGTCCTCTACGACATCAGCGAGCGCAAGGCCACCGAGGAGGAGCTGCAGCGGGCGCTCTCCCAACAGGCGGTGGTCGCCAGGCTCGGCGAGCGGGCCCTGCAGAACGGGGATCCGCAGGCGCTGATGGAGGCGGCCACGGAGCTGATCGGCAAGGTCGGGGGCGTCCACAGCGCCTGCATCTGGGAGCTTGGCCGCGACGGCCGCCGCCTCAACCTTCGCGCCGGCCTCGAGGAGTCTGTGATCGGCGCCGGCCGGCGGGTCTCCGCCTCCCGCGATTCCCACGCCGGCGCCGCCATCGACTCCGGCACCCACGCGATCGTCGCCAACTGGGACCAGGAGACGCGCCACACGATGCCGCCGGTGCTGCGGGTCTTCGGCGCCGCCAGCAGCCTCGCGGTGGTCATCGACGGCAAGAACCGACCGTTCGGGGTGCTTGACGTCCATGCCACCGAACCGCACCGCTTCGGCGCCAAGGACGTGCCGTTCGTGCAGGCAGCGGCCAACGTTCTCGCCGACGCGATGGAGCGTCACACCGCCGACCAGGCGCTGCGCTACCGGGTCCTCCACGATTCCCTCACCGGCCTGCCGAACCGGCTCAGCTTCGTCGACGCGCTCGGCGACGCCCTCGGCAAAGCGACCGTCTCCGGCTCCCCGGTCGGGATTCTCTTCCTCGATCTCGACCACTTCAAGCTCATCAACGACAGCCTCGGCCACCATGCCGGCGACGCTCTGCTGCGGGCGGTGGCGCCGCGGCTGCGCGCTCACCTGCGGCCGGGCGACATCGTCGCTCGCTTCGGCGGCGACGAGTTCGGGATCCTGATCGACCGCCTGGCCGACGAAGGCGAGGCGGTGGCAATTGCCGATCGAGTCGCCGCGGCCTTCGCGCAGCCGTTCACGATCGACGGGGTTGACCACTTCGTCAGCGCCAGCATCGGCGTCGCCGTCTCCCGCGCCGGAGAAGAGCGGACGGTCAACGCCGAGCTGCTGATCCGCGACGCCGATGCGGCGATGTACCGGGCCAAGGAAGGCGGGCGCTCCCGCTGCGTGCTCTTCGACGCCGAGATGCGGGCCGGCGCGATGCAACGGCTCGAGGTCGAACGGGAGCTGCGCCACGCGATCGACCGCGACGAGCTCGCCCTGCACTACCAGCCGGTGGTCAACCTGCGCTCGGGGGAGATCACCGGGCTTGAGGCCCTGGTGCGCTGGCGCCACCCGCAGCGCGGCATGCTCGACCCCGCCGAGTTCGTCTCGATCGCCGAGGACTGTGGTCTGATCGAGCCGATCGGACGCTGGGTGCAGGAGCGTGCCTGCCGCCAGGCGCTGGAGTGGCACAACCTGCGGCCGGACTCACGGCCCCTCGACGTCTCGGTCAACCTCTCGGCTCGCCAGGCCGCCCACCGCGACCTGCCGGCGACGGTCGAGGAGATCCTCGCCCGCACCGGCCTCGACCCCGTCAACCTCCGCCTCGAGATCACCGAGAGCGCGCTGGTCGAGGAGTCGGCGACGGCGATCTCATCCCTGCAGGCGCTGAACGAGATCGGTGTGCGCCTCGTGCTCGACGACTTCGGTACCGGCTACTCCTCGCTCGCCTACCTCAACCGCTTCCCCTTCCAGGCGTTGAAGATCGACCGCTCCTTTGTCGACGCGCTCGGGATCGAGCAGGAGGCGACGGCGATCGTCGAGGCGATCATCGGCATGGCCCGGGCGCTTTCGCTCGAGGTGATCGCCGAGGGGGTAGAGAGCGAGGTCCAACTCGCAGAGCTGCAGCGGCTCGGCTGCGACTACGCCCAGGGCCACCTCTTCCACGCGGCGATGCCCGAGCGCGAGGTGAGCCGGCTGATCGCCGAAGGAGCGCTCGGCTATTCGGGGATTTCGCCCGAGGGCAGGTAACTGTTGTCGAGCAGTTCGCCGGTCTTCGGCAACTGCTGGATCAGGCCGTTGTCGCGCATCCAGCCGGCGAAGGCTTCCCACTCTTTCGGGTCCATATAGCCGTAGGGCTGATCGCCAGTCCTTGCGCCGAGCAGCGGTAGCGTCGCCTCCACCTCGGCGGTGGCCAGTTTCGGTTCGAGGTCGGGATTGGCCTCGATGATCGCTTTCGTCGCCTCGGCGGGCTGTTCGACGGCCGCCTCGGTGCCGCGCTCGAGCGCGGCCAGGAAGAGGCGGAACTTGTCGGGATCTGCTTCTAGCTCCTCGCGGTTGGCGACGAAGACGAGCTCGTCGTAGGTCGGGACGCCGAGCTGGTCGACCGGGGTCACCACCGGCGCTTTCCCGCGTTCGCGCAGGTCGACGCCCTCGACGTTCCGGAAGCCGCCCAGCATCGCCTGGGCCGAACCGCCGAGCAGGGCGGGGAGGAGGCCGAAGCCGACGTTGACCGCTTTCACGTCATCGGGCGTCAGCTGCACGCGGGCGAGGATCGTCTCCAGGAATTTGTCCTGGTAGGGGATGCCGGCGGTGGCGATCGTCTTGCCTTTGAGGTCGCCGACGCCTTTGATCCCTGATTTGCCCAGCCAGATCATCGAGGTGAGCGGCTGGTTGACGAGAGCGCCTACCGCGACGACGTCGAGACCCTGCTCGCGGGCTAGCGCCACCTCGGGCTCGTAGGAGATCGCCAGGTCGGTGCGGCCCGCGGCCACCAGCTTGACCGGCGCCGCCGGGTCGGAAGGAGCGTCGATGCTGACGTCGAGGCCGGCTTCCTCGAAGTAGCCGAGCTTTTCGGCCATATAGATCCCGGCGTGGTCGGGGTTGGGGTAGAAGTCCAGCGTCAGGCTGAAGTCCTGCCGCTCGCCGCTCGGTTCCTCGGACTTCTCGCCGCAGGCGGCGAGGAGGAGGGTGAGGGTGAGGACGACGAGGGCGATCGCCGGGATCCGGTGGCGCGTCATCGCCGAAGTTCTATCGCCAACGGACGACGCGCCGCTCGACGAGGACGGTGAGGCCGATCAGGATCAGGGCAATTGCCGAGAGGATGGCGACGCTGGCGAACTGGCGCGCGACCTCGAAGTAGGCGAGGTCGGACTGGATCAGGCGGCCGAGGCCCGCGTCGGCGCCGGCCCACTCGGCGAACACCGCTCCGATCGGGGCGATCACGACGGCGATCTTGAGGCCGGTGAAGAGATGGGGGAGCGCAGTCGGAGCTTCGACCCGCCAGAACCGCTGCCGGCGCGAGGCATCGAGGCTGCGCATCAGCTTGATCGCGGCGGGATCGACTGACCGCAGCCCGTCGAGCGCGTTGACGGTGATCGGGAAGAAGCAGACCAGGGCGACGATCACGACCTTCGGGACGATTCCGTAGCCGAACCAGACGACCAGGATGGGCGCGATGACGACGATCGGGATCGTCTGCGAGGCGACGACGAGGGGGTAGGCAGCGTCGCGGAGGACCTGCCAGCGGTGCATCAGGACGGCCGAGCCGACGCCGACGAGGAAGGCGAAGAGGATGCCGAGGACGATCTCGCGCAGCGTCACCCAGGCGTTGTCGGCGAGCAGGTCCCGGTTCTCCCAGAGGGCGGTGGCGATTTCGGTGGGGGAGGGGACGAGGAACGGCTCGAGGTCGAGGAGGTCGGCAATCGCCTCGGTCTCGGCGGCCAGCTGCCAGAGGGCGAACAGGAGCGCCAACAGCGCCGCCGGTGCCAGCCAGCGCCTCATCGCGATCCCTCCCGCAGCGCCCGCAGCGCCTCCTCGCGGGCGGCGACGAAGGCGGGGTCGGTGACGGCGGCGTCGCGGTCCTCGGCCCGGGGCGCCGGCGCGCTCAGCTCGGCGACGATCCGGGCGGGCCGGGCGGAGAGCACGGCCACCCGGTCGCAGAGGTAGAGCGCCTCCTCGACGTCGTGGGTGACGAGGACGACGGTGCGGGGGTCGGTGCGTAGCGCGGCCGCCAGCCACTCCTGCATCTCGGCCCGGGTGATCGCGTCGAGGGAGGCGAAGGGCTCGTCGAGCGCCAGCACCGGCTTGCCGGCGATCAGCGTGCGCAGGAAGGCGACCCGCTGACGCATGCCGCCGGAGAGCTCGGCGGGTCGGGCCTGCTCGAAGCCAGTCAGGCCGAAGCGCTCGAAGAGGGCGCCGGCGGCGGCGCGGGCCGGCTTCCGCCGCAGCCCCTGGTTGCGCAGCGCCAGGGCCGCATTGTCGATCGCCGGGTACCAGGGAAGGAGGAGGTCGCGCTGGGGCATGAAGGCGCAGCGGGCGAGCCGCCCCTCCGCCGCTGCCTGGCAGCCGACCTCGATGCTGCCGGCGCCGGGATCGCGCAGGCCGCAGATCAGTTCGAGCAGCGTCGACTTGCCGCAACCGGAGGGGCCGACCAGGCCGATGACCTGGTGCGCCTCGACCGCGAGGTCGATCCGGTCGATCGTCTGCAGATCCCCGAAGGCGTGCCGGACCTCCCGCAGGGCGATCTCCTCCGCGGGCGTTCCGCCTCGACCGGGCGAGGCTGCAACCACTTGAGATCCCGGACTTTCGGCCTTCATGTTGGTATCCTGGCGGACTCCGCACTCCTGACCAAGGAGGTCAGGAAAGTCGAAATCAGGGTTGTGCGGAGCCCGAGGAACAAAAGCATGGACCCGGCAATCGTCCTCTTCGGATTGGGCATCGGCGTACTCGTCGGCATGACCGGCATGGGCGGAGGCTCGCTGATGACGCCGCTGCTGATCCTCATCTTCGGGATCTCGCCGACCACCGCGATCGGCACCGACATCTTCTACGCCGCGGTCACCAAGACCGTCGGCGGCTGGCGCCACCTGAAGCTGAAGACGGTGAACATGGAGCTGGTCAAGTGGCTGGCGATGGGCAGCGTCCCCTCGGCCGTGGGCGGCGTCCTGCTCGTCTCCTGGCTGCAGACCCAGATCGGCGAAGCCCGTCTCGAGGAGCTGGTCTACGCGGTCCTCGGCGGCACCCTGCTGATGGTCGGGGTGATCACCCTCGCCCGGGCGCTGATCCTGCGCAACCTGATCGACGAGCGTGACCGCTTCGACGTCGAAAAACGCCACAAGATCGCGGCGATCGTGATCGGCGCCGCGACCGGCTTCGTGATCGGGATCACCTCGGCCGGCTCCGGCACCGTGATCGCGATCCTCCTGATCGCCGTCTACCGCCTCGCCCCTAAAAAGGTAGTCGGCACCGACGTCTTCCACGCTGCGATCCTGCTCTGGGCCGCCGGTATCGCCCACTGGGTCGGCGGCAACGTCGACTTCGTCCTCGCCGCCAACATCCTCCTCGGCAGCATCCCCGGCGTCGTGATCGGCGCCGCGCTCTCCGACAAGGCCCCGCAGGGCTTCCTCCGCCCCTCGCTCGGGTTGGTCCTGATCGGCTCCGGGATCGTCACCGTGCAGAAGGGAGACCCCGAGGTCTGGCCGATAGCCGCCGCCGTCGCCGCGATCGGCCTCGGCCTGATCCTCTACGCGCCGCACTGGCTCAACCGCCGGCGCGAGGCGCAGCGCCTGGAAGAGGCGGAGCCGGACGGGCAAGAGCTTGATCAGGCGGCCGCTCTCGGTCGCACCCTGCCCGCCGACTGATTAACTAGGAGACATGCGAGTTTCCGCGAAGGCCGACTACGCGGTGCGGGCCGCTGCCGAGCTTGCGGCCGCCCAGAAAGAGGAGAGTCCGGTCAAGGGCGAGCGCCTGGCCGACGCCCAGGACATCCCCCTCCAGTTCCTCGAGCACATCCTGCTCGAGCTCAAGCACCACGGCATCGTCCGCGCCCGCCGCGGCGCCAAGGGCGGCTACTGGCTCGCCCGTCCGGCCGACGAGGTGACGGTCGCCGAAATCGTCCGCGCCGTCGAGGGCCCGATCGCCCACGTGCAGTCGACCCCGCCCGAGGACATCGAGTACCGCGGCAACGCCGCGCACCTGCAGGAAGTCTGGATCGCCGTCCGCGCCAGCCTCCGCACCGTGCTCGAGGAGGTCACCCTCGCCGACCTCGTCTCCGGCGAACTCCCCAGCGTCGTCGGCGACCTCGCCGCGGCCCCCGACGCCTGGGTCGCCCGCTAGCACCGCAAAGTCCGGCACCTGGGCAGGTACGTCGGAGCCGGGAGGGGAGAGCTAAAGCGTCTCCGAACTTGACCTCGCTATGGCGGGGTCAACTGCGGAGAGGCGAAGTCAAGCTGCGTGGAGGCTGGCTCGAAAGCAGCACGGGGTGGTGGCGCGTGAGCAACTGCTGGCGCTGGGGTTCACGAAGAGCGGGATCGAACACCGCGTCCGCAGCGGGCGCCTTCATCTCGTTCGGCGCGGGGTGTACGCCGTAGGTCGGCCCCGGCTCAATCGCGAGGGGCGGTGGATGGCTGCGGTGCTGGCCTGTGGCCCAGGTGCCGCCTTGAGCCATCGCAGCGCTGCCGCTCTATGGGAGTTCGGCGCCGAGCATCAGGACTACATCGACGTCAGCGTCAGGCGGGCTTCGGAAGCGCGCCTGCGTGGGGTTCGCTGCCACCGGCGCCCAACTCTGCCTGCTGATGTCCTCACCACCCGCCGGAACGTTCCCCTTACTCAGCCAGTCCAGACCTTCCTCGACCTGGCGACGGTGGCGGGACCGAAAACTCTGGAGCGGGCGATCAACGAGGCGGATAAGCGCGACGTGATCGACCCGCACGCGCTTCGCAAGGCGCTCGACGAACACCCTGGCGAGCCGGGGGTCCGGCCACTCCGCCACATCCTCGACAAGCACACCTTCCGCCTCTCCGACGACGAACTGGAACTTCTATTCAGGCCGCTCGCCGGAGCCGCAGGACTCCCGATTCCGCTCACCAAACAGATCGTCAACGAATTCGAGGTCGACTTCTATTGGCCCGACCTCGGCCTCGTCGTCGAGACCGACGGCTGGCGCTACCACCGCACGCCCGCAGCGCAGACCCGCGACGCGCTGCGCTTCCAAACCCACACCGCCGCCGGCCTAACTCCGCTTCGCTTCTCCCACTACCAAGTCAAGTACGAACCCCGCCACGTCAAGAACGTCCTCACACGAACGGCGACCTACCTACGCGGCCGCCCTGCACCCTTACCTGCCCTGTGAGGGCGCAGGGCGGCCGCGCGTGTCCCGTCCTAAACCTTCTCCTCGACCTTCGCCGGCACCAGGTCGAAGTCCCGCCCCAGCCGCAGCTCGCTGTAACGCCTAGTCCAGTCGTCGTTGATCTTGTCCGACTGGCGCTTCATCCGCGGCTCGAACTCGAAGCCCTCGGGGCAGGTGAGGTCGAGGCGCTCCAGCAGGTTGAGGGTGCTGGTCTCGTAGTCGGCGGCGAAGTTCTCGTAGAGGACGAGGATCGGCTTGATCCCGGCGTGCTCGAAGAAGGCGTCCCAGGAGGCCTCTTCCCAGAGCAGCTGGTCGAGCAGATGGTCGATCGCTCGGTAGTGGAAGCGCAGCTGCGGCCGGTGCTCCTCGATGAAGCTGCGGTAGGGGGGAGACCCGTCTTCCTCGACCGAGGCGACCTTGGCGGTGGCCTGATCCTCGCGCCAGGTCGCCGTCTGCACCGCCTTCCAGAGCGAGACCGCCTGCCGCACCTTGTTCGCCCGCACCACCCGCACGAAGGTGAGGTCGGGGAACACCGTAGGCAGCAACTCGCCGAGCGGCACGTCGCGGTAGGCGGGGATGTTGCGCAGGAGGCTGACGAACTCGCCGAAGTAGCCCCACATCAGCTTGGCGCCGAAGACGCCGTTCCCGGTGGTGCCGGTCTCGAACGCCCACTCGAGGTAGCGGTCATACGCGGCGCGGCTCCAGAGGGGGGAGCGGGGTTGGGGATCGCTGCCGACGCTGCGCTCGCCGAGGTGGTCGCGGATCGACTGGTCCTCGACGCCGAGGAAGTACTCCTCCGGGCGGCGGGGGCGGCCGCTGTGTCGCAGCGCCTCGAAGTACTCCTCGGGCCGGCCGGCGACGCCGGTTTCCTCGAGCGCGTGGCAGACGAGGGTGCTGCCGCTACGGGGAGTGGCGCAGACGAGATAGGAGCAATTGGGTTGCCTTCCGTTCATGGACATTTCCTAACTATCCTTATCAACAAACAGTTAAACAGGCCCGGCTCGATAACCTGAAGGGAGCTTGCAGCCGCCGAACATCCTCTACATCCACTCCCACGACACCGGGCGCTACGTCCAGCCCTACGGCTTCCAGGTGCCGACGCCGAACATCCAGATGCTGGCCGACCAGGGGGTGCTGTTCCGCGAGGCCTTCTGCGCCGCCCCGACCTGCTCGGGCAGCCGCGCCAGCCTCCTCACCGGTCTCTACTGCCACAACAACGGCATGTTCGGCCTCGCCCACCGCGGCTGGAAGCTGAACGACTACCGGCAGCACTGGGTCCACACGCTGCGCAAGGCCGGCTACCACTCGACCCTGATCGGCGAGCAGCACATCTCGCTCGACCCGGGGGTGATCGGCTACGACGAGGTCGTCCCGGTCGACTCCAACCACGCCTCCTACGTGGCGCCGCTGACGATCAAGGCGCTGAAGGAGGCGCCGCCGCAGCCCTGGTTCATGTCGGTCGGCTTCTTCGAGACCCACCGCGACTTCTCGGCCCCGACCTCGGTCCGCGACACGCTCTACTCGCTGCCGCCCGCCAACCTGCCGGACACGGTGGCGACGCGGCGCGACATGGCCGCCTTCAAGGCCAGCGCCCGCTCGCTCGACCAGGGCATCGGCGCCGTCCTCCACGCCCTCCACGACTATGGCCTGGTCGAGAACACGCTGGTCCTTTGCACGACCGACCACGGGATCGCCTTTCCCGGCGCTAAGGCGACCCTCTTCGATCGCGGCACCGGCGTGATGATGATCGTGCGTGGCCCCGGCTTCGGCGGCGGCAAGGTGGTCGACGCCCCGGTCAGCCACCTCGACGTCTTCCCGACCCTCTGCGAGCTCGCCGGCACCGAGTGCCCCGACTGGCTGCAGGGCACCTCGCTGATGCCGCTCGTCCGCGGCGAGGTGGATCGCCTCCACGACGCGATCTTCACCGAGACGACCTACCACGCCGCCTACCAGCCTCACAGGGCGATCCGGACCGAGCGGTGGAAGTACATAAGGCGTTTTGACGAATACCCGCATCCGGTGCTGGCTAACTGCGACGACAGCGACACCAAGGACCTGCTGGTCGCGGCGGGATGGGGCGAGCAGGAGATCCCGGAGGAGCAGCTCTACGACCTGGTGCTGGACCCGCAGGAGGGCCAGAACGTCGCTGCCGACCCGACCAAGGCGGACGTGTTGGCGGAGTTGCGGGAGCGGCTGGAGGCCTGGATGCGCCAGACCGACGACCCGCTGCTGGAGGGGCCGGTGGCGCCACCGGAGGGGGCGATTGTTAGCGAGCAGTGGCAGGTCTCGCCCGACGACCCGGTGCGGATCGTCAGGGTCGACTCCACGGCCGCTCCATCCAGGTGAGGCAGGTCCAGCCAGGGATGATCTGCCCCAGCGGATCCCGGCTCTCGCCGTAGGAGAAGACCGAGAGGCCGCAGTTGTGCGAGCCGAGGTTCCAGAGCCCGGCCGCCATCTCCGCCTCGAAGCGGTCGCCGAGGACCGAGTCGAGGAGGAAGAAGCGCGTGAAGATGCCGTGGGTGACGAGCAGCGGCAGGGCGCCGTCGGCGCCCGCCTCCAGCTCGGCCTTGAGCCGGCGCACCCGGTCAACCGCCTGCTCGAACGTTTCCCCTGAGGTGAGCTCGCCGGTGTAGTCGATCTCCTCCGGCTCGAGCCCGAGCGCGTCGCCGACGGCCTGCGCCGTTTCCCGCGCCCGCCGCAGGGGGCTGCTGAGCAGGCGAGTGATGCCGTGCTCGCGCAGCGCGGCGCCGGCCGCGTGGGCCTGCTCGACGCCCTTCTCGGTCAGTCGGTCGCCCTCGGAGTGGGCGGCCGGCTCGCCGCTGCGGGCGGCGTTGTGGACCGACTCGCCGTGACGGAGGAGAAGCGCTCTCATTCCGGGGTGGGGGCGGCGCCGGCGACGACGTTGACGAAGTTCTCCAGGTGCTTCGTCGTCCAGCACTCGAAGGCGCCGTCGCAGTGGCGCTCGTAGGCGGCCATCACCGAGTCGCCGTAGTTCCAGTAGAGCTTCGGCTCGGGGTTGAGCCAGAAGAGGCGACCCGCCCGCTCGGCGATCTGGGCGAAGACCTCGGCGTGCGGCTCACGCCCGTTGGTGCGGGCGTCGCCGAGGACGATCACGGTCGAGCGCGGGTCGAGTTCTTCGGAGATCTCGGTCAGGAACTCGAGCCACACCCGGCCGTAGTCGGTGTAGCCGGAGACGTCGGCGACCCCGCCCTCGCTGGAGATCTTCTGGGCGATCGCGGCGAAGTCGCGCTCGTGCTCGAAGACGTCGGTCACCTCTGAGATCCGCTCGATGAAGACGAAGCTGCGCAGCTTGCGGAAGGAGTCGTGGAGGGCGTGGAGGACCGAGAGGAAGAAGACGCTGGCCGAGGTGACCGAGGTGGAGACGTCGCAGAGGACGTAGATCTCCGGCCGCCGCGGCCGCTTCGGCCGGTAGCGCAGGCGCAGCGGCACGCCGCCGGTCTCCAGCGAGGCGCGCATCGTCCGTCGCACGTCGACCATCTGGCCCTTCTTGCGGCCGCGCTGCTCGTGGCCGAGGGTGGCGAGGCGGCGCTTCATCTGCGAGACGGCGCGGTGGACGGCGGCGAGGTCCTGGGTCGGGCTGGTCGGCAGTGCCCGGTCGAGCTCGGCGAGCGGGCGGGAGGGAGGCAGGGTTTCGGTGCGCTCGATCAGGTCGCGCTCGAGCTCGCGCCGCAGGTGGCGCTCGAACCCGGTCAGCTGCTCGCGGTCGATCGGCGGCCGCTCGCCGCCGTCCGCGGTCGGTGGCTGCGCTCCCGCGGTCAGCCCCAGGGTGCGGCGGATCCGCTGCACATCGACGCCGACCACGCCCGAGCCCTCGGCGCGGCCGAAGGCGGCGATCGCCAGCCGCGCCAGGTCGCGCATGCGGTCCTCGTCGCCGGCCATCATCGCTTCGCGGATCGCCTCGCTCAGCTCGCTTATGTCGAAGCGCTCCCCTTCGCCGGCCGGCGGAGCGCCCTCGGCGTGCTCGGTGACCCCGCGCTGCACCGCCTCGGCCTCGGCGGTGCGGAAGAAGTAGCGCTCGAACAGCAGCTCGAAGACGCGGCGGTCGTCCTGGGACTTGGCAATCGTCGCCGCCAGCGCCTCGCGGAAGTCGGCGCGCGAGGTCCAGCCGACCTCGCTCAGCGCCGCGAAGGCGTCGAGCATCTCCGAGGTGCCGACCGCGACTCCCTCGCCGCGCAGCTCCTCGCAGAAGCCGAGCAGCTTCGCCGCCAGCCCTGGCGGCCCGGCGTCAGCCTTCGGCCCGTAGGGGGTCGGCAAGTTTCACCCCGACCCGCTCGGCGACGAGGTCGATGTCGGTGCGGTGCTTGACGATGATCGACATCGACTGGGTGAACGTCTCGCGGTCGATGTCGTCGGCGCCCATCAGCAGCAGCGTCCGCGCCCAGTCGATCGACTCGGCGATCGAGGGCGGCTTCTTCAGGTCGAGCGCGCGGATCATCCCGATCACCTCGACCAGCTTCCGCGCCAGCGTCTCGGAGATGTCGGGGGCGTGGAGGCGGACGATCTCCATCTCCCGCTCCAGGTTCGGGTAGTCGAGCCAGAGGTAGAGGCAGCGTCGCTTCAGCGCCTCGGTCAGCTCGCGCGAGTCGTTTGAGGTGAGGACGACGATCGGCATCGTCGTCGCCTCGATCCGCCCCAGCTCGGGGATCGTCATCTGAAAATCGGAGAGCAGCTCGAGCAGCATCGCCTCGAACTCCTGGTCGGTCTTGTCGATCTCGTCGATCAGCAGCACCACCGGCTCGGGACTGGCGATCGCCTGCATCAGCGGCCGCTCGAGCAGGAACTCGGCGCTGAAGATGTCGTCCTGGATGTCGTCCCAATCGCCCTGGGAGCCGCCGGCCTGGATCCGCAGCAGCTGCTTGCGGTAGTTCCACTCGTACATCGCTTTCGCCTCGTCGAGCCCCTCGTAGCACTGCAGCCGCACCAGCTCGCGGCCGGTGGCGCGAGAGAGCGCCTTCGCCAGCTCGGTCTTCCCGACCCCCGCCGGGCCCTCGACCAGGACCGGCTTGCCCAGCTTCTGGGCGAGGAAGGAGACCAGCGCCGCCGGCTCGTCGGCCAGGTAGCCGACGCCCGCGAGCGCCTCCTTGACCTCTGCGACTGAGCCGTCGGCCATGGCGCCGATGATAATCACGCTCCCGTGCCGGATCTTGCCCTGCCGCTGCTCGCGCTGCTCCCACACAGCCCGACGCCCTACATCGCGCTGATGCTCGCCGGCTTCGCCGTGGGCATTCTCGGCCACCTGATGGGCGTCCGCTGGCTGGTCGGGGCGGGGGTCTTCCTGATCTTCCTCGGGGCGCTCCTCTTCCCCTTCCTCGCCAACGTCACCACCGAGAACAGGCCGCCGCCGATCGAGGAATCCCGCGGCGACTCCGGCGAATGACCGCGGCGTTCGTCCTTTTCCGCCCTGTGGGCGAATAAAGACGAACGCCGGGTAGAGGAGAGGGCATGGGACGGTTGGACGAGGTCGATCTGGAGCTCCGCCTTGGCCGCGAGGAGGAGGAGCGGGAGCTGAAGCAGCTGGGGGCTCGGCTGGCGCAACTGCGGCTGACGCTGGGCGGACTAATCGGCGAGTGCGAGGTCGGGCCGCCGCTGACCGTCGTCTTCGAGGGCTGGGACGCCTCTGGCAAGGGCGGCGCGATCAAGCGCCTGGTGGCGCCGCTCGACCCGCGCCACGTCCGCGTCTCCCAGTTCGCCGCCCCAACCCCGGACGAGAAGCGGCACCACTTCCTCGGCCGCTTCTGGCCGGCCCTGCCCGGCTGGGGCGGGATGACCCTCTTCGACCGCTCCTGGTACGGCCGGGTGCTGGTCGAGCGGGTCGAGGGCTTCGCCACCGAGGAGCAGTGGCGGCGGGCCTACGACGAGATCAACGCCTTCGAGCGCACGCTCGCCAACGAGGGCGCGATCATCGTCAAGTTCTGGCTCCACACCTCCTCCGACGAGCAGCTGAAGCGCTTCGAAGCCCGCGCCGGCGACCCGCTGAAATCGTGGAAGCTGACCGACGAGGACTGGCGCAACCGCGACAAGCGCCCTGCCTACGAAGCCGCGGTAGAGGAGATGCTGGAGAAAACCGACCAGCCGCACGCCCGCTGGCACGTCGTCTCAGCCGAGTCGAAGCGCTACGCGCGGGCCGCTGTGATCCGCCTGGTGATCGAGGAAATCGAGGCGGGTATGCGGCGCTGGGGGCAGGATCCGCCGCCCCCGCCCTAGAATCCCGCCTTGGTCCTGTTCTCTTTCGATCACGAGGAGCCCCATCTCTTGAGCCGTTTCCGCATTTTCGCGCTGTTCGCGACCCTGGTTGCCCTGGCGAGCATCTTTGCCGCCTGCGGCGGTGGCGATGACGACAGCAACAGCAGCGAAGACCCGCAGAAGGTCGTCGAAAGCGCCAGCCTCGAAGGGGTGAAGAGCGGCGAATTCGAGATGTCGCTGAACGTCGTCGCCAAAGGCGACGAAGGCGGCGAAGCCGACGTCAGCCTCTCGGGACCGTTCGAAATGGGCGCCAAGAACGAACTGCCGCAGCTGGAACTGACGGCGAACGTCGAGGGTTCCGCCCAGGACGAAGACATCAGCTTCGACGGCAAGCTGACCCTCCTCAAGGATCGTGCCTTCATCGAATACGAAGGCACGCCCTACGAAGTCGATCCGACCTCTTTCGGCTTCCTCAAGTCCGCGCTTGAACAGGCCCAGCAGCAGGAAGGCTCCCAAGCTGACGTGACCGCCTGCCAGAAGGCGGCGGAAGGCATCAAGTTCAGCCAGTTCGCCGACAACCTCAAGGACGAAGGCTCAGAAGACGTCGACGGGACCTCGACCACCAAGGTCAGCGGCGATCTCAACGTCTCCGGTGGGATCGACGCGCTGATCAAGCTGACCGAAGACCCGGCCTGCAGCTCGCAGCTCGAAGCCGCCGGGCCGCTGCCGCTGAACGAACTGGAAGAAGCCAAGGGCGAACTCAGCAAGGCGATCAAGAAGTCGCACGTCGAAATCGCCGTCGGCGATGACGACATCCTCCGCAAGTTCGCGATGCAGCTGACGGTTGAACCGCCCGAAGCAAAGGGTGAAAGCGTCGACCTCGAATTCGAAATCGCGCTCAGCGGGGTGAACGAGGAGCAGAGCTTCTCCTCGCCGTCGAACGCGAAGCCGCTGGAAGCGCTCTTCAAAAACCTTGACGTGAACCCGCTCGAACTGCTGCAGGAAGCCCAGGGCGAAGGCCTGGGTGGGTTGCTGGAAGGCCTCGGCAGCGGTGGCACCAGCGGCGGTGGGTCGTCGTCAGGGGGCGGCTCGGGCAGCGGCGTGAGCGGCGACCAGAAGGCATACGTGCAGTGCCTGCAGAAGGCCGAAACCTCGGCCGACCTGCAGAAGTGCGCCAGCCTGCTCAAGTAGGGGCGGGCTGGCCGACGACATGAGCTCGAACGCCCCACGGCTGAACGCGTCCTTTTTAAGGAGCGCTCACGGCTGGCCGTATCTGCTGGCGCCGCTGATCCCGATCGCGGTGGCGCTCGAGCTCACCCACGCCTCCGCGACGGTGATCTTCGCGGCGTCGGCGCTGGGGATCATCCCGACGGCGGCGTTGATGGGACGGGCGACGGAGGAGCTCGCCGCCAAATCGGGCCCGGGGATCGGCGGCTTCCTCAACGTCACCTTCGGCAACGCTCCCGAGCTGATCATCGCCCTCTTTGCGCTCGGCCAGGGCCTGCAGGAGGTCGTCAAGGCTTCGATCGTCGGCTCGATCCTCGGCAACATGCTGCTGGTGCTCGGCGTCTCGATGCTCGCGGGCGGGATCGGCCGCGACAAACAGACCTTCAACCGCACCAGCGCCGGAATCCAGACGACGATGCTGATGCTGGCCGGTGGCGCCCTGCTGATGCCGGCGATCTTTGAGCTGGTCGAGGGGAAGGGGCTGCCGGCGCCCTCGGCCGAGGCGATCAACTACGGCGGCACGGTCGAGCATCTCTCGCTCGCCGTCGCGATCGTCCTCATCGGCACCTACGTGCTCGGTCTCTTCTTCTCGATGAAGACGCACCGGGCGCTCTTCAATCCCGAGTACGAGGAGGAGGACACCTGGGGCTGGTCGGTCCGCACCTCGATGATCGCCCTCGCGGTCGCCGGCATCCTGGTCGGGCTGATGTCCGAGGTGTTGGTGGGCTCGATCAGCGAGGCCTCCGAGTCGATCGGCCTTTCCGAGTTCTTCGTCGGCGTGATCGTCGTCGCCATCGTCGGCAACGCCGCCGAGCACTGGGTGGCCGTGCTGGTGGCGATGAAAAACAAGATGGACCTGGCGGTGAACATCGCGATCGGCTCCAGCGCCCAGATCGCCCTCTTCGTCGCCCCGGTGCTCGTGCTCGCCTCCTTCTTCATCGGCCCCTATCCGCTGGCGCTCGTCTTCAACGGCTTCGAGCTGGGAGCGATCCTGCTGGCGATCCTGGTCGGCAACCACGTCACCCACGACGGCGAGTCGAACTGGTTCGAGGGCGTGCAGCTGCTGGCGCTCTACTTCGTCTTGGCCCTAGCCTTCTATTTCGCCTGAGCCGCCCGCCTCACCCGGCCTATAGCCTGCGCCGATGGAAGTAATCCTCCTGCTGGTCAGCTTTGCGGTCGTTCTCACGGGCGCACTGATCTTCACCAACGCCGTCGAGTGGATCGGCCACCGGCTCGAGGTCGGCGTCGGAGCGGTGGGCAGCATCCTCGCGGCGGTGGGGACGGCGATGCCGGAGACGCTGATCGCGATCGTCGCCCTGCTCAACGTCAGCGAGGGCTCCGAAGACGTGGCGGTCGGGGCGATCGTCGGCGCCCCGTTCCTGCTCGGCACCCTGGCGATGGGCCTGGTCGGCCTCTTCGCCTACCTCTACCGCGACAAACGCGACCAGGGCGTCCAGCTGAACGTGCACCGGCCGACGCTGGAGCGCGACCTCGTCTTCTTCCTGATCCTCTTCGCCTTGGCCGGGCTGCTTGCCTGGGGGCCGCCGGCGGAGATTCGGATCCCGGTCGGGATCATCTTCATCCTCGCCTACGGCTTCTACATCCGCCTCACCCTGCGAGGCGGAGGGGAGGTGCAGAGCGAAGACTCGCTCAACCCGCTGATCTTCGAGCGTCGCGCCGAACACCGCGAAGACCCCTCGTTCGCCCTCTGCGTGATCCAGCTGCTGGTCGGGCTGGCGGCGATGGTCGGCGGCGCCCACCTCTTCGTCGAGGAGCTGCTCCACATCGCCGAGGACATCGGGGTCGAGGCGCTGGTGCTGGCGCTGATCCTGGCGCCGCTCGCGACCGAGCTGCCGGAGAAGGTGAACAGTTTCTTCTGGGTGAGGGAAGGGAAGGACGCGCTGGCACTCGGCAACATCACCGGCGCGATGGTCTTCCAGTCGATGATCCCGGTCGGGATCGGCCTGATCTTCACCGACTGGGATCTGAGCTGGACCGCCGTCCTCTCGATCGTCCTCGGCCTCGCGGGCGGTGTGCTCGCCTACGAGAGCCTGCACCTGGGCCGGCGCTTCAAACTGCCGGCAATAATCGGCTGGTTCGTGCTCTACGCGTCCTTCATCGTCGCCGTAGCGGTATCCGCCTGATCAGGCGGCGGCGAGCTCGCCGAGCGCTTTGAGCACCACGTCGTCGTGGCTTTTCGGCGACACCTTCGGGAAGACCTTGGCGATCTTGCCGTCGGGGCCAACGATGAAGGTCGCCCGCTGCACTCCCATGTACTTCTTGCCGTACATCGACTTCTCGACCCAGGTCCCGTACTTCTCGGCCACGGCATGGTCGGCGTCGGCGAGGAGGGTAAAGCCGAGGTCGTACTTGCCAGCGAACTTGTCGATCGCCTTGACCTCGTCCGGGGAGATCCCAATCACCCGCGCGCCGGCCTGCTCGTAGTCGCCGCGGCGGTCGCGGACGCCGCAGGCCTGGCTCGTGCAACCCGGGATATCAGCACGGGGGTAGAAGTACAGGACCACCGTCTCGCCCTTCAGGTCTGACAACTTGACCTGCTCGCCGCTTTGGTCCGGCAGGCTGAAGTCAGGCGCTTTGTCTCCCTCTGACAGCAAGGGCTACTCCTCGCCCTCGGGAACGGCGCTGTCCTCCGGGCGCGCTTCTTCCTCTTCCAGGTCGTCTTCGGTCTTTTCGAGGGCGTCGGGGGCCAACGGCTCGACGTGGCTCTGCGCCTCGAAGCTCTCGAGGGCGCGGTCGCGACCGTCTTCGTCAACCGGGACGTCGTCGGAGACGCGGACCCACTCGCCTCCCTCGAGACCCTCGAGGTTGTTGAAGACCTCTTGGTCGATCGAGGCCGAGTCGTCGACGATGACGACGACCTCGCTCTGGGGGTTGAAGTAGGTCCCCGGTTGGTTGAGCATCTCCTCAACCTCGTAGAGGCTTTCGTCGGGAGCGGCCATTCAGCTCGATCCTATGAGATCGGCCAGCTGCCGTTCGGTCTCGGCCTCGATGTCGAGCGGCTCCAGCCCTTCGCGCAGGCGCCGTTCGTTGCGGGCGACCACCAACTGGCGCACCTCGGCGCGCAGCTCGGCGTCGATCGCCGCCTCGCCGCGTGGGCGCTCGGCGGCAGCGAGCAGGCGCTCAGCCTCTGCCTCCACGTCAAGCGGCGCCTCGCCCCGCCGCTCCCGGCGCTGCGACTTCGCCTCGAGCATCTGTCGCACCTCCGCCGCCTGGATCGCGGGATCGACTGCTGGGGGCGCGCCGCCACGGCTCCGCTGCGGTGGCTCGCTGAGGATCGCGAACGGTCCGCCGCCCATCGTCTCCCAGCTGCCACCGGCCCGCTTCAGCAGGAAGCCGATCAAGGGGGCGACCAGCCCGGTGAAGGCGAGCAGGATGAACCCCTTCTGTAGCGCCGAAAGGGCGAGCGGCAGATCCATCGACCAAAGGGTAAAGAGGCCTGGCCTGCCGTCCCGTCCGCTACCCTTTGAGACCGGTTGACTGACGAGTCAATCGGTGGAACGCCAGCCAGCCGGCGGCGCTCCCGCAAACTTCAGAGAACCCGAAGAAAAGGAGCACCGACCGGTGGTCGATTTCACCCTCACCGACGAGCAGAAGGACCTGCGCGAGCTGGCACACAGCTTCGCCGAGAAAGAGATGCGCAAGGTCGCCTGGGAGTACGACAAGGACGGCACCTGGCCACAGGACGTGATCGACAAGGCCTGGGAGGTCGGGTTGATGAACACCCACGTCCCCGAGGCCTACGGCGGACCTGGTCTCGACTACCTCTCCGGCTGCCTGATCGAGGAGGAGGTCGGCTGGGGCTGTTCCGGTATCGGCACCTCGCTGATGGCCAACGGCCTCGCTTCGGCGCCGGTCACCCTCGGCGGCTCCGAGGAGACCAAAAAGAAATACCTGGGGATGCTGACCGAAGCCCCCAAGCTCGCCTCCTTCGGCCTGACCGAGCCGGACGCCGGATCCGACGTATCGGGGATGAAAACCCGCGCCGTGAAGAAAGGCGACAAGTACGTCATCAACGGCTCCAAGTGCTTCATCACCAACGGCACCTACGCCGACTACTTCACCGTCTTCGCCAAGACTGACCCCGAGGCCGGTCACCGCGGGATCAGCGCCTTCGTCGTCGATGCCGACCTCCCCGGGGTCACCGTTGACAAGAAGGAGGACAAGATGGGTCAGCGGGCCTCCAACACCGCGACCATCTCCTTCCAGGACGTCGAGATCCCGGCCGAGAACCTCCTGGCCGAGGAAAACAAGGGCTTCAAACTGGCGATG
>Ga0190273_10000207_pt1 | contig 28464 bp, 24 predicted proteins | sample Popmic504IS_FD_134513 | JGI IMG/M metagenome (GOLD analysis project Ga0190273, IMG submission 134513) | Populus adjacent soil microbial communities from riparian zone of Shoshone River, Wyoming, USA - 504 IS | ecosystem: Environmental > Terrestrial > Soil > Riparian zone > Trees stand | place... | reverse complement strand
TGGCGAATTACGGAAAAAACCCTGAGTGGGCTCGCGTCAGTGCGCTTTATTGTTTTGCACTAGAGATCGAATTCCTTGCGAGAGGATTCGAGAGCGAGAGGACTTCAAGGTGGGTTGAAGGGTTTAAAAGGCCTACAAGCGGTGCCCACCCCCTCTTGTAGGCCTTTTTAAGTACCAAAAACTTGTCGGCCTACTATCGGCATTCCCTAATCAATAATATTGATTATTTATAGAACTTATGCTATAATATATGTACTATGTCTAGCTACGGTGAACATGAGCTTTTGCCTACTAACCAATGGGCGACAGAGACCAACGGGATATTTATACTAAACGATCCTTTTAGTGGCGCTCAGTTAGACCCTAACACGCCACCCGACTTTCTGATGGAAAATCCACGGCTACGGGATGGCCAACACTTCCTGGGCCAGCCTACACTAGCGGAAACTACTGTCGGTGTGCTTCATGCTAATGGAGAGCGTTTTGCCGAGGACTTGGGCGCTGCGGAATTTGAGAATGTGCTGTCTGACCCTCGTTATGACGTGCAAGCCGTCGGGCACGCTGTAGACGGCACCCAGCGCATGAACAATGGTTTGCTAATGATGCCTTCTGGTCCCCACCAGCCTTTTATTGAGCGTATCGAGCATGCTGCTAATACTTACGGTTTGGCTAGCTACTGCGTAGGTTTGGAAATTGACGACGTTGGTAGACCGGCTTCGCGCACCGAGCGGGCGCTGAGTGCCCTGCGTCAAACGGTGCAGCGAGCAATAGTTTCCGACAACCAAGATCGTGGTTTGTGGGCAGCTTCGCTTGAAGCAGTGTCCGACAATATCCATCAATGGTATCGGGTGTTAAGCGCTGAAGAGCAGCTAGCTCAGCTTAGTCTCCAATCCCAGCGAGCTGGCGGGCTAGCGCTACAGAATGCTGTTCTGGTATCATCGGTCAAGGATTTGGACTATAGCCGTAAGTTCGAGGCGACCGGCCTGGGTATTATTGAACCATCTTTAGTTAACTTGGATAACCTTACTGAACATCAGTTGTGGCGTGCCAAGGTGATGGCCACTAGTCAAATCGTGCCGGATATTGAAGATTAGAGTAGGAAGCTGCGGGTTTCGGCGGCCAAAGGGCTGCCGTAGGCTAGTTCGCTTAAGATAGCGTTCGTTTCGATAATAAGCTCGCTACGGTGCGACTGTTGGTCAGCATTGAACTTTTGTAGTACGAATTTAGCGCTGTCGATCTGCGGCGGGTCTTTGGGGCCGACGCCAACGCGGATACGCCCAAAATCTTCGCCAAGGTGTTGGATAAGCGATTTGACGCCGTTGTGCCCTGCCGCACTGCCGCCGAGGCGCATGCGGAGCTGGCCATAGTCGACATCCAATTCATCGTAAATGGCGATCACTTTAGTGGGGTCTAATTTATAAAACGATACTACAGCTTGGGCGGCTTCGCCGCTCAAATTCATAAACGTCTGCGGTTTGCAGAGGATAATGCGTGTATCGGCCAATGTGGTGCTGGTAAGGTGGCATTTGAGGTCTTTTTTGTTCTGCCAGCCCGGAAAATCATTGGCCTTGGCAAAAGCATCTAGGCACTCAAAGCCGATATTATGGCGTGTGCCAGCATACTCGTCACCAGGGTTTCCCAGGCCGACGAACAATATAGTTTTGTTTAGCCCGACGGTCACGTAATTAACTGGGTCGCTGGTTTGCGGTTTGCGCTGGAATAATGCCATGGTAGTAAGTCTACCTTCTTCGGTAGCATTCGTCTATCCTGGTGGTCTCTAGCGGGCTGTAAATGGCCCCTAGAGGCGTTCAATCGTGTTACGATGTGCGCTTTTTACGGGTGATAGGTTTTTTGGCGCCAGCAATGGAGTTGTGCTTGCGTGGAGCTTGCGTTGGGCTGTTACCGTGTTTGTGGGTAACGTGTTTTTCGATGTACCAAAATTGGATTGGTGAACCTTCGTAGCCAAATTTTTCACGCAGCGTACGGTCCATGTAACGGCGGTAGCTCCAGTGCACGAACTTGGTGCTGCTACCGAATACCTTAAAGGCTGGGATCGGGTTGTCGTCTTCTTGTACCATGTAGTTCAGTTTGGGCGCACGGTTTTTGAGGCCGGCTGGTGGGTGCTTGTCGACGATTTCGCGGAGCCAGCGGTTTAGTTCGCCAGTTGGGATGCGCTTGGTGCGCTCTTTGGCAATGTCCAACACCAAGTCAAAAATCTTGGTAACATTCTGGCCGGTGACACTACTGGTGAAGATTAGTGGCGCCCAGGCAACGAAGTCGAAGGCTTGGGCGATGCGTGGAGCCAGATCATCGCGGGTGTACGGTGTCTTTTCGTCCAGTGAGTCCCACTTGCTGACGACTAATACCAGCCCCTTGCCGGCTTCTTTCACCAGGCCGGCGATCTTTTGGTCTAAGCCGACGGTCAATTCGTTGACGTCGATAAGCAGCAGACAGATGTCAGCTTGTTCGATGGCTTGCAGGCTGCGTAGGACGCTGAAGTGTTCTATCCCCTGTCCGATCTTGCCGCTACGGCGGATACCGGCGGTATCCATAATCTCAATTTCGCGTGAATTATAGCGCACCGTGGTGCGGTTGACGTCACGGGTTGTGCCAGCCAAGTCGGCTACGATAGCCTGCTGTTTTTTAGCCAAAGAGTTGAACAGGCTTGATTTGCCAACGTTCGGGCGGCCCAACAGAGCCACGTGCAGGCGGTCGTCATCTTCGGTGATGCTCGCCTTAGGCACGATGGCTACCAGCTTCCCTAGCAGTTCTTCGATACCGACGTTCTGCATAGTGCTGGTTAGGATGACTTCGCTAATGCCAAGACGGCGGAAGCTGTCGATGACGTCGTGGGCGCTGCGGCGGGTTTTGTCGATCTTGTTGATCACCAAGAAAACAGGCTTGCCACTTTTGTGGGCTAGTTTAGCAACGCGGCGGTCTTCGTCGGTAATAATAGAATTGGCCTCGACCAAGACCCAGATAACATCGGCAGCAGCGGCAGCTTCAACGATTTGTTCTTGGATTGTCAGCTCAAATTCGTCTTCGGCCGGCTTCATACCAGCGGTGTCGACTAGCCAAAAATCCTGGGTTTCACCGTTGCTGTTGGTGTAAGATGCGCGTGCAGTAATACTATCGCGTGTCGTGCCGGCTTCGCGGGCCACGATAGCCTCGCGACGTTCTAAAATCGTGTTGAACAGGCTTGATTTGCCCACGTTCGCCCGGCCGACGATCGCTACGATAGGTGCTTTGCTATTTGCCATTGGTTGTATTATAACAGAGATAGCCATATTGACAAAATTAAACACTTATGCTAAAATAAATATGTTTTAATCATACTACCCGCTATGCGGCATAATGGTGAAGCACATTGACAGATTGCATCGAAAACATATAGCTGGGGTCCTAGTAGATTAACAGAGGTTAAACTGTTAGTATCCCCGCTATATGGCAAAGAACTGCACCGTGCAGTCCGGGACTAGCCCAAGGAGTTGGATCAGATGTGTGTCTACATGATCAACGGTTGCAACGAGCAACTGACTGACGCCATGCTGGTGTACGCGTGTGTCGCTGGAGCTGCCCTTTTGGCAATCTCCTTCCTGACGATCGGGCGGTCGGCTGAGGGCAACCTCTTCGGCTTTGTGCCGACGCAGCGCACGAGTTACGTCATGCTGTTTGTGGCGCAAACCCCGGTGATGGCCATCTTTTTGTGGCTGATCGGCACGTACGGCTTCAGGGTCGTCTGGCACAACATGAACATCTGGCGTAACGACCCGGATTCCCATGTGTTGGGCTGGATCGTGTGGCTGCTGATGCTGAGCGTGCTGGCTTCACCGCTGGTCACCTTCGTCGGCTGGTTTTATGTGTACTTCGCGTACGCACCGCTGGCCAAAAGCGTCGGCTACTGCGCACACCCTGCCCATTCTGGCAAGGTCTACCTGTCCACCGAACGGCTTCGCTATGGTTCCCGTAGCCTGTTGGTTGCTGAGCGTGTGCCTGGCACTGACGCCATGATGTATGTGCCGGTTGGCGAGGATCTGCTGGTCTGTAAGCCGCGAGACTGACACCTTGTCCTACATCCATCTAGACCCATCCCCGTACAAGGAGAAACAATGTCCAAGGCTCGTAGTTATAGTGTCTCCAACATGGCGTTGATTGTCATGTTCTTTGCGATCGTTACTGGCGCTGCCGTGGTTTATGTATACGGTACCGCCGTCGCTGGTTTTGAGACTCTCGACAAGCATGGCGCGAACTCACTACTGGGAATCACGCTAATGCTGCCGTTCGTCAGTTTCGCCTGCGGGGTGATGTTCATGCACAACTGGTATGACACTTCCCCTGGCGATTGTCTTGCCTCGCAGGATGCCCAGACCGACAAGTCCTCCCTGCAGTAACTCTGCCGATGCCAACCCCCTCCGACCGACTGCACCTCTGAATATGTTGGTAGCGGATCCCGGAGGGATCCAGTATGCCGTATGGTGTTGCCTGGTATGGGTGTGTGATCCTGGTCCAATTTGGACTACTTTACACACCCCTCTACCAGCACCACCATCCGGCATTTTTCATGATTAAGCATAATATATCGACAGAGGCGAAGTATTGACATTTTATATCTATTATGCTATAATTAATATGTTCAACATCCGTTGAGCATCACATATCAAGGCTTGCCTTGATCGGACATTAGGAGTAACGATGCGTGCTGCATACCTGCGTAGTGGCTTTGAGTGGCTGCTGGTTTACGGGATCACGGTCGCCTTTTTGTTTGCCTCTATCTTCATGGTGTCATTCGGTTCACCAGGCGACATGTTGGATCTGAGCTTCTTCTTCAAGATGCTGGCCTACTTCGGTCTCACAATCTTCTGCTCCGGCTATGCCGTTGCTGCGGAAAAACGACTGGAAGGACAGACCTGGGGCGGACGCCGTCAGAAAGCTAAGCGGCTTTTTGCCAAGTATATCACCGTATTCAGCCTTCTGCACCTCACGTTTTACCTCGTCGTCGGCTCACTCAATCTGCGCGCCTTTGGCACGTTTGAGTGGGGTCACCTGCTGTACTTCACAGGCGTGGCTGCGCTGCTTATCTGCATTTTTTGCTACCTGGCAGAGCTGTACGACAACGAAGACAGCGACGCTCGCTCGTAAGCCTGACAAGGTTTTATCGGCTCCCACGAAAAGGAGAACTCCATTGTGTCCGCCTGGGCAGCAACGGTGCGGGATAGTATTCTGTGTGACTTCGGTCATTTTACTATCCCACATCCGTTGCTGCCCTCCCCCTACCCTCTTTATTTATTCAATGTTTTATGAGGGTGGGTATGTTGCCGACGTGGTGTTTGTCCGAGGGTGCTATTCCCTTCTAGTTATTTCCGCGCGACGTGTCTACAGTACGCGGTATGCGCCGGCGGCAACATCACCTAGGTGATAGTCGCCGAAATCAGTGCGTTGTAAGCGCGTAACGGTGTAACCAAGCGCCGCGAAGGTACGGCGAATTTGGCGGTTGCGGCCTTCTTTCATGGTTATGGCCCAGGCAGTGTCGTCACCGTCGGTCTGGCGTTCTAACTCCAGGCGGCTGGGGCCATCTTCTAAGGTAATCCCGTAATCGCTAATCATCTGGCGGTGTAGCGGCTGCAGCGCAGTGTCCAGGCGGACTTGGTAGCGCTTGGTTTTTTGGTATTTGGGGTGGGTCAAGCGGTTGGCTAGGTCGCCGTCATCGGTTAGTAGTAATAAGCCACTAGAGTCTTTGTCGAGCCGGCCGATGGGCTTAAGGTTATGGTATTTGGACTGCAGCAAATCATAGACCGTCCTGCTGCCCTGTCCATCGCGCGATACAACATATCCGACTGGCTTATGCATAAGGATAGTGGTGCTGTCTTGTGGTAGGTCGGCCAGGCTATAGTTTTTGTTGTCGTAATGCACGACATCGCCTGCCACGACGTTGTGGCCGGTACTAGCCGGCTGCTCGTTGACCAGGACTTTGCCGTCGGCAATTACCTGGTCGGCGGCGCGCCGGCTCATGCCCGTAGTTTGGGCTAAGAATTTATTGATACGCATACAGTCAGCTTATCAGATGCTGAGACAAGTTAGAAACCTGGATCGTGTGCCTAGAGGGCGATACTGTTCGGGTCAAAACCTTTTTTAGCATCGCTGGCTACGGGTGTGGGGTTTGTCGGTGATGCTGGTTCAGGTTCTACGGCGATTGGTACTGGGGCGACATTGGTGGATGTTTCGGCGGCTGGAATGGTACTGGCTTGGGCTTGGGCTAACAACTCTGCTGCGGCTGCTTCATCCAAGTTGGCTGGCTGCTGCCCTAGCTGCATGTCGGGCATTGCTGGTTGAAATGGCTCGGCAGCTGGCTCTGGGCTGATGAAAGCGCCATTCTCTTTTGCGGCCTCTTTGGCAAGTAGTTCTTGGAGGCTTGCCTGGGGTGCGTGTTCTATAGGCGCTATGATTTTTTTGTGCTGGCCATCGCCTGCGCTGCCAGGCGTAATGTCGGCTTCTGCATTGGCCGTCGAGGATGCTTTGGCTAGAAGCTTGTCTATGGCATTTGCCACGACCGATTCATCGATAGCGGCTGGATGTGACGCTTCTGGAGCTGGGATAGCCGGTGCGGCTGTTTGTTCGGGAACCGGTGCGGCTGGGGCTGGTATAGGAGCAGGCACAGCTTGCTGCGGAGGCAGCGGTTGGTTGGCTGGAGGTGTCGGCTCGACAGGAACTTCACTGAGTGCGGTTTGGGCTGGGTCATGCACCGGCATCGATGCTACTGTTAGCGCTGGTGTTGGTTCTGGAGCGAGGACTTCAGGTGAAGTAATGGCTGTAGGCAGTTCCGGCTCAGGGGCGGGCGGCGCCACCGCAGGTGGTTGTTCAATACTAGCTGGCTCCATGGCTGTACCCGCACCGATTGATTCGGTTAGGGGTGCAACTTCCGTTGTTGGTGTTGCAGCGGGAATTGATGTTGGTACGGGTTCAGGCTGAATTGCTTGGGGCATGGCTGGCTCGGCTGTGGCGATTGGAAATTCGATGCTAGGCTCAGCTACAGTCGGCATAGCCGACTCTGTCACGATTGGCTGGTCGTCTGCGACTTCTGTGTCTGAAGACATGTCTGAGGCTGGCTGTACGACATTGGTGGTAGCGTTGTCGGTAGTTGCAGCAACGGTTTGGCTGTAAGGGGTTGGCGCGCTGACTGTTGTGGGTTCGGCCGGGCTGCTGCTGGCTGCGGTAGTAGTCGGAACGGTTGGAGTAGCAGTCGCTACGGCTGGAACAAAGGATGTGGGAGCCAGGGGTGCGACAGGTTCTAAGGCGGGTTCTGATACTGGGCTCACGGCTGCAGTGGTAATTTCTGCGGGCGCGGTTGCCGCCAGTGGACTGGCTGGTGCGGCTTTAGGTGGTTCGGCGTTCACTACCTGGATAGCTGGTGCCGGCTCCGGTGCGGCTACAGCTGGCGCGGCGGCCGGTTGGCCGGTAACCTGAGCCAATAGTTGCTGGGCTGCGGATACTATGTCTTCCAAAGTGACTTGGGATTTGACCAAATATTTGTCAGCGCCCAATGATTCAGCGCGGGTGCGGTCTTCGGCTTGGCCAAGGGCCGTTAGCATAATAACTTTGGTATCTTTGAGGCCTTCGGTGTTGCGTAGGATATCGAGCATTTCGAAGCCACTGATCTTGGGCATCATAACGTCCGACAAGATGAGGTCGGGTTTTTCTTTGGCGGCCAGCGCCAATGCGCTCTCGCCATCTGAGGCAGCGACAACAGTGTAGCCCTCTGCTTCCATGCGGGCCTGATAGATTTCACTTAAATTAGTGTCGTCTTCGACAAGGAGGATTTTCGCCATGGTGTGCCTTTTTAGTCGGTTTCTTTCTTAGCTTAATATTGCTGCGTAATGCTTATGCTTATTTCATCATTATTGTATCACGCTGTTGGCGGTTGGTGTAATGGCTGGAAGCGGCGTGCCGTTAGCTTCTGCTGTGCGGTACTCTTCAACCTTGGTGCCACTGAGGCGTGGCAGGTTGACAAAAAAGGTCGTCCCCTTGCCTAATTCGCTCTCAGCCCAGATGTGGCCGTTGTATAGTTCCAAGATCTTGCGGCAAATGAATAACCCCAGGCCAGTGCCGCCGATAGTGCGGGTGGCCGAATTGTCGACACGGTAAAACTTCTGGAATAGGTGTGAGATGTCTTCTGGCGGGATGCCCGATCCGGTGTCTTTGATATAAAACTGGACAACATTGTCGTTGCCTGTCAGGCCGACGGTTACTTTGCCGCTGGGAGTGTATTTGCAGGCGTTGTCGAACAGGTTGGTGATGACTTCTCGTAGGCGGTCGGGGTCGACGTATACGTAGTACAACGGCTTTACGACGTTGATGTGGGGCGTACTAGCATCGATGACATCGCTCGAACCAAGGATGAATTCGCTGAACAGGTTCTTTTTGTCGGCCGCAAATTTGAGGTCTTCGGTCAGTTTTTCGAGGTACGAAGACATGTCTATGACTGTGGGGTGGCTGCTAAGGCGTCCATCTTCGGCCTTGGCGCTGGTCAGTAAGTCCTGGAATAGCTGGCCGAGGTGCTGGGTGCTGCTGTGGGCTTTTTCCAGGTAACCGCGGGCCCGGGCATCAATGGTACTGACTTTGTCGTTTAATGTTAGCGCCAAATAGCCTTCTATAGCCGCTACCGGGGTGCGCATTTCGTGGCTGGCGGTACTGATGAATTCAGCCCGGCGCTGCTCTTCCGCCCGTTGTTGCGAGACGTCACGGAAAACCGCCACGGCGGCGGTAATCGTGCCCTTGTCGTCTAGTAGTGGTGAAACGCTTAGTGAAATATCAACTGTTTTTTCGGAGCGCGTCATAAGTATGGCATTGTCATCATGGATGGTGGCGCCCTCTTTGAACACTCGCTTGAACGGGCTGTCTTCGACGGGTATGGGATTGTTCTTGTTATCTACAAGTTTGAAGACAACGTCAGTGCTTAGCGACTGGGCTTCGTCACCTGGCCAGCCAGTAATATTGGTTGCGCCCTGGTTAAAGCTTTGGATGTTTTTGGAGCTGTCGATCATGACCACGCCGTCTTCGATGGCCGATAGGATCAGTGACGATTTCTGCTTTTCGTCCCGTAGTGTGCCCTGTAGTTTTTCGGCATTGCCAATAGTGCCGCTAGTACGGTTCATCCGGTATATCAAAAAACCCACCCCTACTAAAATGGCGGCTGCTACGACTAAGATGATCCAATCTATAACGTTCATGAAGCTAGTGCTTATTATCGTTTTTTTTGGAGTTTAGCGCAACCACCTAGGTAGGATTTTGGATGTAGTACAGATACGGACTTAGTCCATTATCCGAGAGTGCTCGGGTATTTGGTAGTCATCGAAGTTGGTAATGTCGATGAGCTTTACGTGCAATGCCCTGGCTATCTTATCGAGGGTTTTGACCGATGGGTTGCGGGTGCCGTTTTCGATCCCTGAAAGATAAGTTTGGCTCAAACCTGTTTTCAGGCTGAGCTTTTCTTGCGTTAATCCTGCCTTTTTCCGCAGTAATTTTACTCGTTTGCCTATTTTTTGAGATGTGGTTGTGCGTGCCATTTAGTTCACAATGCCAAGGTATTGGCAATAAGTCTAGCAACTAAAAGTAATAATTATGACTCATATGATCTGTTATTATCACTATTATTAGTGTAAGTCTTGCCTATGGGGATATTTGAGCGGCCTACAGTAGTCTGGACTGGGTATAACAGATATGGTAGTATTGTGGGGCGTAAATTGTGCACGTGCATTGGTTTCGCGTATGGCCTCATGTGCTTGCGCACATACGCCCACGTGCTCGGCTTGAACAAAATTATGTAAACACAATTTTGTTCACCCTCGGCGCGTGGCCTCATCGTCTAACGGTTAGGACATCAGGTTCTCATCCTGGTAATCGGAGTTCGATTCTCCGTGAGGTCACCATAATTGACATAGAAGGCTCTCCGGAGCCTTTTTCTGTAGCCTTTATTCTGTAGATGTTATTGAAATTATTGGCATAACATGGTATAATAAATTATCCTTTGTCGAGTACCTCAAAGGTGTTATTTGACAGATAGATAAGATTGAACATTCACAAGGTGAGCCACAAGACTGTAATAGTTTTACCGTTTTATGGCTCATCTTGTGTTTGACAGAGAAAACACACTATTTTCGCAATCCATGCGTAAATAGAAGCTTCGGCTTAGTGAGTCCCTACGTCCTGAAAGAGGTTATCATGACCACTCCTCGAGAATTCGTCCCGACCTACAACATCTGGACCAGCATCGACGAGGCTATCGCCTTCTCTGCGCAGAATGGCAAGGATGTCACGTTCAAGTTCAACGGTGTCACCGTCACGGTGAACTCGAACTCGGATCGTGGCCTCATCCACCGCGATTACCAGCGTGCGACCAGTGGTTGCATCAAGAAGGACGTTGGCCCCGATCCGAAGTTCGAGCTCTCAGCCGAGGAGATTGCGAGCGATGCCCGCATTACCTTCGAGAACCAGCGGAAGTATCAGCAGCAACAGGCTGACATTGGGGATGCCGCCAGGGCAATACGTGCAGCTGCCGATGCCAAGCTCGCCACCGCTCCTGCCCTGAAGCTGTCCGGCCCAGAGTCCTGGCAAGCGTTCTTCGAGACCAGTCGGGACTCCTACAGTCAGATTGTCGTCGACTTTGCAGAACGCTGGGGTCGTCTCATGCAGATCGAGATTGACACGAACAAGAAGACGCTCGAAGAGGTCGCCGAGTCCACCTCCAATGAGGCTGACCCCGGCACTAACTCTGGCGCCACGATCCTCGCGGCCTATGTGCTTCTGACGCAATACTGGGTGCATGGCGATCAGCTGAAGCGGCTGAACGAGACTGAGCGAATGTTCTAATCCGCTACAACCGCGCGCAGGCGTGGCACCCTGGCTTTCCAGCCTCGCGTGCCACGCCTGTCGCGTGTCGTTTCCCCTGTTTTCTCTACCCCCGTTTCTCTTATCTATTTGTTATCGCTCCATGACTGCGTGGTTATGCTGATGAGTCCAAAAGGACGAAAGCGATTTATTGCTATGACACTCCTATGAACAAAATCACTACTTTTCAGGATCAGGATGTTACATATATTGAGATGCTGCGAGTGGTATCTGGCGTTGTAACTGACATATACTCATCATTGGCGACACTATGCAGTGGACGGCAGTCACGGACATGGCTTTTTATGAAGTATGTAGGCCACCGTATGAAGATGGAAGATTTAAAACTTAAGCTAGAAATAAGTGCTTTCGGTAAATCTGGTCTGCCTTTTGAAGCGCATGATGTGGCATCAAGTTATGCGGTCACCGCGTCATGTCGATCCCAGCGGTTCGCGATGCCCTGCCGACTGAACTTATGCACCGCAGTATTGTTGCCGGCCATGTAGCTCATTCATTATCGCAGCATGCTGTGCCCGCTCCTATACCAGCCCAAACCGCACCGGTTCCCGAACAAGCGAGCCATCGGCTTTTTAAAGTTCATCGGCTGGTCTGGGGTCTTGGCCTGCAATACGTCTTCCTTGATGATGCGACCGCTTCCCTACAGAAGACCATGAAGAACTAGGTTCTCGGCTGGAGGATACAGACAAATGGATACGGGGTGTGCGAGAGAGTACGGATCGCTTATACGAGCCAAACATTCCCCGCCCCGTATCCATTTGCATCCCTACTATCTCGTTATAAAGCATATTAAGCTGGTGTGGCTGCTGCTATCGTAGTAAGCTAAGCATAAGGCTTTTATAAGTCAGTGTTTGTCCAACCACTACCACTACCTGTTGTAACTGTTGTAATTTTTCAGCACCAAATCTTTCCACTTACTATTGGCAAATCTTACATTATAATTAAGCGTAAGCCTTTTTTGGCAACACGAAAACAGATATGGCAAGATTACCGCAACCTGGATCAGATGAGAATGCGTGGGGGCAAATCCTCAACGATTTTTTAACGACCAGTTTAACTGCTACCGGAACCCTTAAGCCGAACGTTGTAGGCCGTGATCAGCTGGCCGATGACGCTGTCAATGCTGATATTATTGCTGACGAAACAATTACCGAAGATAAGCTAGACCCGGATGTCCAAGCTAAGCTGAACATGAACGCCGGCACCCCTGCCTTGAACGATCTGAGTGATGTTACGATCGCCAGTCCAGCTAATGGCCAGGCTTTAACCTACCAAGCAGGTGCGTGGATCAACGGCTCGCTCACTACAGGCGTTACTGACCACGGTGCATTGACCGGCCTTGCCGACGACGACCACACGCAGTATTTGAATAACGCACGCGGTGACGCCCGCTACTACACGCAGAGTACTATGGATACAGCCCTGGCTGGCAAAGCCGCCACCAGTCATACTCACAGCGCAGCCCAGATTAGCGACTCTAGTACGACAGGGCGCTCATTGTTGACGACTGCTGACGCTGCAGCTGCCAAGACGACTTTGAGCCTTAATAATGTCGATAACACTAGTGACGCCACCAAGAACAGTGCCACTGCCACGCTTACTAATAAGACCATTTCTGGTGCCAGCAATACGCTGACAAACATCCCGCAGAGCGCGGTGTCGAACCTAACTACCGACCTGGCTAGCAAAGCCGCCACCAGCCACACGCATACCGCCTCACAGATTAGCGATTCTACGGCCACCGGCCGCTCAGTCTTGATAGCTACGGACGCAGCCGCGGCCCGCACGGCTATTGGTGCTGGTACATCCAACCTAGTAATAGGTACGACCTCCAGCACTGCTAAGGCCGGCGATTACGTACCGACCAAAACCGATGTTGGTCTGGGTAATGTTGATAACACTAGTGATGTCACTAAAAATGCCGCTACGGTTACGCTTACCAATAAGACCATATCCGGCGCTTCAAACACCTTGACGAACATCCCACAAAGCGCCGTCACTAACCTTAGTAGCGATTTGACTGCCAAAGCACCCCTGGCTTCCCCGACCTTTACTGGAAAAGTAACCACACCGGCACTACAGGTGACAACCGGTGCTGGAACTGCAGGCCATGTATTGACCAGCGACATAAGCGGCAATGCCAGCTGGGCTGTCCCACCTTCTGCGCCTGTTTCAAGCGTCAACGGCTATGTCGGTGCGGTGACTTTGGCGAAGGCTGACGTTGGTCTGGGTAATGTTGATAACACCTCGGACGCCACCAAGAATGCTGCTTCTGCAACGTTAACCAACAAGACTATTTCGGGTGCTAGCAATACACTAACAAACATCCCACAGAATGCCGTTACCAACTTGGTTACCGACTTAGCAGGTAAGCAGGCCTCTAACGCTGATCTGGCAGCTATTGCCGCCCTAACTCCCGTCAACGACGACGTCATACAGCGCAAAGCTGGTGCCTGGACTAACCGCACCCCGGCCCAGTTAAAGGCTGATTTAGGTTTAGCTAAAGCCGACGTTGGCTTAGGCAACGTCGATAACACTAGCGACGCCACTAAAAACAGTGCCACGGCGGCCCTGACGAACAAAACGATTTCAGGTGCCGATAATACGTTGTCGAACATCCCACAAAATGCTGTCACTAACTTGGTCACCGACCTGGCTAGCAAAGCCGCCACCAGCCACACCCATACCGCAGCTCAGATCAGTGATTCTACCGTAACCGGCCGTTCAGTTGTGACGGCGGTCGACGCCGCGGCAGCGCGGACTGCCATTGGCGCGGGTACATCCAACCTAGCAATAGGCACGACCTCTACAACGGCTAAGGCCGGTGACTATGTGCCTACTAAGGCTGACATCGGCCTTGGCAACGTTGATAACACCTCGGACACTACTAAAAACGCCGCCGCTGTAACCCTAACCAACAAGACTATTTCCGGTGCTAGTAACACCCTCTCAAACATTCCGCAGAGCGCCGTCACTAATCTGACTACCGACCTGGCTGGCAAAGCCGCCACTAGCCACACGCATACCGCCTCACAGATTAGCGATTCCACCACCGTCGGGCGATCGGTACTGGTAGCCGTTGATGCAGCCGCTGCCCGCACAGCGATTGGCGCTGGCACGTCCAATTTAGCGCTGGGAACGACTAGTACCACCGCCAAAGCTGGCGATTATGCGCCAACAAAGACCGACGTTGGCTTGGGCAACGTCGATAACACTAGCGACGCCACTAAGAACGCCGCAAGTGTTACCTTGACCAACAAGACTATTTCCGGCAGTTCCAATACCCTGAGCAACATCCCGCAGAGCGCGGTGACTAACTTAACCACTACCTATATTGCCCGCAATGTCTACGATACCGGCAGTAGCTCTTACCCTGCCCGCCCGTCAGTTACTTATGTCGAGTGGGTCGGTTCGGTTGACCCTGGCGTAGCGGCGCAAAATGGCGACACATGGGTAGACACCAGCACGTAGTAGTGCTGAGCACTCTGTAGGATACATATATGGCAGTTTTATTAACCGAAACTTTTACTGGCACAGATGGGGCAGTCTGGAACGCTTCCAACTGGGTACTTGGCCGCAACGCCAGCGTTGGCGGTAGTGCTACCATCCAAGGTAATGCTGGCCGTATAGCCAGCGGCACCCAGGGCAGTTATAACGGCAACGACCGTGTATCGCGGCGCGCCAATATCGCCAATGTTGCCAATGTTGATGTCTACGCGAGTATTCGTTTTGATGCCACCGAATCATACCCTCGGATATATATACGAGCCAATAGTACGATCGATTCCGGAACAGGCTACTCTATGGTAATTGATAAAGGCGCATGGACAATTGCGCAGAGCGTTTCGTATAGCGGTGCAGATATCTCGCCTTCTATCCCGTTTACCTATACTCAAGGTGTTTTTTATAGAGCACGCTTTTACGCGTTAGGCAGCAGTATCAAAGCCAAGCTCTGGCTGGCCAGTGGTTCTGAACCAGCTGCATGGGGTTGGGAAGGTACGGATACGACTATTACGGCCGCTGGCGCGGTCGGTCTTACGAGCAATAGTGGTGCGGCTGCCAGCACCGTCTTCTTTGACGATGTACTTGTCCAAGACGCTATAGCCAATGTGCCTCCTACTGTCAATGTCGGGGCTGATGCCCAAATCAAAAAAGGCAGTACCTTTAGCCGGACTGCTACGGCAAGTGACAGTGACGGTACTATTTCTACTTACGCTTGGACCGTGCAGTCTAGACCGGCAGGCTCGGTAACTACCCCTACCGGCGCTTCGACAAGTACGGTTAGCTTTATCCCAGACAAAGTTGGCAATTACACTTTGCGTTGTACGGTAACCGACAATGCTGGCGCTACGGCCTTTGATGAATTAATACTGACCGCCTACGGCCAGGGCCGTCGCAAAAAGCTTCGGGTATCAGGTGTTTGGCAGACCAAAGTCGTACGCATCCGCCAAGGTGGTGTCTGGGTTTAGTCTCCGTAGCTTTTTGCGGCGGCCCACCAAAAACTCCCGGTATTACCGGGAGTTTTTGGTACACGATATGCACGCTGTGTTAAAACAACTGGTTGCGCTGGGCAATTTCTAGCAGAGTCTCAAGTTCATGGGGTTCAACCGTTGCCCGGAATTTATTTTCGGTGTGGGCGCTTAGAGTGTTACCGGGCCGGCAGCCGCCAACTGACAGGCCGCGGGAGCTCATGATAGCTTTGGTGCCGGCGGTAACGACACCGAATGATACCAACGCTTCGATCATCTCGTCGGCAGCCGCCTGGCGTTGTTTGGCGAGTTCAACGTCGCCACGTTTAATGGCTTTGTCGATTTCGATGAAAGTCTTGTACATAAAGTTGTAAGTGCTGCCTACGCCACCGTCGGCACCGAGCATCTGGCCAGCGGCATATAGTTCGTCAGGGCCGGTCAGACAATTGATACGGCCGTTGGATAGCTGCTTCATGATCAACAATTTTAGAAAATCCGGGTCTACAAACTTGATGCCTTCAAAGTGCGGCACGCGCTCCATGGCGGCTAAGAAATGGGCTGGGCGGATGTTGCCCTTGACCATGTCGGAACGCCAGTAAACGTATAATGGCAGGTTGCTAGCTTCGCCAACGGCTTGGTAGTAGTCGACGTCGCTTTCCAGAGTGGCGTTGGCTCGGTCCAATGGAGGCAGAGTACTGACGGCAGGAGCACCGATTTCTTCGGCATGCTGTGCTAGAATAGCAGCGTTTTCGACGCTGGTAGCGCCAACGTGTACAATAATCGGCACACGTTTGTTTTCGTCTTCTTGGCTAGTAACAATGCGCATAACTTCTTCGGCGATCTTCATCCGCTCGTCAATAGTCAGCGTCAGTACCTCGGCTGTGCTGCCGGTAATGAACAGGCCGCCAACGCCTGCATCCAGCATTGGCTGGACAATAGACTCGATGGCATCGTAATTAACGCTCATTTCAGCGTCATTGTTGAACGGTGTGACGATTGCTGGAATAATGCCGGACATTAAATGGGTTGATACGTCTGTAAGATTTTTCACAATTTGATTCATTACCGTCATTATCCCACCGCAAGCCGCTTATAGCTATGCTTTAACGTGGGTATCACAACGCTTTATCGACAACGCAGGTTAAGCTAGGCCCGATGGTACGGATGGTTGGCGTTGATAGTACTCGACCGATAGATTGTTTCTGCCAAGACTACCATTGCTAGGTCATGCGGAAACGTTAGGGCTGACATGCTCCACTGCAGGTCTGCTGCCGCTATAACTTCTGTAGGTAGGCCGTCTGGGCCACCGATGATAAAACAAACTTCCCTACCCTCATAAGCTAAAGAGTCCAATTTGGCTGCCAGCTCCTGGCTGTTAAACTGCTTAGCCTTGATCTCTAGTACGACTTTGTAAGCCTGCCCTACAGCGTGCAAGATATGCGCTGCATCATAGGCATGTTTGTTGTCTAAGTGGCTTATTCGTACCTGATGGAAGCGCCCTAGGCGCTTGGTATACTCCGCCCAACCGCTGCGGGCATATTCCAATTTGGGCTCGCCTATAGTTACAAAGTGTAGTTTCATTATCTACAGTCTAACACTTTAGTATAATAGGCATTGCTTTTTTATTATGTTTATGCTATAATACTCCAGCTACTCACACGGGTAGAGCATGGAAGAATTGTCCGCACACGGATGTGCACTGTACGAGAGGCTATCTCTTGAGTCTGAACGACGAGACCAGCAACGAGAACGAACCGGAACGGCGCAAGCCTCGCTTTGTCGAGACCGACCTAGGTGTCCTACTTTCGACCGAGTGCCTGATGCATGTCCCCGACCTGGAGACCTACGTTCCCATTCCGGTGGAGCTGCGTTACGAAAAGACTGACGCTTACCACGTCAAAATCATTTTCGGCAAAGGCACTCCCGAGGCAAACGAGTGGGGATTCGGCCGAGGACTGATGTTCGATGCCCAGAGGGGTTGGATTGGCTCCAGCGAGCTGTCTATCTACCCCTGCAACGATGGTACTTCGGAAAAGCCTGAGATGTGCATGGATTTGCGTAGAGGCCGCATCCGGGCGCACATGAAGTTCGATCTTGCCGAATGGGACGAGTTCGCTCGCCGTACGACCCACGTCGTCAGTATCGCTGGTGAATCGGCAGAGAAACCTATTCCCGATGACCTTTCCGGTCTCCCGGGCGCATCTGACGATGACGGAGGTAACGACTGATCGCAGATGACCTGACCCTCTGACAGCATAGCTGGGACTCATGGATGAGTAATAGCACATGGATGTGCGCCCGGCTTTGTCCGCCTGTTCTTCCTCTCCCCGCACTACGGGTGCACCTATAAACGGCGTAAGCGCTCCAACCCCATTATTTTGTAGCCAGCCGTTTTTTCATGCCTAAAAACACTACATACCAGGTAGTTTGAGGCTGTTGGTAGCGCTGCTGCTAACATACCAGGCCAGTACCAGGCTACAAGCTAGCAATACGCATAACACGACGGTATATCGCTTTTCGCTCATGGGCTAGCCTCCAATTCGCCCCGGACAACCAAACGATCTTTGGGCAGCCAGAGCGGCGTGCAGGTGTACATGGTCAGCGTGGGCTTGTCTGTAGGGTCCAGTATATCGGTCTGCGTCGGTTTTACCACTTTGACCTCCGTAACTTTATAACGATAGGTCTTGCTGTTCCAGACAATGCCCACATAGTCGCCAACGGCGACTTTATCCAGAAAGTAGAACACTCCTTTGGGCTGGGTGTAGGTAAACCGGTGGCCCAATAATACGGTGTTGCCGCCCTTGTCGGGCGTGCTGCTGCCCGGCCAGCGCCAAACGCCTTGGTCCAGCGAACGATACATGTTGCTGCCCTCGATAAGCGGCTGGTCAAGGAGCATACTTGGTACTATCAGGTGGTTGCCTTGCTTGGCGGTTGGGGCTGGGTTGTCTGCGCCTGCCTGGGGTGCGATAGCTTGCTCAAGTTTAGCCTGCTCGCCATTGTGAGCATTAATCATGAACAGTAATTGCGGCACAAACGGCACAGCTATGACGTAGAGGTTTATGATGACGACCGCGCCCAGCAATATATTGTTGATGCGGCGCCACCGTTTGGGGTGCTGGTTGGCTGGTTGTGACGTTTCAGACACGGGTTAGCAGTCCTTACGGTGTTGCCGGTGCCGGTGCCGGTGGTCCGCTGTGGGTGATGGCGGTTGGAGCCCCGACGGCGGTGATCCAGGTTTGGCCGGGGTTCAACTTTATCTCTTTGCCAGCAGCATCGGTAAAGCTGTAGTTGCCAGTGCCTTCGCGCTTCCAGGTAGCTTCAATGACGCTGCCGTCCTGGAAGATCTTGGCAGCTCCAGTACCGGTAGTAGCGTACGTAGAATGATAGCCGTCGGCCATTAGGCCGTACTGTGTCGCCAAGCCAATAACTACCTTGGGTGCGATGCGCTTGCCACTGTCGGCGTCATTGTGGGCGGCACCAGCCATGGTCCGCAAGTAGCTGTTGCTAGCGGCGTCGTAGTCGTAGTGCACGTTGTAGGTTGGGCCAGAGATGGCAATATCGATGGCGGTTGCCGTCGGTGCAGCAGCTTTAGCTTCCTTTTTGCGGCTCAGGCCGGTAAAAGTGCTACTGTTCCAGCCTTTGCCGGCAGCCAGCTGTCGTAAGTTGTCGCCGGTAGTGTAGACGTTGTGAGGTGCCTCGCGCTGGCTGATGCGACGGTATGTGCCGGCATTGGCAAATTGGTCCATATCGCGGATGCCTTCGGCTTTGATCTTGGCTAGTGCATCCGGGCTGCCGCCGACGTGGCCGTAAGCGGCGTCGTACGAGCGTGCCCAATCAACATAATACGGACGGGCGGAGCGTACTGGTCCGACATTGGATGGATTGGCTTCCTGGAACAGCGCTAAGAAGCGGGTGATACCGTATTCGGCAATGGCTTCGTAGACTACGCCAGCTTCTTGGAGGCCGGACTGTGGCCGGGCGCTGGTGCTGTTTTCGATCATCACGCCAAGTACTGGGCGCTTAGCGTCTTCGGCCGTAGTGTCCAGGCCGGTAAGCGGAGAAGTTGGCGGCGCCGGTGGTGTTGGCGCTGGCTCTGCCTTACGGACTGTTTGCACTGGCTTGGCGTCGTCTTTTAATAACGTAGCGGCTGCAGCAGCACTGCTAGCAACCAATAATAAAATAACTACCGCCGCGATAATCTTTTGTTTGCGGCTGAGGCTTTTGACTTTGGTTGCTAAGCGTTTGTACCAACGTGGCTTATCGCCGCCATCTTCAGGTTCCTGTCCCTGGTTTCCTTGGTTATTAGATGGGTCTACGGGATCAGAGCCATCATCCGGACTGTCCGGGTTTTGAGGTTGTAAGGGGTGCAACGAATTGGCATTCTGCCAAAACGGGTCGTTGGCGGCAATCGCCAACACGTCGGTGTCGTCGTACCGGCTGTTGGGCACGGCCGGCTGTGGGTTACTAGGGTCAAAATTGCGAAGCCGGTTACGCCCGGCGTTAAAGTCATTATCCATAACCACTATTGTAGCAAACGCTTATGCTATTGGGGTCTTTAGTGTAAAAAAAGTCAGTGCAAAGTTCCGAGGTGGCCGGCAGGGTTAAGATTGTATATAACTACTATACTCTGCCGGCCACCTCTGGTGTGCGATGTGGAAACGCTAAGTTATGCTGATTGCTGCCAACCGCATCGGCATGATGGGTCGTGGTCCTGCGGAGTCCAGGTCGGAAGTGGCAGTTCGGTAAAGCTGTCACATTTTATAATAAATGTGATTATTTTTCAAAATTAGTTTTATGTTGGCGTTTTTCGCTGTTTACAGCTCGTCGGTATGGCTAAAAATATCCATAGAAACGCAGGAGAGGTTGGTTATAGCGGCGGCCATAGGCACGCAGTATATAACCAACCTCTGGGCGGGGATGATGGTAGGCTGGTTGGCCTAGTGTGCATCATCCCCGCCAGGCGGCTTTGCCCGGTTGGGCTGCAGCCACCTTAGAGGCAGGCGGGGCGGCTGTCGTTCACAGCAGTGCGTCAACCAGTGGTCCGAGGCTTAACCCGAACAAGCAGAACGCAATCCACCCGGCAAGCGCTGCACCGGTGATTGCGCCTTCTTCCTGGATCGCCTTGGTGGTGTACTCGCGCATTACCAGCTTGTTCAAAGCCCAGCGGCCGGCATAGAACAAAATGGCGCACAACACCACATTTGCCAGGTAAATGCCGATGGGTTCCGTCCAGCCAGTAAAATCGGCCGGAATGCTGGCCATGACGATGAAGCCGAAGACCACGATGACGCTTGCTGACTCAACGGCTGAGGCGGTGCGGTCTTTGACCACTACTGTCGTTCCGGATTCCGCAGCAGCGTTGTCTTCCTTGAACCCCTTGCGGAAGTTCCAAGGCGTGAACAGGCTGTGGATGGAATACAGCGCGGCGATGGTGCCCAGGCCTAGCCCGAAGAACATCGAGGCTACTGCCCAAAAGTGCAGCGAGCCTGTTGCCTCGCCCTGCAGTACTCCGTGGGCGGTCGCGCCAAGGCCGATGAAGCAGGCGTTCTCGACGATGCCGACTGGCAGGTTGCGCAGCAGGATCTCCCTGACATTGGGGATCCTAGGCAAGACCAGCCAGTCGATCGGCGCAACTGACACTAGTACGACCATCGTCAAGATCCAGGCTAGGCCAAACAACAGACGACTGAAAGAGCCGACCAGGTCGCCTTCGTTGAAGCTCTGGATGAGCGGCAACATGCCAAACCCAACGGCAAATATTACGCCGCCGCGCATTGCCAGGTAGCTCCAGTTGGCTTTGGTCACGATTTCCGGCAGGCCGTACAACCAGCTATCTTTGTGGCGGATCAACTGCCTGGTAGACAGTACGTCCTCGGGCTGCCGCTTGTCGTCTTTGGCTTCCTGGCGCATGGAACGCCGGCTGTCGACGAGGTTGCGCATCAGCCAACCGATGATGTGGGCGGCGGCGAGGAGTCCCAGAATGACGATGATCAGCAAGATGCTGCCGATATTGTCGCGGTAATGCGAAACGAAACTGCTGCTGATACTGCTGAGGATGTTCACGGTGCTGACTCCCTTGTCTAATGACAGGTGTACGGAATGGTACGCAGACATGCGGTGGCGCTAAACCACTCCCCTCTGTAAAAGGACGGATGGACGAGGAAGGATATCCCCTCCTTTTTTGATACCATGCGATATCAAAAAAGCAAAGGACATAGAGATAATACAAAAAGGCCTTATCAACAAAGGCCTTTTTTGTAGGTATCCCGACTACGCTAGGGTAGCTAGCTGGGCATCGATGCGGGCCAAGCTACGCTCTTTGCCTAACACATGCATAGTGTCTGCCAAGCCTGGGCTGGCTGGACATTGGGTAATGGCAATGCGTACCAGGCTGAACAGTACTGCCGGTTTTTGGCCGGTGACTTCCAAAAGGTCGTTGAGCTGACCCGTAAGGTCTTCGACACTAAAGTCGCTGCTGGCAAACATGTCCCTGCTCTGTTGTAACATGGCGCGCAGGTCAGATAGCTCGAACTTCTTAAGTTGTTTGTGGCTACTAATTAGTTCCGGATTAATTGGCAGGTCGGTAAAGAAGAATTCGGTCAATTCTGGTAATTCGGACAAGTACTTGAGCCGCTCTTGCACCAGGCTGAGCACCTGTTTACGGTAAGCTTCAGGGTATTCAGCGGCGATAGCTGGCCAATACGAACGTGGTTCTTCGTGGGCAGCAGACTTAGACATCGAAACGTTGGTAGTTTTGCCGTATAGCTCATCGAGCGGTAACTCACGGATGTAATGGCCATTCATCCATTGCAGGCGACGCTCGTCAAAGCGGGCACCACTCTTCTGGACCCGGTCCAAACTAAATTTGGCAACTAGCTCGTCCCTACTAAAGATTTCCTGTTCGGTGCCATCGTTCCAGCCTAATGAAGCGATAAAGTTCGTCAATGCTGCCGGTAGCACGCCTTCGCGGATGTAGTCTAGAACGTCTTTAGCGCCATCACGCTTACTAAGTTTTTTGTTGCCATCAGCGCCGAGGATATGGGGCATGGTAGCGAAGGTTGGCGTTCCTTGTCCGAGAGCTTCGTACAAGTTGAGGTAGTTTGGCATACTAGCGATAAACTCTTGGCCACGGATAATGTGGGTGATTTCCATTTCGGCGTCGTCAACGATGTGGGCGAAGTTGTAGGTTGGGTAGCCGTCGGATTTGATAAGGATAAAGTCGTCGATTACTTCCGGGCCGGTGCTAAGGTCGCCCATAACCAAGTCGTGCCATTGGTATGGCTTGGGGTCTGACTTGAAGCGCAGCGGTGTGCTACCATCCCAGGCCGGCGGGTTAGTCGGGCGGTGGTTGCGGTAAAGGAAAGGTTTTTTGGCGGCTTGGGCTTGCTCGCGGAAAGCTTGGACTTCCTCGGCGCTGTAGGGGTCGGCGTAAGCCCGGCCATCTTCGATAAGCTTCTGGGCCCAAGTTTTGTAATGGTCCAGACGGTCACTTTGGCGGTATGGGCTGTATGGGCCGCCGATATCGAAGCCCTCATCCCATTCCACGCCAAGGGCCTTTAAGCAATCAAGGAGATGCTGGTCGGCGCCCTGGACTTCACGCTTTTTATCGGTATCTTCCAAACGTAAGATGAATTGCCCGCCAAAGTGGCGTGCCACCAGCCAGGCGAATAGGCCGGTACGGATGTTGCCGACATGTAAATAGCCTGTCGGGCTTGGCGCGAAACGGGTGCGTACGTTGGAAGAATTTGACATACCTAAAGTATGCCATAAACAGGGGTAACTTGCCAGCGACTCATTAAAAAAACTTGCAAAATATGGTATAATAAGAAGATATGGACATACACGGCGAGGCTTGGGGCGATCAGTTAAAAGAATTGTACGCTGTGCACTCCATTAAAGAACGCAGCCGTACTATGCAGGAATATGACGGTGAAATCATGGGCGGTGCGCCGTCTGATGTGCCACCGTTTATTGCTGAGCGCACTGATGGCGCTAACTCAATAACACGGATACTACAGTATATGGGTCGCACAAGTCTGGATGGCGCGGTGCATTGGGCCGATATGCCTGGCGGGCGTGGCCATGCCCTGCGCCAAGCGGCCGCCCAATTGGAGGGCCAGCTCGACCTACAGACTACGAACGTCGATTTGTTTGAGTGGCCTCCGATAACAAAAGGGCTTCATCCGCATCAGAAAACTCATTTGAAGGGGCTGGATTATACTAATCCCCGCTATGCGCCACGCTATGTGGCAGCAGATGTAGGAACCGTGAAATTGGAGCAAGCGGCAGACTTGATAACTATGGTATATGGTCTGCAGTACCTACATGACCCGCTGCACAGCATCGCTAATGCTTACAACCAGCTCAAGCCGGACGGCTTACTATTAATTGCCGGCACCATGCCAGACATGTATTACGACTCAGGCCCGATTCGCGCCTCGTCACCATTCGATGATTTTCTTAGTGAGCTTGACCGTAAACGTATTGCATATGCCACTGCACGATTCTTACCTGTTTCGGCCTATCCCATAAACCGACTAGCTATAAGTCGGATTGGTGATACGGTTATGCATTTGAATGCAGCCGTCGAATCAGTACGTGTTAATAATCTTGATAATAAAGATACGACTTACGAATTTGGTTCAGTGAGTCTAGAGTTGCAGTAGCGTGATGTTACATTGAGGCAGCGATTTTTACGAGCTGCTGGTCACTTAGGCTAGTGGCACCCTTGATCTGGTACCAGATGCCGCCGTTAACCCAGGTGGCATTACCTTTGCCGTAGACGTAGACAGTGCGGCCATTTGACTGGAATCCACGGTAGTCTTCATTGCTGGCAATAACAAAGTTATCGAGTAGCGTTTCGCTGTTCCAGTTGGATTTCTTTTGGACGATAGTAAAGCGTTGTTGGGTGTCGGATTGGTAGGCTGCGGCTGCGTTGCCGCTGGCTGATTGTAATTTGACATTCTTATAGCCTTGGGGCAAATACATTGGGCTGGCGACGGCAAAGCCGGCCTTGGCGCTGGCCATTTGTAATTCAATTTGGCTGCGGTTCTGGAACGCCACCACGCCACAAAGGGCAACAAAGATAGCGAATGATGCGCTAATAGCCATAAGCTTGCGGCCGCGGCTTCCTTTGCGTTGGGCTGATTTTGCTGATTCGCGTAGCGAAAGCTTGGGTGCCGGTTGTTCGTGGCTCTTGGCTTGGGCTAAGGCTTGGCTAAACAAATCTTGTTCGGTGCGGTTGGGTTGGACCGCCGGTTTGGTTGTGGCCTGCTGGGGGCCGTTGTATGGTCGGCGTGACGCTGATAAGGCGCGGGTAGACGGCTGTAGTGGTTGAGGAATAACTGTTACCTGTTGCTGTGCAGGTTTAGGGATTGGCTTAGTCAGTACGGTCACCTGTTGTGGTGTTGCTGGCCGGAGCTGGGTAAACTGCTGTACGGGCACCTGCATTGGCTGTGGGGCCGGGGTGCTTACCTGCACAGGCATGGATGCAGTAGTCTGGATTGGTACTGCTGTCGGCGTAGCGATTGGGCGAGGAGCAGCGGGACGGAAATGCTCAACAGCATGGCTACGGTTAGCAATACGGGCACGGTGGGCACGGACTGGGCTAACTGACGCACTTGCCAGCTTGGGAGTGGGCGCGGCAGTTGGAGCGGCTGGCTGCAAGGCTGCATTGTTAGGTGGTAGCGCAGCAGGTGCTGGCTGTGCCGGCCTAAAATGGCCAGGATATGGCTGCTGGACGGCTTGGCGCATCAGTGTTTTGGTAGGCTGGGGATTGTGGGCCTTGTGATAGCTGGGGGTCTGGCGGGCCGCTGTAACGACTCCGTCCATTGAATTGCCGCTGGAAATGTTTTGGGAACTGGCTTGAGTTTGGCGGACGGCTGGCTGTACCGGCATCATTTGGACTTTTGTTGTTAGTTCAACACGCGGTGCGTGACCCAAAAAAGCGCCTGAAAGCGCGTCATAAGCGTTACCGTTCACTTCAAAGATACTGTTTTTTTCCACGTGCGAGTTATCCCTCAATAGCTTTTGCGTAAGCGTTTTATATCATTCTAAACCAGCCATCATACTACTGCAAGTTTATAGATTAGCATTATGCGGAATTGAGTATAAAGAGTGTTCAATAAGTGTCGGTAGCAGATGTGGCTTGGTAGCTTTTGGCTACCTGTTGATCGGTTGCTGTCTGTTGCCAACAGCCAACCGCTGCATCGCTTTTGCCCATGGGACATATATGTCCCATCGTAACAGAGAGGCAAAAGAGACATATATGTCCCCTACTTAAAAACAATGCACCTATGCGGGCACGTTCGGGTATTAGTAATAAAGAAGTAGCAAAAAAATAAAGTTGTTGAGGTGAGTGAGGGAGAATGGTGCGCGCGATTGAAGTGGTGTTTAGATGATGACCACGGAGGACCGGTTGTTGCGACTGATGTCACTTGGCCGGCCCTCCGACAGATCACATGTACTGCCTTACCTCAGCTCGTGGTCCTGTGGGTGAGAATCTGGTAGGTCTTGGGCGGCAGCGTGTCGATGAAGCGCTTGACCTCATCCTCGGTCTTCAGAAGAACGATGACGCACTTGCCCAGGAACTCGGCGGTGAAGAACACGGCAACGTCCAGATCTTTCATGCGAGTGGCGATCTTGAGAACATCACTGAGCTCGCTGATCCCTCCAATGTAAATTTCCGTCACATCAGTCTTGCCGACGAGTCCTTTGGCGCGGGACATCGGAACGCTGGGCGTCGTGGTGCCGTCCGGCTTGCTCTGGATGAGCTTGGCGGCGGTTGCTTCGCTCGTCCGGGTCGTAGAAGGAGTCGCCTTCTTGGCCGGGGTGGTCTTGCGAGTCGTGCTGGTGGCACGGCTGCTGGCTCCCGGACGACTGGTCGCCTTGGCTGCGGCAGTCTTCTTGGTAGCCGGCGTGGGTACGTCGGTCTTGGACCCCGGTCCTGCCAGTCTGGCAAGCTGCTTCTCGATCATATCTTGCCGGTACGATGAAGTATCGCCCTTGACGTCGACGACCAGGACCTGGCCGGGGCGACCAGGTTTGTTGCTCGTGCTCTCGACACCAGGGAATCCCTTCAGAGCAGTATGCGCTTTTTTGAGATCAAAACCGGTACCGGCCAGCGGAATGTGCAGCGTGTTGCCGACGACCTTGAAGCTGTCTCTGTTCAGACCGGACATGTGGGGTTTCTCTCCCTCACTCATGTGCTGTAAATGCACGGGTTGGCGAGCGTATGCAAGCCAGAAAGCGGAAAATCTCCGATTTCAACCTATTATTATAGCACAAAATGTCAAATTATTCAATATCCGGGGCTTCTCTGTTGTGATATACTAAATATTCAGTAAGACCCAAACAAAAAAGCGTACACTATTTACAGATATGATGGATTTTCTTGATCCCAAAAAGAGCCGCGCGGCGACCATCCGACTGATCACCGGATATATATTAATTGGCATTGCCCTTTTGTTGGCGACATACGTACTGGTGTATTTGGCCAGTGGCTTTGGTGTCAAACAAGGTAAGGTCATCCAGAATGGCCTAGTGTTTGTATCGTCCAACCCTTCGGGGGCTACGGTGTATTTGAATGACAAACAGGACAGCTCCAAGACCAATTCCCGCCTGAGCTTGCAAGCTGGTACCTACACGCTAAAGATTGCCAAGGATAACTACCGCGACTGGCAGCGCGCTTTAACCGTTGAAGGTGGTAGTGTATCGCGCTTTGACTACCCCCTGTTGATTCCCCGCGAGCTTAAAACTACCGCGGTGAGCGGCTATACTGCGGCGCCGGCTTTGGCGACCGAAAGCCCTGACCGCCGTTGGCTGATAGTGCAGCCGGCAGCCGCCCAAAACACTAGTTTTGACGTTTATGACTTGCGCGATCCTAAAAAAGTCTTGGCCAATAAGGAAACGATCAGCGTTCCGGACAGCATCTTTACCATAAGCCAAGGCGGCCAAGCTGGGCTGGAACTGGTTGAGTGGTCGCGTGATAACGACCATGTCTTGCTGCGCCATGTGGTCGGTAGCCAGGCAGAATACGTGGTGGTATCCCGGTCCAAACCCGCGGAATCGTTTAACCTGACCAAAAAGCTGAACCTTAACGCCACCAGCGAAGTCAGGTTACAAGACAAAAAGTACGACAAATATTTTATCCACGATACGCAGGCCCAGACATTGGCCACGGCTAGCTTTGGCGAGGTAACGCCGGTGCAGTTGCTGGCGGGTGTTATCGATTACAAGACATACGGCCAGGATGTGGTGGCGTATGCTACCGCCGAAGGTGCCGACCAAGGTAAGGTTGTCGTTAAGCTATACCAGGACAAGAAGTCGTACGCTGTCCGACAGCTAGCCCAGGATAGTAAGTACCTACTGGATCTGACCACATACGACAATGATTGGTATGTAGCGGTTGGAACTCCGGGTGAAGGCCACGTCTATATCTACAAGAATGCGTCCCAGACTTTGCGGGATACGCCTGACCGTCCGCTGGTGCCCATCGAAAACTTGAAGCTAGCCAGCCCGAACTACATTGAATTTTCGGCTAACAGCCAATTCCTGATGGCTGAAAACGGCCAGGATATTGCTACCTACGATGCCGAAAATGAGCGTTCGTACACCTATCGTATCGATAAGCCACTTGATGCGCCCCAAATGCACGTAACATGGATGGATGGTTATCGTTTGCGGCTAGTATCGGCCGGTGTGGTGACGATCTTTGATTATGATGGCACTAACCTGCAAAGCTTGGATGCTGGTAACCCAGCCTTCCTGCCATTCTTTGATACCTCGTACCAGTACCACTACACTATCGCGCCAGCAGGCGCCGATAAAGCTGCCGGTGCGGCAGCGCTGTACTCGACTCCATTACGGATTGATAGCGACCTCTAGTTAGCTGCTAGTCTCTGTATGTCGGTGGCTAGTTCAGCTTTAGTTGCCGCTGACCCATTCACGGATGCGACCCCAAAGGGTTGGACCGTTGCCCGGCAGTGCTGAGTCTGACGATTTGTCGCTTGCGGTTGGCTGGGCTGTGGAAGCTACGTTGGCAGTAGGGTTCGGGCTGATCTGTTCACCCCAGACAACCAGGCGGCGCAAGCTGGTG
>Ga0190273_10000206_pt1 | contig 28602 bp, 28 predicted proteins | sample Popmic504IS_FD_134513 | JGI IMG/M metagenome (GOLD analysis project Ga0190273, IMG submission 134513) | Populus adjacent soil microbial communities from riparian zone of Shoshone River, Wyoming, USA - 504 IS | ecosystem: Environmental > Terrestrial > Soil > Riparian zone > Trees stand | place... | reverse complement strand
GCTGGGTGAGTAACGCGTTGGCGACCGCAACAGCTAACCACTCAACGCCTCGATTATGGGTCCTCAGAACAAGTCCGAGGATGACGGGGGTGGGGAGCCGGTCATCAGCTCACGGGCGCCGAACAGCATCCGCACCGCGGCGGTGGCGGCGCCGATGGCTAGGGCGCCGCAAACCGTCGCCGGTTTGATCTGGATCAAGGTCCCGGCCCGGGAAGCGCCCTCAGGTGGCGCCGTTCACAGGAGCCATCCCATGCCTGCCGACGATGACGGCCTGACGCAAGAGGCGCTCGAGGCGGCGCTGAAGGAGACGCCGAGGGGCGCCTTCGCGCTGGCCGGCCTGACCGTCGGCCTGCTGATGGCCGCCTGGCTGGCCATGTACCTGCTGGTCTTCCTGCCGCGCGGCTCGGTGGGCTGAGATGACGGGGGTCAGGGAAGAAGACGTCGTCAGGTCCGAGCTGCGCTGGGGCCTGGTGACCATCGCCGCGGTGTCGGTGATCATGATCGCCATCATCTTCGCCGGCGTGGCGATGCACATCAACCCGCCGAGCAACATCGAGCGGGTGAACCCTCAGGACCTGCATCTGTCGGCGGAGTTCACCGAGGCCAACCTCGGCACCCGCGTCGAGGCCAACGGCCAGATCACCAGCCGCATCGTCGCCACCCAGTTCGCCTTCGTGCCGCGCTGCGTGGTGCTGCCGGCCGACACCCCGGTGACGATGCGCTTCTCCAGCCCCGACGTGATCCACGGCATCCTGGTGTCGGGCACCAACGTCAACACCATGGTCGTGCCCGGCTACGTCGCCCAGGTGCACACCGTGTTCAGGAAGACCGGCGACCTGCTGATGCCGTGTCACGAGTTCTGCGGCCTCGGCCACAGCGAGATGCTGGCCACGGTCCGCGTGGTGCCGAAGGCCGACTTCAAGCCGGGTCCTGACGGGAGGGTGGCCTGTGCCAACCAATAGACGCCTGATCATCTCCCACTTCGCGGTCGCCTTCGCGGCCTTCCTCGCCGCCTGCGCGCTGGGCGTCTGGCAGATGTGGGTGCGAAGCCCGCTGTCGGGGCCGCAGGACATCCCGGAGCGCTACTACCAGTCGGTGACGGCGCACGGGGTCTCGATGGCCTTCGTGCTGACCACCTTCTTCATCATGGGCTTCGGCTACTACGTGGCCGAGACGGCGCTGAAGCGGCCCTTGCCGGGGCGGAACTGGGCGCGGGCGGCGTTTGGGATCGGCGTCGCCGGCGTGCTGATGGCGGTGGTCTCCATCGCCAGCGGCAAGGCCTCGGTGCTCTACACCTTCTATCCGCCGCTGACGGCCACGGTGTGGTTCTACGTCGGCCTGGTGCTGGTCGTCGCCGCGTCGTGGATCTGGTGCGTGCTGATGCTGGTGGCGATGGGAAGCTTCAAGAAGGCCAACCCCGGCGTGCCGGTGCCGCTGGCCATGTACGGCACGGTCGCCAACGCGGTGATGTGGCTGTGGACCACGGTCGGCGTCAGCGCCGAGATCGTCTTCCAGATCATCCCGGCGGTCATGGGCTGGACCCAGACCATTGATGTCGGCCTGTCGCGCACACTGTTCTCGTGGACGCTGCACGCCATCGTCTATTTCTGGCTGATCCCGGCCTACATCGCCTTCTACACCATGGCCCCCAGGGCGGCCGGCGGGCGGCTCTACAGCGAGACCATGGGGCGGCTGACGTTCGTGCTGTTCCTGCTCTACAGCCTGCCCGTCGGCATGCACCACCTGTTCATGGACCCCGAGCACTCCACCGGCTTCAAGTTCGTGCAGATGAGCCTGACGGCGCTGGTCTCGGTGCCGACGCTGCTGACGGTTTTCACCATCAGCGCCTCGATGGAGCTGGCCGGGCGGCTGCGCGGCGGCAAGGGGCTGTTCGGCTGGATCAGGGCGCTGCCGTGGGAGCGGCCGATGGTGCTGGCCACGGGGCTCGCCTTCTTCATGCTGTGGTTCGGCGGCGGCGGCGGGCTTATCAACATGAGCTACGGCATGAACGCCATGATCCACAACACCTCGTGGGTGACGGCGCACTTCCACCTGATCTTCGGCGGCACGGTGGTGATCATGTATTTCGCCATCATCTACGAAATCTGGCCGAGCCTGACCCACCGCCAGTTCCGCTCCGTCCCCCTGCAGCGGCTGCAGCTGTGGTTGTGGGCGATCGGCATGATGGTGATGACCATCCCCTGGCACGTCCTTGGGCTGCAGGGCCAGTGGCGGCGCGTCGCCTCGTTCGATTACAGCGACCCGCGCATCGCCGCGTGGGGCCCATGGGTGGTCGTCTCGCTGGTCGGCGGGATCGTGCTGCTGGTCAGCGCCGTGCTGTTCGTGTGGAACCTGATCCCCCGCCGCTATTCCCCCGCGCTGGAGCCGAAGCCGGGTTACGCCTTCGCGCTCGCCGCCCACCCGCCGCACCGGGTGCCGGGCGTGCTCAATGGCTTTGTGCTGTGGAACATCCTCGTCGCGGTGCTGATGGCGGCGGCCTACGGCTTCCCGATCCTGCAGTTCTTCCTGGGGGACTCGCCGCAGGCGGTCATCCACCCGGTCACGGGAGGCTAGGTCATGAACGAGCAAAATGGGGACGAGCATCAAAAAGAGGACCGGCGCTGGTTCCTGGCGAGCGGGCTGATCGTCGCCGGCGTGCTGGCCTTTTCGCTGACGGTCGGGCTGGTGATCCTGCCGATTGCGCAGGCGCCCAACGCCGGCATCGACGCCTGGACGGCCATCTGCCGCGCCATGGGCCTGAGCCCCGGCACGCCCGCCCAGCCGCAGCCGCCCAGCAACGCCAGGGCCGCGCCGGTCTCGCAGGTGCGCTGGACGCCGAAGACCTTGCGCACCCTGGCCGTGGCCGACCCGCGCCCCGGCGCGGCGCTGGCCGAGGCGGTCTGCTCGTCCTGCCACGGCGAGCAGGGGATGACGATCAGCGACGACTTCCCGCGCCTGGCCGGGCAGTCGCCGCAGGCGATCTACAAGCAGCTGTCCGACTACAAGACGGGCGCCCGCTACCATCCGCAGATGACGCCGGTGGCCCAGCAACTGACCACCGACCAGCTGGCCGAAGTCGCCGCCTACTTCGGCGGGCTGCATGAGGACATTGCGCTCGGCCAAGCCCAGGTGCTGGCCGAAGACGACATGGCCCGGCTGATCCTGCGCGGCGACCCCGCCCGCCGGTTGCCGCCCTGCGAGAGCTGCCACGCCCGCGGCGCCGGCGGCCCTCCGGAAGCCCCGGTCATCGCCGGCCAGAACGCCGCCTACCTCGCCCGCCAACTGCACGCCTACAAGGCCGGCGCGCGCCGCAACGACGTCTATCGCCGCATGCGCGACATCGCCGGCAAGCTCTCCGACGACGAGATCACGCGGCTATCGGAGACCTACCAGGGGACCTACTGACCCCTAAGTCGGGGGCGAGGGTCATACGTCTCGCCCACATTCGGATCAGAACCTCCGCGAGGGTAGCGGCTGGCGTTCGATGCGGCCCACCTTGGCGATCGCCGCCTGTACTTCCGGGCGAGAGCGAACCGCAAACAGGCGCGCGTCCAACCGGCGTTCCATCTCGGTCTGGCCGGGGTCCGGGTTGTAGTCTTGCAACTCCTTCAACGCGCCGCTGCGCTCCGCCGGATTTTCCAGGCGGCCAACAAGGAGCTTCGCCGCGCGCGGCTCGTCGCCTGCGCACAACAACGCCTGGTGCGCGACGACCATGCCGTCCTTCTGATTCGTCATGATGTCTTCGAGCGCCACGCTTGCTTTTTCCTTGTCGCCAAGCTGCTCGTAGGAGCAGATGCGGGCCAACTGCGTTGACAGCCAGCCATAGCCGCTCATGTCCGAGCGCGTGACATCGGCGACGGCGTCCAGCGCCTCGCGGGGCCGGCCCAGCAGCATGAGGTACTGGGCAAGGTTGATCGCCTGGCTGACGTTCAGCTTGCCGTCCTCGGGCCGGCGGGCCCCACGCTTTAGCACGGCGATCGCCTCGTCATGCCGCCCCAGGCCTTCGAGCGCCCGAGCCCGATAGTCGTAGGTCCAGTTCAATGGGCCGAGATCATCGAACTCCGGCGTCTTGCCCGCCGGCGGTGCGGCGCGGGCGATGGCCGCCTCTACAAACCGCAGCGCCTCGGCGTAACGCCCGAGGCCGAGCAACTGCGTGGCCACGGTGTTTACCCCCTCCAGGTCACGCGGGCGCGCGTCGGCTTCCTTGCGGCTGCGGGCGAGTTCCTGTTCTGCGGCGGCCAGCACGTCGAACGCGGGCAGGTCCTTCTGCACGATGGGGTCGAACACCTTGTTGGTGCGCACCTCGATGACCTCATCCGGTCCGAGCGGCTCCTTCAGCACATCGCCGGCCTTGTAAAGATTGCCGCGCTCGATGAGACCTCGCGCCAGCACCACTCGCACATGGGCGGCGCTGTAGTAGGCGTTACTGGGCGTCCAATGCGCGTCGTACAGAGCGTCGGCGAGCTGGAATTGCGCCTCTGCCTTCCAATCCAGGGTGGAGGCTCGCTTGAGCACGGCAAAAATGTAGCGGTCATTGATGTCCTCAAGCACCTCCGGAAAAACCCTTGCGATGTGGGTCAGCGTCGAGGCCGCGTCGGCGTCATCCTTCGACTCGCCGGCTGCCCGCAACCGGGCGTACCAGACATCTCCCGCGGCCAGCTTCCACCTGGTTGCATTACGCAAGGCCTCAAGCGCGACCTTGGGCTCCTCCAGTTCAAGGGCTACCGAACCCAGAAGGTACTGGCCGGCGGATTGCTGGTCCTCCGGCATTTCCGCAAAGCCTTTCGAGGCAACGGTAGCCTTGAGGAGTTCATAGCTCTCCTTCCAGCGCCCGGCCTGAACCAGGGCGATAGCCTCCGCGAATTTCAGGAGAGCGCTCTCAGCCGACGTGGGTACAGCCGGAGAAGCGGCGGGTACGCGCGCCGCTGCCGGCAGGCAGATGGACGCCAGCGCGAGCGCGGCCAGAAACGCCGGCACCGCACGTTTCAAGACGATTCAGCCCGCATGTAATCCCCCCGCGACGTGGAACTCCACCACGGCGCGAGGGAGCAGGCAAGTGGATGAAGAGTCTAGTTGCCGTCCGCCTTGTCGACCTTGTCGACGGCCGCGCCGGCGGCGGCGCCGACAGCGGCGCCGACCGGACCGCCGACCACGGCGCCGGCGATGGCGCCCGAGGCGGCGCGTTGTTCCATGTTGTGGCCGCAGGCGGCCAGGGTCAGCGTCAGGAGCGTCAGCGACAGCAGACGGTAAGTCTTCATAATGATTCTCCTCCGGTCCCGACCCGCGAGCAAAACGGCGCCTTGATGGGCCGAGTTCCCACGGCGATGCGCCGTGCAGCGTCAGAACAACCACAGCCTTGTACGCCCTTTATGACAAAGGGTTAGCTGGTTAATCGCGTCCCATTGGTAACGCGGTGTTTCGCTGCATTGCAGCACGGGGTTGCGAAACTGGCCGCAAGCCGGTATTAAGGTCCAGGTAATCATTCGATCCGGCCAACTCGTGAACCGGCTGGATCTCGCTTTCGGGGCCTGCGTGAGGCGGTCCTGAAGGCGGCGAGTTGGGGGGCCAGAGGCCCTCGCCACACAGGGCACGATCATTTTGTTTTCCTACGCTTCCACGCGCGATTCCGCGCGCGCGCTCCTTGGCGCTGTCTTGACCGGATCGGCCATGGGGCTGATCGTGGCGGGCGCCTATCTCGGCGGCAGCCTGGCTTCCGCCGCCCAGCCAAACATCACCGCTCCGCAGCCTGTCCTGGTCGCCCACACCGTTTCGCAAGCCACTGCGGCTCCCTCCATCCCCGCTACGGTCCGCAACCAGGGCGTCCGCTCGAGCGAGCTGCTGAAAGCCAGCTTCGCCGGTCCCGCCGCCGCGCCCTTCCAGGCCGCGCGTAGCGATCGCGACCTCGAGTGCCTGACCGACGCCGTCTATTACGAGGCCCGCGGCGAAGGTCGCGCCGGCCAAGCCGCCGTTGCGCAGGTGGTGCTCAACCGCGTGCGGCACCCGGCCTTCCCGAAGTCCATCTGCGGCGTCGTCTTCCAGGGCTGCCAGTTCAGCTTTGCCTGCAACGGCGCCATGCGCGCACGCCACGAGACCGGCGCCTGGAACCGGGCCCAGCGGGTCGCGGCCGAGGCGCTGTCGGGTGCGGTAGCGGCCAACGTCGGCAACGCCACCCACTTCCACACCGTCAACGTTGCGCCGAACTGGCCGAACCTGATGCGCGTCGGCCAGGTCGGCCTGCACGTCTTCTATCGTTTCGGCGGACGCTCGGGCCGCTCCAGCGCCTTCACGGCCCAGCCGCGCCCGTCGACCGGCGATGCGCCGGCGCTGGGCAGCGGCCTGACCTACGCCCGCTACACGCCGCCGATGACGACGCCGGACGTGCAGCTGACCAGCGGCCAGCCGCAGCCTGCCTTGCAGGTGGCCGAGGCCGGCACGCCCGTGGTCAGCCCCTCGGCCAAGCCGCAGGAGCTGGCTGCGGCCCCCGCGACGACGGCTCCGGCCGCCGAAGCCGCGCCTCAGCCCACCGAAGCCGTCAAGATCTCGGCTGATCGGCCAGCAACGCCGACTTCTGCAACTGCTTCCTGATCGAGTTCGGCATGAACCGTGAGGCAAAGCGCATCTGCTTGGCCCGCTTGCCGACCGTGTAGTGCAGCTCCTGGCCGTGGGCGGCGTCCCAGATCACCTGGGCGGCCGTTTCGACCGGATAGACGTCCATGCCCTGGGCGCGCAGGCTGTCGCTCATCTTCTCATTGGAGCCCTGCGCCCCGGCGTCGAGGATCGGCGTCTCGATGAACCACGGCATGATGCAGCGGACCTGCACGCCATGCCGCGCGAACTCGATGTCGAGTGCTTCGGACAGGCCCTTCACCGCGAACTTGGTGGCCGAATAGACCGCCAGCTTCGGCGCGCCATAGAGGCCGGCGCAGGAGGCGACGTTGATCAGCCGGGCGCCGGGCGTGGTCTTCAGGTACTCGATGCCCGCCCGCGCGCCGTTCAGCACGCCCTTGAGGTTGATGTCGACGACGCGGTCCTCTTCGTCGGGCGAGACCTCCTCGAGGAAGCCGTAGCTGGCGATGCCGGCGTTGTTGAGCAGCACGTCGAGACGGCCGCCGCTCTTCTTGGTGAAGTCGGCTAGCGCCGTGGGCCAGGCCTGGCGGTCGCGGACGTCGAGGACGTAGGTCGCGCCGTTGTCCGGACCGATGGCGGCCAGGGCGCTCTTCAGCCCCGCCTTGTCGATGTCCGCCAGCCCAACGAACCAGCCCTTCGCGGCGAACAGTTTGGCGGTGGCCAGCCCGATGCCGCTCGCCCCGCCCGTGATGAAGATCGCCTCGCGCGCCATGGTCCGCCTCCCGAACGGTTGTTTGGAAGGCAGAGTGACCGCTGCACCCGCGCGGTCAAGCGTCGCGCTCCCCGATCACGGCGAATAAAGCTAAGCTCGACGCGGAAACAGGGCGCTCCTTATGACCGAAGACATCCGCGACGATCTCGCCCGCCAGCTGCTTGGCGAGCCCTATGCGGCGCTGGCGCCCCAGAAGCGCAGCGTCATCGACCTGATGGCCGACCGTACGCCCAGCCGCGCCGACCCGCTGCTGATCGATGACCGCACGTCGTGGCAAAAGCTGGCCGACGAGGTGGCGCGGGTCGGCGGCTCGTGGACCTTCATCTTCTGGTTCGCCGCGGCGCTGTTCGGCTGGATCGGGCTGAACCTGGCGCTGGGGCCGCTTGCCCTGTCGTTCGACCCCTATCCGTTCATCTTCTTGAACCTGATGCTGTCGACGCTGGCCGCCATCCAGGCGCCGGTGATCATGATGAGCCAGAACCGCCAGGGCATCAAAGACCGCCAGGCCGCCGAGCACGACTATGTGGTCAACCTGCGCGCCGAACTGGAGATCATGCGGCTGCACGACAAGCTGGATTCGCTGCGCGACCAGGAAGTCATGGAAATGATCCGCTGCCAGAACGAGACGCTGGAGCTGCTGAGGAAGCAGATCACCGAGATGGGCGCGAAGCTGGACTAGCGCCGCCGCTTCTTCTTCCCCTTCAACGGGTCGGAGATGCAGGCCGCCAGCACCTTGTTGTTGAGGTCTTCGCGTTCATCGTCCTGGGCGGCGCTGAGGAGGCCCGAAGCGACCGCGCCGGCCACCGGCACGCCGGCCACCAGTCCGACCACCGAGGTGGCGGCGCGCACGCCCTCGCGGTCGTTGTAGGTGGCCACGGCCTTGCGCGCGTCGATGCAGGCGCGGCTCTTCCAGCGCGGGTCGGTGGTGTCGAGGTTAAGGACCGTCTGCTTGGGGTTGGTCTGGCAGGCGGCCAGGGCCAGGCAGCAGAGGACGATCGGCGCGGTACGCGTCATGGCGGTGCAACCCCTCGCAGGCGTGCCGGTTCCGGGCGGCTTCAGGTGCGGGCGGCTCTGCGCAGGGCTTGCGGCGGCTGGCCGAAGGCGCGCACGAACGCCCGCCGCATCCGCTCCGGATCGCCGAAGCCGGTCTCGATGGCGACGTCCTCGACCCGCAGCGGCTGGCTGTCGAGCAGGGCTCTGGCGGCCTCGACGCGCAGGCGCTCAATGGCCTTGGCGGGGGTCACGGCCTTCTCGGCGGTGAAGGCTCTGGCGAAGTGACGCGGGCTCATGGCGGCGCGGCTCGCCAGTTGTTCGACGCTCAGCGGCTCATGCAGGTTCTCGCGCGCCCAGGCCAGCAGGGCGTCGAAGCGGCCGCCCTTCTCCAGCTCCAGCAGGGCGGAGAACTGCGACTGGCCGCCGAGGCGGCGGTAGTAGACGACCAGCTGCTGGGCGGTGGCCTGGGCGACCTGCTCGCCGAGGTCTTCGGCGATTATGGCCAGCGCCAGGTCGATGCCGGCGGTGATCCCGGCCGAGGTCCAGATCGGCCCGTCACGGGTGAAGATGCGGTCGGGCTCCAGCCGCACCTTCGGAAAGCGCCGCGCGAAATCCGCGGTGCGCTGCCAGTGGGTCGTGGCCCGGCGGCCGTCCAGGAGACCCGCGGCGGCGAGGATGAAGGCGCCGGAGCAGACGCTGGCGGTGCGGGCGGTGACCGGCGCCCTGTCCTGGACGAAGGCGCGGGTAGCCTCGCAGGTCATCGCCGCCCGCGAGCCGTCGCCGCCGGAGACCAGCAGGATGTCGAGGTCGCCTGCCTTGGCCATCGCTTCTGCGTGCATGGTCGCGCCGGAGCTGCTCTCGACCGGGCCGGCCTTCTTCGCCAGCACCTTGATCGCATAGGCGCCGCCCGCGAACCGGCTGGCGATCTCGAAGGCGGCGATAGGCCCCGCCGCGTCGAGCAGCTGGAAGCCCGGGAAGATCAGGACGCCGACGGTTCTGGTCATGGCTGATTTGGAGGGAACAAAGTCATTTCAGACGTGACGCTATGCTGCGAAGCTGAGCCAAGTCAACAGGAGGCTCTTCGTGACCCACATCGTCTTCGCCCTTTATCCCGCTGTCACCCAGCTCGACTTCACCGGCCCGCACCAGGTGTTCAGCCGCTTGCCGAACGCGCAGGTCGAATGCGCCTCGCTCACCGGAGAGGCGATCACGACGGACAACCTGACCTTCTCGGGGCTGAAGCGGTTGGCCCAGATCGAGCGGTGCGACGTCCTCTGCGTGCCGGGCGGCTACGGCACGACGGACATGATCCAGAACCCTGAGTTTTTGGGTGAGATCCGCCGGCTGGCGGCGAGCGCGACCTATGTCACCTCGGTGTGTACGGGTTCGCTGATCCTTGGCGCGGCGGGGCTGCTGAAGGGCAAGCGCGCGGCCTGCCACTGGGCCTGGCGTGACCAACTGGCGCTGTTCGGGGCCATCCCGGATGCCGCGCGAGTGGTCCGCGACGGCAATGTGCTGACGGGAGGAGGGGTGACCGCCGGCATCGACTTCGGACTGACGCTGGCCGCCGAGATCGCAGGGGCGGAGGTGGCCCAAGGCATCCAGCTCGCGCTCGAGTACGCACCTGCGCCACCGTTCGGCTCCGGCCGCCCGGAGACCGCGCCGGCGGAAATCCTGGACCGCATCAACGCCATCTTCGCCAAGACCCTGCCGGTCAGGCTGGCCGCAGCGGAGAGGGCGGCGGCGCTGCTGTAACCCTAACGTCATCCTAGGCCTTGTGCCTAGGATCCAGACGCACCGTCGATCAGGGAATAACGCGCCGCCGAGCCTCCCGACTCACTTCTGCAACGCCTGCGTATCTGGGTCCTAGGCACAAGGCCTAGGATGACGGGTGGGTGGTATGCGCGCTGCGCTTCCCCCCTCCAGGGGGAAGGGAGAAGGATCAGTCCATCGACTTCTGAACCGTATTCTCCTGTTTCCGGCGCTTGTGCTTGTGCTTGGGGTCGTGGTCGTGGTGGCGGTCCTTTTCGCCGCCGCCGCCGCTGACGTGACTCCAGGGCTGCTGGTGGTCGGGATCGTCGCGGTCCTTCACGGTCGGATCGGGCTTGGCTTCGGTGCGGTCCTCGTGGCTGGAGCCGGGGCCGCCCCAGCGGTCGGTGTTGGGATGCTTGTCCGGCATGGCTAGCGGTCCTGCTGATAGCCCTGGTGATGGGTGTTCTGGTTGATGCCGCCGTGGCGGCCCTGCTGCTTGAGGTTGACGTCGTCGTCGCCCGGCTGGCTGGACTGCAGGTCCGTGGTCTCTTCGCGGCGGTCGCGGCCGGCGCCGGCGACGTCGGCCTTCTGGTCCGGCGACGAGCGCTGCTCGGGCGGAATCGGCGGGGCTTTGGCCATGTGAAATCTCCTCTGACTGAGGAGATTCAAACCCCTCCCTAGGCCGCCAGTTCCGGCGCGCCGAGCGCCAGTGAGGTCATCGAGATGGCCGCGAAGACGTCGTCGTTGAAGAAGCTGACGGTGTCGTCCGGTCCTTGCAGCGCCAGCGTATAGAGGAGGGGCAGGTAGTGCTCCTCGCTGTTGATCGACTGGGCGGCGTCCTCGCCGAGCTGGGCGTGGTCGATGAGCGGCCCGTGCTCGCCGGTCTCGATCAGCCGCTTGGCCGTGGTGTTGAAGCGGTCGGCCCACTCGGGTGCCTCTGGCTTGCGGAAGTCGGCGGCGCGCAGGTTGTGGACGATGTCGCCGCTGCCGATGATCAGCACGCCCTCGTCGCGTAGAGGCGCCAGCTTGCGGCCAAGGTCGTAGTGTTCCTGCGCCGTGCGGTTGCGGTTGCGGTCGAGGCTGAGCTGAACGACGGGGATGTCGGCGGCCGGGTACATCGGCGCCAGCACGCTCCAGGCGCCGTGGTCGAGGCCGCGGGTCGGGTGCTGGACGACGGGCTCGGGACTGAGCAGATCGGCGACACGCCTAGCCAGATCGGGCGAACCGGGCGCGGGGTATTGCGCGTCGAACAGCGCCTGCGGAAAGCCGCCGAAGTCGTGGATGGTCTCAGGTCGTTCGGAGGCGGTGACCGCCAGGCCGCGCGTCTCCCAGTGGGCGGAGATCATCAGGATGGCCGTCGGGCGCGGCAGCCGCTCGCCGGCCGCGCGCCAGCCGCGGCTCCAGGCGTTGTCCTCGATGGCGTTCATCGGCGAGCCGTGGCCGAGGAAGAGGACGGGCATGCGTGACATCTTGAGCTCCTTAAATTGCAACTCTAATCGTTACAGATAGGGAGTCCTCAGGCGGCATCCAGCCCTATGTCGAGAACCGGGGCCGAATGAGTCAAAGCGCCGACGCTGATCACGTCCACGCCGGTCTCGGCGATGGCACGTACCGTCTCCAGCGTCACGCCACCGGAGGCCTCCAGCACCGCGCGGCCGGCGACCAGGCCGACTGCCGTGCGCAGGTCTTCGAGGCTGAAGTTGTCGAGCATGATGACGTCCGGCCGGCCGGCGATGGCCTCGTCCAGCTGCTCGAGGCTGTCGACCTCGACCTCGACCTTCATCAGGTGGCCCGCGAACGACCGGGCCCGCAGCACCGCCTCGCTGAGCGATCCGCAGGCGGCGACGTGGTTGTCCTTGATCAGGATGGCGTCATCGAGCCCGAAGCGGTGGTTGACCCCGCCGCCGCAGCGCACCGCGTACTTCTCCAGCGTCCGCAGGCCGGGCGTGGTCTTGCGGGTGTCGGTGATGGCCGCCTTGGTTTCAGCGACCTCGCGGACATAGGCGCGGGTCAGGGTCGCCACGCCGGAAAGCCGCCCCAGCAGGTTCAGCGCCACGCGCTCAGCCGACAGCAGGGCGCGGGCGTAGCCTTCCGCCCTGGCCAGCACCGTTCCGGGGGGCGCGTCCGCGCCGTCCCTAGTGACGATTTCGAAGGTCGCCGTGGGATCAAGCAGCGTCATGGCGATGCGCGCGCAGTCCAGACCCGCCACCCGGCCGTCCTGGCGCGCCGCGAAGACGACCGACATTCGCGTCTCGGCGTCAATCGTAGCCGTGGAGGTCACATCGCCGGCGCGCCCCAGGTCCTCCGCCAGCGCGGCGCGGACGATGGGTTCGATCAGGATGGTTGGGACGGGGGTCATCTAACGGTGTTCCTCGCGGGCGCTATCTTGCACATACTCCGCGGGGGAAGGGGAGGACACGACGAAGACGGCCTGATCTACTCGGCCGCAAACCGCAGTGCGCGGCGGGCGTCGGCTTCGGCCAGCGTCGTGAAGGTGCGCTCCGGCGCGGCCGCCTTGGGATAGTCGGTGCGGTAGTGGCCGCCCCGGCTTTCGCGGCGCTCCAACGCACATTGAGCGACGAGGCCCGCCGCCGCCAGCACCGGGCCCATGCCGTGCACCGACTTCAGGACGTCGATTTCGCTGACCAGCTTCGACAGACCGGCGCCGTCGCGGACGACACCGGCGTACTGGCTCATCGCCTGACGCAGCCGCAGCAGCGAAGCGGCGGGCAGGTCGGGGTATGCGTAAGCAGGAAGCGGCGCAGTTTTTGGATCGGCGAAATTGCGGGCGGCTTCACCGGCGCGGGTCCCGAACACTGCCGCTTCGAGCAGCGAGTTGGAGGCCAGGCGATTGGCGCCGTGGACGCCGGTCGAGGCCACTTCACCAGCCGCATAGAGGCCCGGCAGCGAGGTCGCGCCGTGCGCGTCCGTGACCACGCCGCCCATGTGGTAGTGGCAGGCGGGCGCGACGGGAATCGGCTGGACGCGCGGATCGATGCCGCCGCTCATGCAGGCCTCGAACACCGCCGGAAACTCGTGCGGGAAGTGCTCGCCGACGGCCTTGGTGGCGTCGAGGAAGGCGCCGCGGCCAGCCGCCAGTTCGGCGTGGATGGCGCGGGCCACTACGTCGCGCGGCGCCAGCTCGGCGGCCTCATGGTAGCGGGCCATGAAGGGCTGGCCGTCGGCATTGATCAGGATGGCGCCCTCGCCGCGCAGGGCCTCGGTGGCCAGCGGCGCGGGGTCGCGGCCGATGTCGATGGCGGTGGGGTGGAACTGAACGAACTCGGGATCGGCGATGACCGCGCCGGCCAGCGCCGCCAGGCCCAGGCCCTCGCCGCGCACTTCGGCCGGCGTGGTGGTGACGCCGTAGAGGCCGCCAAGACCGCCGGTCGCCAGGATGGTGGCGGGGGCGATGATGCGCAGGAGCCGGCCGTCGATCTCGGCGACCACGCCGCGCACCGTGCCTTCGGCGTCCTGAAGCAGGGCGCGAGCCCGGGCGTTCGGGCGGATGTCGATGTGCGGCGAGGCCAGCGCGGCGGCGGCCACAGCGTCCATGATGGCGCGGCCGGCCTGGTCGCCCTTCACCCGGGCCACGCGGGCTCGGGAGTGGGCCGCTTCGAGGCTCTGGGCGAAGGCGCCGCTCTCGGTACGGTCGAAGGGCGCGCCCAACGTGGCGAGGCGCTCGACGGCGGCGGGGCCTTCCTTGGCCAGCAGCGTCGCCATGGCTTCGTCGACGAGGCCGGCGCCGGCCGCCACGGTGTCGGCGGCGTGCAGCTGCGCGGTATCGTCCTCACCGACGGCCACAGCCATGCCGCCCTGCGCCCAGGCCGACGAGCAGCCTTGGGCCAGGGGAGCCGCCGTCAGCAGCAGCACCTTCTTCGGCGCAGCGGCGATCGCCGCCGACAGGCCGGCCAGGCCGCCGCCGAGGATCAGCACGCCGTCGTGGCGGATGGTTTCCACTAGATCAGCTCCACGTCCACGTGGTGGCGCGCCTTGACGAGGTCGTAGCGGGCGGGGACCAGCGGCGGCGGCAGGTCGATCATGCGCTGCACCGCCAGGGCCGCGCGCTCGATGACCGCCGGGTCGACCGTCACTTCATAGCGGTCATGGAGCAGGCACTCGTAGATGTTCTGCAGCGTGATCCGCTTCATGTAGGGGCAGAGGTTGCAGGGCCGCACGAACTCGGTGTCCGGCGCTTCCACCGCGACGTTGTCGGCCATCGAACATTCGGTGATCAGCACCACCTGCTTGGGCTTGCGCTGGGTGACGTAGTCGCTCATCGCCGCGGTCGAGCCGGCGAAGTCGGAGACCTCGATGACCTCGGCCGGGCATTCGGGGTGCGCGAGGATCTCGGCATTCGGCCACGAGGCGCGGATGTCGAGGATGTCCTGCGCGGTGAAGCGCTCGTGGACCTCGCAGCGGCCCTGCCAGGCGATGATCTTGATATCGGTCTGGCGCGCGACGTTGCGGGCCAGGAACTCGTCGGGGATGAGGATGACCTTGTCGACGCCCCACTCGCGGGCGGCATGCTCCACCACCTGAACGGCGTTGGCCGAGGTGCAGCAGATGTCGGTCTCGGCCTTCACGTCGGCGGTGGTGTTGACGTAGGTGACGACCGGAATGCCCGGGTAGCGCTGCTTGATCAGCCGCACGTCGGCGCCGGTAATCGAGGAGGCCAGCGAGCAGCCGGCGCGCAGGTCTGGGATCAGCACCTTTTTCGACGGCGCCAGCACCTTGGAGGTCTCGGCCATGAAGTGCACGCCGGCCTGCACGATGATCGCCGCGTCGGACCTGGCGGCCTCGCGGGCCAGCCCCAGGCTGTCGCCGACATAGTCGCCGACGCCGTGGAATATCTCTGGCGTCATGTAGTTGTGGGCCAGGATGACAGCGTTCTTCTCGCGCTTCAGCCTGTTGATCTCGGCGATCAGTGGAGCCTGGAGGCGCCATTCCATGGGCGTGATGTGGCCGCTGACCTTGGCCCATAGGGCGGCGGTGTCCGCCTCGACCTGCGGGGTGAAGTCGAACGTGGTGAAACCGTCAGCCATCTTGCCCTCCCCAATTATGCTCAAAATGAGCATTTATGGAGCCTGAAAAAACGCCGGAGCCGAACCGCCCGGCGCGCCAGTTATGCTAGAACTGAGCATAACCTGCCTAGCTATATAGACCCGCCAAGCCCCGGCGCCAAGGGAGCGATGCTATTCTGAGAGGACAGGCGCGGGGGCTGGGCTCTCGACGGCCCTGGCGATGGCGTCGGCGAGTTCGTCCACGGCGTAGGGTTTGCGCAGCAGCGGCCACGGCGCCGCCTCGGCGTCGGCCAGCGCCTCGCCGGTGAAGCCGGAGCTCAGCACCACCGGCAAGCCGGGGAACTGGGCGGTCAGGGCGCGGGCCAGGTCCACGCCGGTCTTGCCGCCGGGCATGATGACGTCGGTCAGCACCAGCTCGATGCCGGTCTCGCGCCCGGCGATCTCCAGCGCGGCGTCGGCGTTGTCGGCGCGCAGCACCTTGTGGCCGAGTTCCTGCAGCATCGCCTCGACCAGCTCACCGACCTCGGCGTCGTCCTCGACCATCAGCACGGTCATGGCCGGGCGGTCGGCGCCTCTGGGCCGGGCGACCTCGGGGGCCCTGAGCGGATCGCTGGTGAAGGGCAGCAGCATGGTCACCGTCGTGCCTTGGCCCGGCGCGCTCTCGATCTCGACGGCGCCGCCGGTCTGGTGGGCGAAGCCGTAGACCTGGCTGAGGCCCAGCCCCGTGCCCTTGCCGACCGCCTTGGTGGTGAAGAAGGGCTCGAACACCCGCGCCAGCGTTTCGCCGTCCATGCCGGCCCCGGTGTCGCGCACCGCCACGCGCAGGTAGTCGCCCGGCCCCGCGCCCGCCTTCGGCTCGCTGAGGGTGACGCGGCCGGTCTCGACCGAGATCGTCCCGCCGCCGCCCAAGGCGTCACGCGCGTTGACCAGCAGGTTGACGAGGGCGGCCTCGAACTGAGCCACGTCAAGCCGCGCGCAGGCGCCTTCCGCGCCGAGTTTCAACTCGAACTCGACGGCCTCGCCGACCGCGCGGCGGTAGAGGGTTTCGCTCTCGCCGAGCATGGCGTCGATGCAGGCGATCTCCGGCCGCAGCGGCTGGCGGCGGGAGAAGGCGAGCAGTTGCTGGGTCAGCCGCTCTCCTCGGCGCGAGGCGGCGAGCGCGGCTTCGGTCAGCCGCTTGGTGCGGACGCTGTCTTCCGGGTGGCGCTGGACGATGTCGAGCGCGCCGATGATGACCGTCAGCAGGTTGTTGAAGTCGTGCGCCACGCCGCCGGTCAGCTGGCCGAGCGCCTCCAGCTTCTGGCTCTGCACCAGCTGCGCCTGGGCTTCGTCGCGCTCGGTCAGGGCGGCCTCGATGCGTTCGGCGAGCAGGTCGTTGATGCGGGTCAGATCGTGCTCGACCTGCTTGGCCTCGGTGACATCGAAGGCGATGCCGATGAAGCCGGCGAACTCGCCGGTCGGGTCGAGGCGCGGCTGGGAATAGGACCGCAGCCAGCGCCACTCGCCGTCGCCGCGCTTGTAGCGGGCTTCCAGCGTGAACGGCTTGCGCGAGGTCTCGCCGGCGATCTGCTCCTGAATGATGCGCGGCAGGTCCTCTGGATGCAGCCGGTCGCGCCAGTCGAGGTTCAGCGCCTCGTCATACGACCCGCCGACGAAGGCCACATAAGCGTTGCTGACGAACTCGCGCGCGCCCCCCACCCGAGACACCCACAGCAGCGTCGGGGCGCTGTTGGCGAGGGCGCGGAAGCGGGCCTCGCTCTCGCGCACCGCCTCTTCAGCCAGCCGCCGGTCGGTGACGTCGATGTTGACGCCGACGGCGCGGACCGGCTTGCCGGCATCGTCGGTCAGCACCTCGCCGCGCGACAGCAGCCAGCGGGTGGAGCCGTCCGGCAGCGGCACGCGGTACTCGACCGGCTCCATGCGGCCCTTCACGGCCAGCCGGTTGACCTCGCGCACCCGGTCCACGTCCTCGGGGTGGATGGCGCCGAACATCCTGGCCATGTCGGGCCGGGTGGCGGGCTCGAGGTTGAGGTTGCGGTAGACGGCGTCGGACCAGTAGCCCTCGCCGGTGACCAGGTCCCAGTCCCACAGGCCGACGCCGCCGACGTCCTGCGCCAGTTGTAGCCGCCGCTGGGTCTGGGCGAGATCGGCCTCGGCGAGCGCGCGGGCCTCGCCCAGCTCACGCAGCCGGATCACCGCCGTGCGCAAGGTGGCCGCAATGAGCACGCAGGTCAGGGCGGATGCGCCAAACAGCGCCAGCCCCGCCAGCCCCGCCGCGTCCCAGCCCTCGCCGGTGAGTACGCGGACTCCCCAGAGGATGCCGACGCTGAGCAAGGTCGCGAACACGCCCCAGCGCCAGCCGGCATAGACCGCCGCGATGGTCAGGGCCGGGAAGAACGGCGCGCCCGGATAGACGGCGGCCACCGCCGGCAGGATCAGCATCCGCGCGGCGACGGCGGCGGCGATCAGCGTCACGGTCACGCCGAGCGAGCGCAGCCATCCGGCCCTGGTCGGGACCAGCCGCTCGCTCAGCGTCTCGGGACGGATCGGGGACAGGCCGTTGCCTCTCTTCTATAGTTGGCGCGTTTCCGGCGGACCCGCGATGGCCGAACGGCGTCTTGCGGCGATCATTGCCGAGCCTAACTAAGCCGCGCAAGCAAGGAGAGTTCATGGCCGCGAGAATAGGCCGCGTGCTGTGGGCCGTGGCGCTGCTGAGCGCCTGCGCCGCGCCGCGCCTGCATCCGGGTGACGGACGCGAGGCGGGCGTGGCGGCGGTGGCGCGCGGCTACTCGGCCGATGCCTTGGGACGGGTGACGGCGGACATGGACCCGGCCATGCTGGCGCTGGCCGAGCGCTACGTCCCGGCCCGGCGCAAGGATTACTGGGGACGGACGGCGGGTTGGGAGACCTATGACCTTGCCACCCTGCCTTCGCTGAACGTCGGGGTGATGTCGCAGATGGACGCGCGGCGACTGAATGCGCTGAAGCCCGCCTCGCCCGAACCGCCGCCGCCGGCCAGGCCGTTCGTGCTCAAGGCCAGCAAGGCGGACCGGGCGCAGGCGCTGAAGTGCCTGACGCAGGCGATCTACTACGAGGCCGCGACCCAGCCGCTGAAGGGCCAGCAGGCGGTCGCCCAGACGGTCATCAACCGGCTGCGCCACCCCGGCTATCCGAAGTCAATTTGCGGCGTGGTGTTCGAGGGCGCGATGCGCCAGACCGGCTGCCAGTTCTCCTTCACCTGCGACGGCTCGCTGGCGAGGGCGCCTGTTCCCGGCCTGTGGAACCAGGCCCAGGCGGTCGCGAAGAAGGCGCTGAACGGCTACGTGGCGAAGGAGGTGGGGACGGCGACCCACTACCACGCCGACTATGTCGCGCCGTACTGGGCGCCGACCCTCTACAAGATCACCCAGATCGGGGCGCACATCTTCTACCGGTGGACGGGTCCGTCAGGGCTGCCGGCGGCATTTACCGGGCGCTACCGCGGCGGCGAGCGCGACCTGACGCCGGCCATCCTGCAGGGCATCGACGAACGCATCCAGGGCGACAAGCTGGTCCCGACCGAGCCGGGGCGGACGGTGACGCTGGGCGTGGCCGGCGACGCGCGGACCTATGCCGTCGTCGATCCCGCCAGCCCGGGCGCGGAGCCGCAGGTGCGGGTGGCGGGGTCCATCAGCGCCGCCCGGCGGACGCCGACGAAGGACGAGGTTTCGGCGATCAATGAGAAGCTCAAAGGCCTTGAGCCGGCCGAACAGCCGGCGAGCACCGCGCCCACTGAGCCTGCGCCGGGCGGCTTCACTGGCGACCTGCCTATCGCTCCCGCGCCTGAGAAGGCTTCCCCAAAGCCATAGAAGGGGCCAAGTCTGTGGCCAGTTTGCCTTTTGGGGGGAGGGTGATCGGCCAGGTTAGACCACGAGTTGAGAATGCAGCCGCCTTCCGACGACAAGACCAACCCCTACGCCATGCCGACCGCCTGGGGCCGCCCGGAGCAGCCGGTGTTCCGCATCGGGCCGCTGCCCAAGACCGCCGCCGCCGCGCCCAAGCCTGCTCCGCCCAAGCCCCGGCCGACGTCCAGCATCCTCAGCGGGTCGGCTCTGCCGTTGGGCGCCGCGCCTCAACCAGCGGCCGCACCCACGGCCCGGCAGCCGCACCTTGTTACCCTGCCCATGCCCAAAGCTGCGCCGGTTGCCCCGCAGCCGCGTGTCGAGGCTCGGCCCGCGCCTGCGCCCACACCTGCTCCCGCGCCCGTTGTTGAGCCTGAGCCGGTCGCCGAAACCGCTCCGGCCCAGTTCGCCCCCACTGAAGCGCCCTTCAACCGCGTCCAGACCGCCAAGAGCCGCAAGAGCCGCACGCCTCTGTTCGTCGGCGGCGCGGTGGCAGCCCTTGCTGTAGCGGGCGTCGCGTTTGCGGTCCTGAACGGGCGAGAGCCCGCGCCTGAGCCGGAACTCGTCCCCGCGGTGGCTCCCGCCCAACCGGCCGCCGCGCCGGTGATGCAGGGACCTGCGCTGCTCGAAGTCGCCGAGCCGGAGCCGGAGGTTGCGGCAGCGCCGGCGCCAAGGACCGTGCGATCCCAGCCGGTCAGAACGCGCCGCGCGGAGCCGGTGGTCGCTCGGGCTGAACCGGCTCCTGTCGCCGCTACGCCCGCCGTGGCCACACCTCAGCCTCAGCCGCTTGTCGTCACGCCGAATCCGACGCCGGTACAGGCTCCGCCGCCGCGCCTGATCCTCACCCGCCCGCCGCAGCCGCCGATGGACCCTGACGCGCCGGTGACCACCAAGATTCCAGGTTACGAGTGACCCTTCCCCTCGATGGGGGAAGGGCAGGGTTGGGGGTGTGGCCGCTGAGTTCGGGTGATGAGCGCTGATGGGCTCAGAGCCTCTCGCGCGCTCTCGTCAACACACTGCGCTCACCCCCATCCCCGACCCTTTCCCCCATCGAGGGGGAAGGGAGAAGTCACCAGACGCCGATCTTTTCCGCCTCGGCGTGGCTGATGGGGTGGTGGGCCCGCGCGTGGTCCTCTTCGGCGAGGAAGCGCACCGCCTCGAGCGCGGCCATGCAGCCCATGCCGGCGGCGGTGACGGCCTGGCGGTAGATGTCGTCGGTGACGTCGCCGGCCGCATAGACGCCGGGAATGGCGGTCGAGGCGGTCCCGGCCTTGACCTTCAGGTAGCCGGAGCTGTCAGCTTCCAGTTGGCCCTTGAACAGTTCCGACGCCGGGGCGTGGCCGATGGCGATGAAGACGCCGTCGGCCGCCACTTCGCGCGTGGAGCCATCCTTGACGCTCTTCAGCCGTACGCCCGTGACGCTGGTCGGGTCCGACTGGCCGAGCACCTCGTCGATGGCGTGCTCCCAGATGACCTCGATCTTCGGGTGGGCGAACAGGCGCTCCTGAAGAATCTTCTCGGCCCGGAATTCGTCGCGGCGGTGGACGACGGTGACCTTGGACGCGAAGTTGGTGAGGAACAGCGCTTCCTCGACGGCGGTGTTGCCGCCGCCGACGACCACGACCGCCTTGCCGCGATAGAAAAAGCCATCGCACGTCGCGCAGGCGGAAACGCCAAAGCCCTGGAACTTCGCCTCGCTGTCCAGCCCCAGCCACTTGGCCTGGGCGCCCGTGCAGATGATCAGCGTCTCGGCCAGCCACTCGCCGCCGCTATCGCACTTCACATGGAAGGGGCGTTTGGAGAGGTCCACGTCCACCACGATGTCGCTGATGATCTCCGTGCCGACATGCTCGGCCTGGGCCTGCATCTGCTCCATCAGCCAGGGGCCCTGGATGACGTCGGCGAAGCCCGGATAGTTCTCGACGTCGGTGGTGATGGTCAGCTGTCCGCCGGGCTGGATGCCCTGGATCATCACCGGGTTGAGCAGCGCGCGCGCGGCATAGATCGCGGCGGTGTAGCCGGCGGGGCCCGATCCGACGATCAGGCAGCGGGTGGTGCGGGGCTGGACAGTCATGGCCGACTATCTAATGCCGATTCCGCCGCTCACCGAGTCCGCGCGGCGTCGAAGCGCGACCATATTTCCTTGGCCGCCCGATCGGTTTCCTGAAGCGGCTCGTAGCTCCAGCCGTGGAAGCCGCCGCCGAACGGACGGGCGGCGCCGTGACGTTCCAGCTCTTCGTGGAAGCGGCGGAACTTGGCGCTGGAGCCTTCCATCCTGAGGATGAAGACCGGTTTGCCGGTGGCGGCCGCCTCTGTCGCCATGTTGGTGGAGTCCTCGGTGACGAGGATGTAGTCGGCCGCCGCGAGGAAGGCGAAGTAGGGGTTCTCGCCGGTTCCGTCCCAGATGACGCCGGGCAGGTCCTTCAGGCCGTTGGTCAGCGCGGCTTTGGCGTCATCGGGCGTGCGCCGCGAGAAGGTCATCAGCAGCGAGCCGCCCTCCTGCTCCAGTGGTACGCGGATTTCACGGGCCAGCTGCTCGGCGCGTGCTCTCGGCAGGTCGAAGCCCTTGGACCGGCCGCCGATCAGCACTGCCACGCGCGGGTGGGGCAGGGGGTCAATGAAACTGGCGAACCGCTGCAGCTCGTCGGCCAGCCGCTTGGGCGTGACGCGGTGCGGGGAGCCGGTGATGGGGATGACGTTGTCGCCGCTCAGCCGGTCGTGGCGCGGCGGGACCACCACGTCGAAGTGGCGGGCCGCTGCGCGGGGGTCCTGCAGCTGGACGGTGAAGGTCTTGCTGCCCGACCACCGCTTCATCCGCATGGCTACGGGGAGCGTGGCCCGTCCGGCGGCGACCATAATGTCGGGCCACGGCGGCGCGATGTGGCTCTCGGGCGTCAGCCGGGCGCGCGGGAAGGGGACCAGCCACCAGGGCAGCCGCCCCGTTCGGCCCTTCCAGCCGATCCGCTTGATTTCGACTTTCGCGTTGCGCTGGCGGGCCAGCGCCTCGGCCATGCCGAGGGCCTGGTTCTCGATGCCCGCGCGGCCATCGGATACGGCCCAGATTAGCAGGGGTGAAGTTTGCTCAGTCACCCCGCTCCAATACTCGTCATCCTCGGGCTTGTCCCGAGGACCCAGATACGCCGACGCGGCAAGTTGGGGCAGTGCGTTGGCTACCTTGTTTGCGAACTCGCCGATCGCCTCGATTGTAGGTCCTAGGCACAAGGCCTAGGATGACGGTGGTGCGGTAGTGGCCCTTAAACCCACTCGACCTTGAGGATTTCGTAGGCCTTCACCCCGCCCGGCGTATTCACTTCCACGACGTCGCCGACTTCCTTGCCGATGACCGCCCGCGACAGGGGCGAGGTCAGGGAGATGCGGCCGCTCTTCACGTCGGCTTCGTGCTCGCCGACGATCTGGTAGCGGGCCTCTTCCTCGGTGTCCTCGTCGACCACGCTGATGGTGGCGCCGAACTTCACCTGGGCGCCGGACAGCCGCGAGACGTCGATGACCTGGGCCCTGGCCATCTTGTCCTCGATCTCGGCGATGCGGCCTTCGATCCAGCCCTGACGGTCCTTGGCGGCGTGGTACTCGGCGTTCTCGCTGAGGTCGCCGTGGGCGCGCGCTTCGGCGATCGACGCGATCACCGCGGGCCGCTCCACCGTCTTCAAACGCTTCAGTTCATCGTCGAGGGCGTGATAGCCCTCGGCGGTCATCGGCACTTTTTCCATTCGCGGATTTTAGCTCTTCGCCCTGAGTGATAGTCCGCGGGCGCGGACGTCCGGGGGCGGAAAGACTAGGCCGGTCAGCGCCAAACTTCAAGTTCCTGCTGCAATGCAGCGCAAAGCCATCCTTGACCGGCCGCCCGCGCCGTGACGATTTTCGTCTGTAAGTTCGGGGAAGACGATGTTCGCCAGGTTCGCCGCCTTTGTCGCGGCCGCGTTGATGTTGATGGTTGCGGCAGGGCCCGCCGTGGCCGCGCCCGCCGGCCCGCCGCCGCTGGAGGCCTACGGCAAGCTGCCGGGCATCGACATGGCCGCCCTGTCGCCCTCCGGCAGATACTACGCCTTGGTCGGTGATGTCGGCGGCGACCGGCGGCTGGTGGTGATCGACGCGGCTGGCAAGCCGGTGATGGTCGCCCCGGTCGGCGACCACAAGGTCCGCGACCTGGTCTGGGCGGGCGACGACCATGTGCTGCTGTTCACCAGCGTGGCGACGGGGCTGGGGCCGCGTTTTCGGCTGCTGAAGTACGAAGTCGGCCAGCTGCTGGTGCTGAACATCAAGACCAGGAAGAACTTCTGGGCGCTGACGGAGGGCGTCAACGGCAACGGCGTCTGGGGCTTCCATGGCGTGCGCCTGATCGACGGCCACTGGTATGCCTACCTGGGCGGCTTGAGGCTGAAGAAGTCGCAGACCTCGGGCCGGGTGCTGTTCACCGACAACCACCCCGACCTGTTCCGCGTCGACCTCGACACCAACGAGACGCGGCTGGTGGCCGAGGACCAGGGCGGCGATTCCACCCGCACCTGGGTGGTCGGCTTCAAGGGCGCGGTGGACGCCATCTTCGACTACGACCAGCGCGACGGCGACTGGCAGATTCGCGCGCCCGGCAAGCCCGCCGTGGCCAAGGGCGTCGACCGGTTCGGCGACACCCTGCTGGCCGGCAAGGGCCGCACCGACGGCACCGTCATCTACCGCGAGCGCACGCCGGAGGGCGAGGACGCCTGGTACGAGGTGCGGCTCGACACCGGCCAGAAGCTAACCCTGTTCCGCGGCATCCACATCGCCGAGCAGTTCCGCGACCCGTGGACGGGCGTGTGGATCGGCTATCGCCGCGACGCCGACCGGCCCGACAACCGCTTCTTCGACGAGGCCATTCAGGACCGGGTCCGGGCGGCCCAGCTCGCTTTCCCCGGCCTGAACATGCGGCTGAAATCGTGGGACCTGCTGTTCAGCCGGCTGATCGTGCAGACCGACGGGCCGGGCGATCCGGGGACCTGGTGGCTGGTCGATATCGCCAGCGGCCGCGCCGACGAGATCGGCCGCTCTTTCCCGCAGCTGCGCGCCGCCGACGTGGGCGCTGTTCGTGTGGTGAGCTACACCGCCGCCGACGGCCTGCCGATGGCCGGCGTGCTGACCCTGCCGCCGGGCAAGGAGACGAAGAACCTGCCGCTGCTGGTGCTGCCGCACGACGGGCCGGCGCAGCGGGACTATCCGCAGTTCAACTGGATCGCGCAGGCGTTCGCCTCCAAGGGCTACGCGGTCTTCCAGCCAAACTTCCGTGGCTCGGAGGGTTATGGCGCCGAGTTCCGCGAGGCCGGCCAGCGCCAGTGGGGCCGCAAGATGCAGACCGACATCTCCGACGGCGTCGCCGAACTGGCCCGGCAGGGGTTGGTCGATCCGAAGCGCGCCTGCATCATGGGCCAGTCCTACGGCGGCTACGCCGCGCTGGCGGGGGTGACGCTGCAGCAGGGGCTGTATCGCTGCGCGGTGGCGGTGGCCCCAATCACCGAGCTGACCCGCATGCGCTTCTACCTCGGCGACAAGAACGGCCGCGTCGGCCCGACCTTACGAAACTTCCGCGCCGAGGTCGGCTCCGAGGATGAACTGGCCGCCGTCTCCCCAGCCCGGCTGGCCGCGCGCGCCGACGCCCCGGTCCTGCTGATCCACGGCAAGGACGACACCGAAGTCCCCATCGAGCAGAGCCGCATGATGGAAAGAGCACTGCGGGAGGCCGGCAAACCCGTCGAGTTCCTCCAGCTTGCTGGCGAGGATCACTGGTTGTCGCGCGAAGAAACCCGTCTTGCCATGCTGAAGGCGGCGGTCGCCTTCGTGGAGCGTCACAATCCGGCGGACTAGCCGCGGCTTGCACGGCGCCTCGAAAGCCTGCCAAGCAGAGCCATGACCATCGTCCAAACCGCCTCGTTGATGGTGCTGGCCTCGGGCGCGCTGCACGCGGTGGTCAACGCCATCCTCAAGGCGGGCAAGGACAAGATGTCGAGCCGCGCTCTGATCGACGGCTTCTCGGCGCTGCTGGTGCTGCCGGTGGCGTTCATCGTCCCGCTGCCGCACGGCGCCTGGCACTGGCTGGCGATGAGCTGGGCGACGCACCTCGTCTATCTAGTCTGCCTAGTCAAGGCGTTCGAGACAGCGGACATGACCGTGGCCTACCCGATCGCGCGCGGCGTCGCCCCGGCGCTGGCAGCGGCCGTGGCGGTGCTGGTGTTCGCCGAGCCGATCAGCGTTCCCGTTACGGTGGGAATCGCCTGCGTTTCGGTGGGCGTGCTGGCGGTGGCGCTGGGCAGGCACGTCGACCGCCGCTCCCTCGGCTGGGCTCTGGCGACTGGGGTGACCATCGCCATCTACACCGTGATCGACGCGCAGGGGGTGCGCGCGGCGCCATCGGCGGTTAGCTACATCGTCTGGGGATTCCTCAGCCTCGGCGGCGGGATCGGGGTGCTGTTCGCCCTGTGGCGAGGACCGCGGTTCATCCTCGCCGCCCGCACCGAATGGAAGGCCGGACTGACGGCGGGGTTCCTGTCGATCCTGACCTACGGGCTGGCGCTGGCCGCCTACCGCATGGCCGACATTCCCCGGCTCGCCGCGCTGCGCGAGACCTCCATCCTGTTCGCCACCGCCATCGCGGTCTTCGTGCTGAAGGAGAAGCTGACGGCCGGACGGCTGGCGGGTATCGTCGCCATCGCCGCCGGCGCCGGGGTTCTGCTGGCCAGCGGCTAGCGCAGCAGCGCGATCGCCGCCAGCCCGGCGAACTGCAAGGCGACGATGGCCAGCAGCTGGGTCCGGAACGGCTCCTTGCGGGTCTTGTGGCGGAGGATGGGCCGGGCCAGCACCGCGCCCACCGACCCGCCGAACGCCGCCAGCGTCAGCAGGGTGCTCTCGCGCACCCGCCACTCGCCGCGAACGGCGCGGCGCTTGTCCATCAGGAAGGCGCCGAAGGTGATCAGATTGATGCCGACCAGGTAGGCCGCGACTTCGATCATCGGACCTTATAGCAGCGTTCAGTAGCGGCTGGCCCTGCGGCGGCGCATCACGAGCGACAGCCAGAACACACCGACAATCGCCGCAACGATCAGCGCGCCGATCAGCGCCACGCCGACCGCCGCTCCGGTCAGGGTGACAAACAGGAACAGCGCGCCGACGATCAGCAGTGCGGCGATGACGGCGAGGACGTTGTGGGCCATGGAGGAGAAACGCACGGAGTCTGCGCCGGTTCGCCTCAGGTGTGGGCGTAGCTCTGCAGCGGTCGGACTTCCAGCGGGTGGGCATTGGTCTCGACGATGGCCTGGGCGGCGGCGAGGGCGCCGGCGGCGGTGGTAAAGTAGGGGATCTTCATCATCAGGGCGGTGCGGCGGATCTCGAAGCTGTCGGCCAGCGACTGGCGGCCTTCGGTGGTGTTGAAGACCAGCTGCACTTCGCCGTTCTTCATGGCGTCGACGATGTGCGGGCGGCCTTCGAGCACCTTCTTGACGAACTCGACCTCAAGCCCCTGCTCTTTCAGGAAGGCGCAGGTGCCGCTAGTCGCCAGGATACGGAAACCGGCCTTCTGGAGCAGACGCACCGGCTCGACGATCCACGGCTTGTCCGCTTCGCGGACCGAGACGAAGGCGCAGCCCGCCGCCGGCAGCACGACGCCGCCGCCGAGCTGGGCCTTGACGAAGGCTCTAGCGAACGCCGGCATCAGGCCTTCCCCGGGACGCCGCCAATCCAGGCCCATGACTTCGCCGGTGGAGCGCATCTCAGGCCCGAGCACCGTGTCGACGCCGGGGAAGCGGGCAAACGGGAAGACCGCCTCCTTGACCGCGATGTGGTCGTAGGCGCGGTCGACGAGGCCAAAGCTGGCCAGGCTCTCGCCGGCCATGATCTTGGCGGCGATGGAGGCGACGGGGCGGCCGATGGTCTTGGCGACGAACGGCACGGTGCGCGAGGCGCGGGGGTTCACTTCGAGCACGAAGATGCGCGGCTCGTCGGAGTGCGGCTCCTCGATGGCGAACTGCACGTTCATCAGGCCCTTCACGCCCAGCGCAAAGGCCATGGCCTCGGTCTGGCGCTTCAGCTCGGCGATGGTCTCGGGCTTGAGGGAGAAGGGCGGCAGGGAGCAGGCAGAGTCGCCCGAGTGCACGCCGGCTTCCTCGATGTGCTCCATGACCCCGGCCACGAACACCGTCTCGCCATCACAGAGTGCGTCGACATCCACCTCGGTGGCGCGCGACAGGTACTGGTCGATGAGGACGGGTGAGTCGCCGCTGACCTGCACGGCGGTGCGGATGTAGCGGTCGAGCTGTTCGTCGTCGCGGACGATCTCCATGGCCCGGCCGCCGAGCACGTAGGAGGGGCGGATGACAACGGGGTAGCCGACCTTGTGGGCGCCGGCGAAGGCCTCCTCGGCGGACCGCGCGATGGCGTTGACCGGCTGCTGGATCTTCAGCCGGTGGAGCAGCTGCTGGAAGCGCTCGCGGTCTTCGGCCAGGTCGATGGCGTCGGGGCTGGTGCCGAGGATCGGGATGCCGGCCTGCTCGAGCGGATGGGCGAGCTTGAGCGGCGTCTGGCCGCCGAACTGGACGATGACGCCCAGCAACTTGCCCTTCGATTGCTCGATAGCGATCAGCTCCAGCACGTCCTCGGCGGTGAGGGGCTCGAAGTAGAGGCGGTCGGAGGTGTCGTAGTCGGTCGAGACGGTCTCGGGGTTGCAGTTGACCATGATCGACTCGATGCCGAGGTCGCTCAGCGCGAAGGCTGCGTGGCAGCAGCAGTAGTCGAACTCGATCCCCTGGCCGATGCGGTTGGGACCCATGCCGAGGATGATGGCCTTGCGACGGTTGGTCGGGTCGGACTCGCACTGCGGCTGCTGGCCCAGCGCGCCGGTCTCGTAGGTCGAATACATGTAGGGCGTCTCTGCCCGAAACTCGCCGGCGCAGCTGTCGACGCGCTTGAAGACAGGGCGGACGTTCAGGGCGTGGCGCAGGGTACGGACTTCGGCCTCGGTCGATCCCGTGAGTTGTGCCAGTCGGGCATCCGAGAAGCCCATGGCTTTCAGGGAATGTAACCACCCCCGCTCATCCCCGCGAAAGCGGGGACCCAGGCTTTTTCTGCCGGCCGCAGAGCTCTTCGATAAAACACCTGGGTCCCCGCTTTCGCGGGGATGAGCGGAAGGGGAGAGGCCGTGCGCGCGCACCTCTTCCTCGACCTTCACCAGCTCCTCGATCTGGCGCAGGAACCAGGGCTCGTAGGAGCAGGCGGCGTTCACTTCCTCGACCGTCAGGCCGTGCCGGAAGGCCTGGGCGATGACGCGCAGGCGGTCGGGGGTCGGCACGCCCAGCGCGCGGGCCACGGCGCTGCGGGCGGTTTCCTCGTCGTCGGCGCCTTCGATGGCGACCTCGTCGAGGCCCACGAGCCCGGTCTCCAGCCCGCGCAGGGCCTTTTGCAGGCTCTCCTTGAAGGTGCGGCCGATGGCCATGACCTCGCCCACCGACTTCATCGAGGTGGTCAGGTAGGGGTCCGAGCCCGGATACTTCTCGAAGGCGAAGCGCGGGATCTTGGTGACGACATAGTCGATGGACGGCTCGAACGAGGCCGGCGTCGCGCCGCCGGTGATGTC
>Ga0190273_10000205_pt1 | contig 28638 bp, 25 predicted proteins | sample Popmic504IS_FD_134513 | JGI IMG/M metagenome (GOLD analysis project Ga0190273, IMG submission 134513) | Populus adjacent soil microbial communities from riparian zone of Shoshone River, Wyoming, USA - 504 IS | ecosystem: Environmental > Terrestrial > Soil > Riparian zone > Trees stand | place... | reverse complement strand
TGGAGATGTTCGTCGGCGTCGGCGCCAGCCGCGTGCGCGACATGTTCGAGCAAGCCAAGAAGAACGCCCCCTGCATCATCTTCATCGACGAAATCGACGCCGTGGGGCGCCACCGCGGCGCCGGCCTTGGCGGCGGCAACGACGAGCGCGAACAGACGCTCAACCAGCTGCTGGTCGAGATGGACGGCTTCGAGGCCAACGAAGGCATCATCCTGATCGCCGCCACCAACCGGCCCGACGTACTCGACCCGGCGCTGCTGCGTCCCGGCCGTTTTGACCGCCAGGTGGTGGTCCCGAATCCGGACGTCACCGGTCGCGACAAAATCCTGCGCGTGCACATGAAGAACGTGCCGCTGGCCGCCGACGTCGACGTCAAGACGCTTGCCCGCGGCACCCCCGGCTTCTCGGGTGCGGACCTCGCCAACCTCGTCAACGAGGCCGCCCTGCTGGCCGCCCGCAAGAACCGGCGCATGGTGACCATGCACGACTTCGAGCACGCCAAGGACAAGGTCATGATGGGCGCCGAGCGCCGCTCACTGGCCATGAACGAGGAAGAAAAGAAGCTCACCGCCTACCACGAGGGCGGCCACGCGCTGGTGGCCCTCAGCGTCCCCGGCGCCGACCCGGTCCACAAGGCGACGATCGTGCCGCGCGGACGGGCGCTGGGCATGGTCATGCAGCTGCCCGAAGGCGACCGCTACTCGCTGAAGTTCCAGCAGATGACCTCGCGGCTGGCCATCATGATGGGCGGCCGGGTGGCCGAGGAGATCATCTTCGGCAAGGACAACATCACCTCCGGCGCGTCGTCGGACATCAAGGCGGCCACGGATCTGGCCCGCAACATGGTCACCCGCTGGGGCTATTCCGATGCGCTCGGCACGGTGTCCTACGGCGACAATCAGGACGAGGTCTTCCTCGGCCATTCGGTGGCCCGCACGCAGAACGTCTCGGAAGAGACCGCCCGGCTGATCGATTCCGAGGTCCGCAAGCTGGTCGATGGCGGCCTGAACGAAGCGCGCCGCATTCTCACTGAGAAGATCGACGAACTGCACTCGCTGGCCAAGGCGTTGCTGGAGTACGAAACCCTCTCCGGCGATGAGATCATCGGCGTGCTCAAGGGCGTCAAACCCACCCGCGACGAGCCCACCGACGCCCGCCCCACCGGCCCCATAGCCGCCGTGCCGCTGTCGCCGAGACCCGATCCCGAACCGGCCTAGAACCCTCCTCCCTCGAGGGGAGGAGGGCAGGGGGAGGGTGTGGCCGCTGAGTGTGGGTGATGGGCGCAGATGGGCGCCGAGCCGACATCGGCCGATAGTCAGCTCAGTGCACTCACCCCCATCCCCCACCCTTCCCCCCTCGAGGGGGAAGGGAGTATGCCTCGGCCATGGACCTACGCTTCCGTTACGACTCTGAAGTGGACGCCGCCTACCTGCGGTTCTCGACCACCAAGGTGGTACAGAGCGCGGAGGTGTCTCCGGGCGTCGTTCTCGACTTCGATGCTGAGGGGCGGATCGTTGCCTTGGAAGTAATGCAGGCGTCGATGCGCTTGTCCAACGACGCGCTGCTCAAATGACCCGCCCCCTCGTCATGGGGGTGGTGAACGTCACCCCCAACAGTTTCTCCGACGGAGGGCGGTTCCTGGACCATGGGGCCGCCCTTTCCCATGCGCGGGCGCTGATCGCCGAGGGCGCCGACATCCTCGAGATAGGCGGAGAGTCCACCCGGCCGGGAGCCGAGCCGGTTGCGGAAGCCGAGGAGATCGCCCGCGTCACGCCGCTGATCGAAGCGGTGAGGGCGGAGAGCGACATCCTCATGTCTGTTGACACCATGAAGCCGGCTGTGGCGCGGGCGGCGATGGCGGCGGGCGCAGACATCTGGAACGACGTCACGGCGCTGCGCTGGTCGCCGGACAGCCTTGAGGCCGCGGCCGACCTCGGGTGCGAGGTGGTGTTGATGCACATGTTGGGCGAGCCGCGCACCATGCAGGACGATCCCCGCTACGAGGACGTCGTGGCCGAGGTCGTCGCTTTCCTTGAGGATCGGGCCAGGGTCGCCATCAGGGCCGGCGTGCCGCGCGAGAAGATCTGGCTCGACCCCGGCATCGGCTTTGGCAAGACCGTCGATCACAACCTGGCCCTGCTCGCCAACCTGGACAGGCTGGTGGCTCTCGGCTTTCCCGTCCTGCTCGGCGCCAGCCGCAAGCGGTTCCTCGCCGCGCTCGATCCAACGGCGAAGGCCGCCTCCGACCGCCTGGGGGGCTCCATCGCCGCCGCCCTGACCGGAGCGGCCGCCGGTATCGCCGCGGTGCGGGTCCATGATGTCGCCCAGACCCGGCAAGCCCTCGTCGTCCAAGCGGCGATCAGCCAAAAGCGGGGCGGATCAACATGAACCGGCGCCAAGGCCGCATCCTGATCATCGCCGGCTCCGACTCCGGGGGCGGAGCGGGCATTCAGGCCGACATCAAGACGGTGACCATGCTGGGCGGCTATGCGGCCACGGCCGTAACCGCGATCACGGTGCAGAACACGCTGGGCGTAAGCGGCGTGCACCCGATCCCGGCCGAAGTGGTCGAGGCGCAGGCCAGGGCGGTGCTGGACGACATCGGCGCGGATGTCATCAAGACGGGCATGCTCGGCGACGTGGCGATGGTCGAGGCGGTGGCGCGGGTTCTCGACAGCGCGCGCGGCATTCCCGTCGTCATCGATCCGGTGATGGTCGCCAAGGGCGGGGCTTCGCTGCTGGCGGCCGAGGCGGTTGAAGCAGTGCGCCGGTTGATGGTCCCGCGCGCGGCCTTGCTGACGCCGAACGCGCCCGAGGCCGAGGCGCTGACGGGTCTGGTGGTGCAAACCACCGACGACCTGCGGCGGGCGGGAGAGGCGCTGCTGGCGCTCGGGGCGAAGGCCGTGCTGATGAAGGGCGGCCACATCGCCGGCGACCGCGTCATCGACCTGCTGATCACCCCCGCCGGAGAAGCCGCCTTCGAGGGCGAGCGCATCGACACCCGCCACACCCACGGCACCGGCTGCACGGTGGCCAGCGCCTGTGCGGTTGGGCTGGCGCAGGGGCTGAGCCTGACCGACGCGGTGGCGCGGGCCTGGGCTTACGTCCACGAGGCGATGCTGCGGGCGCCGGGGTTCGGAGCGGGACATGGGCCGCTTGACCACGGCTGGCCGCTCAGGCAGCGGTGACGCCATGCGCCAGTGGACCATCGACGCCTTCGCCTCTGCGCCCTTCAAGGGCAACCCCGCCTGTGTGCTCGAGCCCTTCGACGCATTCCCCGAGGCGGCGTGGATGCAGGCGCTTGCGGCCGAGAACAATCAGGCCGAGACCGCCTTCCTGCTCAAGACGGCCGACGCCGCCCGCTTCGACCTGCGCTGGTTCACGCCCGCGATCGAGGTGCCGCTGTGCGGTCACGCGACACTGGCCTCGGCGCATGCGCTGTTCGCCGAGCTTGGCCTTGCCGCTGCGACAGTCGCCTTCGATACCGCGTCAGGCCCGCTCACCGTCCGGCGCGTGGGCGAGCTCTACGAAATGGACTTCCCCGCCTCGATTCCGCACCGGATCGAGCCACCGGCCGGGCTGGTCGAGGCGCTTGGCGTCATGCCCAGGGAGGTCTGGGCCGCGCAGTTCCTGATCTGCCTGCTGGAGGACGAAGCGGCGGTGAAGGCCGTCGCGCCCGACCTGGCCGCGCTGAAGGTGATCTCCAGCGACGCCACGCAAGGCCGGGGCAACGTCGCGGTTGCGGCGCTGGCTCCCGAGGGCGCCGGCTACGACGTGGTCAGCCGCTTCTTCGCGCCCGGCTCGGGCATACCCGAGGACGCGGCGACCGGTTCGATGCACTGCATCCTGTCGCCGCTGTTCGCCGAAAAGCTCGGCCGCGCGACGCTGCGCTTCCACCAAGCCTATCCCGGACGCGGCGCGGACCTCGAGTGCGAGCATCGCGGCGATCGGGTGCTGCTGCGGGGCAGGGCGGTGACGGTGGCGGAGAGCCGGCTCAGGTTCTAGGCGGCCCCAAGGCCTCAGGCGGCTCTGGCTTCGGCCCTGGCGGCGGCGCTGAAGGCGCGGTCGATGGCCTCGTAGAGGCGCGGCAGCTCGATCGGCTTGGAGATGTGCCCGTCCATGCCGGCGGCGGCATACTCCTCGACCTGGTGGACGAGGGCGTTGGCGGTCAGCGCCAGGATAGGGATGCGCGGCTTGCTGTCGGCGGCTTCCTCGGCGCGGATCGTCTTGGTGGCCTGGACGCCGTCCATGACCGGCATCTGGATATCCATCAGGATCAGGTCGAAGCCGCCGGCGCGCCAGGCTTCGACCGCCTCCTTGCCGTCCGAGACCATGGTCAGGTCGGCGTCGAAGGGCTCCATGATGGCGCGCAGGACCTTCTGGTTTGTGGCGTTGTCCTCCGCGGCCAGCACGCGGATGCGGCGGGCCTCCACCTCCGGCTCTTCCTCGCTGACGGGTTCGGGAATGACCTCGGTGATCGGCTCGCCCCGGGCCAGCGGCAGGTCGACGACGAACGTCGAGCCCTGGCCCTCGACGCTCTCGGCCGCGACCGAGCCACCCATCAGCTGGGCGAGCTCGCGGCAGATGGCCAGGCCCAGGCCCGTGCCGCCGAAGCGGCGGGTGGTGGAGGAGTCGGCTTGGGTGAACTTGTCGAACAGGTGGGGCAGCTTGTCCTTTTCGATGCCGATGCCGGTGTCGGTCACGGTCAGCCGCAAGCCCTCGTCCGTGATCGAGAAGCGCGCATCGACCCTGCCCTCGTTGGTGAACTTGATGGCGTTGGAAATGAGGTTGCCGGCGATCTGGCGCAGCCGGTCGGGATCACCGCGCCAGCTGCCGCGCGCTTCCGAGACCACCTCGACGTTGAAGGAGAGGCCCTTCTCGGCGGCGTGCAGCCGGCAGGTCTGGTCGATGCCGTCGGCCAGCGCCTCAAGGGCGAAGTCCTGCGAGGCGAGTTCCAGCCGCCCGGCTTCGATCTTGGAGAGGTCGAGTACGTCGTTGATGACCGACAGCAACAGCTCGCCCGAGGTGCGGATCACCGCCAGCCGCTCGCGCTGCTTGGCGCTCATGTCGTCGAAGGCCATGACATCGGCCATCGCCAGCACGCCGTTCAGTGGCGTGCGGATCTCGTGGCTCATGTTGGCCAGGAACTGGGATTTCAGCACGTTGGCGGCGTTGGCCTGGTCGCGAGCGTCGACCAGTTCGGTCATCGTCTGGCGCAGGCTCTTGTCGTTCTCGTCGAGCTTGGCGAGCAGGCGGTTGAAGCTGCGGGCCAGGCTGCGGAAGAGGTCGTCATCGGCGTCTTCGGCGACGGGCGTGAACTTGCCGCTCTTGGCGACCTCGCCCATCGCTTCCGAAAGGCGCGTGACCGGGGCGATAACCCGCCGCGACAGCCCGCGCGCGAGGAACAGCGCCAGCCCCGCGGCTCCAAAGAACAGGGCGAAGGTCAGGGCGGCATACCGGGGCAACAGCGACGTGAGGCTGGGCGGTCGGACGGTGGTGACCAGGGAGCCGACTGGCTTGCCTTCGAACAGGATGGCGGTGTTGACCGTCTCCTCACCCTTGCCGGCGGGTTCGCCCTTCGGGTTGTCCTGCGACGCAACGACGCGGCCCCGATGGTCGAGCAGGGTCGCGGAAATGACCGACGGAGCGGAGGCGGCCGCCTTGACGGCGTTCCTGGCGGCGGGGCGGTTGTGATTGGCCAGGGCGGGGGCGGCGATCTCCGCCACCACGGCGTTGAGAGAGGACTCCGCAAGGCGGCTTTCCTCTCGGGAAACGGCCCATTGCTGCAGCATGAAGCTGGCGCAAGCGGCCACCAGCACCAGCACCGTTGTGATCAGCGCAACGCTGGCGATCCGCGCCTGGAAGGGCGCGTGGCTCATCGCCTCAGCGGGGCGGTTCTGGTCGGTCGGCTCAGCGGACATTTCGACTGGCGCACTCCTGCACGTCAGCCTTATCGCGCAAGGTTCCTAACGTTTCGCTTCCGTCCGCCGTTAACTAAGGATTGATTTCACTTGGCTTTGGTTAAATTGTTGTTTACCTTAACAAGGCCTGCAGCTGAAGGAGGGGCAAATGGATAAAGCTTTTGTAGCACAACGGGTCGCCAACAAGCTCTGGACGGCTGAAGACGCGGTCGACACCGCGATGGCGCAAGCCGCCGGCCTGATGGCCGAACTGACCTCGGCTCGCCAGGAACTGAAGGTTTCCGCTCAAACCACCGAAAAGGCCATGGCCGATGTGGTGGCCGCGATCGCGTCGCTGGGTCAAGCCCGCGCCGCTCTGGTCGAAATGCACGACGAACTCGCGGAAGTTAAGCTCCGCGTCGGCATCCGCACGAAGCTGACCGGCGCCTGGGACAAGCCGCCCCGGACCGCCGAGACGGTTGAGGACCTGCGCATTACCGCCTAAGGTCGCCGTTGCTAAAACTTAACTTGTCTAGGGCCTCTGATCCGTTCAGAGGCCCTATTCATGTATGAGACATTCGCCAGCCAGGTGGTCCTGGCCCTCGTCTTGTTCTCGGTGGCGTTCGCCTGGTGGAAGGGCGGCCCGACCGAGCGGGTCGGCGCGTTGTTCAACGCGATCATCTGCCTTGGAGTGACCCTGTTTCAGGTGTTGGTCCAGGAGTCCTTCCACACCATTCCGATCCTGATCGCCGACGGCGTCCTCGCTGTCGGCTTTCTGATACTCGCGCTTCGGTACGCCAGTTTGTGGCTCGGCGCGGCAATGCTGCTCCAGGCGATAGGGTTCTCCATGCACTCGATGTTGCTGATGGAGATAGTGCGGCCCGGCTACTACTACTATGCGGTCATGAACCTCATGAGCGTAGGCGTGCTGCTGGCCATCATCGTCGGCACCGCCAAGGCCTGGTCGGTCAGGCGGCGCGAGGCTCGCCTGGCCCGGACCGCTTGACGGTGGTCGCAAGGCCGACGCCCGTCAGGATCAGCGCCAGCGCCGCATAGGCCGGTAATCCGGGCCGCTCGCCCAGCAGCAGCACGCCGAGCGCCGTCGCCCATAGCGGCGCCAGATAGATGGCCATGGTCATGAACACGGGCCCCTGCCGTTTGATCAGGAAGACGTAGCCGACGCTGCCGAGCGCCGTCGAAAACACGCCCAGCGCCACAACCGACGCAATGGCCGGCCATCCGGGCGCTGTCGCAGGCAGCGGCTCGAAGGCGGCCGTGACCAGTGTCGCCATCACGGCGCCCGTCAGGCACATCATCAGCCCGCCGACACTGGAGGCTACCGGCGGCGCCTTGCGCGTGACGATGTTGGAGACAGCGTAGAGCGCCGCCCCCGTCAGCGCCGATGCCAGCGCCACAGTCTCGACCGACACACCCTGCGCCAACCTGGGAGCGACCAGCACCACTAGGCCGGCAAAGCCAAGACCGACCCCAACGGCACGGCGCAACCCCATGTGCTCGTCGCGTAGCCAGACGTAGGCCAGCACCGCCGTGAAGATCGGCGAGGCGCCGTTGCAGATGGCGTTCACGGCCGACGGCAGGCCGGTCGCCGCGAAGGCATAGAGGAAGAAGGGCAGGGCCATGCCTACCAGCCCCACTACCGTGTAGTAGCCCCACGCCGACGCCGGCCTCGGCAGCAGGACCGGCAGCCGCTCGCGCTGGATGAGGCAGACGATCCCGAGCACGCCGCTCGCTACCCATAGCCGGATGACCGTGTTCCAGGCGGGCGGGATCTCATGGACGGCGATCTTCAGGGCGCCGAACGCCGAGCCCCAGGCGATCACCAGCGCGGCGAGCACCAGCCAGTCGAGGGTTTGGGTCGCGGCAAGGTCCAACTCCGGAGGCCAAGCTCCAGCTAGGCCGAGCCGCAGCGGCCCGCCACCTGTTTCCTGCGGCACGGGGCAGAAATTCTGACCTTGTGTGCAGGTGCGAAATGGGGTCTCTACGCGGCGGGCCACGCCCTCCCAACGGGGCGCAGTCCATCTGCAAGGATGGGAGACATCGCAGTGACTAACGCACCCAAGCCCGGACTCCGTCCGGCTCGCCCCGAATTCTCTTCCGGTCCATGTGCCAAAAGGCCTGGATGGGATCCCCAAAATCTCAGCAACGCCGTCCTCGGACGCTCGCACCGGTCGAAGATCGGCAAGGCGCGCCTGAAGGAAGCCATCGACCGCACACGCGCCGTGCTGGAGGTCCCTGACGACTTCCTGATCGGCATCGTGCCCGGCTCCGACACTGGGGCCGTCGAGATGGCCATGTGGTCGATGCTGGGCGCGCGGCCGGTGCAGCTGCTGGCCTTCGAGAGCTTCGGCAAGGACTGGGTCACCGACGTCACCAAGCAGCTGAAACTGCGGGACGTGGAGGTGCTCGACGCCCCCTATGGGGAGCTGCCCGACACTTCCAAGGTCCGCCCCGACGCCGACCTCGTCTTCACTTGGAACGGCACGACCTCGGGCGTTCGCGTGCCGAACGCCGACTTCATCAGCGCCGACCGCGAAGGGATCGTCATCTGCGACGCCACCTCAGCGGCGTTCGCGCAGAAGCTCGACTGGGCCAAGCTCGATGCGGTGACCTTCTCCTGGCAGAAGGCGTTGGGCGGTGAGGGCGGGCACGGCGTGCTGATCCTCAGCCCCCGTGCAGTCGCCCGGCTGGAGAGCTACACGCCCGCCTGGCCGATGCCGAAGCTGTTCCGCATGACCAAGGCCGGCAAGGTCAGCCTCGACATCTTCGAGGGGGCGACCATCAACACGCCGTCCATGCTGTGCGTGGAAGACGCCATTGACGCCCTCAAGTGGGCTGAGGGCATTGGCGGTCTGGCGGCCATGCAGGGCCGCGCCGATGCTAACCTCGGCGTGCTCGTCGACTGGGTTGCCAAGACCGATTGGGTCGAGTTCCTCGCCGACGACGCCGCCATCCGCTCCAACACCTCGGTGTGCCTGAAGGTGGTCGATCCGAAGATCGCCGGCCTCTCCGACGACGTGCAGGCCGACTTCGCCAAGAAGCTGGCCGGCGTGCTCGAGAAGGAAGGCGTGGCCCTCGACATCGGCGGCTATCGCGACGCTCCGGCAGGTCTTCGCATCTGGTGCGGGGCGACGGTGGACGCCTCGGATCTTGAGGCCCTCACGCCCTGGCTCGATTGGGCCTTCGCCACCGTCTCCGCCGAGCTGGCCGCGGCTTAAGCGCCGCGCCGTTCGCACCCCTTCAAGAAGAAAGAGCATATCCATGGCGCCCCGCGTCCTCATCGCCGACAAGCTTTCGCCCGCCGCCGTCGACATCTTCCGCGCCCGTGGCGTCGAGGCCGACGTCAAGACCGGCCTCACCAAAGACGAACTCCTCAAGATCATCTGCGACTATGATGGCTTGGCCGTCCGCTCGGCCACCAAGGCCGACAAGGACGTGCTGGCCGCCGGAACGAAGCTCAAGGTTATAGGCCGCGCCGGCATCGGCGTGGACAACGTCGACATCCCCGCCGCCACGGCCAAGGGCATCGTGGTGATGAACACCCCGTTCGGGAACTCCATCACCACCGCCGAGCATGCCATCGCCATGATGTTCGCCCTGGCCCGCCAGCTGCCGGCCGCCGACGTCTCGACGCAGGCCGGCAAGTGGGAGAAGAACCGCTTCATGGGCGTCGAGCTGACCGCCAAGACGCTGGGCTTGATCGGGGCCGGCAACATCGGCTCCATCGTCGCCGACCGGGCGCTTGGCCTGAAGATGAAGGTCGTCGCCTACGATCCCTTCCTGTCGCCGGAACGGGCGGTCGAGATCGGCGTCGAGAAGGTGGAGCTGGATGAATTGCTGGCGCGCGCCGACCTCATCACGCTGCACACGCCGCTGACCGACAAGACCCGCAACATTCTCTCGGAAGAGAACCTGCGGAAGACGAAGAAGGGCGTGCTGATCGTCAACTGCGCGCGCGGCGGGCTGGTCGACGAGGCGGCGTTGCGGGGGCTGCTCGACGAAGGCCATGTGGGCGGCGCGGCTTTCGACGTCTTCGTCGAGGAGCCGGCCAAGGAGAACCCGCTGTTCGGGGCCGAGAACTTCATCGCCACGCCTCACCTCGGCGCCTCCACCCTCGAAGCCCAGGAGAACGTCGCCCTGCAGGTGGCCGAGCAGATGAGCGACTACCTGCTCACCGGCGCGGTCACCAACGCCCTGAACAGCCCCTCGGTGACGGCGGAGGACGCGCCGAAGCTGAAGCCTTTCGTGGCGCTGGCCGAGAAGCTCGGCGGGTTCGCCGGCCAGATGGTCGACTTCGGCATCAAGGCCATCGACATCGCCTACGAGGGCGACGTCTCGGCCCTGAACGTCAAGCCGCTGACCGCCGCCGCGCTGGCCGGGGTGCTGCGGCCGATGCTGGCGGAGATCAACATGGTCTCGGCCCCGGCCGTGGCCAAGGAGCGGGGGATCACCGTCTCCGAAAGCCGGCAGGACGTCAGCCCCGTCTACGACAGCCTGATGCGCGTCACCGTCACCACCGAGGTAGGCAAGCGCGCCTTCGCCGGCACGGTAGTCGGCGGCGCGGCGAGGATCGTCGAGGTCAAGGGCATGGAGCTGGACGCGGCCTTCTCGCCGGCCATGCTCTACGTCAACAACCTCGACAAGCCGGGCTTCATCGGCGCGCTGGGCGGCCTCCTGGGCGAAGGCGGCATCAACATCGCCACCTTCAACCTCGGGCGTGTCAGCGCCGGCGACGACGCGATTGCGCTGGTAGGCGTGGATCAGGCGCCGGACGAGGCGCTGCTGTCGAAGATCAACGCCCTGCCGCACGTCAAGGAGGCGCGGGCGCTGCGGTTCTGAATGTAGGGCGTCTCCTTCTTTGGTACGGCGGGCACGCGCGATGACCTCGCCACCGTCGCGGGAGGTTGGGAAGGGCTGCGGAGCGCCGGGCCCAGCCCGGATACCATGGATAGATGTGTGTTTCGGCGGGGACCTACGCTCCGCGCAGCCGTTTGACGCCGGCGTCCGGCAGGCAGCCGTCTTAGGGCTTACCCGGACCTGCGCCTCCGCAGAGGTGCAGCTGCGCCGTTCCCGTAGGGCCGCGGCGCCACGCCGGCCATGGGCGGGTCTCTCCAGCGAGAGAGATCCCCGGACACGCGAGTAACCCCCTCGCGCCACAAGCCCACTCGACCACACCCCGCCGCCGCAAGGTCGCCGGCCAAGCGCCCTTCCCATGCGATGAGGTGCAGTAAGGATGAGGCTGGTTCGGGCGGGGCGGATAACTCTTCCTTCTCCCCTCGCGGGAGAAGGTGTCGGCGCAGCCGACGGATGAGGGGGCTCTCAGAACTATCCGATAGGCCGTTCGCGGATAGGGCGGTGCGCCCCCTCATCCGTCAGCCTTCGGCTGCCACCTTCTCCCGCGAGGGGAGAAGGGTTGGGTCACCAGCTGTCCACACGCTGCCGGTAGGCGTGCTTTCTCGGCGGGCAGCTGTCGAGGCCTCGTAGGATCCAGCGGCGGGTGTCGACGGGATCGATGACGGCGTCGATTTCGAGGGCGGCGGCCATGCTGGCGGCCTTGCCGCGCTCGTACATTTTGGCGACCAGTTCGTCGAAGAGGGCCTTCTGTTTGGCCGGGTCGGTCTCGGCTTCCAGCTCCTTGCGGTAGCCGAGGCGGACGGCGCCTTCGAGGCCCATGCCGCCGAACTCGCCGGTCGGCCAGGAGGCGATGAACATCGGCGAGTGGAAGCCGCCTCCGGCCATGGCCTGCGCGCCTAGGCCGTAGCCCTTGCGCAGCACCACCACCAAAAGCGGCGTGCCGAGCTTGGCGCCGGCGATGAACTGGCGCGAGACCCGGCGCACGGCGGCGGCGTTCTCGCTCTCCGGCCCGACCATGAAGCCGGGCGTGTCGCACAGGGAGAGGACGGGTAGGTCGAAGGCGTCGCAGAGCTGCAGGAAGCGGGCGGCCTTCTCGGCCGCATCGCCGTCGATGGCGCCGCCGAGGTGGCGAGGGTCGTTGGCGATCAGGCCCATGGGCCGGCCTTCGATGCGGATCAGGCCGGTGACCATGCCGGGCGCAAAGCCGCCGCGCAGCTCCAGGAACGAGCCCTCATCCACGAGGGCGGCGATCAGGGCGCGGATGTCATAGACGCGTAGCCGGTTCTCCGGGACGGCATTGCGCAGATGCCGCTGGTCGGCGGCGGTCCAGTCCTTCAGCGGCCCCTGGAAGTAGGACAGCGCCTGCTTGGCCAGCCGCGTGGCGTGGGCTTCGTCCTCGGCCAGCACGTCGATGACGCCGTTGGCCCACTGGATTTCCGACGGGCCGATCTCGTCGGGCGAGAAGACTCCGAGCCCGCCGCCCTCGATCATCGCGGGACCGCCCATGCCGAGGTTGGAATCCCTCGTGGCGATGATGATTTCGGAGAGGCCCGCGATAGCCGCGTTGCCGGCGAAGCAGCGGCCGGCGACGATGGCGATCTTCGGCACCTCGCCGGAGAGCTGGGCGAACTTGGCGAAGGTGGTGACGTCGAGGCCCGCCACGCCCGGTGCATCGGTGTCGCCCGGCCGCCCGCCGCCGCCCTCGGCGTACCAGACGACGGGGAGCTTCTGGTCGTCGATGACGCCCAGCAGGCGGTCGGTCTTCTTGTGGTTGAAGTGCCCTTGCGTGCCGGCCAGCACCGTGAAGTCGTAGGAGAGGGCCGCGCAGCGCGCCTTCTCTGCCCCGAACAGCGCGCCGTTGACCGTGCCGACGCCCGCGATCAGCCCGTCGGCGGGCGTCGACTTGATCAGGTCCTCCAGCGTGCGGCGGCGGCGCTGGGCGGCAATGGTCAGGGCGCCGTACTCGATGAAGCTGCCGGGATCGACGAGGTCGTCGATGTTCTCCCGCGCCGTGCGGTGGCCGGTCTTGCGGCGCTTGGCGACGGCTACGGGGCGGGCCTCGTCGAGCGTGAAGCGGTGGCGGTCGATGACCTCCTGAAGGTCGGGCCGAATGGCGTCGAGATCGATCTTCTCCTGCGCCTTGGGCGCGGCGACCGTCAGGTCCATGGGGTCGATGAACAGGATCGGCGCGCCCTTCTGGAGCGTCTCGCCCTTCTGCGCGGCGATGCGGACGACCCGGCCGCCGGTGCTGGCGGCGACGACGTGCTCCATCTTCATGGCCTCGAGGATGGCCAGCGTCTGGCCCGGCCGCACCACCTCGCCCTCGGCGACCTCTATGGAGCCGACGGTGGCTTGCAGCGGCGCGGGCACAGCCTCGCTGCCGTCGTCCACAGGCACCTCGATGGCGGGTTCAGACTCCGGCTCCGGCTCGGCAGATACCTCGGGCTCAGCGACTGGCTCCGGCGGTGGCGGCGGCTCGCTGACGAACACCCGCGGGGCGAGCTCGGCCGCCTTCTTCGCCAGCCCCTCCCCGGCGTCTTCGGCAAAGCGGGTGGTGGCCTTGCCGGCGATGACCTTCGAGTCCGCCAACAGCACGCGCAGCTCGGCGGCGTTGGTCTCGATGCCTTCGATGCGGAACTCCGACAGCGCCCGGGCCGTCCGGGCGGCGGCTTCGGCCAGAGTCGTGCCGCGGCCGATGATCTTGGCGAGCAGCGGATCGTAGGCCGGACTGAGCGGGAAACCGGCATAGCCGTAGCCGTCCACGCGCACGCCGAAGCCGCTCGGCGCTTCGTAGGCAGCCAGCTCTCCCGCCGTCCGCGCATTGACCCGCGCCTGCACGGCGAACCCTTGGGCGGGCGGCGTGGAGGCGAGGTCCAGCTCGGCCAGCGAGCGGCCGTCGCGCAGGGCGATCTGGGCCTTCACCAGGTCAACGCCGGTGACCTCCTCGGTGATGGTGTGCTCGACCTGCAGGCGCGGGTTGGCCTCGATGAAGACGAAGCCGGCGCCCTCGACCAGGAACTCGACCGTGCCGATGGTGCGGTAGCGCACCGCCTCGGCCATCTTCACGGCGGCGGCGTGCAGCTTCCCCCGCAGGTCGTCGGAGAGGTTCGGGGCCGGGGCGATCTCGATGATCTTCTGGTGGCGGCGTTGCAGGGAGCAGTCGCGCTCGCCGACCGCCACCGCGCGGGTACCGTCGCCGGCGATCTGCACCTCGATGTGGCGGGCGTTGTCGACCAGCTTCTCGGCATAGACGGCGCCGTTGCCGAACGCCGTTTCGGCCTCGCGTCCGCAGGCGGCGTAGGCGTCGGCCAGTTCGTCGGCCTTGCGCACGATGCGCATGCCGCGCCCGCCGCCGCCAGCCACCGCCTTCAGCATCATCGGGCCGTTCTTGGCGAAGAAGGCCTGCGCCTCCTTGAGGCTGACCGCGCCGGTGCCCCGGGCGGTCGGCACGCCCAGCTTCTCGGCCAGCGCCCGGGCCTTGGCCTTGTCGCCGAACTGCTCCAGCACCTCGGGCGCCGGACCGATGAAGGCGATGCCTGCCGCCGCGCAGGCCTTGGCGAAGGCGGCGTTCTCGGAGAGGAAACCGTAGCCGGGATGGACGGCGTCGCAGCCGGCCGACAGCGCGGCTTTGATGACACCTTCAATGTCGAGGTAGGCCTTGGGTCCGGCTCCGCCCAGCGCCACCGCCTGGTCGGCCGCCTTGACGTGCAGCGAGCGGGCGTCGTCCTCGGCATAGAGGGCCACCGTGGCGATGCCCATCTCGGCCGCGGCGCGAGCTATGCGGATGGCGATCTCGCCGCGGTTGGCGATGAGGATGCGCTGGAAGGCCATACCTGCTCCTGAAAGCGAACAATCGTTCGAGGCGGCACCTTGCCCGCTCATACTTGACTCTCCAATAACGGAGGATCAGAACAAAGAGAGAACGGAGGTGACGCATGCCGGGCTCTGGCGCGGCGCGGCTGGAGGGTCTGAGGGCCCAGATCGCCGCTCTCGAGGCGGGGACTCGGACTCTGCACCCCGTCCTGCCGTTCGGCGACGCGCGCGTCGATGAGTGTCTGGCCGGCGGGGGTCTGGGCCTCGGCCGCTGGCATGAACTGGGCGGCGAGGGGATGGAGGTCGAGACCTGCGCCGCCGTAGCCGCCTTCACCGCAGCGCTGGCCGCGCCGCTGGCCCGGAAGGGCGAGATCGTCTGGGTGCTGCGCCGGGATGACCTGTTCGCGCCGGGCCTGGCCGGGCTGGGCCTGCCGCCGGACCGGCTGATCGGCGTCTGCGCCAGAGACGAGGCCGAAGCGTTGGCGGCCATCGAGGATGCGCTCGGCACGATTGGCGTGGCGGCGGTGGTCGGCGAGGTCGAGGCGGTCAGCCTTGTAGCTGGGCGGAGGCTGCAACTGGCCTGCGAGCGGCATGGCGCAACCGGCCTGCTGATCCGCCGCCGGCCGTTTGGGGGGAAGGGGACGGCTTCGGGCTCGGCATCAGCCTCCCGCTGGAAGATCGCGCCCGCGCCGTCGGAGCTTTCCGCTAACGTGCCCGGGTTGGGCCCGCCGCGCTGGCGGGTGGAGCTGGAACGCAGCCGGGGAGGGCGGCCGGGGAACTGGATACTTGAACTGAACGAGGCCGCCGATGAGCCGCATCCTTTCCGTGTGGTTGCCGACCTGGCCGGTGACGGTCTGGCGTCGCAGGAAGAACCCGAACGCCTCACCGCCTGACTCCCTTCCCCCTCAAGGGGGGAAGGGTGGGGATGGGGGTGTAGCCGCTGCGGGTGACGGATCGAGCGCTGGTGGGCTCAGAGCCAAGCAGCGCCCATCACCCAGGCTCGGCGGCCACACCCCCACCCAACCCTCCCCCCTCGAGGGGGAGGGCTTTCCAGTGGCGCTCGTCATTTCGGACAAAGGCGTTCGCCGCCTCTACGCCGTAGACGAAAAGGCAGCCGCCTTGGGCCTCTACACCGGCCAGAAGGCCGCCGACGCCGCGGCGCTGGTCCCGGAGCTCGCCATCGTCGACGCCGATCCCGAAGGCGACGCCGAGGCGCTGGCGGCTCTAGCCGACTGGTGCGTGCGCTTCTCGCCGGCCGTGGCCCCCGATGCGCGGGACGGCCTCTTCCTGGACGTCACCGGCGTCACCCACCTGTGGGGCGGGGAGGAGGCGACGGCCGGTGACCTGCTCGCCCGCCTTGCCGCCAACGGCATCCGGCCAGGGCCGCCATCGCCGATACCGCCGGCGCCGCCTGGGCGCTGGCCCGGTTCTCCGGTGTGCAGATCGCCCCCCCGGGCGAGCAGGGCCCGCTGCTGGAGCCGCTACCGGCGGCGGCTCTTAGGCTGGACGACACCGCCGCCGCTCAGCTGCCCCGGCTGGGACTGACCCGGGTCGGGAGGGTGATGAAGCTGCCTCGAAGCCAGCTGACCCGGCGCTTCGGCAAGGGCATCGTGCTGCGGCTCGACCAGGCGCTGGGCCACACCGACGAGGCGCTGGTCTTCCGCCGCCCCGCCAATCCATGGTTCGAGCGGCTGGCCTTCGCCGAGCCGATCAGCGCGCCGGATGACCTCGCCCGCGCCGCCGCCGACATCACCGCCAGGCTCTGCGCGCGGCTGGAGGCCGAGGGCAAGGGCGCGCGCCGCTTCGAGGTCGCCTTCCACCGCCTCGACGGCAAGGTGCAGGCGGCGGGGGCGGGGCTGTCGCTGGCCGGACATCACGCCGCCCGGATCGCCAAACTGGTCACCCCCAAGCTCGACGTCATCGACCCCGGCTTCGGCATCGAGGTGGTGACCATCACCGCCGAAGCCGTTGAGGCCATCTCGCCTCGCCAGCAGCGGCTGGACGCCCGCGCCGAAGCCGCCGCCGAGGAGGGGCTGGCCCCGCTTATCGACCGCCTCGCCAACCGCCTCGGCGAAGACCGCGTCTGGCGCGCCGAACCCTACGAGAGCCACATCCCCGAACGTTCAGTGGTGCGCAAACCGCCGATGGCCGCAGCCGCCGGCAAGGGCTGGGACTCTGACCGCCCGCGCCCGGTGCGCCTGTTCCGCAAGCCCGAGCCCATCGACGCCGTGGCCGCCCTGATCCCCGACGACCCGCCCCGCCGCTTCCGCTGGCGCGGCCGCCTGCATCAGGTGAGCAAGGCCGAGGGCCCCGAGCGCATCGCCGCCAAATGGTGGCGCCGGCCCATCGACGACGTCTCCCCGGACCAGGTGCGCGACTACTACCGCGTCGAGGACGAGGACGGCGCCCGCTTCTGGCTGTTCCGCGCCGGCCTCTACGATCCGGACGCCCCGCCCAAATGGTGGCTGCACGGACTGTTCGGATGACCGGCTACGCAGAACTTCAGGCGACCTCGAACTTCTCGTTCCTGCGGGGCGCCTCGCACCCGAAGGATTTGGCGGTCGCGGCGGAGGCGCTTGGCATCAGCGCCATCGGCGTGACGGACCGCAACACCTTGGCTGGAGTGGTTCGCCTCTGGACGACGGCAAAGAAGTTGAATGTCCGCGCCCTGACCGGTTGCCGGCTCGACTTCGAGGACGGCACCCCAAGCGTGCTTTGTTACCCCAAGCATCGGGAGGCCTACGGCCGCCTCACGCGTCTCCTGACGGTCGGCCAGAGGCGAGCCAAGAAGGCTCAGTGCCACCTGACCTGGGCCGATTTTCTTGAGCATAGCGAGGGTCAGCTGACGCTCATCGTCCCGCCGTCCCGCCTGGATGAAGCCTTCGGGCAGGACCTGGCCCGCATGGCTCACGACCTGCGAGGGAATGTGTGGCTTGCGGCCTCCCGCGCCTATGCCGCCCAGGACATGAAACGCATTGCCTGTCTCGACGAGCTTGCCCGCGTCCACCGCGCTCCGATGGTCGCCACGGGCGATGTCCTCTACCACGGCCCTGAGCGGCGCCCCCTCCAGGACGTGCTCACCTGCATCCGTGAGGGATGCTCGATCCATGAGGCCGGCTGGAGGCTGGAGGCCAACGCAGAACGGCACCTCAAGTCGCCGCAGGAAATGGCCCGCCTGTTCAAGCCGTGGCCGGAGGCGGTGGAGCGCTCCGAAGAAATCGCGGGGCGCATAGATTTCGACCTCGGCCAGCTCCGCTACGAGTACCCGGACGAGCCGGTCCCCCCCGGCTGGACGGCCATGCAGCACCTGACCCGGCTGGCTTGGGACGGCGCCAAGTGGCGTTACCCCGACGGCGTGCCGGAGAAGGTCAAGACCCTGCTCCGGCAGGAACTGCATCTGATCAAACAGAAGGGCTATCCCAACTACTTCCTGACGGTGCATGACATCGTCCAATGGGCCCGGACGCAGGGAATCCTGTGCCAGGGCAGGGGTTCGGCGGCTAACTCGGCGGTCTGTTACTGCCTTGGCGTGACTTCGGTCGATCCCGACACCCACGACCTTCTCTTCGCCCGCTTCATGTCGATGGAACGGGACGAGCCGCCCGATATCGATGTCGATTTCGAGCACGAGCGGCGCGAGCTGGTGATGCAATACGTCTATGAGCGCTACACCCGTGACCGCGCCGCCATTGTCGCCACCGTCATCCACTACCGACCGCGCAGCGCCATTCGGGATGTCGGCAAGGCGCTGGGGCTGACGGAGGATGTGACAGCCGCCTTGGCCAACACCGTGTGGGGGAGTTGGGGCGGCGACAGCCTGCCCGAAGACCACATTCGCCAGGCGGGTCTTGATCCTGAAAACGAGGCCATAAAGCGGGCCGTCATTCTGGCCAGAGAGCTGCTGAAGTTTCCACGCCACCTATCCCAGCACGTGGGCGGTTATGTGCTGACCAAGCGCCGGCTGGACGAGACCGTGCCCATCGGCAACGCCGCCATGAAGGACCGCACCTTCATCGAGTGGGACAAGGACGACATCGACAGTATCGGCCTGATGAAGGTCGATGTGCTGGCGCTGGGCATGCTGAGCTGCCTCAAGCGGGCCTTCGACCTCCTCAACCAGCATCATGGGGCGGAGGTGATTGAGAAGGCAGGCAAACTCATCGAGGACTTCGCCGACATCCCGCAGGAAGATCCCGCCGTTTACGAAATGCTCTCGAAGGCGGACTCCATCGGCGTCTTTCAGGTCGAAAGCCGGGCGCAGATGTCGATGCTGCCGCGCCTGAAGCCGGCGAAATTCTACGATCTCGTTATTGAGGTCGCGATCGTCCGGCCTGGCCCCATCCAGGGCGACATGGTTCACCCCTACCTGCGCCGCAGGAATAAGCTGGAGCCGGTGTCCTTTCCTGCGCCGGCTCCGCCCCATGATCCTAAAGAACTGGAAGGGGTGCTCGGCAAGACGTTGGGCGTGCCGCTCTTTCAGGAGCAGGCCATGCGACTGGCCATAGAGGCCGCCAGGTTCTCGCCGGAGGAGGCGAACGGGCTGCGTCGGGCGATGGCGACCTTCCGGGATTTGGGAGATGTGTCCGAATACGAGGACAAGTTCGTCGGCGGGATGGTCGCGCGGGGTTATGAGCGGGCGTTCGCCGAGCGCTGTTTCAAACAGATCGAAGGCTTCGGCTCCTACGGCTTTCCCGAGAGCCACGCGGTCAGCTTCGCCAAGCTGGTTTACGTCTCGTCCTGGATCAAATGCCACTATCCGGATGTCTTCTGCGCCGCGATCCTAAACTCGCAACCCATGGGCTTCTACCAGCCCGCGCAGCTGGTGCGGGACGCGCGTGAGCATGGCGTCGAGGTTCGGCCGCCGGACCTGATGGCGAGCGACTGGGACTGCACCCTTGAGGATGGGGGCGACCGCCTGAAGGCGGTCCGATTAGGGTTTCGCCAGATCAAGGGGATCAAGAAAAGAGACGGCGAGGCGATCATGGCCGCCCGCAAGGTCGGCGCCCATACGGTCCAGGGCTTTGCTCGGGAACTCTCCTCACGGACCATGGAATTGCTGGCCGAGGCTGACGCATTCCGCTCCATCGGACTGGCGCGGCGCAAGGCGCTGTGGGCGGTGAAGGGGCTGCCCGGAGAAGCCAGGGCGACCGTTGAGACGCCGTTGCTGACGCAATTGCCGCTGTTCGAGGCGGAGGTCGAACTGCCCCGCATGGGTTTGCCCGAACATGTGACGGAGGATTACCGGACCACCAGTCTGTCGCTGAAGGCTCATCCGCTGGAGTTCTTCCGGGCGAAGCTGGACCGGGAAGGTTTCACGCCGGCGGCTGAGCTCAAGTCCGCGAAGGACGGGACGCGGGTCTCGGTTGCCGGCCTGGTGCTGATCCGCCAACAGCCCGGCACCGCTAAAGGGATCGTCTTCCTGACGCTGGAGGATGAAACCGGGCCCGCCAATATCGTGGTGTGGAAAGACCGTTTTCAGACCAACCGGCGGACGGTGATGATGGCGTCCTTCCTGGCTGTTCATGGCCGGGTGCAGGAGGCTGAGGGCGTCGTTCACGTCGTCGCCGAACGCTTCAACGATCTTTCAGGTGAGCTCGGAAAGCTGCGCGAGGAGCCGAAGGCGCCGAGGGTCAGTCAGGAGGTCAAGGGCCGGCTGATCCGCAGTCGGGACTTCCACTAGCTAACCGACGAAGGCACGTTCGAGGACGTAGTCACCCGGTTCGGCGTTGGAGCCTTCCTTCAGGCCCTGGGCTTCGCAGATGGCGGCCATGTCCTTGATGAAGGCCATGGAACCGCAGAGCATGATGCGGTCGTGCTCGGGGTCGAACTTGGCCTGGTCCAGGCCCAGGTCACGGAATAGCTGGCCGTTCTCGATCAGGTCGGTGAAGCGGCCCTGCCGCTCGAACGGCTCGCGGGTGACGGTGGGGTAGTAGATCAGCTGCTTCTGTGCCTCTTCGCCGACCAGCGGGTCTTCGAAGATCTCGGCCGTAAACAGGTCGCGGTAGGCGAGTTCGGAAACCTCGCGCACGCCGTGGCCGACGATGACCTGCTCGAAGTTGGAATAGGCGTCGGGGTCGCGGGCCACCGACAGGAAGGGCGCCAGGCCCGTGCCGGTGCCGAACAGGAAGAGGCGCTTGCCCGGGCGCACCGCGTCCAGCACCAGCGTGCCGGTGGGCTTCTTGCCGAGGAGGACGGTGTCGCCATCCTTGATGTGCTGCAGTTTCGAGGTCAGCGGGCCGTCCTGGACCTTGATCGACAGGAACTCCAGCTCCTCGGCGAAGCTCGGCGAGGCAATGGAGTAGGCGCGCAGGATCGGCTTGGTTTCACCGGGCAGCCCGATCATCACGAACTCGCCCGAACGGAAGCGGAAAGTGTCGGGCCGGGTGATAGCGAAGCTGAACAGCCGGTCGGTCCAGTGCTTCACCCACAGCACCGTCTCCTGATGGTGCGGCGAGTTCGCCTGGGCCGGTGCGTCCTTAAGCGCCGTCGCGGTCATGCCCTTGATCCTACAAGCGCCGCAGCGGAGAAGGCGGCGCGTCTCATTTGGCGCTGCGGCGCACAAAGTCAACGGACGCTGCCCTGCGACCGCCTTTAGCTTTTCTGCTCACCGGTCTGAGGATCGGTCTCTAGCTTGTCGCTTTGGGAGGAGCCCTCGGACCCGGCCGGCTCGGTTGCCGGGCGCGGCGGACCGTCGCCGCCGGGCTGGCGTTTTACCTGCTCGTTTTCGACTTCGCGGTTGTCCGGTCGATGTTCCGTGCGATCTTGCATGAGAGTTGAACGCGAGGCCCCGCGCGACGATCCGCGCTGCTTGCCCGTAAACGCCGTCGCTGATAAACGACCGCGCTCCGGCGATGAGCCGTACGCGCCGGCGGGCAGGGCTTGCCTTCCGGCGCGTTCGTCATTGTCTGGAGGAGTGTAGCTCAGCTGGTAGAGCATCGGTCTCCAAAACCGAGGGTCGTGGGTTCGAGTCCCTCCACTCCTGCCACTTACTATATACCGCCTGCGCGTCCGGCGCGGGTGATGGAAAGGTTGATACGGCGTTGGCCAGGAAACAGGGCAATCTCGCAGCGATGAAGTCGCGCGCCGCCCGCGCGAAGACCGCCGCCGTAGCTGCGCCGGTCGCATCGGCCGCGCCCGCCGCGCCGAAAAAGCCGTTCAACCCGGTCAAATTCGGCAACGAAGTCCGCGCCGAAGCGCGCAAGATCAGCTGGACCAGCCGCCGCGAGACCTGGATCACCTCGGTGATGGTGTTCATCATGGTGATCATGGCGGCGATCTTCTTCTTCGGGACCGACCTGGCGCTCAGCTTCGGCGTGGGCCAGATCCTCAAGTTCGCGAACGCGGGTTAAGTGACCATGACCGACATCTCCGCCGACACCGCAGCCGCGCCCGCGCCGAACCCGCGCCACAAGTGGTACATCGTCCACGCCTACTCGAACTTCGAGAAGAAGGTGGCCGAGAGCATCCGCGAGCAGGCCAGAAGCCAGGGGCTGGAGGAGAACTTCTCCGACATCCTGGTGCCGACCGAGGACGTGGTCGAAATCCGTAGAGGCCGGAAGGTCAACTCCGAGCGCAAGTTCTTCCCCGGCTATGTGCTGGTGAAGATGGAGATGACCGACGAGGCCTATCACCTCATCAAGAACACTCCGAAGGTCACCGGCTTCCTGGGTTCCGGCAACAAGCCGATGCCGGTATCCGAGAAGGAAGTGCAGCGCATCGTCGGCGCCATCGAAGAAGGCGTCGAGCGGCCCAAGCCGACGATCATGTTCGAGATCGGCGAGCAGGTCCGCGTCACCGACGGCCCCTTCGCCAGCTTCAACGGCTCGGTCGAGGATGTCGACGAGGACCGCGCCCGCCTCAAGGTCACGGTGTCCATCTTCGGCCGCGCCACGCCAGTCGAGCTGGAATACAGCCAGGTCGAAAAGGTCAGCTGACGTTTGCGTAAACCGCCCCGCCCGTGTATGGGGCGCGGCTCAAATCCGTGGGAGGGGCTGCCCGCACCACGGCTCATAGGCGTCATTGAGTTGGCGCCGCATCAGGAGACACAGGATGGCCAAGAAGATCTTGGGCTACATCAAGCTGCAGGTGCCCGCGGGCTCCGCCACGCCTTCGCCGCCGATCGGGCCGGCGCTGGGCCAGCGCGGCGTCAACATCATGGGGTTCTGCAAGGAATTCAACGCGCGGACCGAGAAGGAAACGAAGGGCACGCCCCTGCCGACGGTGATCACCGTCTATCAGGACAAGAGCTTCACCTTCGTCACCAAGACGCCGCCGGCGACGCACTTCCTCAAGCAGGCGGTCGGCATCAAATCCGGCGCGAACAAGACCGGTCGCGAGAGCGTCGGCTCGATCACCCGCACGCAGCTGCGCGACATCGCCGAAAAGAAGATGAAGGACCTCAACGCCAACGATATCGAGGCGGCCGCCCGCATCATCGAAGGCTCAGCCCGCGCGATGGGCCTCAAAGTGGTGGAGGCCTAAGCACATGGCAAAGCAACCCAAGCGCATCCAGGCCTGGACCGGCGACCGCAACGCCGTTCACGCCGTCGAAGAGGCCGTGAAGCTGGTCAAGGCCAACGCCACCGCCAAGTTCGATGAGAGCATCGAGATCGCCGTCAACCTCGGCGTCGATCCGCGTCACGCCGACCAGCAGGTCCGCGGTGTCGTGTCGCTGCCGTCGGGCACCGGCCGCGACGTTCGCGTCGCCGTCATCGCCAAGGACGCCAAGGCTGACGAAGCCACCGCCGCCGGAGCCGACATCGTCGGCGCCGAGGAGCTGGTCGAGCGCATCCAGGGCGGCTTCATGGAGTTCGACCGCGTCATCGCCACGCCGGACATGATGGCCCTCGTCGGCCGCCTCGGTAAGGTGCTGGGCCCGCGCGGCCTGATGCCGAATCCGCGCGTCGGCACCGTCACGCCGAACGTCGGCCAGGCGGTCAAGGACGCCAAGGGCGGCGCCATCGAGTTCCGCGTTGAAAAGGCCGGCGTCGTCCACGCCGGCGTCGGCAAGGCGAGCTTCACCGATGAAGCCCTGCTGGCCAACGTCCGCGCGCTGGTCGAGGCTCTGCAAAAGGCCAAGCCGACCGGCGCCAAAGGCACCTACATCAAGCGCATTGGCCTCTCCTCGACCATGGGCCCGGGCTTCAAGGTCGATACGGCTAGCCTCGGCGCGTAACGTCAGAGCACCTTCTCCCCTCGTGGGAGAAGGTGGCAGCCGAAGGCTGACGGATGAGGGGGCGCCCCCGCCCTCTCCGCCAACTGTCTATCGGATAGTTCTGAGAGCTCCCTCATCCGACCTGCTTCGCAGGCCACCTTCTCCCGCGAGGGGAGAAGGGTTACGGCAGCGGCGAGAACTCGGCTCTGAGGGCGGCCGCCTTGGTTACGGCGACTGGCGCGACCTGCTTCCAGTATTCGGCGTCCTCGGCGCGGTCGCAACCGGCGCGTTCCAGCGCCCGGAGGCGGCGGGCGGCGGCCACGGCGAGCATGCGGGCGTGTTCTTCGCGGGGCGTCGGGCGAGGCTCGGCAAAGCTGCGCTGCTCACGCGGGACGCGCACGGCGTCGGTGATGGCGGCGTCAAGACGGGCGGCGAACTCAAACATACTAGCGCCTCTAAACTCACTCACGGCCCCCGCACGGCATACTAACCACGGACAGCGCGCTAAGTTCCGCCAGAAAGTTAGGCGATTCAATGACTTGTTAAATGAAATCCTAACAAGCGGCGCTATCGTGCTAGAGGAGCGGCTCGATTGAAGTAACGATCCATACCCTCTTGTCAGCTGCTTCCCGCGATTCCAGGCCGATCCAGACAGCCTGGTGAGTGGATACCCCCGTCAGCATCGAAGCAGGCGCAATGGCCGTGTAGCTCTCGATTGGATCGTCGTCATTGCGATGCACGGTGATCTGAACCGCTTTGCTCAGGGCGGGAAGGTTCAGGATTTTCTGACCGATAGGGCCAAGGCCTACGTAGATCGCTTTCATATAGGCCGTGTTTCTAAGCTTCTCCCGCACTACCGCGATGAAGCTCTCCTTCTCCTCCCCAATCGGTTCCATGGGCTTGATGCCGATAGGAGCAGCGGGAGTGTCGAATGACAAAGGCGGGGGTTGATACGGGGCTGCGTGCTCTTCAGCGACTCCCTGGCCTGTTGCGGCGAACCCTTCCAACGCCTTGAAAGGCGACCCTTTTCCGGTGCCTGGATCGAGGCCCTTCTTTAGCCATCCGCCAGCGCCCGCCATCACCGTTGAAATCAGCGATGCGTGACAGTGGTGGAAACCCCATGGAGGCTGAGGCAGGGCCAGAAACACTCCACTTCCGCAAGAGCATTGGTAGACGTACACACCCTCGCCACAATCGGGGCAGTTCCAGGGATAAAGGCGAGAGCGACAGCTCGCCGCGTGAAGGAAGTGGCCCATGCGCGCCGAAAGAAGTGGTGATTGATTGGGGCTCAACCATTGCGACGGGTCATTGAAATTGCAAGGCCGAACGTATATACGCGCCCACTTCCGTCGCTGGGCCTAGCTCAGAGGCGGTCCTGTCCGAGAACTGCGGGGCGTTGGGGTCACTAACGCCGTAAGCAAAGGAAGAGCCCTTCCTTGCCGCTGGGAGACGGGGAACGAGACGCCAGGCAAATTCCGATCCTCACGGGACGGACGCGCGGCGGACCATTCCTTTTGGACAGGCTGATTTGGCTCGTACGCGGGGGCGACCTCTCGTGCGCGTCAGTTTTGGCCGCCGGATGGTCCGGCTGCTGCATTGAACCAGGAGACCGCAATGGACCGCGCTCAAAAAGCGGAGTCGATCGAGACGCTGAAAGGCGTGTTCGAAGGTGCCGGCGCTGTCGTCGTGACCCACTACATGGGTCTGACTGTTGCGGAAATGACCGACCTGCGGGGCCGTCTTCGTAAAGAAGGCGCCACGCTCCAGGTGGTGAAGAACACGCTCGCGCAAAAGGCGCTGGACGGTTCGGTCGGCGAGGCGGGCGACGCCCTCTTCACCGGTCCGGTCGCCATCGCCTTTGCGCCGGACGCCGTCTCCGCCGCCAAGGTCGCCACCCAGTACGCCAAGGACAACGAGAAGTTCACCGTTGTCGGCGGCCTCATGGGCCAGACCGTTCTGGACCAGACCGCGGTCAAGGCGCTCGCCGCCCTGCCGTCGCTGGACCAGCTGCGCGGCAAGATCATCGGGCTCCTGCAAGCGCCGGCCACCAAGGTGGCGGGCGTTCTGCAGGCTCCCGCGGGTCAGATCGCGCGCGTCATCGGCGCCTATGCCGCCAAGGACGCTGCCTAACCGGTCATCTCCGCCACCTCACTTCTCATCCCGTAAGGAAAACACATGTCCAAGCTCGAAAAACTGGTCGACGACCTCTCCACCCTGACCGTCCTGGAAGCCTCTGAGCTCTCCAAGCTGCTCGAAGAAAAGTGGGGCGTTTCCGCCGCCGCGCCGGTGGCCATGGCCGCTGCTCCCGCCGCCGGCGGTGGCGCTGCTCCCGCCGAAGCCGCCGAAGAGCAAACCGAGTTCACCGTGATCCTCACCGCCGGCGGCGACAAGAAGATCAACGTGATCAAGGAAGTCCGCTCCGTTCGTCCGGACCTCGGCCTGAAGGAAGCCAAGGACCTCGTCGAAGGCGCCCCGCAGAACGTGAAGGAAAACGTCTCCAAGCAGGAAGCCGAAGAGATCAAGAAGAAGCTGACCGAAGCCGGCGCCAGCGTCGACATCAAATAAGCCGACGCGCTTCAGCGCTGATGCTTTCAAGCGGGCTCGGAGGGCGACCTCCGAGCCCGTTTTCGTGCGCCACCCACACCGGTCATCCTCGGGCTTGTCCCGAGGACCCATGCACGCCGATGGTCGGTGGGTAACGCGTGGCGACCGCCACCGCCAATTGACGAGCGCCTCGATTATGGGTCCTCGGGACAAGCCCGAGGATGACGGATGGGAGGCGATTGGGATCGTTCAAAGATTCTTATCAAATCTCGCGGACAGCCCCTTCCCTTATCCCCGGCGGAGGTCTATCTGTCCCGGTCCCGCGCGAGCCCAGGTTTGCGCGGCGCGCATGCATTGCGCGACAGCCCCGAGGCACGGTCCGCCGCCCTCCGACCGTGCGAAGGGGCGCTCCTGACCCACAGGAGTGAAGTCGGCGTCCGGCCTGCTCAGCAGGCTTGAGGGTGGACGCTAGGCGACAACGATCACGCGCGGAATCCGTTCGCGCGACACAGGGAATAAAATGGCTCAGTCCTTCACCGGCAAGAAGCGGATCCGCAAGTCGTTCGGCCGCATCCCCGAAGCCGTGCAAATGCCGAACCTCATCGAGGTTCAACGCTCCTCCTACGAACAGTTCCTGCAGCGCGAGACCCGCTCCGGCGAGCGTCGCGACGAGGGTATCGAGGCGGTGTTCAAGTCGGTCTTCCCGATCAAGGACTTCAACGAGCGGGCCGTGCTCGAGTACGTCTCCTACGAGTTCGAGGAACCCAAGTACGACGTCGAAGAGTGCATCCAGCGCGACATGACCTATGCCGCGCCGCTGAAGGTCAAACTTCGCCTGATCGTCTTCGAAACCGAGGAAGAAACCGGCGCCCGGTCCGTCAAGGACATCAAGGAGCAGGACGTCTACATGGGCGACATCCCGCTCATGACCGACAAGGGCACCTTCGTCGTCAACGGCACCGAGCGGGTGATCGTCTCGCAGATGCACCGCTCGCCGGGCGTCTTCTTCGACCACGACAAGGGCAAGACGCACTCCTCGGGCAAGCTGCTGTTCGCCGCGCGGATCATCCCTTACCGCGGCTCGTGGCTCGACTTCGAGTTCGACGCCAAGGACATCGTGTATGTCCGCATCGACCGCCGCCGCAAGCTGCCGGCGACCACCTTCCTCTATGCCCTGGGCATGGACGGCGAGGAGATCCTGACCACCTTCTACGACGTGGTGCCTTTCGAGCGCCGCGAGACCAAGGGCGTGGCCGGCTGGGCGACCCCCTACAAGCCCGAGCGCTGGCGCGGCGTGAAGCCGGAGTTCCCGCTGATCGACGCCGACACCGGCGAGGAAGTGGCGCCCGCCGGGACCAAGATCAGCGCCCGCAATGCCAAGAAGCTGGCCGACGGCGGCCTGAAGACCCTGCTGCTGGCGCCTGAGGCCCTGACCGGCCGCTACCTGGCCCGCGACGCGGTCAACCACGAGACCGGCGAGATCTACGCCGAAGCCGGCGACGAGCTCGACGCCACCTCGATCGAAGCGCTGGAAGAGCAGGGCTTCACCACCATCGACGTGCTCGACATCGACCACGTCACGGTCGGCGCCTACGTCCGCAACACGCTGCGGGTCGACAAGAACGCTGTCCGCGAAGACGCCCTGTTCGACATCTATCGCGTCATGCGTCCCGGCGAGCCGCCCACCGTTGAAGCGGCCGAAGCGATGTTCAAGTCGCTGTTCTTCGATTCAGAGCGTTACGACCTCTCGGCCGTCGGCCGGGTGAAGATGAACATGCGCCTGGAACTCGACGTCGACGACGACATGCGCGTCATCCGCAAGGAAGACGTGCTGGCGGTGCTCAAGACGCTGGTCGACCTGCGCGACAGCCGCGGCGAGATCGACGACATCGACAACCTCGGCAACCGCCGGGTCCGTTCCGTCGGCGAACTGCTGGAGAACCAGTATCGCGTCGGCCTGCTGCGCATGGAGCGGGCGATCAAGGAGCGCATGAGCTCGGTCGATATCGACACGGTGATGCCGCACGACCTGATCAACGCCAAGCCGGCCGCTGCTGCAGTCCGCGAGTTCTTCGGTTCGTCCCAGCTCTCGCAGTTCATGGACCAGACCAACCCGCTGTCGGAGATCACCCACAAGCGCCGCCTGTCGGCGCTTGGCCCGGGCGGTCTGACCCGCGAGCGGGCGGGCTTCGAAGTCCGCGACGTGCACCCGACCCACTATGGCCGGATCTGCCCCATCGAGACGCCGGAAGGCCCGAACATCGGTCTTATCAACTCCTTAGCGACGTTTGCTCGCGTCAACAAGTACGGCTTCATCGAGAGCCCGTACCGCAAGGTGATCGACAAGATCGTCAC
>Ga0190273_10000204_pt1 | contig 28668 bp, 21 predicted proteins | sample Popmic504IS_FD_134513 | JGI IMG/M metagenome (GOLD analysis project Ga0190273, IMG submission 134513) | Populus adjacent soil microbial communities from riparian zone of Shoshone River, Wyoming, USA - 504 IS | ecosystem: Environmental > Terrestrial > Soil > Riparian zone > Trees stand | place... | reverse complement strand
AGTCGCCGTAGGAGACAAAGCCCGTGCGGGCAGAATCGTCCTTCTGCGCTTCGCGTCCGGCCCAGAGGTCGCTCGTCGCTTCCTTGGCGGTCTTGACCTCGTAGCCTTCGCCCTTCGAGATGATAGTGATCTCGCCCTGTAAATCCGTGCGATAGATTTTAACGCCCGCAGCCTTCAGACGCGCTAGAGCCTCCGGCGACGGATGACCGTAACGATTGGCCGCGCCGTCACTGATGACAGCGACTTCCGGCTTGACGTACTTTAGAAAATTCTCGGAGGTGGCGTACTTCGAGCCGTGATGGCCCACCTTGAGAATCTTCGCCTGAATATTCATGTCCTTGGTAATCAGGCGATCTTCCGTTTGCGCCTCTGCATCGCCCGTCAGGAGCATGGAAAATTTTCCGTAATCCAGACGCACGACGACAGAATTGGCGTTGGGCTCGTTACCGCCCGAGCGCAATTGATCTTTGGTGAAGAACGGCTGGATGGGAGCCAGCACCTTGATGACGACGTTGCCGCTTAGTTGATAGGTCTGATCCGGTTCGGCTTTGATGTACTGCGCGCCCGATTTATTGATGGAATCCAGCAGGTCGCCATACGCCTTCGTGGTCGGAAGCACGGCAGTGTTCGCGCTGCTGCCGCTGCTGCGAGCCCTTCGACTCCCGCCCGTTTGGTTTGAATTCGCCTCGCTGCCCGCGCGGGCCGGTGGCGGCACACTGCTATCTAGCACGGCCTTGATGGATGTCGCGTTGATTACTTCGTCCGCGCCGCCGATGTGGTCTGCGTGCGCGTGTGTGGCTATGAAGAGATCTATCTGGCTCACGTTGTAGCGCTTCATCGCTTCGAGCACAACCTTGCCGCGCCCTGTATCGCCCGCATCCACGAGCACAACCGAGCGCTTTTTGGTCTCCTGGTCTTCGGGTGCGATGATTAGAATCGCATCGCCCTGGCCGACATCCAGAAAATGGACTTCGAGTTCCCCGCCCGAGGGCGTCGGCACCATGCGACTCTTGTACCAAGGCCAGATGAAGAAATAGCCTGCCACGGCGACGATTAAAAGAAAGACCACCAGCGCCGCAATCGCGCATCCGCATCCTTTATTAAACTGGGCCAAAGAGCTTTACCTCCGACTCGTATTCAAAGCCCGCGCCTGAAAGAGTGCGCGTAACTTTATTTGCTGTAAGCATGCTCATCCATCATGTCTGCAAACTGTGACCAGCTATACCGACGGCTATGCTTTCTGCTTCTTCCGAACCAGGTGAGCGATCCGCGCCCGATGATGATAGTTCCGATCTTCTTTTCATCAGCGCGAATCTCGAACTCTATAGAGCTGCCTGCTTTCGTTAAGTCCAGAATCTGTACGTTGGCTTTGACGGTATGCTTTTTCTGCACAACTTTCTTTCTCATATCGCTTCTCCTTAATCGAACGGGGCAGTGATGAGAAATACTTCTTAAGCCTCTCCTGACGGGACAGGCTCGTGCTCGCGCGCCCACTGTGTTTCAGCCTCGCGCGTAATCTCCGTCGGGTACTGAGAGTTCCAGCAGGCGACGCAGGACGAGTCCGGACTAATCCCCGTCGCTTCGAGCATGCCTTCGAGCGAGAGATAGCCGAGCGTGTCGGCCTCTATAAATCCGCGAATCTCTTCCACGGTCATCTGCGCGGCGATCAGCTCGGATTTGTTCGGCGTGTCGACGCCGTAATAACAGGGGCTCACCGTGGGAGGGCAACTGATGCGCATGTGGACTTCGCGCGCGCCTGCTTCTCTGACCATCCGCACGATCTTCTTAGAGGTCGTCCCCCTCACAATCGAATCGTCGATCAGGACGACCCGTCGGCCTTCGATCAGGTGGCGCACAGGGTTGAGCTTGATACGCACGCCAAAACTACGTATGGATTGCTTGGGCTCTATAAAGGTGCGATGAATGTAATGATTGCGCACCAAGCCCTGCCGATAGCTGATACGGCTCTGCGCCGCGTAGCCGATGGCCGCAGCCACACCCGAATCCGGCACGGGCACGACGATGTCTGCTTCAGCTGGATGCTCTAAAGCAAGGCGCTTGCCCATCTTGTGGCGCGATTCGTTGACAGAGCGTCCGTAGATCAAAGAATCGGGCCTTGCGAAATAGACATGCTCGAAGATACACATAGAGCGCGGGCGCTCAGGCAGCGGGTATGAAGAGTGCAGTCCTTCATGGTCAATGACGATCATCTCGCCCGGCTCGACATCGCGCACATAACGAGCTTCGATCAGATCGAAGGCGCATGTTTCAGAGGCGACGACCCAAGCTTGCCCTAGCTTGCCGAGAGCCAGCGGGCGAAAGCCGCGCGGGTCGCGAATCGCGATCAGAGATTGCGGCGTTAGAAAGAGCATAGAGAAAGCGCCTTCGGTCTCGCGCAGGACTTCCGGTATGGCCTCGCTGATGGAGCGCGCGTGAGAGCGAGCGATACCGTGCAGCACGACCTCAGTATCCGAGGTCGAAGAAAAGATCGCGCCCGTGCGCTCTAAGCGTTTTCGCTCCTCTGTGGCGAAAGGCAGATTGCCGTTATGACAGATGGCGACCTGTCCGTGCTGGCAGGCGACGAGGAAAGGCTGCGCCTCGCGTATGGAGACTTCGCCAGCGGTCGAGTAGCGCACATGCCCGATGGCCGATGAACCCGGCAGACGATCCAGCCTTGTTTGATCGAAGACATCAGAGACCAATCCCATCGCGCGCTCTGAGCGAAGCTCCGCGCCGTCGCTCGCCACTATGCCGCAGGACTCCTGCCCGCGATGCTGCAAAGCGTAAAGCCCCAGATAGGTGAGGCGCGACGATTCCGCGTGCCCGTAAATTCCGAACACACCGCACTCGTCGCGAAACTTGTCCGTCGCTCTTTTTTGCAAATCCATTGTGCCTCTCGTCCGTATATTACAATACACTCTTGCGTCCGCGCACTTTAGCAGACCGATTATGCGCCGCGCACACTCTTTCCGTTCGAATGTGCGCCGCGCGTGCGCTCCCTCTCTCTTGCAGGCCATTAGCACAAAAACGCTCCGCTCCCTTATCATGCCATGCAAAATCCAGCAAAGGGAGAAAAGGGAGAATGGACAAGGTAAAGGTTTACGGGGCGGACTGGTGCGGCGACACGAAACGCACTCTAGCATTTCTGGACGGCCTCAATGTCGCTTACGATTATATAGATGTAGAGCAGGACGAGCAGGCCAGCCTTTGGGTCAAGCAACAAAACGATGGTAAAGAGCGTAAACCAACCGTCAAGGTGGGCGAGCAGGTGCTCTCTGTCCCGACTGAAGGTGAGTTGGAAAGCGCCTTGCGCGAGCAGGGAATTTTGAAAGCGTAAAGCGAGCCAGGAGTGAAAGAGCATTGAAAGTCTAAAGACCAGGCAGACTTTGCTCAAGTTTCTGAGAGGGTGCTAGATTAAGTTCCGGCAATCTACCGCAGACCCAATTTTATAACGGTGCATACTCTGGGCTATAACATCTTAGCCGCGTTACTTCGTGTGGCGCTCGTCGCGGCGCTCGTCGGGGCGGGCTGGAATATTTACAGGAATCTGCCGGGCGGTAAGCTGAGCGCGGACGCCGGGCCGCAAAGCCAGACGGCTTTACAGATTGTGCTGCGCCGTGGGCCAACGGACACGAGCGACACTATGAATATTCCCGTAGAGCTTTACTCCGTTGATGTCGATGCCGTCAGGCGCGAGTACCGATCCGAGCTGCGACCGGGCATGCGCTTTGACGATTTTCTGGCGCGGCGCTTAAAGAGCCATACGCCCGTCACGTCTCAGCTTGATCGAAGCGGGCAGACGGTCGTCATGGTCGCGCCCGGCAAGTGGTTGATATTTGCCCTGCTCTCCGGCGACCAGAACGTCGAATGGCGTCTGTCCGTCGAAGTCGCCGGTCGCCGCCAGACAGTCGAACTCACGCCCGAGAACGCCTACGCGCGCATGAAAAGTTTTTGAAATAGTAATCAGCAGTCAGTAATCAGTAATCAGCTAAAACAAGAGCTGAAAACTAAAAACTGAAAGCTGATTAGTGATTGTGACCATTAATGCTTTTAACTGAAAACTGATTACTGACTACTTCTTTATGAAAGCACTTCGGTTTGAAGATAATCTGCTCGCGGTGCGGGATATTGCGAAGCCCGCGGGCGCTGAAGAAGAGGAAGCGTTGGTGCGCGTGACGCTCTCGGGCGTTTGTAATACGGATGTCGAGATCGTGCGCGGTTACGCTGGCTTTAAAGGCACTATCGGTCATGAGTTCGTCGGAGTAGTCGAGAGCGTGCCCGGCTCTGCTTCCACGGCGCTCGTGGGCCAACGCGTCGTGGGCGAGATCAACGCGGGTTGCGGCCAGTGCCCTTTGTGCGCGGCGGGTGATGCGCGTCACTGCCCGCGCCGGACAGTGCTCGGCATACTGGGGCGCGACGGCGCGCACGCAGAGTATTTACGCCTCCCGGTAGGAAATCTATTGCCCGTGCCGGACGAGATACCGGACGAGCGCGCCGTCTTCACTGAGCCGCTCGCCGCAGCCCTCGGCATAAGAGAGCGCGCAGAGGTCGGGCCGGAAACGCGCGTCGTAGTCATCGGAGACGGCAAGCTGGGACTGCTGTGCGCGCAGGCTCTCTCTTTGACGGGAGCGCGCGTCACGCTCGTCGGCAAACACGCTGGAAAGTTAAGCATCGCCGCCAGGCGCGGGATCGAAACCGTCATGCTGGACAAACTGCCGGATCATGGTGCGCGCCGGTTCGACGTTGCAGTTGAAGCTTCAGGGGCGGCGAGCGGCTTTGATCTCGCGCTCGGCATTTTACGCCCGCGCGGCACGCTTGTATTGAAGTCGACTTTTCATGGCGCGACCAATATCAACGCGGCACGTCTGGTCGTAGACGAGATCAGCGTCGTCGGCTCGCGCTGCGGACGCTTCGCGCCGGCGCTGGACCTCCTGCGCGATGATCGCGTCGATGTCGAAAGCCTCATCAGCGAAGAGCTTCCACTCGCCGACGGCGTGCGAGCCATCGAGCGCGCAACAGTGCCCGGCATCCTCAAAGTTTTAATAAGACAGTAATCAGCAATCAGTAGTCAGTAATCAGTGAAAACAAAAACTGAAAGCTGGTTTACTGCTTATGACTGCCAATGCTTTTAGCTGATTACTGATTACTGACTGCTGACTACTTCTTTCATGCGCTTCAAAACCAATCTGGCCGGTGATGCGGCGCTCGTGTTGGTGACGCTCGTTTGGGGCTCGACCTTCGTCATGGCGAAGGATGTGCTCGGTTACTGGCCGCCGCTCGCTTACATCACGGTTCGCTTCGCGCTCGCGGCCATCATCCTTGTGGCTCTGTTCCCGCGACGCATCATTGATGCCGGGCGCGAGGAATGGCGGGCGGGCGCGACGCTAGGGTTGGTGTTGAGCCTGGCATTTGCGGGGCAGGCCGTCGGACAGGTTTACACTACGCCGTCGAAATCCGCTTTTATCACGGGATTGACCACGCCGCTCGTGCCCTTCATTGCGCTCCTTTTGCTGAGGGTGCGACCGAGCCTTGAGAATCTTGTAGGAGTAACGCTGGCTTCCATCGGCGGCATCCTTATCCTGATTCCGCAGGAGACGGGCGTCAATCCGGGCGATGTGATAACGCTTCTTTGCACAGTTCTGTTCGCCGCGCATATTACGCTCCTGAGCAGCTACTCGCGCCGCGTAGATGTGCGACAATTAACAGTCCTGCAAATAGCTTCGGCGGCCATCGTGTTAGGTTTTGTCTGGCTCGCCTTTAAAGCCTGCTCGGTCTTGCTGGTCGGTCATCCTTTGCCGGAAGTCATCATGCGAGAATCCGCGCCGCTCGTCTTCGACTGGCGTGTCGTGTGGCAGGTCATTTACCTGGCGCTCATTGCCACGGTCGCCACTTTTCTGCTCTGGACATGGGGACAATCGCGCATGTCCGCGACACACGCGGCGATCATCTTTAGCCTTGAGCCCGTCTTCGCCACAGCGATTGCCGTGGCCGTGCGAGGAAGTGGGGAATGGATGGGTGGGCGCGCAACCACGGGCGCGGCGCTGATCTTTCTGGGAATCATCGTCTCGGAGCTGCGCCTGGGCGAGAGGCAATCGTCACGCGAGGCGGAAGAGACAGGGGCGACGGTTGAGGACGAGGACATCAGTCTCGCGGAGCGCGAGGGGTAAAGGCAAAGGTTTACATGTAGCAATTGTCTTGAGAAATTCGAGCCAGAGGGACAGCCTCGCCGTAACTTTTACATTTCCCTTTTTCCTTTTGCCCTGCTTTTCGTTATACTTGATACCTTCTCTCTGTGGTATTTCAAGCTGATAGTTCGAGTGCGGTTAACGAGCGGCAATCTTTTTGAGAGAGAAGGTTGACCGCTGCCCCCATAGTTATTCTGAAAGTGGTGATTTATGTACGACCTTCCTAAAGATCAACTGACAAACACTGAGGTGACTATACTGCGTCGGCTGCGCGTCTGGATCGTGGCGCTGGCCGTCACCAGTCTGGTCGCAGGCATCGGCATCGGCGCGCTGCTCGCTGGCCGCCCGACCGTGGCGCAAAGCGGAGCCGAGATCGCGCGCACCCCCGAAGCGCTCTCAGCCTCCTTTGCCGAGATCGCCAAGCGCGTCGAACCGGCAGTCGTCAAGATTGATACCAAGACGACCGCGCCGGAAGTAGCCGAGCGCGGCGGTGACGATGATGACAAAGACGAATCCTCTTCGAATCCTCTGCTCGACATGTTTCGTCGCCAGTCGCGTCGCCCCTCCTACGGGGTGGGGAGCGGTTTTATAGTTGATTCGAAGGGCTACATTCTGACCAACCAGCATGTCGTGCAGGGCGCGACACGCATTACGGTCGGATTGCAATCTGGCGAAGAGTTGCGCGGGCGCGTCATAGGCGTCGACGAAGAGACGGACGTGGCGGTCGTGAAAGTCGAAACGACCAGAGATTTGCCGACCGTCAAGCTGGGCGACTCATCGAACGTGGAGGTCGGCGACTGGGTGCTGGCCATCGGCTCGCCCTTCGGTCTTGACCAGACCGTGACGGCGGGGATCATCTCTACCTTGCAGCGGCAGACGCCCTACTTCACCAATTTTCAGCAGTTCCTACAAACGGACGCGGCCATCAATCGCGGAAATTCCGGTGGGCCGCTCGTCAACATGCGCGGCGAAGTCATAGGCATCAACTCGCAGATCGCGACCTCGACCGGAGATTACAACGGGATAGGTTTCGCGCTGCCGTCGAACGAAGCCTCTTTCGTTTACCAGCAGATCATCACTCAGGGCAAGGTACGGCGCGGATACCTCGGCATCATTCTGGATTCCGTCAAGCCTGAGTTCGCGCGCGTCTACAATTTGCCGGAAGCCAAGGGCGTGATCGTCACGGACGTAAGAGAGCCGCAGGGCCCGGCGGGCAAGGCCGGTATCCTGACCAACGACATCATCGTCGAATTTAATAGCCAGCCGGTCGGGAACGCGCAAGACCTGATTAACAAGGTCGCGGCCACACCCGTCGGACAGACCGTTCCCGTTACTTTCCTGCGAGATGTCGGCGGCAAGCTTGAGCGTCGCACAGTGAGCGTGACCATCGGAGAGCGTCCAAGCTCGCTCGCGCCGCGTGATGCGGAAGCGCCGCCCGCGCCGGAAAAGAGCAGGGACGATTCGCCCGGCAGCAACAATCTGCGTCTTGGATTGACGCTCGCAGAGATTACTCCGCAGGTCGTCAACGAAAGACATCTCAACGGCGTGCGTGGCCTGCTTATCAAAGAGGTTGACCCGAACGGGATCGCCGCCGATGCGCGCCCGCAGCCCGTGCGTGAGGGCGATGTTATCTTGCGTATCAACCGCGTGCCGGTTGCCACCCTCGCGGACTTTCAACGCGTCGTCAATGGGCTCAAGCCCGGCGATGCCATCGTCTTAAACGTCGGGCGTTACGACAGCCAGCAGGAACGCGTGGTGCAAAGGATCGTCCAGTTCACATATCAGTGATGAGAGGGCAGTGACGAGTGACTTTGTGACAAGTGACAAGTTAAAAGCTTGTCCTCAGCTTGCCACTTGTCACTCGCCGCTTGCCACTGTTTTCTTATGTCTCAGGCAAAAAAAGCTCTTAGCAAAAACGGCAGACGTGGTACTAGCCGAAGTACTACTTCGCGCACGGCGACAAAAACCTACCGCAATTACATCAACGGCGAATGGACTGCGAGTGTCAGCGGCGAGACGTTCGAGAACGTCAACCCTGCGGACACGCGAGATGTGTTGGGCCGCTTTCCGCTCTCTGTCCGCGAGGACGTGGAGCGCGCGGTCGATGCCGCAAAGGGCGCGTTCGACCGTTGGCGTCGCACGCCCGCGCCGCGCCGCGCAGAGCTTCTCTTCCGTTTGGGTGAGATTCTGATCTCTCGCAAAGAGCGTTACGCGCAGGATATGACGCGCGAGATGGGCAAGGTCTTAAAAGAGACGGGCGGCGATGTGCAGGAGGCCATAGACTGCACCTACTACACCGCGGGCGAGGGACGAAGGCTTCACGGATTTACCACGCCGGCAGAGATGCCCAACAAGTTCGCGATGTGCGTGCGACAGCCCGTGGGCCTGTGCGGACTGATTACGCCGTGGAACTTTCCGATGGCGATTCCCTCTTGGAAATTGATCCCCGCGCTGGTGTGCGGCAATACGGTCGTTATTAAGCCCGCCGAAGACACGCCGCTCTCAACTTACAATCTGGTAGAAGCATGCGAGGAAGCGGGTATACCTGCGGGCGTGGTCAATCTGGTGACGGGCTATGGCGAGCCTGCGGGCGCGGCGATCACGAATCATCCGGCGCTGCGTTTGATCTCGTTTACGGGCTCGACAGAGACGGGGCGCATCGTCGCCTCTGCTTGTGCCGAGCGCAATGCCATCTGCTCTCTGGAGATGGGCGGCAAAAACGTCATCATCATCATGGAGGACGCAGACCTTGATCTGGCGGTCGAGGGCGCGGTCTGGGGCGCATTCGGCACATCGGGCCAACGCTGCACGGCCTCTTCACGTCTCGTCGTTCACAAAAAGGTTTACAAGCAGTTCACCAAAAAGTTGATCGAGCGTGCAGAAGCTTTAAGAGTCGGCAACGGCGCAGACCCTAAGACCGACATGGGCCCCGTGATAAACGCCGACGCCGTGCATAAGATCATGGGCTATATAGAAACGGGTGAGCGCGAAGACGGAGCGCGCCTCGCCTCGGGCGGAAAACGCCTTAACAAAGGCGCGTACGAGCACGGCTATTTTATCGAGCCGACCGTCTTTACGGACGTTGCGCCCACAATGCGTATCGCTCAGGAAGAGATCTTCGGGCCGGTCACAGCCGTCATTCCGACTGCCTCTCTGGAAGAAGCCGTCGAGATTGCCAACAATGTTCGATACGGATTATCCGCGGCCATCTATACACAGGATGTCAATCGCGCCTTTCACGCCATGAACGAGATGTACACGGGCATCTTCTACATCAACTCTTCGACCATCGGTGCTGAAGTACACTTGCCCTTCGGCGGCACGAAGGCCACAGGCAACGGCCATCGCGAAGCGGGCACACAGGTCTTAGACATCTTCACCGAATGGAAATCCGTCTACGTCGATTACAGCGGCAAGCTGCAACGCGCACAGATAGATCAAATCGAGCCACAGTAACCTTAGAAGTCAGAGGTCAGAGGCCAGAGGTTAGTAACAATGACGCTGAGTCTATGAGCTTTGATAGAAGGTTAGATGAAAGACATCAGCAGACCGCCCGTTAAAAGCCATCGCGATTTAATTGTATGGCAGAAGGCAATGGACTTGGTTGCCGCAGTTTATGAGGTAAGCAAGAACTTTCCCAAGGACGAATTGTATGGTTTGACCAGTCAGACGCGGCGTGCAGCCGTGTCAATTCCGGCTAATATAGCAGAGGGCCAAGGGCGAAGATCGAAGAGAGAGTTTCAGCAATTTCTCACTAACGCGAGAGGATCGTTGTTAGAATTGGACACACATTTAGATTTGGCTCTACGTTTTGGCTACATCAAAGCAGAACAATATTCTGCAATGCAATCACAAATTCAAGAGGTGGGTCGTTTAATCAATGGCCTTTTACGCGCTTTAAGCACTGACCTCTAACCTCTGACCTCTAACCTCTGGAGAATAAAATGATTGTCGGACTTCCGAAAGAGATCAAAGATAACGAGTACAGAGTGGGACTAACCCCGGCGGGCGTGCGCGCTTTGACTGATGCCGGACACAAGGTGGTGGTTGAGCATAGCGCTGGCGAAGGCTCTGGCTTCGGAGATGATCTGTACCGGACAGCGGGCGCGACGATTATGGATTCCGCCGACGACATCTGGCAGCAGGGCGACATGATCGTTAAAGTCAAAGAGCCCATCAGCCCCGAATACCCGCGTATGCGCGAGGGCCAACTGCTCTTTACCTATCTGCATCTCGCGCCGGATCGGGAACTGACGCAACAACTGCTTGAGCGTAAAGTGACCGGCGTCGCCTATGAGACGATCACGGACAGGGCCGGGACACTGCCGCTTTTGACGCCGATGTCCGAAGTTGCCGGGCGTATGGCGATTCAGGTCGGCTCACATTATCTGGAGAAGATGAGCGGCGGGCGCGGCGTGCTCCTGGGCGGCGTGCCCGGTGTGCCTGCGGCGCGCGTCGTCATTATCGGCGGAGGCGTGGTAGGCACGAACGCCGCGAAGATCGCCGTGGGCATGGGCGCGCACGTCACCATCATAGACAATAATCTTGGCAGACTGCGCGAATTGGACGACATCTTTCTGTCGAAAATCTCAACGCTCGCCTCCTCCGCCTATATGATTCACGATGCGATCACGCAGGCGGACTTGATCGTCGGCGCTGTGCTAGTGCCCGGCGCTGCCGCACCACGCCTGGTCACGCGCGGGATGCTCAAGGATGTGCCGGACGGCGCGGTGATCGTCGATGTCGCCGTCGATCAGGGAGGCTGTATCGAGACCACGCATCCGACGACGCATTCGGACCCGACCTATTATGTTGAGGGAGTGCTCCACTATTGCGTCGCCAACATGCCGGGAGCAGTGCCGCGCACCTCGACCTTTGCGCTGACCAACGCGACGCTGCCTTACGCGCTCAAGCTGGCGAACAAAGGTCTGATCGCGGCGATCCAGTCTGATCCGGGATTAAAGGCTGGCGTCAATACTTACGCCGGTCGCCTCACTTACGAAGCAGTGGCGATTGATCAGGGGCTCGAATACACCTCGCTCGACGAGATGCTCGGCGGCACGACCACGACGGCGAAGGCATAAGTAATAGCCGAAGGCCGAAAGGTTAAAAGGCGAAAGATGAAAGGGAAGAAGGCACGGCTGCTTTCTTCCCTTTCGCCTTTTAACGCTCCCTTCGACCAAACGTGTGCGGCGGTCAGCTTTTCTTACGGTCAAGCCCAAAGCGGGACGTGCTCATTACGATTGACATTTAAACTACACAGGAATATCTTTCTGCGCCTCACGCCTCGCACGATTAGCTGATGAGAACTCTTCTTCATTGGCCCTCCCGTCCGCCCTTCCAAAGGAGAACCATAATGTTTGCATTGCTGGCAGCCTTAATCCTCGCCGCTTCGTTTGCTGCTCCCGGCGATCCGCCGCCCCCCGGCGCTGGCGGTGATCCGCCGCCCCCTGGAGTTCATTACGCAACGGGTGGTGAGGAGACCCCGATCACCATCTCAGGCGGTTGATCGCTTCGTAAGCTCTGAAATTTTTATTCTTTTCATGTAAAAAGGGCAAGGTGCTCGCTCTCTCTGTGCGACTTGCCCTTCTTACTTAAGCCTGCTGTGATCCACACGCCCTCACGCAACTCAACAAAACGGCGAAGGTTTGTTACACTATTGGTTTCTTCCGTCGGCCAGATAAAAGGCTGATGAGTGTAATGTCAGGGTTGGAAATGATTTTGCAGTATACGCGCTCGTCAGCGCGCGTGCTGTGACCCGTCAGGTTTAGAGAAGAGTTGCCTTTATGTACGAGTTTGCCGTCGCACCGGCCGTCACACAGATACGCCGTCGCGGAGTCGAGATCACGGAGGTCGCGCCCGCGAGCCTAGCCTCGGAGCTTGAGCTTGAGGCGGGCGACCGTATCATCAAAGTCAACGGTCGAGTAGTGCGCGACTATCTCGATTTTCGTTTTCAAACCGGCGGCGAGACGGAGCTGGTGCTTGAAGTCCGCAAGCGGAGCGGCGAGGAATGGGAGCTGGACATAGAGCGCGAAGAGGGCGAGGATTTCGGTCTCGGCTTTGAGCAGATCGTTCCACGTCAATGCGCCAACGAATGTCTCTTCTGTTTCTGCAAAGGCAATCCTGACGATGCGCGTCCTTCGCTCTTTATACGCGACGAGGACATACGGCTCTCTTTTCTCTACGGCAACTACACGACCCTGACCTCCATCACCGATGACGAGATGACGCGCGTCATAGAGCAGCGCCTGTCGCCGCAGTATGTCTCCGTTCACGCGACCGATCTGGATATTCGCGCACGACTGCTCGGCGTTGAGCGAGAGCGCGCAGACATCTCTGCCAAGATGCGCGCGATGCTAGACGCAGGCATAGAGATTCACGCGCAGGTAGTCTTGTGTCCAGAGATCAACGACGGCCCTGTGCTTGAGCGCACCATCAGAGAGTTGGCACAGGATTACCCGCGCATCAAGAGCGTGGCCGTTGTTCCGCTGGGCTTGACGCGCTACAACACGGACGAAAGATTGGTGGCCGTCACGCCGGAGTTTTGTCTGCGTACGATCAAAGAACTCGTGCCTCTACAGCGCGAGTTTCGTTCTCGTCTGGGCACGACCTTCGCTTTCCTAGGCGATGAGATTTATCTGCGCGCTGGCCGCAGTGTGCCGTCGCGCAAGCACTACGGCGATTACCCGCAAATAGAGGACGGCATCGGCATGGTGCGCGCTTTCGATAATGAGTTTCGCGCTCTCTGGCGCAAACTGGAGCGCAGAGAATCAACACGCGAGATTGAAAAACTTTATGGCACGGTTGTCACGGGAACGCTGTTCGCGACTGTCCTGAAGAGCCATCTTGACAGGTTGAACGCGCGCTTTGGCACAAGGCTTCATACGCTGGCAATCGAGAATCGTTACTTCGGCGGCGATGTTTCCGTGGCGGGACTATTGACGGGCGGCGACCTGCTGGCGGCGCGCGATCAGTTGCGCGGCGATTTTGTGATTATCCCCGGCTCTATGCTCAAGAGCGGAGAAGAAGTAATGCTTGACGGCATGACACTCCCTGATGTGCAGAGAGAGCTTGACCTTCCCGTAGAGGCAAAGGATTTTCAATCCCTCGCCGATATGCTCTGCCCTCGCTAGTCGAACCAACCGGCCTCGCTACTTTTTTTATTAAGACCGCAGTTGTTCGTAAACTAAAAAAAATGGCCCGGCAGCCTGCGAGGTGCTGCCGGGCCTTTCAGTATGGGCCGGGGCTTTTTAACCCCGACCCACATAACTCATCCCCTTTAGAAGACGAACTTGATCTGGTAACGAATCACACGACCACCGCCATCGCTGGTCGGTGTGTTCGGATTCAGGAAGCGTCCCGACAGCGCTGTTCCGGCACCAGAGTTAAGCGTTCCGCCGGTAGGCGAGAACGGGCTGACGCTGCCGGTCAGGTACTGCGGGTGATTGAAGATGTTATAGAACTCGGCTCGGAGTTCGATGGTCTTGCTCTCCGAGATCCTCGTCCGCTTAAGTATGTTGACGTTCCAGTTGTTGGTCCCAGGTGTGCGTCCCGTATTACGTCCCAGGTTGCCGAAGCGCTGAACGCTTTGGGGCTGCGAGGGAACGTACGCAGGATTCACAATGTACTGGGCTGTCAACGGATCGATCGGGGCATTACCGTTATCCGGGTTGGTGTAACCGGTGATCGCGCCCGAGACCGCATTGACTACGGGGATGGCGCGAACGCCAGGCTGTCCAGCCGGATTGAAGGTTGGACGATCAAAGCCGCCGGCGATACCATCCGCATCGAAATTATTGAAGATCGTGTACGGATAACCGGACTCCCAAGTGGTCACACCTGAAATCTGGAAACCACCCAGCACATGGCCGATCAGTCCACGCTGCTCTCTGAAGTACGGAATCTCATAGACGTACGTGATCGAAGCGCGATGTGGACGGTCGAACAAAGAGACGCCGCGATCCAGACGCTCGCCGTAACCCGCGGGGATTCCCGGCAGACCGGCGATAACGGACGGGAAAGCAAAAACTGCGCCCGCTGTCGTACCCGTCTGAGCAAACGGATCGCTGAAGTTGTCAATCAACTTCGACCAGGTGTAGGCACCCGTGATGGTGAAGTTGTCGGCAAAGCGTCGTGTCACGTTAAGCTGACCCGAATGGTAGATCGACGAACCACCATTGGTGCGAATGCTGCGCGAGCCCTGCAAATTATCGAGGCGATTCTGCAATCCGCCGACCGCTCCCGGAGGCGTGATTCGCAGCGCCGGCGGAACAGTCGGGTTCAGGTCTTCAGTGATGAAGAGCTTGCGACCCGCCGAGCCGACATACGACATATCCAGGACCAGGTTGTAAGGCAGCGTCCGCTGCAAGCCGGCAGACCAGCGCATGTAGTACGGATTGACCAGTCTGGGATCAATCAGCGTTTGACCGCTGGCCGGAGTCAGAGGAGCGGCGACTGTCGGAAGCGCGCTTGAGAAATTGGCCAACCCGCGCGGGCCGAATGCTGCTGAAGAGGAGACCGTAGTCCTCACCAGGTTGGGCGACGACGTTTGAGCGTTCGACGCGATGTTGTTGAAGAACGAGTCGTAACCGATCTGGAAACCGGCACGGAACACCGTCTCTTTGTTACCGAAGAGACGATTCATAAATCCGTTCTCGTACGTCGGCGAATACGCGATGCCAAAGGTCGGAGCGAAGTTATTCCGATCATGATGAACTCTGTTCGGCACACTGTATGGGCCATTGCGCGTGATCGGATCAACATTGAAGAGACCCGTAAAGGCAGGCGTTCTCAGCGAATTGAACGGCGTTCCAAAGTCCTCCCAACGGACGCCAAGCGTCAGGGTCAGCGCTTCGGTTGCTTTCCAGCGATCCTGGAAGAAGATCGCCGTGCGGTACAACTGTGGATTGTACGTCGCGCTGCCGATGTCGCTGGTGATACTGCCGGACGTGCCGCCGAAGTTATCTATGAAGTTAGCAAAGGATGTGAACCCTGTGCTGGCGCTGTACGTCACGTTGCCGCGCGAAAAGGCCGGGGCCGTTTGCGTGGAGATCTGTCGCAGGAAATCTATACCGAAGCGGAACGTGTGATCGCCGGAGATCTTGGTCACTGTATCCTGAATGACGTAGTTGTTAGCGGTGCGCCCCTGCGGGAAGCTGGCGCTGGCACCTATATCAGTCAAAGTTGAACCATTGATTGAGAAGACCGGCAGTGAGCCTGCCGGGCCACTCGGATCGGCGAGCGGGAAGTTAAAGGCAATACGGTTGTATGCCAGACGCATCTCGTTGGTCGTGGTCGGCGAAAAGATGTGCGTCTCGGAGACCAGGAAGTTGTAGTAACGCTGAACGAAATCAGCATCGAAGCCTTCGAAGGTCGCCGTTCCGGCCGTACCACCAAACGGGTTGATGCCGCGGTCTGAAAGGAAGCGACCAGATAATTGGTCGTTGTCGCTGATCTTGTGATCAACGCGAACCTGCCACTGACGATCCGTCAATGTGATGGGAAAGGGCCTGAAGAACGATCCAATTTGAACATTGCAGGGCGCAGGGCATCCCGGACGAGCACCGATGTCAAGATTAGCGAAACTCGATACGGCTACTGAATCGGCAGTTGCCGCAAGATAGGTATCGAGAGTCGGGCTCACGCCTGCCGGAACAGCCGCGCGTACCGCGACGCGACCGGCCGCCGACAGAGTGGTCAGCACAGAGGTGGCCGATGAACTCTGCCGCTGCTCCTGGTATGCGCCGAAGAAGAACGTGCGGTTACGCCCGTTGTAGTTGGGAAGCATGATGGGGCCGCCGATCGTGCCGCCGGCATAAAACTCCGTGCCGTAGGCCGGGTGACCACCGCGACCACCGAGTGATTCGGGGTTGGTCAGACTCGGGTCGCGCGATTGGCCGCTGGTCAGCGCATCATCGTACGTCGTGTCGTACAGGAAATGAAGCGTTCCGTGGAATTCGTTTGTTCCGCCCTTGGTGATCGTGTTAATAACACCACCACCGGCGCGACCGAATTCCGCATCGTAGTTGCTCGTCTGAATCGAGACTTCCTGCACCGCATCAGGGTTGGTGATCTGGAAGCCCTGACCCGCAACCGAGATGTCGTTATTCTCCGTGCCGTCAATCAGGAAGTTGTTGGAACGACCGCGAGCACCGTTAACGGAGAAGGTGCCGACGCCAGCGCCGCCGCGATTACTGGAGACGCCGGGCAGTGTCAAAGCAAGCGCAACGGGGTTGCGACCTGAGTAGGGCAGTTCGGTCACGCGGCGCGTTTCGATGTTGCCGCCGCGCACGGGAGCTTCCGTCTGAAGCAGCGCAGATCCTTCAGACGACACGTCGACTGTGACCTGCTGCCCGCCGGGGGCAAGCGGCGCGTTGACTTCTGCCGTCTGGCCGCCCTGGATGGGAATGTTGGTCTTGACGACCTCACCGAAGCCGCTGGCGGAAAACTTGACTGAATAGCTGCCGAGGTCAACCGCGTCAAAGCGGTAGAAACCTTCGTCGTTAGTCACCGTCGTACGCTCGACGGCGGTTGCAATGTTGATCAATGTCACGGTTGCGCCGCTAATCACAGCGCCGGTCGGATCAGTCACGGTGCCGCTCACTGTGCCGCGGCTTGTCTGTGCTGAAACGGCCAGCGAGAGACCAAGCATCGCGACCATGAGCATAAGTGCTCTTATCTTCATGTGGGACTCTCTCCTAAAAGAAAATTATCTCGGCGATCAATCCTCGCCAGGGTTTCGGGCTAAATGGTTTGCAGATACTAGACATTGGAATGTAAGCCAACGTCTTACGCCTTGAACATCCAAAAAAAAATTTGTTGTGTTCGCCGGAACGTTCGGGATGAATCGAGTAACAATCGTTAACCACTCGTTGCCACTCTGTTACAAGCAGGTGAAAGTAAGGTCTGGCTTTTCCGCAAGCGCTGCGAGTCGAAGTTGCTTCCACGCTCTTTCGCGTTTGAGAAAACCCTTTACTTCCTAATCCCCTGCCCGTGCTTGGAATCCCCTCCAAAGTCGTTTGATTCCAATAGGGAAACTGTTGAAGCAATTGCCGTTCCAGTCATACCCTGCCCCGCGCTCCCTGATAAACGGATTAAATTCAAAAGGCTAGCCAAAGCCCCTGCCAAAACCGCCGGCAAGCGCCTTGCGAAATTTGAATAAATCTTGAAATTCTCGGATTTATTTGGATTTATCGGGGCGGGGCGATTTCAGCGGCGACAGCCCCTGACGGCCTACGGGTACTGAGAGTGGAAAGGTCTCTGTCTGCCGTAACCGATCCCTGTGTGTTTTAGTTCTATTAAGCCTCAATCGTTTTTTAGTTCCGAAGCGTGCGCAGGCCTGCGCCCTCAAGCTTGCTTGAGCCTGTAGCGCCGATCACGATAGAGGCTGTGATAGAATTTGTCGCTGTCAGTTAAAACTGCTCCGCTCTATTTTTATAGAAGCATGGCAACGGTCATATTCAATCAACTGTCTCTCGCTCCGCTCGGCGCAGGCGATCTGATCGACCGCGCTGTGCGTCTATATCGTCATCACTTCATCACGTTGATCGGCATCAGCGCGCCGCCTGTTCTGATCTCTACGCTCGGTTCTGTCCTGTGGACTATCGGCTGGCGCGAATTTATGGCGACGGGCAACGAAGTCTCTCTGGCGATTTATGTCACGATGCTGATTGTGGGCGGTACGCTGCTGCTGACGGGGACGCTCCTGAACTTAATCGTCATGGCCGGAGCGACGCGCAATCTGGTGACGCATCTTTTGTGGAACGAGCCTGTGTCGGCGCGCACGACTTATCGCAACGTGCGTGCGCGCTTCTGGGGATTGCTCGGCGCATCCATACTGGTCGGCATGTGGGTCGCCTTCTCGGCGGTGCTGGCCTTCTTCGGCTGGATGATGATTTTCTACATCATGGCGATCGGGGCGATCCTGTTTGCCTTTGTGACTAGTTGGCTCTCGGCCATCGTGGGCTTCGTCGGTCTGCTTGTCTCTTTAGTCGGCGGGCTGTGGTTCTTCTTTTTTCTCATCAAGCGTTTCGTCTACGTGCCGCAGGTGATGCTCGTCGAGGGCAAGGGTGTGTTTGAAGCGTTCAGCCGTAGCTCTGCGCTGGCGCGCGGCAACGTGCGGCGCTTGATGGGAATGTTTCTCTTCACGACCTTCGCCAGTTGGGCAGCGCTGATGATTCTTATTATCCCGCTCGGATGGTACGGTTACTTAAACGGCATAGACCCCTCGCCTTTCAATGCTACAAGCTGGCCCGCATGGTACGCGATAGGCTATAGCGTCGTGAGCCAGTTAAGCTCTATCCTGCTCGCGCCGATCTGGACGCTCGGCCTCTCATTGCTCTACGTTGACGAGCGCGTGCGGCATGAAGGCTACGATATAGAGTTGATGGCGGCGCGCGTCCTGGGCGAGATGCCTCTGCGCGCGGGCGCGCAGGAGACCGCTTCTTATATTCCGGCGCTCGTGACCACGGGCGAGACACAGAGCAAGCCTTCGACCAATCGACCCGGCGCGTACGGCTCTATGCTTAACCTTCGCTAACCTCGAAACGTGAATAACAGCAAAGTCTTCATCACAGACACGAATCAAGCCCTGCGGGCCAGGCGCTACGGCGGCGCAAAGATTCTAGACGCGCGTGGAAGAGCTGGTGGAAAGACTTTGAGTTTACGAAGCGTGAGATGTGCTGTGTGCGCGCTGCTTTTGATCCTCGTCTCGTACGCGGGCGCAAAAGCAGATGCCGCGATCTCGCTTGCCGAATATCGTGCGCGTGTAGCACAGGCCGCCATCGCGCTCGACTCCCTCTCCTCCTTCGAAGAGATAAGCGATAAGGAACGTGACGCGCAGATCAGTTCGACTCTGAGCAATATTCGCAAGTCGATTCCACAGACACTGGCTGTCGAATGGAACGGCGCGCCGATGCAGGTCAATAATTCCTGGCTCGAAGATGCGCTCAAACAGTATGAGGAATTCTACGCCCCCAAGGTGATACGTGGCAGCGGCGACGACGATACGCTCATACGCGCCCGCCGCTCAAGGTTGCTCGCGAGTATCACAGAGCGCCTGCACGCGCTCACAGAACGTCTGGATGAAGTATTGAAGGCGAAGGCCGGAGCGCTGAGCAAGGACGAAGAGAAAGCGCGTTTGGCCTCCATCCTGCAACGACCGGAATACAACAAGGCGGCACAGGAGAGCGCGCTTTCTCGTCTCTGGGAGCGCATCAGAAGATGGCTGCGCGATCTCTTTCCTGAGCGCGATCCGGAGCAGGTGGAAGCGGGCAGGCGTGTTCCGTTCCTGTCAAAGCTGGCGGAACTTCTCGTCATCGCGCTGGCGCTGGCCGCCATCGCTTATGCCGCCGGGAAATTCCTGCCACGCTTTCTGCGCAATCGTGGAGGCCGTCGGCGCGAGAAACGCGAGGCGCGCGTCGTGCTCGGCGAACGTCTCGCGCCCGATCAGACGGCCTTGGACATTCTCTCTGAAGCGGAGCGGCTCGCGCGCTCAGGCGATATTCGCGGCGCGATTCGCAAGGGCTACATAGCCATCCTGTGCGAGCTGGGCGACCGTAAAATTTTAAGTCTCGCGCAGCATAAGACCAATCGCGATTATCTGCGCGCACTGGCAGAGCGCCGCCCGCTCTACGGCGAGATGCAGGTGCTCACCGATAGTTTTGAAAATCATTGGTACGGCTACGCGCCCGGCACGGAGAACGACTGGACTGATTTCCGTATGCACTACCAGCGAGCACTCAAGGAGGGATGAAGGATGAGGGATGAGGGATGAAATGATTGAATCACTACTCAAGTGAATCGCTCATTCAACCCCTTTCATCCCTCATCCCTAAAGCCCTCATCCTTGCTTTTATGCGTCAACGTCTTGCACTCATTATCGGGATCGGAGCGGTGCTCGTGGTGCTCATCGGGCTCAACGCCGCTTCGTATGTGGAGATCGAGCAGACGCCGGACTCTGAGTATGATCCGAATCGCTCGACCTATAACTCTGGCGCGACGGGGACGCGCGCCCTTTATGATTTTCTTCGCGAGTCCGGAAGAGAAGTGACGCGCTGGCGCGAGACGCCCCTCGCTCTGCTCAATACCAATCGCGCACAGCCTGCCACCTTCGTCGTGCTGGAGACAAAGATTCCGTTCGAGCCCGAAGAAGTTCAGAACCTGCTGCGCTGGGTCGAGCGTGGCGGTCGGCTTGTCGTCATTGATCGCAGGCCGAATCCGCGACTGCTGCCGGATTCCGGCGACTGGAAAATCTCGACCGAACTCAAACAGTATCCGTCCGCAGATGTGCACGCGAACAATCCTGAAGAGATGACGGCGGGCGTCTCTCCTGCGCGGCCCACGCAGCCGACTCCTCTGACGAGCAACGTCGAAACAGTGATGCCGTCACGCTTCGCCGGTCTAATCAGTATCTGGCTGCCGACGGAAAAGAAACCGGAGATAGTCGCCCTTAACAAAAAACCTGCTCGGGACAGCGATGAAGAAGAAGGAGAAGGAGTAGGCGTGGGCACAACAGCGGGTGAAGACACGGCGGAAGAGCCACCACCGCCACGGGTCGTGATCGATGATGAAACACAGCCTCCTCCACCTCCTGAGCCTGTGCCTGTGGCTGCCAAGCGGCCACAGCTTGCATCTCCTGCGCCTGTGGTTCATCTGATGGATTATCGCGGAGCGCTGCTGGCCGATTACCCGCGCGGCGATGGGCGCATAGTTATCCTGAGCGATCCTTTTATCGTCGCCAACAACGGCCTGAGCCGCGCGGACAATTTGCAGCTTGCGCTGAACGTCGTCGCCGGAGGCGGAGGCTTGATCGCCTTTGACGAATATCATCTGGGCCACGGCATTGCCAGAAATGAGATGCTGGCCTATTTCGAGGGCACGCCCGTGCTGGCTGCGGTCGGTCAGGCGACGTTGATCGTGCTGCTGGTGCTGTGGACGAGGGGACGAAGATTTGCGCGCCCGCTGCCGCTCGTGCGCGTCGACCGTCGTTCGAGCCTTGAGTTCGTGGCTTCGATGGCCGAGCTGCAACAACGTGCGCGCGCATTCGACCTGGCCATAGAGAATATCTACACGCGCACGCGCCGTGTGCTCGTGCGCTACGCCGGGGTCGAGCATGGCAGCACGCGCGCTGAGATCGCAGCGCGTGTCGCCGCGCGCTCTTCCGTTGACCGCGAGCAACTGGAAACATTGATGCGCGATTGCGAAGAGGCCATCAACGGTACGCCAACGAGCGCCCGCCGCTCCCTTGAGCTAATCACACGCCTGCGCGAGGTCGAGCGCACTCTTGGGCTCAGGATGCGCGCACGCGAAATCAAACAGGCCAAAGAAAGATAATTCAATTTTGGATTTTAGATTTTGGATTTCGGATTGAAAGACATATCCTATTGCGCCGAAGTCGCTAGTGAATCCAAGAGCCGATTCAAAAATCTAAAATGCTTGAACATGTCTCCTCGACCGTCGAACAGATTCTGACAGAGCTTCGCAAGATCGTGATCGGCCAGGACGAGCCGATAGAGCAAATCCTGGTCGCGCTGCTGGCCGAAGGGCACGCGCTGATCGAGGGCGTGCCGGGCACGGCGAAGACTCTGACCGTCAAGACGCTCGCGCGTATCATCGGCGCAGGTTTTAGCCGCATACAGTTTACGCCCGACCTGATGCCTTCGGACATCACCGGCACGAACGTCTTTAACGTCGCCACCTCGGATTTCACTTTGCGTCGCGGGCCTGTCTTTACGGACATCCTGCTGGCAGACGAAATCAACCGCACGCCTCCGAAGACGCAGGCCGCGCTGCTGGAAGCGATGGAAGAACGACAGGTGACGATTGACGGCGAACCGCATCCGCTGTCGCCGCTCTTTACTGTGCTCGCCACGGAAAATCCGATTGAGTACGAAGGCACGTACCCGCTCCCTGAGGCGCAGCTTGATCGCTTCCTGCTAAAAATCCTGCTGGACTATCCCAGCGAGCAGGCAGAGCAACAGGTCGTCGCCAACTGGGACGCGGGCTTTAACGCGCGCCGCCTCGAACAGGTCGACATACGCCCTCTAGCCGAGCCCGACGCCATCTCAAGATGTCGTATGGAGGTGCGCGAGGCGCGCATGGAGCCGGGCGTGCAACGCTACATCGTAGAGATCGTGCGCCGCACGCGCGCGCACCCATCTGTTCTTTACGGCGCGAGCCCGCGCGCATCGGTCGCGCTCCTGCTCTGCACCAAGGCTCTCTCCGCACTTCGCGGTAGAGAGTTCACCACTCCCGACGACGTGCGCGACATCGCGCGACCCGTCCTGCGCCATCGTTTATCGCTACGCGCCGAAGCGGAGCTCGACGGTGCAACACCCGACGCAGTCATTACAGACATCTTGCAGACAGTCGAAGTACCAAGATAAAGAGGTCGGAGGTTAGAGGTCAGAGGTTAGTAAAAGCTAAGCTAACAGTTTATTTCTAACCTCTGACCTCTGACCTCTAACATCTGCTTTTTATGCGATTTGTTTTCACCAAACTTTTTTACGTACTGCTGGCCGTGGGCTTTATTCCTTTGTCGCTCTCGTGGGGAAGACCCGTGTTGCGTTGGGGGACGCTTTTCTTTGACATCGTGTTGATTACGCTGGCGCTCGTCGATGCGCGTATGAGCCGTTGGCCCGTGGGTGTCGAGGTCTTGCGCGAGTTCAGCGGGCGCTTTGCCGTCGGCGCGGAGACGGAAGTGCGAGTCCGTGTGCTGAACAATACGGCGCGAGCAATAACGGTCTGGGTGAAGGACGAGTTTCCGCCGGAGATGCAGTTGAAGGGTTTGCGCGAGGCGCGTATTCGTGTTGAAGCGCTCGAGACTGCGGCGCTTCATTACGAGTTGAAGCCGCCAAAGCGCGGGCGCTTCGTCTTCGGTCACACGGCCCTGCGTTATCTTTCGCGCTTCGGTCTGGCGTGGTGTCAAAGGCACGTGGGCGAACCCCTGGCCGTCAAGGTCTATCCGAATATGCGGCGTGCGCGCGAAGCGGAGCTAAAGGCGCTGGGAGCGCGATCCCTGGTGGCCGCGCATCGCCGCTCTTCGTGGCGCGGCGAGGGTCGCGAGTTCGAGTCCTTGCGAGACTACGTGCGCGGCGATGAGTTGCGTCATGTTTCGTGGACAGCGACCGCGCGGCGCGGCAAGCTCGTCACGCGCCAGTACCAGATCGAGCGCGATCAAACCATCCTCATCGCGCTCGACGCCGGGCGTTTGATGACGGCGCGCATCGAGCGCGAGACGAAACTCGATCTGGCGATTCATGCGACGCTCGCGTTGATGTCTGCGGCGGCGCGCGGCGGCGACAATGCCGGAATCGTCGTCTTCGGTCGTCGCATCAAAGCTTACCTGCCGCCCAAACGCGGCGGCGAGCACATGGACGCCGCCCTGGAAGCCCTCTACGCCGTCGAGCCTGAGATGATCGAGCCGTCCTATGCGCGCGCCTTCGAGTTCATCTCTGCCAACTGTAAGCGGCGCGCGCTGGTCGTCGTCCTCACAGACCTTGTGGACGAAGAGGGCTCGCGCGAGCTACTGACTTCGCTCAAGCTTTTGCGCCCGAGACATCTGCCGCTCGTCGTCACCATCGGCGATCGCGACCTCAAGGAAGTCGTACGCCACACGCCCGCCAACACGCGCGACCTCTTCACACAATCCGTCGCCGAAGAGATTATTCATCAACGCGAGGCAGCGCTGCGCCGCGTCGAATCACAGGGCGGCCTCGCGCTAGACGTGACGGCAGCCGCGCTCGCACCCACACTTCTGGAAAAGTACTTGCAGGTCAAAGAGCGCGGACTACTCTAACGAAGGGATGAAGGATGAGGGATGAGGGATGAAAGGAATGCTGATTCAACTTGCAGGCTTTCTTATTCATCCCTCATCCCTCCGCCCTCATCCCTTTTTTCTCCTCTTCTCTTCCGACGAGTAAGAGATAACTGTAGAGGGCTATGCCGGTCAGAGCGGCGACGGTGAATTTGATGGCGGGGTGGATGGGCGCGGGCGAGATAAAGCCTTCGATGATTCCGGCCAGTACCAGCAGCGCCGCGCAACCTGCGATGAGGCGAACGGCTTCCAATCCTCGCGTCTTCAGAGCATCTGCGCGAGACAAATCGCCCGGCACTAACAGCGCGCTTCCGATCAGCAGGCCCGCGCCTCCGGCGATAAAGATACAGGAAAGCTCTATCACGCCGTGCCCGACGACGAAAGCGAGCAGATCGTTGCCGTAGCCGGCGCGATAGACTAGAGCGAAGAGCGCGCCGAACATCGCACCGTTATAGGCCATCAGATAGAGCGTGCCCACGCCGAACATCGCGCCCAGCGCGAAGGCATAAAAAGTGACTCCTATATTGTTGGTCAGAATCTCGCTTGAGCCTACCTGATTCTCCTTGTTCAGCTCTTCCCACCAGTGTATGCGCGCGTCGACGACGTGACGCATCATCGGATGAATCCCGGCGAACTCTGAAAACTCCGGATCGCGCCACGTGCCGACAAATCCTATGAGAGCGAAGACCCAGAAGAAACTGAACGTGATGGCCGTGTAGCGCCACGTGCGGCGAAAAGTTTGCGGAAAGTCGCGCGTAAAGAAATCTCGGACGCGGCGTCCGCCCTGCGCGTCCGCCTGATAGATGCGGCCATGCGCGCGAATGACCAGGCTGTTGAGATAGTTGACCAGACGCGGATCGCGCGATTCGGCACGCGCAATCGCCAGATCAGAGGCAGTGCGGCGATAGATGCGGCCCAGCTCTCGCACCTCCTCGCGATTCAACCGCCGCAAAGACGAACGATCCAGCAGCGCCAGCAAATCCTCCAGACGCTGCCAAGCATTTCGACGCGTATTGATGAAACGATTAGAAGACATTAGGGAACGGTTTTCAGTTTTTAGTTTTCAGTTTTCAGATTTCAGTAATCAGGTTTCAGAAGTTGAAAGCAGCACAACAGGTGTTAATATAAATGCTGATCGCTGAAAACTGAAAACTAAAAACTGAAAACTATTTGTATGGATCGCCTCGTCGAGTGTGTACCAAACTTTAGCGAAGGCCGCAAGGCCGAAGTGATCGAGCGGCTGGCCCTGGCGGTCGAGTCCGTCGAGGGCGCGGTCGTCCTGGACACGCACATGGACGAGGATCATAACCGCTCCGTGATTACGTTTGTCGCGGAAGCGGAGCAGGTGGTCGAGGCCGCCGTGCGTGTGGTCGCGCTCGCTTCCGAACTGATCGATCTGCGCCAGCACAAAGGGGAGCATCCGCGTCTGGGCGCGACGGACGTTCTGCCTTTCGTTCCCGTGCGCGGCGTGACGATGGAGGACTGCGTACGGTTGGCCCACGAGGCGGGCGAGCGCATCAGTCTTGAGCTAGGCATCCCGGTCTACTTTTATGAGCGTGCGGCGCGCCGTCCTGATCGTGTGAATCTGGAGGACGTGCGCCGTGGCGGCTACGAGCTGTTGCGCGAAGAGATCGCAAGCGTGGAGAGACGCGCGCCGGACGTGGGCCCATCGCGCCTGCACGAAAACGCCGGAGCAGTAGTCGTCGGCGCGCGCCCTCTGCTCGTTGCCTATAACGTCAACCTGCAAACCGACGATATATCAATCGCCAGACGAATCGCGCGCGCAGTGCGCGGGCGTGACGGAGGCTTGCGCTATCTTAAAGCGCTGGGCTTCGAGCTTCAGACGCGAGGCATTGTGCAGGTCTCTATGAACCTGATCGATTACGAGCGGACGCAGCTTCATCACGCCTTCGAGGCCGTGCGCCGAGAGGCGGAGCGTTACGGCGTCTCTGTTGCGGGCAGCGAGATCGTGGGGCTTATCCCGCAGGCCGCGCTCGACCGCGCCGCCGAATACCATCTACAGATTGAGAATTTCGCGCCCGGTCTCGTGCTCGAAAATCGGATCGCGGCGGCCTTTACGGGTAAGGGCGAAAAGGAGACCGTCAAAGGATTCGCGGAGGCTGTGGCAAGCAGAGAGCCCGCGCCGGGCGGAGGCGCAGCCGCAGCGCAGGCGGCATCTCTTGGCGCGGCGCTCGGCGAGATGATCGGCCATCTAACACAGGGGCGCGAAAAATTCGCGGATGTGCAGCAAGAGATAGAGGAAGCGCTCGCAGAGTTAGCGCCCTTGCGCAATCATCTACGCCTTGCGGCCACGCGCGACGCGGAGAGTTTTCAGCGCGTCGTGGATGCGCGCGGCCTTTCGCGTTCGACAGAGGATCAGAGACGCTTGCGCGCAAGCGAGATCGAGGCGGCTCTGAAGGGCGCGGCGACCGTGCCGCTTGAGATAGCCAATCTGGCCGTGCAGGTGCTTGAGCTGCTCGAAACCCTGTCAGAGATCGGCAACCCCGTCGCCTTGTCTGACGCCGCGACGGGCGCGCAGCTCGCCCTGGCCGCGGTTGCCTCCGCGCGCTATAACGTGCTTGTCAATACGGCGGAGATCGAGGATGAAGAGTTTGCGAGGGAGCATCGCTCGCGCGCTGATGACCTCATGGAGCGCGCAAGGGGAAGCGCCGCGCGCGTCGAAGCAATGTTTATGGACTCGATCAAAGCTTAGAGAATATTCTACGCGGGCAATCCGAGCATCCCTTCGGGTTCGTATATTATTTTGAAGTCTAATGAATTTGGAGAGCCTGGAAGAAGATGAATAGACGATTTTTTCTCAAATCAGCACTAACGCTCACCGCCGTCGCGGGCCTTTCGAGATTCTCAATCGTAGATGCGCTGGCCCAGAACAATTCGACGGCGCGAAGCAGTGCCACTGCGCATCTGCCGTTTACGAAAATTGTCAAAACCGATGCCGAGTGGAAGCAACTGCTGACGCCGGAGCAATACTACGTGACACGGCAAAAGGGGACGGAAGCTCCCTATTCGAGCCCGCTCAACGATATTCACGAAAAGGGTGTCTTCGAGTGTGTCTCCTGCTCGCTGCCGCTGTTTAGCTCAAGCACGAAGTTCGATTCGAAAACGGGCTGGCCCAGTTTTTGGGCTCCCATCAATAAGGTCAACGTGCGCGAAGAAGTTGATCGCAGTTTGCCGGAAGTGCGCACGGAAGTCTTGTGCAACCGCTGCGATGCGCACCTCGGGCACGTCTTCGACGACGGCCCCAAACCGACGGGCCTGCGCTACTGCATGAACGGCGTCGCGATGAAGTTTGCCAGGAAGCGAAATAAAAGCAAGGATGAAGGATGAAGGCGGAGGGATAAAAGCGTGGCTCGGTTAATTGCATTTCTCAGCTAACATGGTCTCTCTTTCATCCTTCATCCTTCATCCTTTTCCTTATCCTCACAGATGTTTTTTGAAGAACGAAGCGATCTTCCAGCCGTCCAGATAAACCCAGGGTTTCTCTCCGCTCGTGTAGTGCCCGCACGGAAGCCACACGACATCTAGCGCAATACCTCTGCGTCTTGTCTCCTCAATCACGTCGCGTGAGAGATCGACGGGAAAGGTCAGATCATGACGCGCGGCGATAAAGCGCATCGGGCGCGGCCTGATATTCAAAAGGCGATTGATAAAGGGCAGCGGCGAGATCGGCAGCCAGTACTCGCGCAGCTCTTCGAGCGTGACATCTTCGCCGAATCCGGCCCTCACATGCTGTGTAGAGATACCGCGCCACACGACATCCGCAAAATAACCGGAGACATGATTAAAGACACCGACATCAATCTGCTCCTCATGCGCGTAGGCCAGAAAAGCCGTGCATGAGCCGATGCTAGTGCCGATGATGCCGATGCGGTTGTAACCCTGATGGTCTATCAACCAGCGCACAGCGGCGCGCGCATCCAAAACGGCCTGGCGCATGGATTGAATCGTGCGGCCTATGTTCGAGCTGACGAGATGATCTGCGCGCTCAAGCTCTGCGGGGCGGCGCGCTTCGTGATACGGAAGCGTCAGGCGAAGCGCCGAGATGCCAAGCCTGGCGAGCAGGCGACCGAGTTCCATGTGGCTGTGCGGCTGCGCGTTCCACTGCGGAAGGATCACAACCGCCGGGCGACGATTATCATTGGTCTTGTGCTGGCGGGCTGGCGCGGGGAAAAAGTGCGCGCGCACAGTATTGTTCTCGGTTGACGGCGTGCGGATGGCGCTTGTCCAGGTGAGTTGTTGGCCCACTAATCGATAATCTTCAATCGGCGGCAGCGCGTAGAAATCCGTGCTCTCTTCGAGGGCACGGCGCGCGTATCCGCGCAACAGCTCGCGCGGGTCGTCTCCGTTCGCGTGATCCGTGATAAAAGATGTGCCCCACTCAAATGGGCGCACCACTCTGTTTTTATCGCGCTGCGAAAGATGGCGCTCGCGCGCGCGTATCAAGCGTCCGAGCAAAATAGCTTCACTGCCTCTCGTAAACTTTTCGCATCACTCAATTGGCTCGAGCCCTGCGACGAGCGAACCATCCTAAAGAAAAGAGCGGCAAAAGTAAAAAGCAGAGGTGAAGAGAACAAACGTTCCCTTCACCTCTGCTCTTAAACCCCGTCGGGTTCTTCCCTTTAGCTTATGGCCGCTGCATCCAGAAGT
>Ga0190273_10000203_pt1 | contig 28671 bp, 35 predicted proteins | sample Popmic504IS_FD_134513 | JGI IMG/M metagenome (GOLD analysis project Ga0190273, IMG submission 134513) | Populus adjacent soil microbial communities from riparian zone of Shoshone River, Wyoming, USA - 504 IS | ecosystem: Environmental > Terrestrial > Soil > Riparian zone > Trees stand | place... | reverse complement strand
GGTGGCATCGCACCAGATATCGACCAACCGACCGCACCATTTTGGCGCAATTTGCCAATTGGTGGCATATTCGGCAAGATTATCGGCCGCTCCCTGGGCGGCCACCGCTTCCTAAGCCACTCTATCATTGGTTTGGCGATATTCGGCTTTGCATGCTATTGGCTGCTAAACATTTTGCAACCGATTATGCCACGCGTTGATATTGGCTGGGTCTGGTGGGCCTTTATGATTGGCATGGTTTCGCACTTGCTGATGGATAGTTTTACAAAAGAAGGCGTGCCGTGGTTGCTGCCAGTACCGGTAAAATTCGGCTTTCCGCCGCTGCGTAGGTTGCGTATCACTACCGGCAAAATGGCTGAACATTTTGTAGTATTGCCGCTGTTATTAGCCCTCAGCGTGTGGCTGTTCGCTTCGAATTATGTTGAAATTAACGGCATAGTCCAGCAATTCCAGCGCTAAACCCAATATCTGCCCTAGCCATAGATACGAAAATTGCATATTCTAGTGCTTTGTGTTAAAATAGTGCTAATGAAAAAGTTCCGGATCCGCCGGTTACAGCCGGGCCAGTATAAGCGTGCCAGTATCGTAATTTGCGTATTGCTAATGGTCTCATTACTTACGTACGCCGAGGTTATACGCCCTAACCAGGATGCCCACTCCTATGTCAAAGTGCTGGACAGTACGTCGCAGCCCCTTGAATCGTGCTTTAACGACCTAGCCAAGACTACTACCGAGCTAAAAATTTATTACGCGCCTGATGTTACCCTAAGCCAAAAGCGCCAGGATGTGGCCACCATCCTGAAGGAAGTCGACACTTGCCAGAAAGAACTGAACAAGTTTGAAACCCATAGCCACGATTTGGCTAATTTGCACTTGTCTGGCTTTACACCTCAGTACCGCCAAGCGAAGGTTTACCAGCGCCAGGCTTTTGACATCGTTGGCCAAAGCAATGATGTCCTTAACCAATACGCCTCAATGGCGACATTCTTGTCGAAGTACTACGACCACATTATCGCTTTCAAGACCTATGTCGATGAGCTACAAAGTAACAAGTTCTTTTTGGGGACGGCCCAGCTGAACACTATGGGCCAACAGGCTAGCGACCTGCGCCAACGGGCTACCCAGATACGTACTTTGGAAGGGCCCAAAGAATTTAACGCTACCAAAGTCCAAACTGCCGATATGTTAGATACTGCGGCGACAGGCTTTGAGAATACTGTCAAAGGCTACCGTTCAGGCAATGACAGCCTAGCGGACACCGGCCTCCAGCAAGTTGATACAGCCAGCAACAGCTACGACAGCACCATTATCAATCTGCCGTTCGAGCAGCTGATCATGTCCTACATACCTAAGCAGGTCAACCAGCTCCCAGCCAAGGTCTCCAACTTACTATCTTCCAGCGTTGAATAGACCCCGCTCAAGCTCATATTTCCAACCAGCTCGCCATTGCCAAGACGCCAATACAGCATCGTGCAAGTTCATACCTGTGATCCATTCGTTTAAGCCGTACTGCGTAGCACGGTGGCCGATGATCATGACTGTTTTGCCATCGTAATCCTGTAGTAAGTCTTCTAAGAATGCTCTCATGCGCTGCGAGGTGTCTTGGTAACTTTCACCTTCTGGAAAGGGAATAGTTAAGGCCTGTTCGCGCATCGCTTCGATATCAGCTTTGGATGTGCGGTTAAGTTTGCCGTAGTTGCATTCACGCAACCGTTCGTCTTTGATAATCGGAAATTTATTACCAAAAGCTAGTTCAGCAGTCTTATACGATCTTTGCAGATCCGAACAGAAGATAGCGTCAAATTTCTCACCAGCTCGTCGTTTGCCCAGGTCCTTGGCCTGCTGTTCGCCTAGTTCCGACAGTTCAACATCGTACCAGCCAGCGGCGAGCTTAGCTTGATTATCGACGGTCGTGGAGTGGGTTTCAAAGATTATTGTCACCATATGATGCATCGTAACCTATGAAAGCTATATACACTTAGTCGCACTTAACACGCGATACGGTAAGCAAATAGTCTTTATCTTCCGTTTGGCTGGACTGCAATATGTCGAAGTTATTGCGCTCAAGTTGCGCTATAACTTCTTTCGCACTTTGATGCCAATAGCGCCAAACTAAAATCGAATCACCTTTATTGAATTCAATGATCCGAGTACCTTTTTCGAGAGAGAAGGTAATCGCCAGCTCTGCCTTGAGCACAATACTCATATATCGCTCGCGCTTTTGGCCGTCATAGCCCATTTCGACATCATATAGCGACTCATCGATGTTAAGTAAGTCGACGAGCATTTTCTTGTGCGCGTCGAGTGGAGTCGCATTCTCGCGAATACCGAGGTCAAAATACTGCCTTGATCGTTTACTGTCTAGTTTAAGGTTGTAGATCATCAAATCTTGACGATTAAGGCTGCTTCGAATTGTTTTAAACGCATCGTCGGGTGAACGCAAGTTACTGAAACCGCCGCCGAGCGCCAACACAACATTAATCACGTCTTTTGAGTCTTCTCTCAAGACATCTTCGGCAAGTAAATGAGCGAAGCGGTCATAGTTCACATCCGATTCATGACCTTCAAATGCAACTTTAGATTTAAACCAGGTCTTTATATTGCGCTCTGCAAGCTTCAAGATTGACGGACTAATGTCGAGTGCGATATACCGGCCCATTTTATCTAGGTCTAGTAGATGCTGTATCAATTCTCGGACTGGCAAAGCATTGCCTGGTCCAATATCAATGATATTAACGCGCTTGTAGCGTGAGGTTAGATCGTCAATGTAACTTTGATTAGCTTTTAACTGGTTGATCGTGCAAGTTAAAAAGTTGGGCACTTTTTCTGCGGCCAACCTATGAGCATATTCATCCCAGTAATCGGCACCGCCGTTAAAATATGCGTAGTCGAGGGGGATCTCATAATGTATATCAAGGCTAGAGGTAATCTCAAAGATCTGTTCTTGGCTATACAGTTCATAGAACTCAGGTTTTGGTGTGATGGATTTAAGTCCGCGACTGTTGCGGAATTTTCTTCCCTCTTCCACAAGCTGCTTCATAAGCTCAACATTTTTAGTAGTATTGGCAATCCAATACCTATTTCCGTCAGTGTGAAGTTCTAAGGCAAGCTTGTTGTTCTTGCTGTCACGCACCCAGTTCGCGACTGTCCTTACAGAGATATGGTAAGTGTCGGCAATTTCTGAAGGTTTAAAATAAAGCATAAAATAACTTACTAAATCTGAATGATACTATTGTATGTTTCATGCCGCTCGATGTATCATACAAACAGCGATCGCTAAGCACAAAACAAATTGGCACTTATATTGTACCAATTTATTGCATATAGTTCTAACCCCTATAAAAACCAAGAAATCAACACTTGGATGACTTTAAATTTTTCACGGCCAACTACGATACACGAAAAGTATAGGCTAATCGGGACAAATGTCCAGACTAAAAGACTTAAAAAGATTCATTTCTACAGTCAGTCCAAAGAACTTTAGGAGGGTAAATGCTTCATCAAGCACGAGTCTTAACATGACGTCATTGCATATGGGAGATGATGCTTCCCATTTGATACGCGGGCGACGTCAACCACCACGGGGGGTATTGATAGCCACGAGAACAGTAAAGCCGGCAGATCAAGCAAACATAGATCTTGGTAGCTATTCCCAGAATCGCTCACCTAAAGGATTCATGATCGACTATGAGCCGCAGGCTGAATCTTCGGCCTCCATGGTCACGAAGATTACGACCATAAAGGGTGATAAAGAAGGTTTCTGTAGACTAGTGATGTTCTTCGCAAATTACAGCCAGCGCACCATAACTTTCAAAGTCTGGCGTCTCTAATAACTATCGTTTTTCATCAACTGAACTAAAAATAAGGAGCAAAATGGGTAGCAAAATCAAAGAGCCCGTAGGCGGTCACCTACGGGCAAAAAATAGTCTTGGTCTACAAGACTTGCACGATCTTACCACAAGAGAGGCAAGTCTACAATTTGCACATAAGCCAATGGTCAGGAGTAGCTATGCCTCACACGCATTTACTCTATGACTACACTGTAGCGGTGTATGTGGTACGGAAGAATCGAGTGCTGTTCATACGGCATTCCAAAAACGAGGCCTGGCTGCCGGTTAGCGGACATATAGAGATGGATGAAGATCCGGAGGGCGCCGCATTAAGGTTGATTGACGAACAAGTTGGAGCTGGAATTGAGCTTATCGGAGTAAGGCCCGAACTAAGCGATAGCAGACCGGCCATTGCTCCAAGTTATATGAGCGTCTACGAGGCAGAACATCCACACCAGCACATAGCTCTTGTTTACTTTGCAGAGGCGGATAGTATGGTGGTCGCACCTGATGATGAAGGTAACGAATATAGCTGGATCAGCATGAATGAATTAAGTTATCCAGCATATAGTTTGGCTGACTCACAGATATTTTATGCGCAGCAGGCACTACATGATTCCACCAAGGCCTAATAAAACGAAACATATCTAAGAAAGGTAGTCGCCGAAACTAGAGTATGTCTCCACACTACTCTAGTTTTTAGGCTAACCTGAGCAAGGTGAAAGTACCCGTCACATTTTCGCAGTATTAGCTAGGTGCAGGTAACCGAAAGCCATCATACGATGGAGCTACAGGTGTTTGTGACACCGGTTCAACAAGCTCGAAGGCGGCACCTTTGGTAACATGATTCTCAAGAAACTCCTGATTACGCCCCAATCCTTCACAACCTTCCCATATCAAAACGTATGGAATTGAGTCTACATCTAAGTAGTGAGCAAACTCATCGCCCTCTATGCGACGGCTTTCCGTCCAAACTATCCGACGTTCTTTATGGCCGAACTGGGGCAATACGGCGTGCGTATAAAAAACTATACGGAGCTTCGCCACTTATCTGTTCGCTAGAATTACTAACAAATTCCATAAAACCAAAATCCAATAGATACAGGGTAGTAGCGGTTGGAGCGGAGGCTTCTCTCAACACTCCGGATAGTTTTTGTATGATAGCTCACCAACAAGGTGTCGAGCCAATACGCACATTATTGAGTTAACAGTTTCTGCGTCTGGAGCTATATATGTCATGACCCGGCGGTATTTTTCTCGACATCCTCCTCAGCTAATTGATCGACAAGATGTTTAATTACGCTCCACTGCTCATCATTATTGTCTGTGGATACTTCCGCTTGTCCAAATCGATGATGAACATCTTCAAATATTGCCTGAGTAATTAATGGCGATGATGCCGCGGCAGACATTGTCCACTCCGCTATGGTTTCGGCATGCTGAGGATACGCTTCATGTGCAGCTATAGATGCTTGCCAAACAATGAGTAGCTCCGGCACGGTGCCGACTACTAGCCTGTCATCACCTTCAACATATGGTTTAATAATCTCGTAAAATGACTGCGGTATTTCGTATGATTGATTAATCTCATGATTTGACATAGTTATTATAATAGACCCTTAAAATAGTAAATGGATAGTTTTTGTTAGCTAGCTCGATAAGAGCAAGAAGACATATCCAGGTCTCCTGAGTCGATGGCGAAAGGTGTGACCGGTTATGGTCTAATCAGACACACTCTCGCATCATTGCTGGGTCAGCGCTGACCGCGTGAATCCAGCTCGGTCGCGTTGGCGCGTCCGAAAGGTTCACCCGGCGTGTAGGCGCCGCGGATGATCGAGAGGTCGCCCTGCTCGTCGGCGCGGATGTGACCGTGACCCGGACCGTCTGCCTCAGCCTGGCCACCGAAGTAGTTGTCGGTGTAACCGGTGTTGGGGTTGAAGACGGCCTTATTGTCGTCGGACATTGTTTCCTCCAGAGAAACCTGCCGATCGATGATGCAACCATCTTGGCTGCGAGTGTCATCGATTCGGTCATGCCGGTGGTGCTCTCATCACACGATGTGTAATGCCTGACGGTGGTACTAAACGAGACTGGAAGTGGGGCTGTCAGGTAGCCGTCACGACGGAAAGCGTCACGCTTGTCCAATGAATATATTAAATTATATAAGGCGTGTCAATACTGATTGAATATTAACTATTAGTTATACTCTATCAGCTAAGCATGGGAGCACACTACTGCGTCATGCCAGCAGAGGTGCGTGCAGCTTTCAGCAACACTAAATCGCGTTTTTGTATGAATTTTCCTTCGTAGACATCAGGATCATCGTTTTCCAGCGTCGCTATGGCGCTATTAATATCTTTAGCCCACACAATCTCGAATCCATCTTGCAGTTCTTTATCAGTAAAACTGGGCTTATTAATATTGCCGGTTTGTCTGGCCAGAAAACAGTAAGATGTCTGCACCATCTTCTGTTGGTCTCTGTGCTCTATGACGATACCCACGTCGGCAACAACCTCAGCAGTACATCCGATTTCCTCAAGCAACTCACATTCCAGCGCTTCTGCTATATCTTCGCCTTCATCAATACCGCCGCCTGGTAATTTGCGATACCCATGACGGCTCACATATAGTAGCGCTACTTCATTATTCCCGTTCAGGACAATAGCTCGTGAAGCTTTCCTATGGAAGAAGTCATCTCTGTTGAGTGTGTCCATAGACTTAACACTTTGATCTTCAACTGTAGTTAATAAATCCATAGCCTGAATTATATCAAAAAGTTGTCAAAGCTTTATCAAACAGGGGACAGCAAGAGGTGATTTACGAAGTTTTATCGTCACTGGAGCCGGAGCTGGCGACTATGACGATAGCCGGTTCAAGCACAGGGGTGCGTTGTACGCCGCCCAGCTGGACGGTGCCGGTACGCTGGAATTTGTTCCAGCCAACGCTCACGCCACGCAAGGCATAGATCACGGTCTTGTACAGTAACAGTGTGCGTAGCGGGCTGTACACTAAGCGGGTGAATGGCACGGTCAACAGTAAGCTAAGGCGCTCTTTGGCTAGCAGCAGGGCGATCAGGGCGGTCACACACTGTAAGCCGATAGTCGCAAAAAAGAACAAAATAACGGTTCGTATGTTACCGGCTAAAATGTTTTCCAGGTTAATCACCATTAGGATAGGGATGAAGATGATTGGCATAATGACGTTAAAGATAGCCCATGGCATCATGACCATACCGACCCACTTATATTTACGGCGGAATACCATATCACGGTGCTTCCAAAACGCTTGGACGGTGCCATAAATCCAACGGAAGCGCTGCTTGCTAAGGATCTCCAGTTTTTCGGGTGCTTCCGTAAAACTGATGGCATCATTGTCTTGGACCACTTTATAGCCCAAACGGTGGATACTTAGCGTCAGGTCAAAGTCTTCGGCTAACGTAATATGGCGGTAACCACCAGCCTCGATAACCGCGCTCTTGCGCCAAGCGCCACAGGCTCCAGGCACAATCATAACCGCGCCTAAGGCAGCTTGGGCGTTACGCTCGATATGGATACCGATAATGTAATCCAACATTTGCCAGCGGGTAATGATCTTCTGCGTGTTGCCGACGCGCACGTTGCCAGCCACAGCCGCTACGTCAGGGTCTTTGAAGTGGCGTACCAAGTTGTCGATAGTATTAGGTAAGAATACTGTGTCGGCATCAATACCAACGATAATCTCGCCATTGGCGTGCTTGATGCCAAAGTTCAGACCAGACGACTTGCCGCCATTACGTTTGCTAAAGGCGCGTACTTGTTCATACTTGTCATCCAAATCCTTGGCAACCTTGAAGGTGTCGTCTTTTGAACCGTCATCGACGATAACAATTTCCAGGTTCTTGTAGTCCGATTGCAATACCGAACGGACTGTAGCTTCTAGGACTTTCTCTTCATTATAGGCCGAAACAACCACGCTGACCTTGGGCTCGTAATCTTCGGAACGCTTGGCGAAGCGGTTACGATGCATACTGTAGATTGCCAACAATACATTGACTACCAACGTGAAGAACAGTGCAGCTACCGTCAAGAAGAATAGTTTGCCAACAATCGCCCGTGGCCATACGAAGTATGAGGCAGCGATATTATAAGACACTTCATCGGCCAGACTAGTTGCCGTAGGGCCGTACAGCGGTTGCGGTTGGGTGTACATGGCATTAATCGTCGTAAAAGTATAACCAGCGGCTTTAGCCTCTTTAATGAGCCGTCCAGTGTAAGCAATAGTAGAAGTGCGGTCACCGCCAGAATCATGCAACAAGACAATCATCGACTTGCCATCGAAGGTTGGCAGAACTTGCTTGGCACCATTAGTAAAGTCCCAGTCCTCGCTGTCGAAGTCGTGCGAGACAGTCAAGAAGCCTTGGTGCTGTGCCGCCAGGATGCCAGCTATGTGGTCGCGCAAGGCCTGTTCGTCTTCGCCCATGTAAGGCAGGCGGAAGAAGCTGGTTTCCATACCCGTAACCGCCGTGATAGCGCGGTTAGTCTGGGCGATTTCTTGCTCGGCGCGAAAAGGCGATACGAAGTCGAAATCCACGTGGTTAAAGGTGTGGTTACCAATAACATGGCCTTCTTTAGCCAGACGCTTTAAGATTTCCGGGTTTTTAATAGTGTTGGCGCCAGTCACAAAGAATGTGCCTTGGACACCTTCACGGCCCAACATGTCTAGAATCGGTGAGGTGTACTTAGCGTCAGGGCCGTCGTCGAAGGTTAGGGCGATCTGCTTGGGCACAGTACTCTGGCCGTAGCGCTGGATAGCAAACTCGTGGTCACCAACAGACAGCGTTTCTTCTGCAGTCAATGGTACAGCGCCGTTTGCCGTGTACAGTGGCACGGCATATTGCGTGTGGTTGTATTCCTGAATGTGCACCACGCGCAACAGGGCACCGGTACCAATTACCGGCGTGTTGGTACGACTGACCACTGCTGCGACTTCGGTTGGCGACATGCCAGAGGCAGAATCTTTTACCAACGCATCGCCCGGCGTCGCCGCCACAGCCATAGGCGTTAATTTTTGCGGTTCCACAACTGTAGGCATAACCATATACAAGGCAACAGCCAAAGACAGGAGGAAAACTCCTACAACACTACAAATTATTTTCCAGCGACGGCCGTTATCATCAAAGAAAACCGGCGCGTCATCATTCTTGATCTTACTCATTAAGCCCGACGTGACGTCCTATTACACAACAAAACACAGCTCCAAACTTGGAGTCATCTGCTTGGCTGCAATCTCTTATTGCTTCACAAAAACCTGCGCAGCTATACCATCATTTTTTCGCTTTTTTCATTCCGCGAATGTCGGCGTTTCCGCTATGGTCTTTCAAATGTAAACTATACCATGCTTTTGCTATAAAGTACAACTAGGTTGTAATAAATACCGCTTATCCAAGTCCAGGTTTATATCTCATCAGAAAAGCATAGACATCACAGCTGCGTTCTTTTACATCACTGTCTACTATCATTTTTGAGACTCATATCATATCTAAGATTTTCCAAACAATAGTAGCTACCAAAAACAAGCGAAAGCTTAATACATATGCATACAAACTAAAACTTATGCAAAATCTCGTTAGTGCTTAGTCATATATGAGATAGCCCAGGCTCAACCAATCCAAGACAGACCAAGACGACCGAGACAGCGCCTGGTGGGCTAGCATGGTATAGTTATTATTAGCCATGTGGGTGCTTGTGCCAGGGGAGGCGAGATCGATTGCTATGCAATCGGCAGTCCCGGCAGATTCTTACCCACAGACTTCACACAACTCGTGATCCCGGCGTAGTCAAAAGACAACAACGGCTCACTCATTCTTTCAAGGCCGGTGCCGCCGCAATACACTGCAAGACACCAAATACTCTTATTTATGTACATAAGGGCTGCTGGTATACCAAAAATCTCCTCCAGACAGCCACCACCGAAGGAATGAACTATGCGTGAAGTTATCAACAAAGAAGTCTCGGTCGTATCGTTTTTTAGCGCCAGCAAGCGGCTTAGCTTACCGCACATCGTTAGCTGGCACGGCACAGAATATGCAGTCGGCAAAATCGGCTTCCACCACACCATCCGCAAGGGCAACACCTTGCACCACATTTTTGAGTTGGTAGACCGCGACGAGGTACTATGGATGCGGCTCAACCTAGACACCAGCAACCTACACTGGACGCTAGAGGCGGTGAGCGATGGCCTTGCAGACTAAATCAGCCAGCCGCCAGCGTGGCCGGGCCCGGGCGCTGCCAGTCAACAGCGCTGCGCCGTACTTGATGCATATCGACCTAAACTCTTGCTTTACTACTATCGAACAACAGGCGAATCCACTGATCCGCAACAAGCCAGTCGCCGTGGCAGCCTACACCACGCCTAATGGCTTTGTACTAGCCGCCTCGTACGAAGCCAAGGCGCTCGGCATCAAATTGGGGCTCAACGTACGCCAGGCCAAAGAAATCTGCCCGGAAATCATAGTCTTGATGCCCGACCCACCCAAATACCGCGCCGCCTATACGCGCTTCAAGGAAGTGCTGCTGGAATACACCAGCGACGTCACACCCAAATCAATCGATGAATTCGTCATCGACTTCCGCGGCTCAGCTGCCATCCGGGCCGGCATGACCATGGAAGAAATCGGCTACGAAATCAAACAAAGGCTGCGCGAGCACATCGGCGAGTATGTTAGCGTGAACGTTGGCATCGGCCCCAACCGCAGCTTGGCCAAATTGGCAGCTGGCCTGCACAAACCGGACGGCCTGGATATTATCAACGCCCAAAATCTGGAAGCCACGCTAGCCAATTGCGAACTGATGGATTTGCCCGGTATCAACCGCCGCTTCAAAGCGCGGCTATTCGCAGCCGGCATTACCACTCCGTTAGAAATGTACAACGCCGACCCCAACTTTTTGCGTAACAATGTATTCTTTAGCAAACTTGGTGATATGTGGCATGCCCGGCTGCGCGGCTGGGAAGTGGACGATGTCGAATTTGACCGCAAGACTATCGGCCATCAATATGCCCTCAAAGAAAAAACCTTCGACCGCGACAAACTCTGCCGGCTACTTATGAAGCTGTCAGAAAAAACTGGCCGTCGCTTGCGCAAAAACAACTTAGTGGCCCACGGCGTCCACCTCAGCATACGTTTTACCAACCATACGTATTGGCACCACGGCCAAAAAACTGAACAGGCTCTATACGCCACCCAAGACATTTACCGGGCAGCGGCCGACATGCTGCGTGGTATCGGCCAGTTTCCAGACAACGTGTCATTGATGAGCGTCCACGTCTTTAACCTACAAGACAAATCGCCAGAGCAAACCGGCCTGTTTGACGACTTTCAAATCCACCAACGTCGCCTGGCTGACGCGGCCGACAAAATCAACGACCGCTATGGCGAATTCACAGCCATACCGGCCGTAATGGCTGGTATGCGCGGCAAGGAGATCCTGGACCGCATCGCCTTTGGCTCATTGCGCGATATGGATGACCAAATGCGCTAAATACACAATTCGTACTATACTAAGTACTATGATCCGCATCTTTCTATTAGCACTCGGTATGATCGTGGCCGTGCTAGTAATCTGCGAACTGATTGGCCTAGGCTACCTGTACTACGGGCTTAAGGCTTGGCCTGATTACTGGCGAGGCAGGGCAAACCAGCCAGGTGAATTCATATACGTAGCCCTCGGGGATTCTGCCGCCCAGGGCGTCGGTGCTAGCCGCCCGAACAAGGGCTATGTAGGTTTGATTGCCGACCAGATCCAGCAATCGACCGGCAAAAAAGTCCGTGTCATCAACCTCAGCAAATCCGGCGCCAAGTTGCAGGACGCCTTGCGCGACCAGGTGCCGCTATTGGACCAATACAAAGCTGACTTGGTGACCGTCGAAATCGGTGCCAACGACATGGGCGGCTATACTTCTAGTAATGCTGGTGGATTCCGTAAGGATTACGAAAAATTATTGCAGTCGCTGCCACCCGGCAAATCAGTGGTTTCTGATATGCCATACTTTGGTGGCCGGCCAGGTTGGACCAGCAATTCACACTTAGCCAACACCAGCATCCACCAACTGGCTGCACAGTATAATGTGCCGGTAGCACCTCTGTTCGACAAGCTAGCAGCCAACCAAACGCCATTGATTTATGCCAGTGACTTTTTCCACCCCAGTGACCGGGGATACCGCATATGGCTGGAAGCCTTTCAGCCAGCAATAAAGCGGACCATCCAGTAGCCGCATTCCGTTTGTGATTAGCACAGCGATTTGCTACTGTAGGTTAGAGACATGCTCACCTTACGCTACCGCCAGTACCTTTTCGGTATGGCATGTCATATTTCTATCGTAAGGAGAGCTTTCTAGCTTTTATGACTGATTATCGAAGACCCAGCAGCATCGATGGTTTTGTGCCCAGTAACCCTGGGCGCACCGTCGGTTTTGACTCTAGTGGCCGTTTGCGCCAGCCAAGTGCCGGCCGCACCCGTCGGCCAGCACTGCACAATGACAGCCCGACAGCCAGCAACCCGCTGTACCAGCGGCCGCAACGGTCAGGTGCGCTGGCGACCCAACGTACCCAAGCCCGCAATGGATACGACGGCTTGACCAGCTACGGCGCCTCGCAAAGCACTGGCTCAGGCTCGATTGGCGGCGATACACCAGCCATCCCAAAAGGCCGCCAGCGCCGCTCACGACGCAGCGGCAACAACAGCCCAGACAGCGGCAAGCGCGGTAACTTCTTCCGTCGTACCAACTGGCGCAAAGTTTTTAAGCGAGGCTCCATAGCCTTGGGGGTCTTAGTCTTGCTAGCCGGTGGCTGGATAGGTTGGAAGGTCTTCAGCAACAGCGGCAAAGTTTTTGGCGGCGACAATAACATCCTGGGATTCTTGAACGCTACCAAGCTAAAGGGCGAAGACAAGGGGCGTGTCAATTTCTTGCTAGCCGGCGTGTCTACCGATGACCCCGAGCACGGGGGAGCTAACCTTACCGACTCCATCATGCTAGTCAGCGTTGATACCGCTAACAAAAAGGCCTTTATGCTTAGCATACCGCGCGACTTGTGGGCCAACATTCCTGAATACGGCCACGCCAAGATCAATGCCGCCAACGCCTATGGCGATGAAGATAACTTCAGTGAGCCCGGCTATCCAAGCGGCGGCATGGGGTTGCTCGAAAAAGTCATTAGCGAAAACTTTGAACTACCGGTCCATTATTACGCCAAAATCAACTATTCCGCCTTCCGCGACGCAGTAAATGCAGTAGATGGCATTGCGGTCAATATCCAAAGCCGTGACACGCGGGGACTATACGACCCGAACATTAGCCCCGTCGACAAGGGACCGCTTAAGCTATCCAACGGCGTCCAAACCTTAGACGGACAGACCGCCCTTAACTTGGCCCGTGCCCGTGGCGACCCGCCGGGCAACGGCAAGTATCCCTATGGCTTTGAAAAGAGTGACTTTGACCGCACCCAAAACCAACGCATGATGCTGCTGGCCCTAAAAGACAAGGTGACCCGCGGCGGAGTCATCACTACCCCGCTCAAGATTGGACAATTATTCGACGTCGTCGGTAAGAACATGAAGACCGATTTGCAGCCAAGCGAGGTCCGACGTATCTACGACCTAAGCAAACAAATCAAAAGTAGTGATATCCAATCATTAAGCCTAAATGACGCCAACGGCCTCAATCTATTGGCCAGCTACCGTACCCCGGACGGTGCCTCGGCACTGACCCCAGCCGCCGGAGTTGACGACTACAGCGCCATTAATAGCTACCTCAAAAAAGCTTTCAGTAGTGACGCCGTAGTCCAAGAAGGCGCTAAGGTCGTGATATTGAATGGTGGCGATACTACTGGCTTAGCTACCAAATATTCCAACTATTTGACCAACAAAGGCCTCACGGTTAGCGCCGTTAGTGATGGTACCAGGCAAGAAGGTGCCAGCCTTATCCTGGACCAGACTACCGGTAACGGCAAACCAGGCACCAAAGCCCGCTTGCAGCAACTTATTAGCGGCAGCGCCCTCAAAACCCAAAGCGCCGCTACATCCGACTATCCGTCAGCTGATTTCATAATTATCTTGGGAACAAGCCAAAAGGCACCCCAATCAGATGGCAGCTCGGGTAGTAGCTCAAACAGTTCAGATGACTAATTACCGTAATTGAAAGGAGCTTATTCATGACTATTGCAATCCAAGGACTCGGCCGTATGGGCATGCAGATCGCCCATAAGTTAGCCGATGGTGGCCACAAGGTGATCGCCCACAACCGTAGCACCGACAAAATTGATGCGGCCGTAGGGTTTGGCGCTATTGGCGCACCAAGCAAGCAAGACGTGCTCAATGCCTTCGGCGATGAGCAGGTGGTTGTTTGGATTATGCTACCAGCCGACATCGCCGAATTGGAAATCAAAGAATGGTTGGACATCGTACCAGCAAACAGCATTTTGATTGATGGTGGCAATTCTGACTTCCGCAAGACCCGTGAGCACGCTGAGCTTATCGCTGCCCATCCCAATAATGTCAGCTTCCTAGACGTTGGCACCAGTGGCGGTGTATGGGGCATGGAGCGCGGCTTTTGTATGATGGTCGGCGGCAGCCCCGAAGGCTACGAGGCACTAAAGCCCGTATTAGACACATTAGCCGCACCAAGTGGTGCCCATGGCCATTTTGGCAGCCATGGCAACGGACACTACGTAAAAATGGTCCACAACGCCATTGAATACGGTATGATGCAAAGTTTGGCCGAAGGCTACCGTATGCTGCGCGAAGGTGCCTACCCAGAAACAGACCTGGCATTGGCCGGGGAAGTCTGGCAGCATTCTAGTGTCATTACTAGCTGGCTCAACGAACTGACCCGCGACGCCTTCCGCGAGAACCCCAGCCTAGAAGGTATTAACGGCTTTGTGGCCGAAAACGGCGAAGCCCGCTGGACATTGGAAGTTGCCAAAGAGCTTGGCATCGAAATGCCCGCCATCCAAGCTTCGCTAGATGTACGCATCGCCAGCCAGCAGCCTGATGGCAGTGGCCAAAACTTTGCCACTAAAGTCCTGGCTGCCCAGCGCAACAAATTTGGTGGCCACGAGCTAAACAAGTAACCTAGCAAAAGCAGCAGCCTTTCCGCAGCAGTAAGCTAATGCAGAGATCATAATGGGCCAGGCAGCGTGAATGGCGGAATGCTGTAGGCTAAACTCGTATCTGAGTTCAATTTTACAGACATTCCGTCACCACGCTGCCAACCACACCCCGTGGTATAACGAACACGCACTCGCGTATTGATATTTTTTATTATATAGTTAGGAATTGATCACCCCTCATCCAGAGAGGTCGATTGCATTACTTCACAACCCATCACATATCCGTAGCCCAGCTCCGCCCAATCTAGCCGATACGAGTGAACAGGGGACATAATGCGAACCATCATACGCACGTGGTTCAGGAACAGGATCCGGAGCATTTGCATGCCGTTCAGGTCACGCATTATCCGGCGCACCGTCGCGACCATTGTCCAGGCAGCAGCCCTGACAGTCTACTGCAGCTTCGCTGAATCTTCCCCTACGAACATAGGGATATCCGCCGCATACGCCATGACGCTCGGGACCATCTTCTTTGGGACATGGCTCACGCTGCTGGCACAGTTCGTGTTCAATAAGCCTGTCACCGGCAACGTTCTAAGCCGCCACAACTCCCATCGATGGAGAAACGCCGAAGACCAGCGCTACTGGTTGGTCGTCAAGCGCCCAGTCGTTGGCCGCCTTAACACCCACCTGTCTGTGCCGGTTAGTTACGAGCTGTTCTGGAAGAACCAGCCCGGCTATCCGTACACCGACGATATTCCAGTCCAGTACTGAGCCTACTTTTCGAACAAGGAGCAAAGAACACTGTGTTCATCCCGATCATCCGGTCACAGTTCCTGAAGCAGTTGGCCGCTGTCTTGGCTATCAGTTGTGTCCTGGCAATCACGCCCGGTACAAACCTCACATTGGTGATTATCGCCAGCTGGACGGCAACAGTTACATTCGTCACGACAGTTGTCTGGATGGTCTTCTTAGTAGGGCTGATCCTTCTGGTGTGGGCGCCGCCATCCGGCACCGTTAGTGGCCGCACCGACTACATGGGACGCGACGGCCAGACAGTCTATTGGCTGTTCGTACGCCGTGCGCTATTCGGCCCGTTCTACAGCGAGGTCAGCATCAAGGTCGATGAAACGACCTTCCTGGCCTATCCGCCTGGCAAGCTCTATGACAACAAGCCCGTTGCCGTAGCCTCGCCAGTCCGCACGCAGTAACAGCGTGACGTGGGCGGCAACATGGACAACACATGAACAACAAAGGAACTACATCCTAGCCTGTGTTGCCGCCCACCGCCCAAAAGACCACATCGCCTTCTTCATATGGCTTATAAAGGAGGCTTTTATCCCGTAGCTAACCCGTACGGCCAAACGACCAGACGATCGCAAAGACATGGAGGAACTATGTACGAAGATCCGCCGGGCAGGCCTTACTTGTTTGTTGCACTAGGGATTGTCTTGCTAGTCGGACTAGGAGTCTGGCAGCACGAATGGGTAGGGGATGCGCTGCACATAGTTGTCCGCGAGGCTTCCTATCTGGTGCGCTTCCTCATCGGCCTGGCCTGGATAGTAGCCATCGTAGCGCTCATCGTGTTCTTCTTCCGGGGAATTGCCGCAGCAGGAACATTCTTCCTGTACCCATTCATCTTCGTCGTCATGCTGGTGATTGTTGCAGCAAGGAGCTGCAACTAGCCCTCGGCCAGTAGTAACGGGCCTCAGAGATGGTCACACTCGGTCTATGTGATTGAAAAATGTTGAGTTTTGTGCTATAATAGTAATTGATACTCACTCATCCAGAGCGAGATCGTTCCCACGCAACTCAACCTCATCAGCCCCACTTCCAGGAGGAACGATGCTTCAGACGCTACGCACAAATTTGCGCAAGGCCGGCTCGGCAATCAAAAATGACCTCAAAGCGACATATCGAGACCCCGTCATGCGGCGCCTGATCCAGGTATTCGTCGTCGGCGTGCTGGTTGCGATCTGCAGTATTGTCGCGAGCAGCGTTGTTCCATCAGCCGTCGGCTTCATTGCCATGGTCGTTGCAATGGCCGCACTGATCTTGTTCGGCCTTTACGGCACCTTCCTGCTACCCGGCAGAAAGTGACGAGCGCCCTGAAGCCCAACCTCCAACCGACCGACAGGATCCACATAGGCAGGATCAACATGGACAGTGATGACTACATCCTGTTCGCACATGACCCCCGGACGTACTACCCAGCGTACAAGACTGCCCAGATCATTGGGATGCGGGAAGACTGAGATAAGTGAGGGAACTGGCAACACGGGTGGCGGTATGCTACAACCAAACCGCCCCCGTGTTGCTCCGCATTTCTGACACCCACATGACGGACATGCGGTACAATACTGGTATGTCACCAGCAATTATTGTTATTTTCGGAATCACCGGCGACCTGGCCGGACGTTATTTATTACCATCACTCTACCGTTTGTTCAAAGACAACTTATTAGACGACAAAACTGAAATCGTCGGCATCAGCCGACGCCCGCTCGACGTAGAAGACCTCTTGGGCAAGCTACAAGAAACCGTTACCAAGCTGGAAGGCGAGGCTAACCAAACCGTATTAGAACGTATGCGCCGCCATTTGCATGGTTTTACGCTCGATATGGCCAACCCGGCTGGTTATGCAGCCTTGCGTGAACAGCTAAACACCATCGAAGATGCCCAAGGCACCTGCATGAACCGTCTGTACTACCTATCAATCCCGCCGGAAGCCTACAGCACTGTTATCGCCAGCATGGGCGGCAGCGGCCTGAACGATAGTTGCCAGCACGGTACGGCCATGACCCGCCTACTGGTCGAAAAGCCTTTCGGCAACGACTTAGCCTCGGCCGAAAAACTAATTGAGACTACCAACCGAGCCTTCGGCGAAGACCAGATTTTCCGTATAGACCACTACCTAGCTAAGGAAACAGCCCAAAATATCGTAGCTTTCCGCTTTGAAAACCCTTTGTTTGAAGCCGTCTGGAACAACCAGCATGTTTCCAAAATCGACATTGTGGCCAGCGAGCAAATTGGTATCGAAGGCCGGGCCAATTTCTACGAACAGCAGGGTGCGCTGCGCGACTTTATCCAGAACCATCTATTGCAACTTTTAGCTATCGCCACCATGGACGAGCCAGCCAAATTGGATAGTGAAGGTATCCATTTTGCCAAATTACAGTTACTCGAATCACTCCGCCCAACCGAACCTAGCCAGGCAAAACGTGGCCAATACCAAGGTTACAAAGATGACGTAAAAAACCCCGAGTCGCATGTTGAGACCTACGCCAGCATTAGCACTTCCATAGACAATTACCGTTGGCAAGGAGTACCGATCACCGTTCGTACCGGCAAGGCCATGGCCGAACGCCGCACGGTTATAACTTTCACCTTCAAGGACAAAAAAACCGGCCTAGTAGCCAACGAACTACAGTTCCGCATCCAGCCCGACGAGGGGATTGACTTAAAATTATTGGCTAAAAAACCCGGTTTCGACAACGAACTACAGCCGGTCGTCATGGACTTTAGCTACGCCCAAAACTTTGCCGGCATCCAGCCTGGCGCCTACGAACGCGTACTTATGGATGCGGTGCGCGGCGACCGCTCACTGTTTGCCAGCAGCCAAGAAGTGCTAGCCGCCTGGCGTGTTGTTAATGACGTAGTGCATGCTTGGCAGCAAGACGGCAATGACCTGCAGATCTACCAGCCGAGCACGCCAATTGACCAACTGTAACGAGGTCACGTCTACCGCCGAAGCCTCCAAATAATTGATTGTTTTAATGTTCGGAAACTATATGTACTACGCAAACAAAACTATTCTAATATGCTATACTTAATATAGTATGAATCATACGGATATAACTGACCAAGAATTTGAAGATTTAATAGGGCAGGCACTCGACGAATTGCCCGAAAAATATGTCTCCCGACTACTTCAGCACGTGGTAGTCACCTGGGAATACCAGCCAAGCCCCGAGCAACGGGTCAAGCTACAGCTTGCCAACAACCAAACGCTATTTGGCCTATACGAAGGCATCCCACTAACGCAGCGATACGTGGGCGGTGCACCGGTGCTACCAGACAAAATCACTATTTTCAAGCTGCCGATAGTCAGTTTTAGCCATGATATGGCCAGCTTAAAGGAGCAGATTAAAAAGACTGTTTGGCATGAAATGTCGCATTATTTCGGGCTCGACCACGAGCGTATCCACGAGCTCGGCGACTGAGCACCGCTGTCGGCTGACCCCAAGTCGATATGCTATGTTACTATACCCGTATGACCGACAAGACGCCCACCGCACCAACCCATTTGCAGATCAATTTTTACCGCCTGAACTATGGTAGGTTTGAATATTTGTTACTCAAACGCATCGACGATACCGACGATGATTTTTGGCAGGCCGTAACTGCCCAACTAATGCCCGGCAGCGATATTGGCACTGCCGTAAAGCGTGCCACTGTTGAACAAACAGGCGTTACACACATCAAACGTCTCAGCGAAGAAATGTATTCTTATGAGTGGTATACACCGTCTGGCAAGCATGGCCGTGACTTGGTATTTGCCGCCGAGTTAGACCAGCAAACAACGGTCCAGATAGACCAATCAATGTACAGCACTTACCAATGGTTACCGTTTGACCAGGCATTATTGCTACTAAAGTGGCGTGGCGCCAAAGACGCCCTAAAAGACTTGCATGCATTTTTGGAAGCCAAAAAACTGAGCAATCCGGAGTACTGGCAGGCTCCAGAAACCGGACTGTACGGCCAAGCGTCGGACCTCAACCAACCTACGCCGCAAGTCAAACCTGGAGAAGCACCGCAACCAGCTGACAATAGCGGCCATAACCCGTATGGTTCGAATGTCCCGAAACGTTTGCCGGACCACCCCGAAGAAAGCCATGAGCGTGGTGATTTGCAAGAAGAGAAGGAAGTCAACACTGGCGAATGGTTCCTGTAGTAGGTACAATTAATGCCAATGGTGGACACAACTTCGATCAAAACAGCCTTACAAGACTTAGGTGATGCCGTAGCCGTAGACAACCAGGTGGTGCGAATCCTGCTTATTGTAGTTGCCGCAGTCATTGCCCAATCCGTCACACGGCGCCTTATCAACCGGATCATTGAAAGGGCAGTGCGCTCACATCGCCACGCCAGCCGCGGCGAAGAACACAAGCGTGAAGCCACCCTGAAGACCTTCTTCCATACAACGGTTTCTGTAACGATTTGGATTGTTACCGTCATTGTTTGTTTGTGGCAGCTGCATCTGAATTTGTCAGCGCTTGTTACTAGCGCTGGCCTTATTGGTGTTGTCGCCGGCATTAGTGGCCAAAGCCTGATTAAAGACTGCTTGGCGGGGCTATTTATTATTTTGGAAAACCAGTTACGGGTTGATGATATCGTCACCATCGCCACACCGACCGCTACCGTTTCGGGAATGGTAGAAGAAGTGACTATCCGTACCACACGCTTACGCGATTTGGACGGCAACCTGCATATCCTCACCAACGGCAGTATCGGTGTCATCACTAATATGTCATACCACTTTGCCCAGGTGAATATCGACGTCAACGTCACTTACGACACTGATATCGACAAAGCCGAAGAGCTTATCAAAGAAGCTGGTCAGATAACCGCGCGCAAGGCACGTTTCCGCGACGATATCATCGAACCAATCGAACTGCTACGCGTCGATAAATTAGGCGACTCGACAGTCACCCTTAAAGCTTTAGGCAAAGTCCGTCCCGGCACCCAATGGGATGTCGCCGGCGACTTCCGCCGCAATCTAAAGGCGTTGTTCGACAAACACAAAATCAAAGCCCCATACCAGACCTTTGTAGTCGAAGAAGAAATCATCGGCAAAGCTGCTAAGCGCTAATAAATAGCTGAGCTTGATATTCATAGCTGCAGGTGTGTCATACTACTTGCATGCAATTACACAAATACCGCTGGTCACGGCATTACGAATCGGCCGAAGAAGAACTCCATCACTTTCTACAGGCCCGCAACATCCAGGCTGAATCCTGGGAACTAGAAATGGGCGATACCGTCGAACCACAGACTTACGACCATGATGCAAAGCTTTTTTGCGCTGAAGGTTCCATGAGCATCCAGGCAGCAGGTAAAGTTTTTTCAATGCAGCCGGGCGATGCTTTAGACTTGCCAGCCGGTACAACCTGCGAAATATCGGTCGGCATGACAGGGGTCATTTGCTACGAATCTCCCTCTAAATAATAAAAGTCTTTACTTTTGATGCTTTAAGAGGATAATTTACTAAATCATCCTCGCGATGTTACCGCAACGCGAACGTAATTACGCTCCGTGTCACGATAAAACACAGCACCACTTCCAGCCCACACAGACGAGATCTGGAGACCTTCCCATGACCAACTACGGGTTCGAGCACACGCCGCACGGCATCAAGTCGGTTCAGGCAATCCTCACCACTCGCACTCCCGTTCAGCTCATGCTGGCCGAGACCTTCTGTGCCTCGAACGGTGTGCGTCGGTTCACCATGAACTTCCTGGCCAGCCACGGTCCGATCCAGGTCAGCACAATGTGCATCGCCAGTGACTACGTCAAGATGGACGAGGCTTGTGCCGACTGGCTGAAGAAGGTTTGCAAGGAGATCGACGTACTGTACATCGGTCTCGGGGAAGTGGACTACGACCAGTCGGCCCGTACCGTGCGGATCAGCGTCCCCAAGGTGATCACCTGCGGTCCAACTGACCTCGCCGGCGACAAGTTCGACGTGGAGATGCGCGAGATGATGAACGATGCGGGTGTCCAGCGGATGCTCCAGGAGACCGAAGCTCCGACGACGATGCGCAAGTAACCGACGCCGGCCGGCACTCCAACAACCAGCCCGGGAAAGGCTGAGCAACAACACGGTAGGGAGTGATCCTTAAAACTCCCCGGAAGGGTGTAATGTTATGCCATTAGGCATTTTTCCCAACATTACATACACCAAACCCTTCCGTCACCACCTTTGAGGCTATTACTATAGCACCAGAGCAGGTGACGGAAACACAGCCCAAAAAAATAGCTCTTTACTTTTTAAAATATAGTAGGATAATTACTCGATCATCCTATGGATGTGCACAAAATCTCCACCGCAGCATAGCAACACCGCAGCAACGTGCAACCCCGCACAGCACCAGGCTCAAAGGAGAGCAGCACAGTGAACGAGAACATGAAGAGCGCAGCGTCTACGCTTAAGGGAACGGCGCGTCTGAAGCAGGAATTCGGCCTGATCATTACAGGTCAGGGCAAGAAAGATGGCACACGTTCCGAGTGGCGCGTCGAGCTGTTCATGACGACTTCACCCGGAGAGATCAGTACTAAGGGAGCGCCACGACTGGCAGCTTACGGCACTACTGGCCTGATGGGCTTCCATAGTGCACAAGCATCGATGGTACTTGAGCTCCGGGAGTTCTGCAACGCGCTTGGGCTTAACTTCCAAACAGCGGAGTATGTCGTCCATAACCTTGCAGAAAACCAGGCAGTCTGTCGCGCCAAGTTTCACAACCCATACTTGCCCGTCGAGTGAAGTTTTCGTCTGGATGATACCTTGTGAGCGCAAGGTCATTACGCCGCCATCCGGCTGGCGTACCGCTCTGGTTTAGAGTACCAGCACCCACACTCCTGGCTCCGGAAGAATAGCCAACCACAAACTTCCCGGAAAGGCCGATATGGCATACTGAGCGTTCGCTCACCCATTATCGGCCTTTCCGCACTCCCATGACCTTGACACACCACATGCTTGGTGGCGTATTATTAATACATCATTCTTCCCGAGTGATACCCCACGCCCAGCACACCTTCACAGAAGGAAGGCGATATGCGGAACTTTTTGCAACGACACGTCGGCACCAGGGCGCTGCTGTTCTTTTTGGCAGGCGCAGCCTTTGCCACCAGTATCATTTTGGCTTTTGTACTGGAGCCGGCACGGCCATACAGCAACGTCTCGACACTTTGGTTCGCCCAGACGATTCCGGCCGTAGACATCATCATAGGCATCTACATGCTTGTCCGAGCTATCTTCGCGCCAATCGGCACAGTCGTTGGCCGCAGATCCACACCGGAAATCCGACCTGTCATATTGGCGGACGGCACTGCCTCCGGCGAGCGCACACCGGACTATCAGCTGCACGTCAGTACCGCAACCGGCACGCTGCTTTGGATCAGTGTCAGCGCCAAAGCATACGACAGATACACAGATGGCTCGGTCTACCCACGGCCAAGGAAGTGGCTTTCGTAAGGTAATTAATCGGGAAGAGCGACCGCGCGGAGGGCAGGGTATGCTTAAACTACCATCCTAATCCTGCTCTCCGCGCACACCAACCAACGCATTACACAACAGATAGAAATATCGACATATTTGCATAAATATGGTATAATTATAAGTTGTACGCACTACGTACCAACCAATCGTGCACACGCACCTTCACAGAGAGTGGAAACACCACATGCAATCGGTTCTGATTGGCATTGCCACGTACATCACTACCACACCGCACCTCACTTCAGTACTGCTATTGGCGATCGTCGCTATGTCAGCCGTTTCGCGGATCTGCTACGGCGGCCGGTTCAATTGGCTAGGCCTGGCAACGGTTACGGCACTGATCATGCTCATCGAAAAGCCGGTGGCCGCCCTGAGCCCCGCCATAGTCAGTAAGGCCTATCCGACGCTGCTCATTGCACAGCTAGCACTGATGATTGCCCTGATGAGCCTGCGCGACCACAAGGACCGCCACTCGCCCTGGAACGATGCCATCATGCGATCGGACTTCGCTATCGCCGGTGCCATCATGGCCGCCTGGCTATCCGATAGCTTCACCTACGACCTCGGTACCGTTATGCTCAGCATCCTGGATCCCATCATCCTGGTGATCGCGCCGTGGCTAGCAAGCTTTGCGCTGGCTCTCGGAGCTATCCACGCTGCCCGAAAGGCCCATTTGGACACTAGTACTGGCCGCCATAGCCAAAAGGCCTCTGGCGTCAGCACGTTCCGCCACATGTGGAGCAGACAGGGGGGCACCCGATAAACCAGCTGGTCGCCAGCTAGACCAAGCCGGCAGGAGGCCAGTGCCACGCCAACGCGTGCGCCAATGCCTCCGCCGGCCGCCTACCATCTTGTTTCCACTCTCTCAACCTACCAATTATTCATTAGCTTCAGCTGGAGCCTCCGCGCCAGCTATAAACCGCCCCAGCAGACCACTAAAATGCGCCAGATCTTCCGTCGCCAAACCGGCCATATCACGCGGTGCCACCACCGGCTCACCGTTTTCGACAGGGAACCACAAACCAGTCTTCCAAGTCGCCATGGTAGTACTAGCGCCGTCATTAAACAATACATGCGCATAATCGCGCTCTTCGACTTGCAGGCTGGTAACCCGCATCGACACAGTAGTATTATGATGCGGCCTGTAATACACGCCGTAGTTATCGCCAGCCGCACGTGTCATACCACTATGCTCAGCCATCAGGGCATAGTGTTTGTGTTTGCGGTAAAACGTCAGCCCAGCCAGTACTTGCCGGGCCAAGCCTGCCAAGGCAACCCATTGTTCATGTACTTCTGCCACTTCTTCGGGACTTCGCAATTGCAAGTCAGCAATTGGCCGTATATTGTTGTCCAAACCAAAGTCCGAATTACGATACAAGGGCACATTTCTAAGTTCTTTGCCTGATGCTGCCATACTAGTTTTATTATATCCTTACCTAGACTATAGCACCAAAAGATTGCATTGATTATAAAAAAGCCGCTCTATCTAGCTGATAGGCGGAATATACATTCATGAGGGTGGTGGTGCAGGTGGGCGGGGCTCGATGGAAGATATATTCGGTTGAGTACGCAAAAAAGGCGTATCATCGTCAATCTTCAACATCGAGGCCCCTCCCACCTTGGTTACAGCTGGCGCTAGGCCGGCTGCTTGCTCAATTCTTTCTGGCGAGCCAGTTCTTCGAGGCGGTCCAGTTCTTCGAACTGCAAGTTGAGCTTGAGCTCGTCGATCCAGTCCGTGTCACCGGTCCAGATGCTGACCACACGGCCGCGCTGGAACTTGACCACGACATGGCCCCACTCGCTGAGCGCGATACCGACGGACTTCTCGACAACACTCTGCTGCAGATCAGGAACCACGGCGAGCGCCAAGAGGCGAGTACCACGGTTGATCTGACCGTCGTTGCTGGTGTGGCTGAAGTCGAATGTTAGCTCGTACGGGTCGCTATGACCGTCGGAGATCACCGCATGCGGTTGGTACGGCCGGGGTAGGCGCGTGAAGTGCACGCAGTAATCACTCTCGATGTGGCCTTTGTTGTAGGCCTGGAGGAACTTCGTAACCTGGTCGCCACTGCAGCAGTAGAACATGTTGTTCGACATTTCCGTTCTCCCCACGTTGAAGAGTTCCGGCCGGTTTGGCAGGAACTGAGGCTGTGTCTGATTCGCGTTGCGTAGTTCGTGGTTCTGAGTAGAACTGTGTAGAGCGTGGATCTGGCTGGCTATGTTGCCAAAGAGCTGAGCGCCATTTTGGCGTATTACTTATGTAACGTTGATATATTATATCACAATCCATCAATATTAACAAGTAGTTATTACAACGAATTACATAAAAAAGCTGTGATATAATTCACAGTTCGTTTAATTTCTTGAAAAGTGAAGATTTCATACTTTGACCCCGAAAATCAGCCTGACACATCTATCTATACGCATCTCAATAGAGCGTGAACTGGAAATATTTGCATTTTTGTGATATAATTATATTAGTATGTGTACGCACACATCTCACCGTGCCTAGGCACCTTATCAGAGAGTGGGGAAACCCAATTGGACTTGGTCCAGACCGTCCGCAGCTTCGCTGACACGCCGTACCTGGCACTCGCTGTCTACCTGGCCATCGTCGCCGGCATCGCACTGATCACCAGCCGACGTGGAATTTTTCGTCCGGGGTTTGAGCTGGTACTCATCGTAACCATGGCATCATTTGCCACGCGGTCACCCGAGAATCTGAGCCACAGCGCCATGGCCTATGCCTGGTACTTCATGTCCCTCGTCCATCTGGCGCTGATCTACCGGTACTACCATACAGCTCAGTCAACATCGACCTACTCGGTCGCCGACTCAGCTATGGTCGCCTACAGCTTCACGCACATGGCCGCTTCGGCTGCCATCGTGTCTACACTACTGTTCCGATATTGGGACCAGTACCACATGGCCGACATCGCCCTTGCATCCGCCGTCGTAGTCTTTTGGAACATCGCCTTCGCGATGATGTCCCACACAATCCGGCTGACGCTCAAGGTCGAGAAGCCGCAGCATACCCGCCCCGCCGAGACAGGCTCAACCAACCCCATCAGCCCTATCGACAAGTAATGTCAACCGACGTTACCCAAAAGAAGAGGATCAATCATGGATTTTCTGACCGACCTGGTCGTCAAGGCATTACAAGCTCCTGCGGCTGTAACCTACGCCCTGATCTTTATGGTCAGCGTAGCCCTCATCGTCAGGATTGCCGTGCGCCAAGCATTTTACGCAATCGACGTCTACAACATCATTGTATTGGTCATTGGTGGCATCATCGCAACGCTGCACTTCCAACTGGAGCCACAGATAATCTTCGGGATTGCCATGTTGCCTGCAGTAGCCCAGATTGGCGCGACTGTCAATCACAAGAACTGGGCTGACAAATCTTCCGCCTGGACCGAACGGGAATACGTGCACAATCAAGTCATCTCGGCCGCTCTGATAGTTTCGGCTCTGGTGATGTTCTATGCCCGTTTCCTAGAGCTTTTGAGCGTCCTCCCGGCTTCCGCCGTAGTGGCGTTCATCGCAATAGCAATCGGCTTCAGCCTCGTCACCTTCAGCAGCACACGGCGGACTATCCAGCTCGCCAACAGCATCAAGTAAGGCAACTCCGGCGGAGGCTAAGGCACGTTCCCCGTGTATCCTAGCCTCCGTCGGCCGCCTTATCCTCCCAAGTCCAAACACAACCATCCCCACTCTCTACAACCACATACTATTCTCTTTTTATTCATGATAATTATGGAAGAGGCGGGCGCTCGGTGAAAATAGTGTACCGAACACCCGCCCTGCATCAGAAAACCGAATGCCTACGGGTGCAGCTTGGCAGACGAGCTGCGGCAGCCGATTAGCTGGTCCTCTGCGAAGTGCAACACTGAACTCGGCGGCAGACCTTCTTCCACTGGCATGAGTGTCGTCTGCATAGCCTCCAGAATTTCTTTGTCTGTGATGCCGTAGACTTCGACGAAGATTTGCCAAACTTCGAGGGCAGTGTGGCTGATGTGCCGGTCGGCAGACTTCCGGTGCTTCAGCAGCATAATCTCTGCCTGGCCAAGCTTGGCGTCTGCGGACAGGAGCGTGACTCGGACAGGGTCATCATCTTCCGGATCAGTCTTGAAGACGGCGTTATAACCGCAGATCACTGGCAGGCTAGGGAAGGTGACGACGTACTTTCCACCCTGTCGCTGGTTTTTGTACCGTTCGATGAACTCCCCCATTTCCTGGACAGTAAGGATATGGTCGGGCTTGGGCCGCGGGCGCATGAGGCGCTTCCAATCTTTAGGTAGGTCAGGTGGGACACGCCGGTCTCTGATGGTTACGTATGTAACTAAATTATTGTAGCGTACTTATCGATGGTATTATAAGCGCCAGTACATACTGTACTGACCGATTGTGCCAAGGCACTTTTACAGAGCAGGGAGAGTACAGTGTTCGTTAACGACTACGACGAGGTCGGCAGACTTTTGAAGCGAGCCGGCATCCAGCCGTACCACGAGTACGCAGGCGAAGACGGCCTTGTTGTGCGCGATGCCGAAGAAAATGAGGCCTGGGTATACCCCGATGGCGATGGCGGCGTCAATGTAATGTTTTTTCTCGGCCCCCAGAAAACGGAGGGACCTCTCGATAAAATCTGGGATCATGCGACAGGCTCGAAGTTCGGGGCCACTCCCGAGGAAACAGTCAATATGATCCTCAGCTGGCACAGCTAAGCTGCGCAGTGCGGTTGCCGGCAGGAGGCCAGTGCCACGCATCCGCGTGCGACAATGCCTCCGCCGGTACCACGCTTTCCAAACCATCCGCCACTCCCTCTGCTCTAAACATTTTATACCTGAGATATTTGGCTTAGTTGTAGTCGTAATTCTTATATGCCTCAATGTCCTGCTTCACGCCATCTATAGCATTGTTGTAATCGTCAACGAGCCGATTGTAGTAATCGATCTGAGCATCGTAGCTGTCAAAGGCGTAGCTATATGAGTTATAGGCGGATTCTTCCTGTTCCCACGAAGCTCGCTTGTAAGCATTATAGGCTGATTCCTGCTTACGTTCGCGGCGCTCAAGTTCGCCATATGCGCTATCAAGCAAGGAGACCTTGGTATCTAGCGCATCCAGCGCCGTTAGGATCTTTTTCTCTAGACCTTTTGCGGCAACAATGCGCAAATACGGCTGACCATCATTGACGGTAATAATAGAATTAGGATTGGAAATACTGCTACCGGTTGCCACATTCAGGCTCTCAGGGCTTTCCGAGGGTGCTAAGTCTGAAAGCTTAGTAATTCGGGCGGCCGGCTTACCACTGGCCGCATCAATCTCTTCGGGTATCTCGCCCGGGGCAAATCCGGGTGTCGTCAGTTCCATCATAATGTATGGTGAATCGAACTCGCCATAGCCATCCGGCGACTCAACTGCCAGAGCCACATGCTTGGCATCCGGGAATACAAATATGCCGGTGCCGTATCCCAACTCTT
>Ga0190273_10000202_pt1 | contig 28723 bp, 12 predicted proteins | sample Popmic504IS_FD_134513 | JGI IMG/M metagenome (GOLD analysis project Ga0190273, IMG submission 134513) | Populus adjacent soil microbial communities from riparian zone of Shoshone River, Wyoming, USA - 504 IS | ecosystem: Environmental > Terrestrial > Soil > Riparian zone > Trees stand | place... | reverse complement strand
CACGCTCAAGGGCGGGGCGAACGCCGACCTCATCCACGGCAATCTCGGCGCCGACAGCCTCACCGGCAACGGCGGCGCGGACACGTTCCGTTACGACGGGACGGCGGATTCCAGCTCGGGCTCGATGGACCAGATCCTCGACTTCACGCCGGGCACCGACAAGATCGATCTCAGCCGGATCGACGCCAGCAGCCTCGCCGCGGGCGACCAGGCGTTCAGCTGGATCGGCTCCTCGGCGTTCAGCGGCACGGCTGGCGAGCTTCGCGCCTTCGAGCAGAGCGGCACCTGGTTCGTCGAGGGCGACACCAACGGCGACAGCGTCGCCGACCTGGTCATCGCGCTGACGCTGCAGGGTCAGACACCGCTGGGGGCGGGGGACTTCATCCTCTAGGGTCCGTACTTAATAGCGGCTCCGCCCCGCCGCTCGAGGTCGTCGGAGAAGAGCACCGGCTGCCTCGAGAGCGGACGCCCCTCGCAAGCCTCCCTCACCGGCGCCCTTCACCGGGCGATCCGGGTCATTGCCGTTATCGAGCACCACCCCTGGCCCGCCGTCGTCCGTAGACGGGATCCGGGAACATAAGCGGGTGAAAGCTCGATTCGGACTGTGCTCTCGGGTCTCCGGGTCAAGCCCGAAAGACGGTTTGGAGCGAAGAGCGCGATTTTTCGGGATCGGAGTGACGCTCCCGCCACGGTTTGTTCCGATCCGGACCCATATTCTGTTGCCCGACTGTCCGAAATTTGGCTTATGAAAGGGTTAAGTCTTTCTTAACAATGTTTGACTCGTGAGCCGCAGCGCCTAAGCTTTCGATTCGGGGCGCGCGGCTATACCCGATTCGGACGAATAGCCACGCCATCCAAGAGGGGGCAGATTTGGCTATTCCAACGGCCGGCGCGGGCGGGGGCTCCTCCGTTATTCAGGCATTGGGGAAGGGCGCGGGAATCGCTTGCGGCGCCGGCGCCTCGGCCGGCTATTCGCGCTTGGAGGGGCTGAGCCCCGCCTCGACCGGGTCGGGAGTCGCTGGATCGGGGGCGTCGGGAGCCGGCGCACCGCCGGGCCTCGCCGCGGCGATGTCGCCGTATCCGCCGCAATATCGCTTGCCGGCCGAGCCACCGGCCACCAGCACGCCGCAATATTCCCTCGGCCCCAAGGCCACGTCGCGAAGCGCCATCGCGCGGCCGTCGTGCAGCTCCACCGTCAGATGGCCGTCGGGACCCACCCTGACGAAGGCCGTCGACAAGGTTCGGCGCCCCTGGGCCTCCGCGGGTGAATCCGCCCGCGCAGCCGAAGCAGGCTTTTCCGCTGCGGGCACCGGCTCCGGGAGCGATCCCCGGGCGGCCTGCGCGGTCTCTGGAACCGGGCCGGGGTTGCGCATGGCGGCTTCCTTAGGCGGAGGATTGCAGGCGACGAGCGCTGCGATGAACGGCGGCAAGAGGCAGGGCATCACGCCCTTCGCGAGCTTGAACACAGCCTTTGCTACACGAACCGCGCCCTCGAGTCACCGCGAGGATGCCGAAGCGGCGGTTGCAACGACGGCTGGTGCCGGAGATCGGTCCGATCTCCAGGTCACCGCCGGCACGGATCGAATATATTTCGTGAAATCTCGCGCGGCCCAGGCGGCCGCGCCACAGAGGGGGTATCAATGAGCATTTCCAAGCGCGGCAGCACCACGCCCGTCGGCGACAACGCGCCCCTCGGCGACAACCTGTCCGTCGGCGACCAGTTCAATCGGTTCGAGGTCGGCATCGGCACGCCCGCGGAGGGCTTGAGCAGCCCCGATTTCGAGATCGGCATCAGCGCGCCCGCGGACGGCGTGGGCGACCCCGATTTCGAGATCGGCATCAGCGCGCCGACCGGCGACGACGTCGTTCCCGCCAACAACGCGCCTGCCGGCGGCGACACGCCCTCGGGCGACGCGAGCGGCAGCTTGACGGGTGTCGGCACCTGGGAATCGATCCCGGAAACGGTGATCATTCGCGAGGATGACGAGCTGATCGGCCAGAAAGGTGATAGCGGCGGTTCCCCGAACTCGTCCAACCCTGAAAGCGGAAACATCGGCACGCTGCTGACGCTCGGCACCAATCCGGACGGAAGCCATTATTTCACGGGCGACCGCAATATCGATGCCGTCCTCATCGGCTCCAAATGGGGCACCCTGAACCTCACCTACAGCTTCCCGACCTCCGGCTCGAACTACAACGGCCTCAGCTTCGACAGCAACGGCGTCAGCTTCTACCACATGGACCTGGGCACCCAGCAGCAGGTGGCGGCGCGCGCGGCCTTCGCCCAGCTCTCGGCGGCGACCGGCCTGACGTTCACCGAGATCACCGAAACGGACGCGGTCCACGCCAACATCCGCCTCTCGCAGACCGCCGACCAGGATGCTCCGTCCGCTTATGGCGGCTTCCCGTCCGACACGCGCACCGTCGCGGGCGACATCTGGTTCGGCCGCACCAGCCAGCCTTATTACGATCTCGCCTTCAAGGGCACCTGGGGGTTCGCCACCATGATGCACGAGATCGGCCACACCATGGGGCTGAAGCACGGGCACCAGAATTATACGAACAGCGATATCTCCCCGTTCTTCGGATCCTTCCCGCGCCCCGGCACCCAGGCCCTGACTCCGGATCGCGACGGGCAGTCCTGGTCGCTGATGACCTATACGCCCGCGCCCTTCACCAACAGCGGCTTCGCCGGCGAGAAGGTCAACCAGCCCCAATCGTACATGCAGTACGACCTGGCCGCGCTGCAATATATGTACGGCGCCAATTTCAACACCAACAGCGGCGACACCGTCTACACCTTCAGCCAGACGACCGGCGAGATGTTCGTCAACGGCGTCGGCCAGGGCGCGCCCGCGGGCAACAAGATCTACCTCACTATCTGGGACGGCGGCGGCAACGACACGATCGACGGCAGCAACTACGCCAACGGCGTCACCATCGACCTGCGCCCGGGCGAGTTCTCCACCTTCGATCAGGCCCAGCTGGCCAACAACCTTTTCTATCAGAACCTGGTCAACCTGGCGCCCGGCAACATCGCCATGTCGCTGCTCTACAACAACGACGTCCGGTCCCTGATCGAGCACGCCACGGGCGGCACCGGCAACGACATCTTCGTGGGCAACATCGCGAACAACGTCCTCGACGGCGGCGCCGGCAGCGACACCGTGATCTTCACCGGCACCACGGGCGTGAGCGTCACCCTCAACGATTCGGCGACGGACGTCATCGTCACCCACGACGGCGAGACCGACACGCTGCGCAGCATCGAGAACATCCAGGGCACCATCGGCGCCGACACCCTGACCGGCAACAGCCAGGACAACATCCTGAGCGGCGGCGCCGGCGGGGCGGACAGCCTGTCGGGCGGCGACGGCAACGACCGGCTGATCGGCGGCGGCTTCACGACCGTGAACAACGCGATCATCACCAAGCCCGAGTCCACCGCCAATCTGAGCACCGGCACGGCCCTCAATCCGCAGGCCAGCAACGCCTACACCCTGCTCTCCGACGCCAACATCACCAATTCCACCACGGTCCCCCACGCCACCATCAACGCCACCGCGACCGGCGGCGGGCTGGAATATTACCGCCTGGACGTCACGGCGGGCACGACGGCCACTTTCGACATCGATTTCAGCAGCATCGACACCTGGCTCGAACTGATCAACAGCTCTGGCACCATCCTGGCGCAAAACGACGACAGCTTCACCGACGCGGGCAGTTCGGCCGGCAACAGCTTCGTCAGCTTCACCTTCGCCACCGCGGGCACCTATTACATCCGCGTCGGCCGGTGGACTCAGGCTACGGACACCTCGGCGAAGGCGCTGGCGGCCGGCTCGACCTACACGCTGCACATCTCGCTGAGCTCGGCCACGGTCAACGCCACGCCGATTACCGCCACCAACACCAGCAGCGCGACGCTGGACGGCGGCGAAGGCAACGACTTCCTTCAGGGCACGCTCGGCGACGACACGCTCACCGGCGGCAACGGCAACGACACCGCGTCCTTCGCGACGGCCTTCAGCAACAGCGCGACCGGCGTCACGGTCGACCTGAACACGCAAGGCGTGGCCCAGAATACGGTTGCCGCGGGCAGCGATACGCTGAGCGGCATCGAGAACCTGATCGGTTCGCAGTACAACGACACCCTGACCGGCGACGGCAACGACAATTCCATCGAAGGCGGCCTGGGCAGCGACACGCTGGCCGGCGGCCTGGGCACCGACACCGCCTCCTACGCCGGCGCCACGGCCGGCGTGACGGTCAGCCTCGCCCTGCAAGGCGCGGCGCAGAACACGGTCAATGCGGGCTCGGACACGCTCAGCGGATTCGAGAACCTCACGGGTTCGGGCTTCAACGACAGCCTCACCGGAGACGCCAACGCCAATGTCCTTTCGGGCGGCGCGGGCAACGACACGCTCAATCCGGGTGCGAACGCGGGCGGCACTGTGGACCTGCTCGACGGCGGGCTCGGAACCGACACGGCGTCCTTCGCGGGCAACGCCGCCGGCGTCACGGCCACGCTGAACGGCGTGGCGGACGGAACCGCCACGATCGCCGGCCTGGCGATCGCCACCTTGCGCGGCCTCGAGAACCTGACCGGCAGCGCGAACGCCGACACCCTGACCGGCGACGGCAACGCCAACGTCATCGAGGGAGGCCTCGGCAACGACGCGCTCGACGGCGGTTTGGGCGTCGACACGGTGGCCTTCAGCGGCGCGACCGCGGTGACGGTCAACCTGGCGACGCTGACGGCCCAGAATACGGGCCTGGGCACCGACACCATCGCCAATTTCGAGAACGTCCGCACCGGCTCCGGCGCCGACAACGTCACCGGCGACGGCAACGACAACGTCTTCTTCGACGGCGGCGGCAACGACACCTATAACGGCGCGGGCACGACGGATTCGGACACGGTCGACTATTCCGCCGCCACCTCAACGGTCTCGGTCAACCTCAACACCGTCACGGCCCAGAATACCGGGACGTTCGGGGGCAGCGACACGATCACCAACATCGAAAACGTGGTCGGTGCGGCGGCCTTTGCCAATACGCTGCAAGGCAATACCCTGGCCAACCGGCTGACCGGCGGCGCCGCCGCGGATACCATCATCGGCAACGCCGGCTCGGACGTTCTCGTCGGCGGTGCCGGGGCCGACCTCCTGCTGGGGGGCACGGGCGCCGGAACGGACGACGCCACTTCCGACATCGTCGAAGGCGGCGCGGGCGCCGACTTCGTTTCGGGGGGCCAGGGCAACGACATCCTGCGCGGCGGCGACGGCGACGACACGCTGGTCGGCGGCGCCGGGAACACCTTGGGCCAGTTCTTCACCGGGGTCGACGGCGGCGACGACACCTACGACGGCGGCGACGGCGGGGCCGACGTCGCCATCATGGTCTACGACACCCGCCTCGGAGTCGGTGCGAGCACCGTGGGCGTCGCCTTCGACATCGGCAACCTCGCCGGCAACAGCGCGATCACGTTCAACGGCGTCAACGTCGGTTCGATAACCAGCGTCGAGCGGGTCACCTTCCGCGGCACCACCGTCGACGACTCCGTCCGGGGCGGCGGCTCGCTCGACAGCCTCACCGGCGGCGCCGGCAACGACATTCTCGACGGCTGGATCGGCAACGACGTGCTGTCGGGCGGGCTCGGCAACGACACCCTGATCGGCGGCGACGGCCTGGATACGGTCACCTATCTCAATTCGACCGCCGGGGTGAACGTCGACCTGCGGATCGAGGGCGTCGCCCAGAACACCGGGGGCGAGGGCATCGATACCTTGTCCGGAATCGAATATCTGACCGGCTCCAACTTCGGCGACACCCTGCGGGGCAACGACGATTTCAACCTGATCATCGACAACGCGGTCTCAGGGCCCGCCGGCCAGACGGACTCGCTGTTCGGTTATGGCGGCAACGACAGCATCCTCGTGACTCGCGCCGCCGCGGCCGTGGCGACCAACATCAGCATGGATGGCGGCGACGGCGACGATCTCATCGAGTTGCGCGGCGGCACGCTGTCGGTGGCGCTTGCAGCGGACCTCTCGGGCCTGTCGGCTTCGAGCTCGGGGGCCAACGTCACCTACCTGGTTCCGGGCGCGACCTCGAACGACCGTAACTTGGATGTGGTCGCCGTGGACGGCGGCGCGGGCGCCGACCGCATCATCCTGACCGGCGTGGCCAGCGCCACGGTGAATGCCGGTTCGGGTGCCGACCTCGTCAGCATCAGCATGCGTGGCGCGACCAGCGTCAACAACTACCAGCTCACGCTGGGTTCCGGCGCCGACGTCATCCAGCTCGGCGTGGGCTCCAACGCGGCGAACTCGACCGACGTGGCGATCACGGCCCGCACCAACCGAGTGACCGACTTCGAGCGCGGCGATGCCGGCGACAAGTTCGAGTGGACCAACTTCCTCAACTTCGGCCTGACCGGCTACACGGCGAACAGCAACGCCTTCGCCAGCGGCCATCTTCGAGTGACCCAGTCGGGCAGCGACCTGCTGGTGCAGGTCGATCGCGACGCCGGCGGCGCGACCAACAGCTTCGTGACCGTCTTCGCGATCAGCAACGGCTATACGGGCGGGTTCACGGCCTTCAACTTCGACGGCTTCATCGGCAACCTGACCCTGACGGGCATCGGCGCTCTGAACGAAACGCTCACCGGCGCCACCGGCAACGACACCCTCAGCGGCGGGGACGGTAACGACGTCCTGATCGGCCTGGCCGGCAACGACACGCTCGACGGCGGCAACGGCGACGACCTGCTGCGCGGCGGCACGGGCAACGACACTCTGATCGGCGGCGCCGGCAACGACACCGCCAGCTACAGCGACTCGACCGCCGGTGTGACCGTGAACCTGTCTCTCGCCGGTGTGCAGAATACGGTCGGTGCAGGCTCCGATTCGCTCAGCGGCATCGAGAATTTGACCGGGTCGGCCTTCGCCGACACCCTGACCGGCGATACCGGCGCCAACCGCCTCGATGGAGGCGCCGGCAACGACACGCTGGACGGCGGCGACGGCGACGACGTGCTGAACGGCGGCGCGGGCGACGACGTTCTGACCGGCGGCGCCGGCAACGACACCGTCAGCTACAGCGACGCAACCGCCGGCGTGACGGTGGACCTGACTGCCAACGGCGGCCAGAATGCGGGCGCTGCGGCGTCCAGCGGGAACGAGAATATGGCCGGGGCGGCCTCCGTGACAGCGGACCCGTCTTTCGCCGCCGCGCAGGATACGGGCGGTGCAGGCTCCGATTCGCTCAGCGGCATCGAGAATTTGACCGGGTCGGCCTTCGCCGACACCCTGACCGGCGATTCGGGCGACAACCGCCTCGATGGCGGCGCCGGCGACGACACTTTGGTCGGCGGCGGCGGCAACGACACGTTTGACGGTGGCACTGGCAACGACGCGATCGACGGCGGCGGCGGCATGGACACGGCCCGCTATGCCGGTCCGGTGACCGTCACCGAGAATGGCATCGGCGGCTGGACCGTCACCGATGCCGGCGGCACCGACACTCTGAGCAACGTCGAGTTTATCGACGACAACGCGGCGGGCCAGACCCTGCTGGTCGGCAACGGCGGCTACGCGACCATTCAGGCCGCGATCGACGCCGCCTCCAACGGCGACACGATCATCGTCGCCGCCGGCACCTGGACCGAGAATCTGGCGGTCAACAAGGACGTCACCATCCTCGGCGCCAACAATCACGGCGTCGACGCCAATGGCGCGCGCGGCGCCGAGAGCATCATCGACGGCCAGATCATCGTCACGGCGGCCGGAGCGACCCTCGACGGATTCAAGCTGATCGGCGACCAGCCGGGGAGCTATTACAACACCGCGCTCGAGGTCCAGGCGAGCAACTTCACCCTCGCCAACACGATCATGGACGGCGATGGCGACGTCGCCATCCTCGTCTTCGCCGGCACCACCGGCCTCGACATCGGGCACAACCGGATCGAGGGTTATTCGATCGGCGCCTACGTCTCCGCCAGCACGACGGGGTCGATCCACGACAACCGCTTCCAGGGCGACGGCGGGCCGATCACCGGCCTGGGCAACGGCGTCAATTCGGAGAGCTCGGCGGTCGCGATCGCGAACAACGTGTTCGACGGGATCTATGCCGGGACTCTCAACATCTCTCCGTTCGGCCCGGACACGGTCGACCTGCAGAGCTTCATCACCGGCAACACGATCACCAACAGCGGCATCGCCCGCCCGGTCCAGATCCAGCCGACCGGCTTCACCCACCACATCCTCGGCACCGACTTCAACGAGGCGTTCATCGGCGACAACGGAGTCACCGGCCCCGTCAGCTTCGACGGCCGCGGCGGCGACGACAAGGCCTGGGGCAGCGAGCAGGGCGACACGCTCGCCGGCGGCTCCGGCACCGACCAGCTGTTCGGCAATGGCGGCAACGACAATTTGTCCGGCGGCTCGGGCAACGATCTGATGGACGGCGGCTCCGGCACCGACACCGCGGTCGTCGGAACCGGCGCGACCTTCTCCAACGACGGCACGAGCTGGACGGCGACGTCGAGCGACGGCACCGACTCGCTGGTCGATATCGAAATCGCCGATGTGAGCGCCGGTCCCGACACATTGCTGGTCGGCGCGGGCGGCTTCGCCACCATCCAGGAGGCCGTGAACGCCGCCCATGACGGCGACACCATTCTCGTCGCCGCCGGCACCTATATCGAGCAGGTCGTCGTCGACAATCTCGACAATCTGACCATTCGCGCGTCCGGCGGCGCGGTGACGATCCAGGCCCCGGCCGACGTCACCAACAGCATCGTCACGTCCTCGGGACGGGACGTCAATTCGGTCCTGACCGTCAACTCCAGCCTGAACTTCACGCTCGACAATGTGGACATCGACGGCGCCGGCCACGGCAACACGATCGACGAGGGCGCCGGCGCGGGCGCGGCCAATTATTACGGCGTGTTCCTTCGCAATTCCTCGGGCACATTGCTCGAGGTCGACATCACCGGCGTCCGCGAGCCCTATACGGGCGGAACGACCGTCGGCGGTCATCCGGTGGTGAGCGGCAACCAGCGCGGAGTCGGTCTCGGCGTCGACAACGATTCCCTCATGGCCTTCACCATGACCGGCGGCTCGATCACCGATTTCCAGAAGAATGCGACCGTCATCTCCAAGGCCAATCTGAACATCACCGACGTCGACGTCGTCGGCGGCGGCGCTCAGACGATCAACGCCCAGAACGGCTTCCAGATCACCGGGTCGACCGGCACCCTCGCCGGCAACCATATCAGCGGAATCGGCTATGCCGGCCCGCAGGTCGTCTATTCGGGCGCGGTCCTCGCCTTCGGCAATACCGGCCTCAACATCACCGGCAACACCATCACCGGCACCAACGGCGAGACTCCCGGCGCCCAGGTGGTCGGAATCTACGTCTTCTCGCCGCCGGCCAATAGCGGCGGCCAGATCAGCGGCAACACCATCTCCCATGTCGATACCGGAATCGGCGTCTATGGCGACATCACGCCTTCCGGGATCCTGATCCAGAACAACAACATCACCAATATCGACGTGAACGATCCCTATTCGGCGGGCGTCGATTTCGAGCCGAACCCGGCTTTGATGACCCCCTATGACGTCGACGGCTCGGCGGGCGACGACATCCTGATCGGCGGCGGCGGCGCGGATGACCTCTCCGGCCTCGGCGGCAACGACTTCCTGCAGGGCAATGGCGGCAACGACGCGCTCCACGGCGACGGCGGGACCGACACGGCGGCTTATGCGGGCCCGCGCTCCGACTATAGCTACACGGTCACGACCGGCCCCGACGGCCGGGTCACCGGCTTCACCTCGGTCACCGACAACAACACAGCCAACGGCAATGAGGGCGGCGACACCCTGACCAGCGTCGAGAGACTGCAGTTCGCCGGCCAGACCTTGAACGCGGGCCAGGCGGTCCAGCTGTTCAACAGCGGCGGCACCCTGGTCGGCACGTTCGACACGATCCAGGCGGCGATCGACGCCTCGTCCGACGATTATACCATCCGGGTCGCGGCCGGCACCTATGACGAGGATCTGACGATCAGCCACGGCGTCACCATCCTCGGCGCCCAGGCCAACGTCGCGGTCGGCGGCCGCGACGCGTCGGCCGGAACCGGCGAGACGACGATCCTCGGCCGGGCGCAGGTGACGGCGACCGACAACGTCACCCTGAACGGCCTCCGCTTCCTCAACGATACGAGCACCACCGCTCCGACGCTCCAGATCCTGACCGGCGGCGGCGCGACCGGCCACCTCGTCACCAACTCGATCTTCTGGTCGACCATCGCCGGCGGCGCCGGCGGAGTCGACGACCGGGCGATCTCGACCGTGGTCATCCCGAGCGGCCTGATCACGATCACCGACAACCTCATCTCCGGAACTTCCGCCGGCCAATTCGGTACGGCTTCCTGGGGCCGCGGCCTTTGGTTCGACGGCGGCGGGGTCGGCCTCGTTTTCACCGGCAACACCCTGCAGTCGGTACGCAGCGGCCTGAACCTCGACATGTCGGGCGCGTCGACGGCGAATGTCTCGAACAACAACCTGCTTAACCTGGGCACGTTCATCGCCGTCGGAGTCGACGCGGACGGGCTCACGGTCAGCGGCAACGACGTCACCAATGTCGGCGACGATTTCAGCTTCCGCAACCTGACCACCGACGTCACCTTCAACGCCGGGACGGCGATCGACACCCTGACTCCGGTCGGCAACCCCAACGACCTCGTCGTCATCCTGGGCGGCTCGGGCAGCGACACGCTCACCGGAACCGCCGGCGCGGACTATATCGACGCCAACAACAATCCGGCGAACCCGAACGCCAGCGACAATGACGTCGTGAACGGCGCCGCGGGCAACGACATATTGTTCGGCCGCGGCGGCGACGACATGCTCGACGGCGGCACCGGCGACGATGCGATGACCGGCGGCACCGGCAACGACGTCTATGTCGTCGACAGCAGCGGCGACACGGTCACCGAGTCGAGCGGCCAGGGCACGGACGAAGTCCGGACGTCCCTTGCCAGCTATACGCTGGCGGCCGACCTCGAGAACCTCACCGGCCTCGGCAACGTCAATCAGACGCTCACTGGCAATGCCTCGAACAACGTCATCACCGGCGGCGGCGGCAACGACGCCATCGACGGCCTGGGCGGCATCGATACGGCTCGCTATGCCGGACCGGCGACGATCGTCGAAAACGGCAGCGGCGGCTGGACCGTCACCGACGCCGGCGGCACCGACACCCTCTCCAACGTCGAGATCGTCGACGACAGCGCCGCCGGCAAGACCCTGCTGGTCGGCAACGGCGGCTACGCCACCATCCAGGCGGCGATCGACGCCGCCGCCGACGGCGACATCATCCTGGTCAAGTCCGGCACCTATGCCGAGAATCTGAACGTCAACAAGGACGTCACCATCCTCGGTCCGAACCACGGCATCGCCGGCACCGCTGCGCGCGGCGCGGAGGCGGTGATCGACGGCCAGATCGCGATCAACGCCGACGGCGCGACTCTCGACGGGTTCAGGCTGGTCGGCGCCGCCGCCGGTCCGATCGGAACCACCGCGGTCGACGTCAAGGCGAATGGTTTCACCCTGGCCAACTCGGTCCTCGACGGCAGCGGCGAATTCGCCGTCTTCGTCGGCCTCGTCACCGGGGTCGACATCGGCCGCAACCTGATCCGGGGCTATGAGATCGGCGCCTACGTGGCGGGCGGCAACACCACCGGCTCGATCCACGACAACCGCTTCCAGGGCAATGGCGGGCCGGCCACCGGCATGGCCAACGGAGTCAATTCCGAGACCTCGCACGTCGCCATCGCGAACAATATCTTCGACGGCCTCTACAGCGGCTCGCTGACCCTCTTCCCGTTCGGACCGGACACCGTCGATCTCCTGAGCTACGTCACCGGCAACACGATCAGCAACACGCCGGTCGCCCGGCCGGTGCAGATCTACCCGACCGACCTCACCCACAACATCCTGGGCACCGACTTCAACGAATCGTTCATCGGCGATTATGGGGTCACCGGACCGCTCAGCTTCGACGGCCGCGGCGGCGACGACAAGGCGTGGGGCAGCGAGCAGGGCGACACCCTCGCCGGCGGAACCGGCAGCGACGAGCTCTTCGGCAACGGCGGCAACGACAATCTCAGCGGCGGCGATCAGAACGACACGCTCCACGGCGGCGCCGGCAACGACACCGCCGACGGCGGCAACAACAACGACGTCGTCAACGGCGGCGACGGCGACGACGTCCTCGCCGGCGGCGCCGGCGTCGACACGCTCAACGGCGGCAATGACAACGATTCGCTCGACGGCGGCAGCGGCAACGACACCCTCAACGGCGACAACGGCAACGACACGCTTCACGGCGGCGCGGGCAACGACACGCTCAACGGCGGCGCCGGCACCGACACGGCCGTCTATGACAATCATCGCGGCGACTATTCGATCGGCATGATCACCGGGGCCGGCGGCCGGATCGTCGGCTTCTCGTCGGTCTCGGACAACGAGCCGACCAACGGCAACGAGGGCGCCGACTCACTGACCAGCGTCGAACGGGTCCAGTTCAGCAACCGCACGCTCGACGCGACCCAGGCGGTCCAATTGTTCGACCAGACCAACCAGCTGGTCGGAACCTTCAACACCATCCAGGCCGCGATCGACAGCGCCCAGGACAATTATACGATCCGGGTCGCCGCGGGCGTCTTCGACGAGGATCTGGTGATCGACAAGGGCGTCCGGATCCTCGGCGCCCGGACGTCGGTCGTCACCGGCCGCGACGCCGCGGGCGGAGTCGGCGAGACGACCATCATCGGCCATGCCAAGGTCACGGCCGAGGACAATGTCATCCTGACCGGACTTCGGTTCCTCAACGACTCGACGACGACCGGCGGCGGCGCGTCCAATCCGACGCTGCAATTCCTTACCGGCGGCGGCCCCGCCGGCCATCTGGTCTCGAACTCGATCTTCTGGTCGGACGTCGCCGGCGGCGCCAACGGAGTCGACGATCGCGCCATTTCGGCGCCGGCGATCGCCGACGGTCAGCTGACCTTCACCGGCAACCTCATCTCCGGCGCGTCGCAGGGCCTGTTCGGAACCGCCTCCTGGGGCCGGGGCCTGTGGATCGACGGCGGCGGAGTCACCGTCAACGTATCGAGCAACACCATCGAATGGACTCGCAGCGGCCTCGTCCTCGACGGCGCGGGCGGCTCCTTCTACTCGGTCCAGGACAACATCCTGCGCAATCTCGGCACCGCTTTCTCGATCGCCACGACCGAGGACGGACTCGCCCTGAGCAACAACAATTTCATGAACGTCGGCGACGAGTATAATTTCCGCAACCTGTCGGAAGATGTCATCTTCGACGCGGGTTCGGTCGGCGGCACCGTGACTCCGGTGGGGACAGGCAACGACGTCGTCGTCATCCTCGGCGGCTCGGGCAACGACACTCTGACCGGCACCTCCGGCGCGGACTATATCGACGCCAACAACCGGCCGGGCAATCTGACCGTCGCCGATACCGACACCCTGAACGGCGCCGGCGGCAACGACATCCTGTTCGGCCGCTTCGGCAACGACACCCTGAACGGCGGCACCGGCGAGGATGTTCTCGACGGCGGCGACGGCAACGACGTCGTCAACGGCGGGGACGATAACGACACGCTGAACGGCGGCGCGGGCGACGACCTGCTCACCGGCGGCGGCGGCGACGATTCGATCGACGGCGGCAGCGGCCTCGATACGGCCGTCGTCGGCCCGGACGCGACCTATACGGCCAACGGCACCGGCTGGGTGGTGAGCACGGCGAGCACCGGCTCCGATACGCTCACCAACGTCGAGATCGTCGACAGCGGCGCGGGCCCGGTCGTCCTGCTGGTCGGGTCGGGCGGATTCGCCACCATCCAGGAAGCGGTCGATGCCGCCGATGACGGCGATACGATCATCGTCGCGGACGGGACCTATGTCGAGCAGGTCACGGTCGACAATCTCGACAATCTGACGATCAGAGCCGCCGACGGCGCGCAGGTCACGATCAAGGCGCCTGCCGATCTGGTCGAAACGGGCCGCTCGTCGAGCGACCGCGAGATCCACGCCGTCCTGACGGCGAAGGACAGCATCAACCTCACTCTTCAGAATATCGACATAAACGGCGACGGCCGCGGCAATACGGTCGACGAAGGCACCGGCGCGGGCCAGGCCAATTTCTACGGCGTTTTCTACCGCAATTCCTCGGGCAGCCTGTTCGACGTCGACATCACCGGCGTTCGCGACCCCTATCCGGGTGGAACCGCCGCCGGCGGCCAGCCCCTGGTGAGCGGAGTGCAGCGCGGCGTCGGCCTCGTCGTCGACAATGACAGCCTGCTCGCCTTTGCGATGATCGGCGGCTCGATCACCGACTTCCAGAAGAACGCGACTTCGTTCAACCGCGCCGATCTCAATATCGCCGGAGTCACCATCACCGGCGGCGGCGCCCAGACCATCATTGCCCAGAACGGCATCCAGGTCGCCAACTCGACCGGAACGATAGCGCAGAACGCCATTACCGGCATCGGTTATGCGGGACCGGCGGATGCCTATTCCGGCGCCATCCTCGCCTTCGGCAACACCAACCTCACCATCTCCGGCAATGCCATCGTCGGCGCCAACGTCGACAGCCTGGCGGCGAGGGTGGTCGGCATCTGGATATTCCAGAACGGAGTCGGCGGAGCGCCGAACAGCGGCGGCTCGATCGTCAACAACAGCATCTCCGATGTCGATGAAGGCATCGACGTCACCGGCAACATCACGCCCGACGGCATGCAGATCGAGAATAACATCATCAGCAACGTCGACGGCTCCGACAACGACCCGGTGGGCGTCTATTTCGCGCCCAGCCCGGCGCTGACGGCGGCGCACGACGTCGACGGCTCCGACGGCGACGACTCGCTGTCGGGGGCCGCCGGCAACGACAATCTCTCGGGCCTCGGCGGCAACGACATCCTGACCGGCAATGGCGGCGACGACACTCTCAGCGGCGGCGGCGGCAGCGATGACGTCGCGGTCTATCACGGTCCGCGCGCCGGCTATGCCGTGACCGGCACCACCGACGCCGGCGGCCGGATGACCAGCTTCGCCTCGGTCGACGACACCAATACCGCCAATGGCGACGAAGGCACCGACACCCTGAGCGGAGTCGAGAGGCTCCAGTTCGGCGACGCGACGCTCGACCTTACGGACCCCGTCCAGCTGTTCGACGGCGGCGGCCAGCTGGTCGGCACGTTCGACACCATCCAGGCCGCCGTCAATGCGGCCGCGTCCGGCTATACGATCAGCGTCGCCGCCGGCACCTACGCCGAGATCGTGACCGTCGACGAGGACGTCACCATCGTCGGTCCGAACGCGGGCATTTTGGGCACCGGCACGCGCGGCGGCGAGGCGGTGGTCGACGGCTTCTACATGCATTCGGCGGGCGCGACGCTCGACGGGCTCAAGATCCTCGGCGGCGGCACGATCGCGGGCAATCCGGCCGGAATCTACGTCGACGTCGACAATGTCATCCTGGCCAATTTGATCATCGCGGGCGACGGCACCGCCAGCCCCGGAATCCTGACGCCCTACGGCGGCGGAGTGACCGGCCTGACGCTGACCCGCAGCCTCATCACCGGGTGGGACCAGGGCACCTATTTCAACCCGACCACCGGCTTCACCGCGTCCGACAACAGCTTCGACGGCAACGGCAACGCCATCGTCGGCGACGACTGGGACGACGCCACGCTCCTCACCGGAAACAGCTTCACCAACAGCGTCGGCTCGCACATCGGCTACGGCGTGCTCGACACGGTCGACGACGTCGGCGCCTATTTCGGCGCTGGCAACACGTTCGGCGGCACCAACCGGCCGACCTCGATCTTCGCTTATGGCGACGGCACGCCGGCCGACCAGACGGTCTTCGGCACCGAGCTCAGCAACCTGATGCGCGGCGAGACCGCGGGCGAGAATTATGTCTTCCACGGCCGCGGCGGCGACGACCGCCTCGTCGGCAACAACGGCAACGATACGCTCGACGGCGGCACCGGCAACGACACGATCGTCGGCGGGGCCGGGATCGACACCGTCATCCTCGCGGATTCGACCTTCACCATCTCGCCCGTCGCGGACGCCGATCCGTCGACTCCCGGCAACCAGCCCGGCTACACCATCACGACGGCCAGCGAAGGCACCGACACGATCTCCGGCGTCGAGATCATCGACAGCGGTGCCGCGGGCAAGATCCTGCTCGTCGGCAACGGCGGCTTCACGACCATCCAGGCGGCGGTCGATGCCGCCAGCGACGGCGACACCATCTTCGTCGCGGCCGGCACCTATGCGGAGCTGGTGACCGTCAACAAGGACGTCACCATCTCCGGCCCGAATTCGGGCATCCCCGCGGGCGATCCGCGCAACACCGAAGCGGTGGTCGACGGCGGCTTCTACATCAGCTCGGCCGGCGCGACGCTCAACGGCCTGACCGTGCTCGGTGGCGGCAACCTCGCCGGCAACCCGGCCGGGATCTACGTCACAGCCGACGACGTCACCCTGACCAACCTCATCGTCCAGGGCGACGGCAGCGCCGGCACCGGTGTCCTGACGCCTTACAATGGCGGCGTTTCGGGCCTCGTGCTCAGCAACAGCCGGATCGACGACTGGACCAACGGCACCTATTTCAACCCGACCACCCAGTTCACCGCCACCGGCAACTCCTTCGACGGCAACGGCGTCGCCCTGACCGGCGACGACTGGGAAGACGGCACGCTCATCTCCGGCAACGCCTTCACCAACAGCAGCTTCGGCCATGTCGGCTACGGCGTGCTCGACGCGGTCGAGGATGTCGGAGCCTTCTTCGGAACCGGCAATTCGTTCGATCCGTCCGGCGGCCGCATCGGCATCTTCGCCTACGGCACCGGCCAGGACATCACCGGCACCGGCTTCGGCGACTATTTCGCCGATACCGTCGCCGGCAGCGGCGGCACGTTCCACGGCGAAGGCGGCAACGACTATATTGACGCCGGCTCCGGCAACGACTCGCTCGAGGGCGGCCTTGGCGACGACATCCTGATCGGCGGCAGCGGCACCGATACGGCGGTCTTCGCCGATCCCATCACGCTCGCCGACATGACTGCGGTCGCCGACGCGGATCCGGAAACGGCGGGCGACCAGCCCGGCTGGATCGTCACCACCGCGACCGAAGGCACCGATCGCCTGGTCGGCGTGGAGATCATCGACGGCGGCGGCGCCAACATCCTGCTCGTCGGCAATGGCGGCTTCACCACCATCCAGGCGGCGATCGACGCGTCCAGCGACGGCGACACCATCCTGGTCGGGCCGGGCACCTATGACGAGGATCTCGTGATCCACGTCGGCGTCACCATCCGCGGCGCCAAGGCCGGAGTGGCGGTGGCGGGCCGCGACGCCGCCGGCGGCACCGGCGAGACGACGGTCCTCGGCCACGCCGTCGTCACGACGAGCGCCAACGTCACCCTCGACGGTCTGCGCTTCCTCAACGATACCACCACCACCGCTCCGACCTTGTCGATCCTGACCGGCGGCGCCACCGGCCACGTCGTCACCAACTCGATCTTCTGGTCGACCATCGCCGGCGGCGCGGGCGGCGTCGACGATCGCGCCATCTCGGTCTCGCCGATCGCGGCCGGCCTGATCACGATCACCGACAACCTCATCTCCGGCACCTCCCAGGGCCAGTTCGGCACGGCCTCATGGGGTCGCGGCATCTGGTTCGACGGCGGCGGCGTCGCCCTTGTCGTCACCGGCAACACGTTCGAATGGGTCCGAAGCGGCCTCAACCTCGACATGTCCGGCACCTCGACCGCGAACATCTCCAACAACACCTTCCGCGGCCTCGGCACCGGAATCGCGGTCGGCGTCGACTCGGACGGGCTGACGGTCAGCGGCAACAACATCGAACGGGTCAACGAGGAGTTCAATTTCCGCAACCTCGCCACCAACGTCACCTTCAATGCCGGGGCGGCCATCGGCGTGCTGACCCTCGTCGGCGACTTCAACGATCCGATCGTCGTGCTCGGCGGCTCGGGCAACGACACCTTCACCGGCACCGCGGGAGTCGACGTCCTCGACGGCAACAACAGCCCGTCCAACCCCGGCGCGGCCGACACCGACATCCTGAACGGCCTCGGCGGCAACGACACCCTGTTCGGCCGCGGCGGCAACGACACGCTCGATGGCGGAACCGGCGACGATGCGATGACCGGCGGCACCGGCAACGACATCTACTTCGTCGACACCACCGGCGATTCGATCACCGAGATCGGCGGGGAGGGCACGGACGAGGTCCGCACCGCGCTCGCCGCCTACACTCTGGCGGCGGCGCTCGAGAACCTCACCGGCCTCGGCAACGTCAACCAGACCCTCAACGGCAATTCGTCCGACAACGTCATCGACGGCGGCCTCGGCGCCGACGCCATGACCGGCGGCGCCGGCAACGACACCTATGTCGTCGACAATGTCGGCGACTCGGTGGCCGAGAATGCCGGCGAGGGCACGGACGAGATCCGCACCAGCCTCGGCACCTACTCGCTGGCCGCCCTCGTCAATCTCGAGAATCTGACCGGCACCAACGCCGCCGGCCAGACCCTCACCGGCAACGGCTCGGCCAACGTCGTCACCGGTGCCGGCGGCAACGACGTGATCGACGGCGGCACCGGCGCCGACACGATGCGCGGCAACGGCGGCAACGACCTCTATTTCGTCGAAAATGCCGGCGATTCCGTCATCGAGAACGCCGCTGAAGGAACCGACGAGGTCCGCACCGGGCTCGCCGTCTACATCCTCACCGCGAACGTCGAGAATTTGACCGCGACTTCCAACGTCAATCACGATTTCCGCGGCAATTCGGGCGACAACGTCATCATCAGCGGCAGCGGCAACGATCTGCTTCGGATGTACGACGGCGGCAACGACGTCGTCCTGTCCGGTGCCGGCAACGACAACATCTTCTTCGGAGCGAGCCTGACCGCCGCCGACGTCGTCACCGCCGGCGCCGACACCGACACCCTGGTCCTGCAGGGCAATTATGGAGGGGGCCTGACTCTCAGCGCCAACGTCACCCAGATCGAGAATGTCTCGATCCTGGCCGGCACCAACACCAATTTCGGTGAGCCGGGCACCAATCTCTACGATTATGTGCTGACCACCAGCGACGCCAACTTCGCGGCGGGCGTCCAGGCGCGGATCAACGGCGCCGCCCTGCTGGCCGGGGAGGACTTCACCTTCAACGGCTCGGCCGAGACCGATGCCAGCTTCGTCGTTTACGGCGGCAAGGGCGTCGACACGCTCACCGGCGGCTTCGGCAACGACATCTTCATCTACCCCGAGGAGCGTTTCGCCCCCGGCGATACGGTGAACGGCGGGCCGGGCGGCTACGACGGCATCTTCTTCCGCGGCAACTACACGATCGACTTCAACGCCCCGGGCTATTTCGGTCTGATGACCGGGATCGAGAACATGACCCTGACCTCGATCACCGACGAGCGCTACGCACGAGGCGGCGACGCGGCCGGCTTCGACTACAACATCACGCTCGCCGACAACATGCTGCTGGCCGGCGTGGAGCTGACCGTATCGGGCGTTCTCCTCCAGGCCTATGAGACGATGATCGTCGACGGAAGCCTGGAGCTGGACGGCACTTTCCGCTTCTTCGCCGGCAAGTCGGACGACACTTTGAAGGGCGGGGCCAAGAACGACCTCATGCTCGGCAATCTCGGCGCCGACCAGATGAGCGGCGGCGGCGGCGCGGACACCTTCCGCTACGACACGGCGGCGGATTCGACCGCGACCGCGATGGACCATATCCTCGACTTCACCCCGGGCACCGACAAGATCGAGGTCTTCCGGGTCGACGCCAACTCGACGGTGGCGGGCAACCAGGACTTCACCTGGATCGGCTCGAACGCCTTCAGCGGCGTGGCCGGAGAGCTTCGCGCCTTCCAGTCGGGCGGCCAATGGATCGTCCAGGGCGACGTCAACGGCGACAGCGTCGCGGATCTCGTCATCGCTTTGACCCTGCAGGGCCCGACGCCGCTCAGCGCCAGCGACTTCTTCCTTTAGGCTTGGGCCCCGGCGCGGGTCAGCGCGCCGGGAACCAGCTCTTGGCGGGCGAGCTTTCGTCGGCCTCGGCCTGGCCGGTCAGCCGGGCGACAACCTGGGCGAAGCTCCCTTCGACCGCAACCCGATGCTCCCCGAAATAAATGTCGGTGAAAGGCCCGGATGCGGTGCGGACGTGAGTCACCATGGCGGGGTTGATCGCGACATTCCCCGGTTCTCCGCCCTTTTTCATCACGATCAGCTTCACGATTGGTCCCACGCTCCCGTCTGTCGACACCGGCTTAGCGGCATCGGGTTAACTACGGGTTTGTACGAGCTTGTACCCCGGCTTCGCCCCGGCGAACATTTCGGCGAGGGATTTCCCGGGAGCTAGGCGCTTCCGGGCGGGCATGAGGGGCCAGCGAATGACGATGTATGTCTATAGCACCGCCGGAGAGCCGCGCGGCTTCCTGTTCGAAACCACCGTATATGCGCTCGACGGCACCCCGCTCGGGCGAGTGCTCGGTTCGCGGGTCCACCGGTTCGACGGCAGCTATGCCGGGGAATGGTTCCACCAGATGGTGGTCGACCGGCCGACGGCGCGGCCACGCTCAATCCCCGCTGTCGCCGTGCCGGCGCCCCGCGCTCCGGCGCCCGCCTCCTGGGGCCGGCGCTCCGTGGCGGAATATGGCGCCTATGCCGACGCCTTCGACCGGCTCCTGGCCGCCGATCCCTATCAAATGGCCGCGGAATAGCGCGTAAATCGTTTCCCGGCGAAGGCCGGGATCCAGCCGCACCCGCGCTATTGCTGGGCCCCGGCCTTCGCCGGGGAACACGCGCGGGGGTGACGGGGAGGGGTCTCACCTGCCATGCTGGGCCGCATGAGCCCGGTGCGGATCCTCCACGCCCATTCCACCTTCGGCCATGGCGGCAAGGAGGCTCGGGCGGTTCAGCTGATGAACGCCTTCGGCCGGACCGCCGAGCATGAGGTGATCTCGGCAACGCCCGGGGAGCTGGGGGCGGGCAAGGCGCTCGACCCGGCGGTGAAGGTCGGGTTTCCCGCGGACGCGCCCTCGCTCACCGGTCTGCCGAGCCTGCCGCGGCTGTTCAGGCTGTCGCGTTACATGCGCCGCTTCGACCTCGTCCTCACCTACAATTGGGGGGCGTTCGACGCGGTGATGGCCCGGCATCTGTTCGGCGGCCCGCCGCTCATCCATCATGAGGACGGCTTCAACCAGGACGAAGCGGGGGAGCTCAAGACCCGGCGCAACCTCTATCGCCGCCTCGGCCTCGCCGCCGCGCACCGGCTGGTGGTGCCGTCGGCTCGGCTCGAGGCGATCGCCCGCAAGGCCTGGGCGCAGCCCCCCGCCAGGGTGGTCCGGATCGCCAACGGAATCGACGTTCGCCGCTACGCCTTGCCGCCCGCGCAGGCGATACCGGGGCTCGACGCTCGCCCGGGCGAGATCGTGATCGGCACCGTCGCCGGCCTCCGTCGGGTCAAGAACCTGCCCCGACTGGTCCGCGCCTTTGCCGCCATGACGTCGCGCGAGGCGCGCCTCGTCATCGTCGGGGCGGGCCCCGAGAGCGAGCGGATCGCGGCGGAGGCGCGCTCGCTAGGAGTCGGCGATCGGCTGCTCATGCCGGGCTTCCTCGCCGATCCGGCGCTCTGGATCGGCCGCTTCGGCATCTTCGCTCTGTCGTCCGACTCCGAGCAATTCCCGATCTCGCTGGTCGAGGCGATGGCGGCAGGCCTGCCGGCGGTGGCGACGGCGGTCGGGGACGTCCCTCAGATGGTCGCCGACGACAACCGGCCGCTGATCGTCGAGGCCGAGGACGAAGCGGCCTTCGCCGCCGCGCTTGACTCTCTGGCCGAGCGTCCCGATTTGCGCCGTGCCATCGGCCGTGCCAATCGGGAACGGGCGGCGGCCGAATTTGACGAGGCCGGGATGGTTGCGCGTTATGCCCGGCTATATGGAGAAGCCATCGGACGTCCTGGTGCGTTCACGCCCTTGTCGAAATGATTTTTGACGCTTTTGGCCGAGAGTGGGCGTATATCCGCTCTCGCTTTTTCTGGAGAAGCATGTGTTCAAGGGTTTGAAGCCGATCCTGTACGGCGGCCGCGAAGTGTGGCCGCTGGTCGAGGGCGGCAAGGGCGTGTCGGCGACCAACCACGCCAGCTCGGGCGCCTGGGCGGCGGCGGGCGGGATCGGCACGGTCTCGGCGGTCAACGCCGACAGCTACGACCCGGAAGGCCGGATCATCCCGCAAATCTACCACGCCCTCACCCGCCGCGAGCGGCACGAGGAGCTGGTCCAGTACGCGATCGACGGCGCCGTCGCGCAGGTCCAGAAAGCCTATGACATCTCCGGCGGCCAGGGCGCGATCAACATCAACGTGCTTTGGGAGATGGGCGGCGCCCAGCGCGTCCTTCACGGCGTGCTCGAGCGTACCAAGGGGCTGGTCGCGGGCGTGACCTGCGGCGCCGGAATGCCCTACAAGCTCTCCGAGATCGCCGCGTCCTACGGCGTCAACTATCTGCCCATCATCAGCTCCGGACGCGCCTTCCGGGCGCTTTGGAAGAGGGCCTATTCCAAGGCCGCCGAGTGTCTGGCCGCCGTCGTCTATGAGGATCCCTGGCTGGCCGGGGGCCACAACGGCCTCTCCAACGCCGAGGACCCGCTGACGCCTCAGGACCCCTATCCCCGGGTCAAGGAGCTTCGCGAGACGATGCGCGAGGGCGGAATTCCCGACAGCGTCCCGATCGTGATGGCGGGTGGGGTCTGGAACCTCAAGGAATGGGAGAATTGGATCGACAATCCCGAGCTCGGCCAGATCGTCTTCCAGTTCGGCACCCGGCCCTTGCTCACCAAGGAGAGCCCGATCCCGGAAGGCTGGAAGCAGCGGCTGATGACCCTCGAGGAGGGCGACATCCTGCTCCACCGCTTCTCGCCCACCGGCTTCTACAGCTCGGCGGTCCGCAATCCCTTCCTCCGGAGCCTGGAAGCGCGCTCGCACCGCCAGATCGCCTTCACCAAGGAGGAATTGGGCGACCATTGCTTCCAGCTCGACGTCGGGGTCGGCAACAAGAGGAATTTCTGGGTGACCCGCGGCGACCTGCTCCACGCCCGCGAATGGTTCGCGCAAGGTTTCACCGAAGCGCTCAAGACCCCCGACGAGACTTTGATCTTCGTCACCCCCGAGGAGAAGACCCAGATCCGCAAGGACCAGGCCGACTGCATGGGCTGCCTCAGCCAGTGCGCTTTTTCGTCCTGGGCGGACAATGAGAAGAACACGACCGGGCGCCTTGCCGACCCGCGCAGCTTCTGCATCCAGAAGACGCTCCAGGACATCGCCCATGGCGGGCCCGTCGACCAGAACCTCATGTTCGCCGGCCACGCCGCCTTCCGGTTCAAGAAGGACCCCTTCTACTCGAACGGCTTCGTGCCGACGGTGAAGCAGCTGGTCGACCGGATTTTGACGGGAGACTGAGGCTCGGATGCTTCCCGGCGAAGGCCGGGATCCAGTCCTTCCGTCCGTGCCGCTGGGCCCCGGCCTTCGCCGGGGAACAGCTAAGCCACTCTGTCCGGCAGCTCCCGCCCTTCCGCGAACGCTGCGATGTTGGCGAGGACCTTCTCGCCCATCGCGGTTCGGCTCTCCAGTGTTGCCGAGCCGAGGTGGGGGAGGAGGACGACGTTGGGCAGCGCGAGCAGCCTCGGGTCGACTTCGGGCTCGTTGGGATAGACGTCGAGCCCCGCGCCGGCGATCCGGCCCGCCGCCAGCGCCTCGATCAGGGCCTCCTCGTCGACCAGCCCGCCGCGGGCGGCGTTGATCAGCCACGCCTCCTTCCGCATCAGCCCGAGCCGCCGCCGGTCGATCAGATGGTGGGTCTCCGGCCCGTACGGCGCGTTGAGGCTGACCACGTCCATCTCGGCCAGCATCGGGTCGAGGTCGGGCCAATAGGCTGAGTCCTCGCCCGGCACCGGGCGGCGATTATGGTAGTGGACCGCCATTCCGAACCCGCGCGCGCGCCGAGCCACCGCTTGGCCGATCCGTCCCAGGCCGATTATCCCGAGCGCCTTGCCGGTCAGGCTTCGGCCGAGCTGGTCGGTCGGCCCCCAGCCGCGCCAGCGCCCGGAGCGAAGGTTGCGCTCGCCCTCGCCCAGCCGCCGCGGGCCGATCAGGATCAGAGCCATCACCAGATCGGCGGTATCCTCGGTAAGGACGCCGGGGGTGTTGGTGACCGCGATCCCCCGCGCCCGCGCCGCCTCGAGATCGATATTGTCGGTGCCGGCGCCGAAATTGGCGATCAGTCGAAGCCGCTCGCCGGCGCCGGCGATGAGCTCGGCATCGATCCCGTCGCGGACGCTCGGAGCGAGCACGTCGCAGCGGCGCATCGCTTCCTCTAGCCGGTCCCGGCCGAACACCGAGTCGGCCGCATTGAGCTCCGCGTCGAAGCGCGCGGCGAGCTCAGCCTCGACCGAGTCCGGGAGCCTTCGGGTGACGACCACCTTCATCCGTCCCGCTTGGGGAAAGGGAAGGGGAGGCGTCAAGGCAGATGGGCGTTGAACGAGAGGCCCGCTCCTGCCTAAGAGGCGGTGAAGGAGGCGCGAGATGGCGAGGAGAGTCATGCTGGCGGCCGCGCTGACGCTCGGCCTGACGGTCGGATCGGCGCAGGCGCAGGACGAGCGCGCAACGCCTTATTGGGCCTCGATCAGCGCCGGCAAGGCGATGATGCGAACCGGGCCGGGCCAGAATTATCCCGCGACCTGGCTCTACGTGCGCGCCGACCTGCCGATCCGGGTCGTCGAGACCTATCCGAACTGGCGCAAGGTCAGCGATCCGGGCGGAACCACCGGCTGGATGCTTCAGCGGCTGCTGAGCGACCGGCGGACCGGCCTCGTCACCGGCGATGCTCCGCAGCCGCTGCGTGCCGATCCGGGCGAGGATTCGAAGGTCCGCTACCTGGCCGAGCCGGGGGTCGTCGGGCGGGTCTCGAAATGCGCCGGCAACTGGTGCCTGTTCGATATAGGGGGACGTCAGGGCTATATCCGGCAGGATCATATCTGGGGCGTGAAGCCCGGCGAAACACTGGATTAGGAGTTGGGAATGGAGTTGAGCCTGGCGGATTTCGAAGGCCTCGTCGGCGAGCCCTACGAGCTCGTCTTCGCGGACGGCACGATTCCGGTCGTGCTCGAAAAGGCCCAGGGCCTGCCACGCTCGACGCGGGACGCGGGAGCCTTCCGGCTGGAGTGGCTCGGCCCGGCCGAACCCGTTCTCGCGCAGGCGATCTACCGCTTCCGGCGGGGCGAACAGCTGTTCGACATGTTCATCGTTCCCATCGCTCGGGACGAGCGCGGGGCGCTGTACGAAGCGATCTTCAACTAGACCGCTGCTGCCCATCCGCAGGAGGACGCCACTCCATCAGGTCGTAGATTCCGTGCTCGTCGATCGGCGTAAAGCCGAGCCGACGGTACAGCCGCATCGCGGGATTGTTCTTCTCGACGTGGATGGTGAGCGGCTTTTCCGCCGCGGCGGCCATGTCCATGAGGTCGGAAAGGATCGCGCCGCCGGCGCCGCCGCCGCGATGGTCGGGGAGCAGGGCGATGTCGATCAGCCGGATCTGGTCGGGCCATTCCTCGAGGTACAGCCGTCCGATCGCCGCTCCGTCACGCTCGATCACCAGCCACTCGGCGGCAGGATAATGCTGTCGGTAATGACGGTGCTGAAGGTCGAACTGCTGGGAGAGGAACTGCCGCTGGGTCTCCAGCGGCCAGCCGGTCTGCGCCACTTCCTCCAGGCGGGTCGAGGCGTAGACCCAGGCGAGGAAGCCCAGATCCTCGTCGGTGGCGGAGCGGTAGGCGATGCCCAGCCGCACCGCGGCGTTGAGAGGCGGCGGCACGGCGGTCCTAGGGCCGCAGCCGAAAGAAAGATGGCTCAGTCATAACAACCCCCTGGGCGCGAGTGGATACAGGAATTCCGGACGTCATCAACAGCGGTTGAGGTTTCGCGGCGATGTTGCCAACGCAGGTCATGCCCGATTCCCAGCCGCCGCCCTTGTCGCGGCTCGCGCCCGCCGCGCTTTTCCTCGACTTCGACGGAACTCTCGTCGAGCTTGCCGAGGCGCCCGGGGCGATCTCGGTGCCAAGCGGGCTGACCCCTTTGCTCGATCGTCTCTCGGCGCGGCTGGAGGGGCGGCTTGCGGTGGTCAGCGGTCGCGCCCTGGACGATCTTCGAAGGCATCTCGGCGGCGCCGCGGCGGTGCTGTCCGGCTCCCACGGAGGGGAGCTCCATTATGCCGACGGGCGCCGAATTCCGGTGTCGGCGCCGCCCGGGCTCGCCGCCGCGCGCGAGTCGGTCCGGCGCTTCGCCGCGGACGGCGAAGGCCTGCTGGTCGAGGACAAGCCCGCCGGAATCGCGCTCCACTACCGGCTCGCTCCGGAGCGGGCGGAGGAAGTGGATTCCTTCCTCGAAGCTCTCGCCGAGCGCTCCGGCCTCGCCCTCCAGCGCGGCAAGATGGTGGCCGAGCTCCGCCCCGAGGGGGCCGACAAGGGCGAGGCGCTGCGCCGGCTGATGGCGGAACCACCCTTTGCGGGCGCGCGTCCTGTGTTCGTGGGCGACGATCTGACCGACGAGGACGCATTCCGGGCCGCCGCCGCGCTGGGCGGGGAGGGCGTTCTGGTCGGCCCCGCCCGGCCGAGCGCGGCGCGGTGGCGGCTCGAGGGCGTGGCGGAGGTGACGGCCTGGCTGGAGGCGGCGGCTTATGGCTGACCTCTCGCTCTGGCCGATCGGCAATTGCCAGGTGAGCGCGCTCGTCGACCGCGACGCCGGCTTCGTCTGGGGCTGCGCTCCGCGGGTCGACGGCGATCCGCTCTTCTGCTCCCTGCTCGAGCCCAAGGGCGAGTCCGGGCTGCCGCGGGGCGAATGGCGGATCGCGGTCGAGAACCAGGTCTCGTCCGAGCAGAGCTATTTGCGCAACACCGCGATCCTGACCACCCGGCTGACCGATTCGGACGGGGCGGTCGCCGAGATCTTCGACTTCTGCCCGCGCTTCGAGCGGTCGGGCCGGATGTACCGGCCGGTCGCCTTCGCCCGAATCGTCAGGCCGCTCCAGGGCGCTCCGCGAATCCGGGTGGCGCTCAATCCCGCCACCGGCTGGGGGGCAAGCGACGCCGAGCGGACCAGCGGCACCAACCACATACGCTACCTGGTCAAGCCGCAGCCGCTTCGGCTCACCACCGACGCTCCGATCGGCCATCTGATCGAGGGGCGGAGCTTCCGGCTCGAGCAGAACCACCATTTCTTCCTCGGCCCGGACGAGCCCTTCGTCGGCCATGTCGGGCACAGCCTCGCCGCCATGCTTCACGAGACGGCCGACGAGTGGCGCGGCTGGGTTCGAGGGCTCGCCATCCCGCTCGAATGGCAGAGGATCGTGATCCGGGCCGCGATCGCCCTCAAATTGTGCCAGCATGAGGAGACCGGAGCGATCGTCGCCGCGCTCACCACCTCCATCCCCGAAGCGGCGGGAAGCGGCCGCAACTGGGACTATCGCTATTGCTGGATCCGCGACGCTTATTACACGGTGCAGGCGCTGAACCGGCTCGGAGCGCTCGACGTGCTCGAGAAATATCTGGGCTATCTCAGGAACATCGTCGACGAGGCCAAAGGCGGCCACATCCAGCCGCTCTACGCCGTCTCGGGCGAGGCGAAGCTCGACGAGGGCGAGGCGGAAGGGCTGGCCGGCTATCGCGGCATGGGTCCGGTACGGGTCGGCAACGCCGCCTACGTCCAGGTCCAGCACGACGCTTACGGGCAGATCGTCCTCTCCAACGTCCAGGCCTTCATCGACGAAAGGCTGTTCCGGAAGGCGACCGAGGCCGACTTCCACGCGCTCGAGCGGGTCGGCGAGCGGGCCTGGGAGGTTCACGACCAGCCCGACGCCGGGCTTTGGGAATATCGCACCCGGACCGCCGTCCACACCTACAGCTCGGTGATGAGCTGGGCCGCCTGCGACCGGCTCGCCAATGCCGCCGAGGTGCTCGGGCTCGACGACCGGGCGGCGCTGTGGCGCGACCGGGCCGCGGCGATCCGGAAGCGAATCGAGGAGGCGGCGTGGTTCGCGCCGGAGCGCCGCTTCGCCGCCAGCTTCGGCGGCGACGAGCTCGACGCCAGCCTCCTCCAGCTCGTCGACATGCGCTTCCTCGAGCCCGACGATCCCCGCTTCCTCGCCACCTTCGAAGCGGTCGAGAAGGGGCTGAGGCGGGGCGAGCATATGCTCCGCTACGCCGCCGAGGACGATTTCGGCCTTCCCGAGACGGCCTTCAACTTCTGCACCTTCTGGCTGATCGAGGCGCTCCACCTCGCCGGGCGCGAGGAGGAGGCGCGCGAGCTTTACGAGCATATGCTGGAGCGGCTGACCCCGGCGGGGCTGCTCTCCGAGGATACCGACTTCGAGAGCGGCGAGCTGTGGGGGAACTACCCGCAAACCTATTCGCTCGTCGGCCTGATCAATTGCGCCGTGCTCCTGTCGCGGCCGTGGAGTTCCGTGAGATGAGCATATTCACGTCATCCCGGCGAAGGCCGGGACCCATGAACACGGTTCCAATCGAATTTGACGAGACGGT
>Ga0190273_10000201_pt1 | contig 28755 bp, 28 predicted proteins | sample Popmic504IS_FD_134513 | JGI IMG/M metagenome (GOLD analysis project Ga0190273, IMG submission 134513) | Populus adjacent soil microbial communities from riparian zone of Shoshone River, Wyoming, USA - 504 IS | ecosystem: Environmental > Terrestrial > Soil > Riparian zone > Trees stand | place... | reverse complement strand
CACTTCCTTGTCGAGCGCGGCGTATTCTTCTTCCTGCTTCGGCCCCAGCTGTTCGCGGCCGAGTTGTTTGATCTTGGCGTTGATCGCCGGATCGTCGAACATCGCCCAGTTGGTGTTCCCGACCGGCAGGATGCTTTCGCCGGAGAGCTGCGGCTGGAAGTAGTCGTTCGGGTGCGGGTAGTCGAGCAGCCAGTTGCTCCAGCCGGCGTCGAGCTCCGGGGTGCTGGTGTTGCTGATCAGGGTGAAGTAGGTGGAGGCGTTCACCACTTTCAGCTTGACCTCGAAGCCGAGCTGCCGCAGCACCTGCTCGAAGTATTCGCCGGCTTCGTCGCCGGGCGGGAGGTTGATGGTCCAGATCGTCACCTGACGGTCGCTCGGCTTCGCATCGGCCACCAGTTCCTTCGCTTTGGCGAGGTCGTGCGGGTAGAGCTCGAACTTCTCGTAGCCGGGCATCTCCGACGGCAGGATCTGCTGGGTCGCCTTCAGCGTGCCGGCGTAGATCCGTTCCAGCGCTTCCGGGTCGATCGCGTAGTTGACGGCCTGGCGCACCCGCACGTCGTCGAAGGGCGGCTTCTGGGTGTTCAGCCAGAAGTAGTAGATGCTGATCGTCGGAATCTCGCTGAACTGGGTGCCCTCGTACTTCTCCCGCACGTCGGCATAGCGGTCGGGCGGCGGCGGGTTTTTCATCCAGTCGACCTTGCCCTGTTCGACTTCGTTCAGCGCCGCGTTGGGGTTCGGCTGCACCTTGAACTCGATCTTGTCCACATGGCCGCTCGGCAGGTCGGGCATCGCCTCGCTGTTGGCACCTGCCCAGGCGGGATTGCGGGCGTATTCCCAGCTGCGGCCGGGCCGCACGTCGGTGATCATGTACGGCCCGGTCGCCGCCGGCGGGTTCGCGGTCAGGTCTTCGTTCGGCGTGTCCGGAGGCAGCAAGGCCGCGTAGGTGAGGCCGAGGACGTAGCTGAAGCTGCCGCTCGGTTCGGTCAGGCGGATGATGATCTTGCCGCTGGCGTCGTCGGTTTCGATCCCCGGGATCCCGCCCTTCTTCGTCTTCGCGAACTCTTCGGCGCCGACGATCCCGGTGAAGAAGGTGGAGCCGACGGAGTTGATGCGGAAGAGCCGTTCGACCACGAAGCGGAAGTCGGAAGCTTTGACCGGCGTGCCGTCGGAGTATTCGAGGCCCGGGCGGAGGAAGAGCGTGTAGCGCTTGCCGCCCTGGTCGATCTGGGGCAGTTCTTTGGCGAGGCCCGGGATCAGCTCGGTCCCGTCGGCGCCATTGGCGTGCGCGTAGGTGAGCAGCGGGAGGTAGACGTTCTGCAGGGCGGTCGCCCCTTCCAGGGTGAAGTTGAGCCCGGGGTCGAGCGATTCCGGAAAGGCGAGGTAGGTGCCGGTCAGCGTGCCGCCGCCCTTTGACTCCTCGGTCGAGGACCCGCAGCCGGACAGGGCGGCGCAGGCGAACAGGATCGCGAGCGCGATTGCGGCGGCGACAGATCTCCCCAGATTCCTCACAGCGTTCCCCTTCGTTTCTCTAAACGCGGCATCAATGTACCGCTATGTCTTGAGAAACCGCTGGCTCAGGCCTGAAGCGGTCCATGGTCGCGTTGGTAGTGGTCCAGGATCTCATCCGTACTTTCTCCCTGCATTCGCAGACGCCGGCGCAAGGTATCGGCAAAATCGTCGATCGCCATCCGCAGGATCTCGGCCCGCATCCGCAGCGAATGCGACCGGCTCTCCTCCCCCGCCTCCTCGGCGAGTGAGCCGAGGAAGGGCAGGAGCCCCGCCAGGGCCCGCTCCTCGTCCTCGGTACGGAAGTAGTGGACGATCGGGAAGTGGATGAGGTCGCGGCGGACGCGGATCAGCTGCTCCGAGAAGCCGGCCAACAGGGTCTCGAGCAGCTCCGGGTCGGCGTCGGCGAGCTTCTCTCCCAGGCGATCCTCCGCCTCCTTGGCGAGGTGCACCTCATGGGCGAGCGAGTCGCGGCGCGAGATCGCCCCGTAGATCGAGAGCAGCCAGGAGATGCTCGCGGTGAGCAGCCCGAGGCCGAAGAAGGTCTCGACCGGCCCGAGGACCCGCAGGAACGACGCCGCCGGCGAGATGTCGCCATAGCCGAGGCTGGTGAGGTTGACCAGGGAGACGTAGAGGGCATCGAGGAAGCCGGAGTGCGTGGCGGGGTCGAGGCCGGGGTCGAAGTGGAAACCCTGCGGCATCTGCGGCAGGAAGACCAGCGCCCACCCGACCGTCAGCAGCGCCGCCCAGGTCGCGATCACGGCGATGTAGCTGAGCGGCCCGGCGAGCAGGCCAAGCGTGCCGCTCCGGCCCGGCCGCCGCCGCGCCAGCGACGCCATCCCCCACACCACCCGCCGCGCGATCATCCCCCGCCCGAGCGGGTGGAAGAGGACGTCGAAGATGTCGCGCAGGGCCAGCGCGATCAGCACCACCCCCAAGACAGTCCAGACGATGTCCACCGCCAGAAGCTATTGGACGCCGCGGGCCTCGGCCGCGGCGGCTTGGATCAGGTCTGCCAGTTCAGCCCCGATATGCGACCACGAGTAGTGGGCGGCCGCCTCCGCGCGGGCGCGTTCGCCGCGTCCGCGGCGCCCTGGCGCGTCGTTCACAGCCGCGACCATCGCCGCCGCGAGGGCGGAACGGTCGTCGGGCTCGACGAGCCAGCCGGTCGCCGGGTCGTCGACGATCGAGGCGGGGCCGCCGCGGTTGACGGCGACCACCGGCAGGCCGCAGGCCATCGCCTCGACCAGGACCTGGCCGAACTGCTCGCGCACCGAGGCGTGGACGAGAAGATCGGCGGCGCGGAGGAACTCGGGCAGCTCGCCGTGCCCGTGCCAGCCGGCGAGAAAGACGTCACCGACGCCGGTCCGCTGGATCGCCTCGTACGGATGCTCTCCCTCCCACTCGCCCGGGTGGCCGCCGATCAGCACGAGCGCGGCGCGCTCCCCGAAGGCTGGCTGCGCCTCGGCGAAAGCCTCGATCAGCAGCGGCAGCCGCTTGACCTCGGTGAAGCGGCCGACGGCGAGCAGCACCGTCCCCTCCAGCGCCTCCAGGTCCCCCTCCTCATAGGCGACGCTGCCGGGGGAGCCGCCGGGGAGCCAGCCTCGCGGGCCCTCGGCCAGGTGCCGGCGCCAGTGGGCGCGCCGGTCGATCTCCCCTGGAGCGAAGGTGGCGTCGAAGCCGTTGGGGAAGTAGGCGAATCGCTCCTCCTCGAGCCGCAGCAGCGCGGCGGCCCGGGCGAGGCCGCCGCGGTCGTTGACGACGATCCGCCGGCACCGCGCGGCCCAGTCGCGCAATCGCTCCGCCCACTCCTCCGCGTATGCCCAGTCGGCTGGCGGGCCCTGCTCGATCGCTTCCAGCATCAGCAGCTCGGTGCCGTGGACGTGCCCGATCACCGGCACCCCCGGCAGCGCCCGCGCGGCCGCCTCGTTCAGCGGCGTCAGGTGGTGCAGGTAAAGCAAGTCGACTCCGTCCGCAGTCGCCCGCTCGAAGGCGTCGGCCCAGGCCCCGACCTGCAGCTCCAGCTCCGCCTCGCCCAGCTTCGCCAGCACCGGATCGACGGCATCCGGGCGGTCCTCGTAAGAGCCGTGGATCGGCGCCGTCCAGGGGCCACCCGAGTAGCGCAGAGGCTCGGGTGAGCGCAGGGCCGGGGTGAAATCGACCGCGTGCGGGTCGAGACCCTCGTAGAAGCGGGAGGCGAGCGCCGCCTCCCCGAGGTCGGAGCGCGAGCCGGCGACGAGCGTCACCTCGACGCCGTTGCGGCCGAGCTCGCGCGCCAGCGCTCTGGTCGCGTGGGACGAACCACCGCGAGGGTAGAAGTAGATCCCCATCAGCATCCGGGTAGCGGCGGTCATCGCCGCGGAGGCTAGCGGCGCCGAGAGCTCGTGCTCAGAAAGTGAGCCGGGGCGCGAAGTGGAGCGCGGTTGCCACCGCGCGGCCGCCGACGAGCTCGATCCCGTGCTCCTCGCGCGGCGTGTTGACGAGCGAGCCGCCGACCACCAGCGAGGCGGAGCCGCCGCCATCGAGGTTGATCGCCTCGCCGGCCCCGAGGCCGATCATCGCCTCGGCTAGCTCCTCCATCGTCAGGCCCGCCTCGTCGTCGGACCGGCCGTCGCAGACGGCTGCGATCAGCTCTCGGTCGGAGAGCCCGAGCGCCGCCCGCGGATAGCGGCCGGCGGTGATGTCGGAGTCGAACTGGCGCGCCCCGGCGGAGAAGCCCTCGCGGTCCGCGCCGCCGGCGACCAGCGAGCAGCCGCCCGCGACCAGCATCGGGCCGGCGTGCAGGAGGTCGCCGTGGGCGGCCTCGCCTAGCTGCCGCCGCGCCGCCAGGCTGACCGTCCCGTCCTCGATGTGGACGCAGGCGCGCTCGTCGTGCCACGGCGCGTCGAACGGCTCGGTCGGCAGCGCCCGCCCGGCGAGCCAGAGGTCGCCGAGGGCCGGGCCGCCAGGGCGCAGGTAGAAGCCGCCGACGATCGCGTGCTCGGCGCCGTTGCGGCGACACCACTGCCGCACCGTGGAAGGGGGGTCGAGGACCACCACCCGCAGGTCGAAGGCGCTGCGCTCGAAGCGGGCGACGTGGATGGTCGTCTCGGCGCCGTCGCCGAGCCGCAGACGCCGCCGCTCGAACAGCGGCCGGGGCAGCGGAGCCGCGGCGCGGGGGCGGGATGGAAGCGGCGTGATCGGCAAGTGAACACCTAACCCGGTTCCACCGGAATGGAACAGGAGCCTCCCGACGGAGATGTTGCCGAGCTGAGAAACCGAGACCCGAGGGTCCCTATCGTGTCGCCACATGGCAGCCGCCTCGATCCCGCTTTCGATCCTCGACCTCGCCGCCGTCGGCAAGGAGGAGACGGTCGCCGAGAGCTTCGCCGGCAGCGTCGAGCTGGCGCGGACGGCGGAGCGCGGCGGCTACCGGCGCATCTGGTACGCCGAGCATCACAACATCTCCTCGATCGCCTCCTCGGCGACCGCGGTGCTGATCGCCCACGTCGCCGCCCAGACGGAGACGATCCGGCTCGGCGCCGGCGGGGTGATGCTGCCGAACCACTCGCCGCTGGTGATCGCCGAGCAATTCGGGACGCTGGAGACGCTGCACCCGGGGCGGATCGACCTCGGCCTGGGGCGGGCGCCCGGAACCGACCAGCGCACCTGGATGGCGCTGCGGCGCGACCCCCACGCCAGCGACCGTTTCCCCCAGGACGTCGTCGAGCTGCAGCGCTTCCTCAGCGACGAGGAGCCGCTGCCGGGCCTGCGGGCGATCCCCGGGCGCGGCACCCACGTGCCGCTCTACATCCTCGGCTCCTCCCTCTTCGGCGCCGAGCTCGCCGCCCAGCTCGGCCTCCCCTACGCCTTCGCCTCGCACTTCGCGCCGCGCTTCCTGCACGAAGCGCTCGAGCTCTACCGCAAGGAGTTCAAGCCCTCCGCCCAGCTGCGGGAGCCCTACGCGATCGCCGGCGTCGGCGTGATCGCCGCCGAGACCGCGGAGAGCGCCGCCGCCCAGCTCGAAGCGGCCCGCCGGGTCCGCGCCCGCGCCCTCTTCGGCCGCGGCCAGAAGCTCAGCGACGACGACGTCACCGCGCTCCTCAACTCGCCGCAGGCGGTAGCCGTCGACGAAATGCTCGCCTATACCGCCACCGGCACCCCCGACGAGGTCTCAAGCTACCTGCAGCACTTCGCCGCCGACACCGGCGCCGACGAGCTGATGACGGTGCACTACTCCGACACCGTGGCCAACCGCCTGCGTTCGGTAGAGCTCGTGGCGCAAGCGCTCGACCCAAGCGCCGCGTAGAGCGACAAAAAGCAGCACGCGAGGGGCGAGCCGACAAGGCGTGTCGCCTTATGTGCCCACGTGGGTCAAAAAAGCGACACGCCCGATCTTGAGGTCGCGAAAATTGCGGCGCGGCAGCATGGGATCGCCGCGCGGCGGCAACTCGAAGACGCTGGGCTTGGGGGCGAGGGCGCTACGAAACCGCGTTGAGCGTGGGCAACTGCACCGCCTCCACCGCGGCGCTTACGCAGTTGGTCACCGGGCGCCGAGCTGGCACGGGCGCTGGATGGCCGCGGTTCTCGCTTGCGGTGAGGGAGCGGTTCTGAGCCATCACTCCGCCGCAGCGCTCTGGGAGCTCCTGCGCCCGATCGAGGACGCCATCCACGTCTCGGTCCCCACTGCCGCTGGGATCAGAAAGCGCCGCGGGATCCACCTCCACCGCTGTCCCGCCCTCTTTACGTCCGCAGAGCCGTCTCCCTCGCCCTCCTACCTAGATCAAGAAGGGCGAGGGAGACGGTCCCTCACCACCCGCCGCCACAACATCCCCGTCACCACCATCCAACGCACCATCGATGACCTCGACGGAACCGTCCCGCCCTACCTCCTCCGCCGCGCCAAACGCCAAGCCGAGCTGAAGAACGTTCGCCTCGAGGGCGGCGAGGGCCGCCGAGCCCGCTCAGACCTCGAGGAAGACTTCTTCACCCTCGTCCGCCTCCATCGGTTCCCGCTCCCCGAGACCAACGTCAAGATCGACCGCTGGGAGGTCGACTTCCTCTGGCGCGCGCAGCTCCTCGTCGTCGAGATTGATTCCTTCCTCTACCACCGCGGCTCGATCGCCTTCCACGCGGACCACGACCGCGACCTCGACCTCCGTCAGCTCGGCTACACCGTGCTGCGGTACTCGGAACGACAGCTCGAAGACGAACCCGATCGCATCGCCGCCGACGTCGCCGCGGCGCTTGCGCCCTAGCGGGGTCCGACCGGCTCAGCGGCAGTAGACGAAGACGGTCGCTTCGATCGCTTCGTCGGGGCTGCGGTTGACGGCGGTGACGATGCCGCGGTCGCCGAAGCTGCGGAACTGGCCGGGTGAGACGACGGCACCGGCCCCTGGGTCCGAGGAGCTCGCCCCGAAGCCGCCGAACAGCTCTGGGCGGCGACCGAAGCCGCGCGCCTTCTCTGGGCATTTCGCGACCAGGCGCTCCTTGCCCCCGGGTGGCACGCTGACGGTCTGACTGCGGACGAGCGGACGCTTGGCGTGGCCGCAGTAGGCGTAGGCGGTCACCGTGCCGGTCGAACCCGCGGAGAGGTTGACGCCGGAGACCCGCAGGCTGCGGATGCCGACGCGCTGCATCCCGTCGACGACCACGCGAGGGCCGCCGACCTTGTACGAGTTGCGGAAGCCTGCGCTGAGCAGGGTCTCGTCGCGGTCGCAGCGAACCACCGCGTCGGCCGCGGCAAGCGGCAGGACGGGAACCGTCATGCCGTGTTCGGTGAGCTGGCGCGGCGCCGCGCGCGAACAGTAGGACTCGACCGTCAGGGCGGCTTTCCCAGATCCCGTGTTGGTGCCGAGGATGCGCCAGCCCCGGCCGCGCATTTTGAAGCCGGTCACCTCTACGCCACCAGGCCCGAGGTCGCCGTAGAAGCCGCCCTTGCGCGCCTCCTGCCCGACCGGACACGCGGAGTCTCCCGCGCCCGATTCCCCGCCGGCGAGGTAGATGCCGCCGGCGCTGGTCAGCCGCAGGGCCGCCGCGGCGCTGACACCGACCAGGACGAGGCAGAGCGCGAGAGCGAGGAGGCGGAGGACGCGAGCCGTTCGGGTTGCCGTGACCATGTCACCAGGGTCGCAGCTGCTTGCGGCTCGATACGGGTCAACTTTGGCCCGTCCATCTGCGCTCTGGATCTGCATCTAGACTCGACCGATGCCAAAGAAGGGCGGGACCGAGAAAGACGCCGCCGGCAACACCCCTGCGCAGCTGATCGACGAGCGGATCGCGGAGCTGGGCGACTGGCGCGGCGAGACCCTTGCCCGCGTCCGCGAGCTGATCGAGCAGGCCGATCCCGAAGTGGTCGAGGAGTGGAAGTGGAGGGTCCCCGTCTGGTCGCACGACGGGATCATCTGCACCGGCGAGACCTACAAGAAAGCCGTCAAGCTGACCTTCGCCAAGGGGGCCTCGCTGGACGACCCGTCCGGCCTCTTCAACTCCAGCCTCGGCGGCAACACCAGGCGAGCGATCGACATCCACGAGGGCGAGGAGATCGAGGCGGAGGCGCTGAAGGCGCTGGTCCGCGAAGCCGTGGCGCTGAACACCGCTTGAGCCCTACCGGGGTGGCGGTGGCACCCCGCGTTCCCGCTGCAGCTTCTGCTTCCTCGGCAGCAGAGGAAGCCCGAGGCGCGCGCAGCCGAGCGATTCGGCGCGGGGCAGCAAGGGGTACCGGTGTCCGGTGTGGACCCAGACCCCGGCCGGCATCTCCGATGCCAGCTGCCAGATCGTGTTGGGATAGGCGCCGTCCTTTGCCATCTCGCGCAGGATCGGCCACCGACTGGAAGTCGCCATCGCCCGCTCGGCTGCGAGCTCGGCCGCCTGGTCGCCGGTCCTGCGGGCATCGGCCCACTGCAGGAACCAGAGGCAGGAGACGACGCCCGTCACGCTGGCGCCCACCTGGTAGCGCGCGGTGGTGAGCCCTTCGTCAGGCACTTGCGACGGCGTGAAAGTGCTGGGCACCGGAATCCCCCGCAGGATTTCGCGGACCACGGCGTCGTGGTCGGCGGCCTTGACGACCTTGGCCGGCATCGCCTCGAGCCAGCTCTGCGAATCGACCCTGGTCAGCCAGCCGAGCCGTTCCTCGAAGGCTGAGAGGTCCGGGACCGCCGCCCGCAGTTCGAGCAGGTAGCCGCCTTCGCTCCAGAGGGCCACCATCTGGCGGTCGCCGGGACCGCCCTGGTTGACGAAGAACTCGGCCCGCGTGTCGACCTCGGCGGTGGTGTCGAGCACCGGCAGCTCGACCCATCGCTGCCCATGCGGATGCAGGCTCCGGCGGTGGTTCTCCACTTCCTGCACGAGGCTGCCGTGCCGCCACCAGAGTTCGACCCGCCGCTGGCGCACCGACGGCGGCAGCATCCCCGATGCGCGCTGAGCCTCGGGAGTGCCGGAGACGCGAATCGATTCATACGGGATCGGCGGCCCGGTGACGAATTCCATCGAGCCCTCGATGCCTGCGCGCCGCCGTTCCTCGTTCGCGTTCTGGACCCGCCACCCGGGCTCTTCGAGCAGCAGCAGCGGCGAGGCTTCGGCGAAGCGGACGAGCTCGGCGGCGTAGGCGCGGCTCGGCCCCTCCTGGCCGCCGCTCGAGAGGAGCAAGACGATCGCGGCGGCGATCGCGGCCAGCGCACCCGCGAGCGCGGCAAGCCGACGTCCCCGCCGTGAGCGGCGCGCCCGTCCCCCGCGGACCGGCAACCCGTCGCCCGCGCTCGCCGGCCCGGCGACGACTGCCTTCCCCAGCTCCGTCTCTGCCGCGCCGAGCTCGAGAGCGGCGACCATCTCCGGCGGGAACGGGTTGGCTTCCTTCAGATTCCGCTCAAGGTTCTGGGCTCTCATCGTCCGGCCTCCTCTGCTTCCAGTTCGGTTTCGCGGGGGCCGCTTTCTTCGCCCGCGGCAAGCTGCGCCCGCAACCGCCGCCGCGCCCGGTGCAGCCGGCTGCGGGTCGCCAGGGGCGTGATCGCAAGCACGTGAGCCGCCTGCGCCGGGGTCAGCTCCTCCCAGCCGACGAGCATCAGCAGCTCGCGATCGGACTCGTCGAGCGCCTTCAGCGCCTCGAGAATCCCCGTCGGGTCCTCCGCCACCTGAACCGGGAGCTGATCCCTCAACTCGGCGCGCAGCTGCTCGGTCAGGCGGTTGCGGCGGCGTTCGCCCCGGCGCAGGTTGGCGACGACGAGCCGGGCGGCCCCGTAGAGCCAGAGCCGGCCTTCCTCGCCAAGAGGGACGTCCGGGAGCCGGCGCCAGGCGGCGAGAAAGGTCTCGGCGACGGCGTCGGCCGCGTCCTCGGGATCGGGACAGCGGCGCAGCGCGTAGCCGAGGATCTCCCGTCCGTGCTCACGGTAGAGGCGGGCGAAACGCTGCTCGGCGAGCTCACGCGGCAGCGCCTCGGCGATCGTCGAATCCTGGGGCATCACCCCCTACATGTCCGGTCGAGCCGAAACGTTGCGCCCGGGCTCGAGACCCGGCCGCCGCTCAGCCCTCTGCCGCGGCCTTCAGCTTCTCGACGTCGAGCTTGCCCATCTTCAGCATCGCTTCCATCGCCCGTTTGGCGCGCTCGGGATCGGCGTCGGAGAAGAGATCGTCGATGCCCGCCGGCGTGACCTGCCAGGCGAGCCCGTACTTGTCGGTCACCCAGCCGCACTGGCCCTCTTTGCCGCCGTCCGCCGTCAGCTTCTCCCAGAAGTAGTCGACCTCGTCCTGGTCCTTGCATTCGATCTGGAAGGAGACGGCCTCGTCGAACTTGAACTGCGCCCCGCCGTTGATGCCGACGAAGCGCTGGCCGTCCAGCTCCCACTCGACCGTCATCACCATGCCGGCCTTCCGCGGCGCCGCCTCGGGATAGTGGGTGACGTTGAGGATCCGCGAGTTCTCGAACACCGAGACGTAGAAGTTGGCGGCCTCCTCCGCCTCGGTGTCGAACCAGAGATTGGGAACGATCTTCTGCATCGTGTCTCCTTTGCGAGTGTTAGCCGGCCTCGATGATGCTGAGCATGTCGGCGCCCGGCGCCCGGCCGGCCTCCGCGGCCGCCGGGTGCTCGCCGCACTGATGAAGCGATGCCTGCCTGAACCCGGCGGCGTGCAGCGCGGCTTCGGCCGCGGCCTCGTCGCCGCGGTAGGGGTGGACCCGGCCGCGCACGAAGGCTCCGAGGATCAGTTCCGCGGCGCGCTCGGTGATGCCGCGCTCGGAACGGGCGAAGCGGAAATCGGCCAGGTAGACGCCCGTGGCGAACGGCCGCAGCACCCGCGCCAGCCTCGCCCAGAGTGCCTCCATGGTGTCGTCGTCGAGATAGACCAGCAGGCCCTCGGTGACGATCGCCAGTCCTGCGCCGGGGTCCATCGACTCGGCCAGGGCCTCGAGGCTGTCGGGGCCGCCGTCGCGAAGGACGTCGAGTGCGACGACGCGGTGGCGGTCGCCGAGAGACCCCATTCGCGCCAGCGCCGCGCGCTTGCGCTGCGCCATCCCCGGCAGGTCTGCCTCCACATAGGTGAGCTCGTCGCCGTAGCGCTGCTTGAAGCGCCAGCCTCGCGGCGACATGCCGCAGGCGACCTCGACCACCTGGCTGACGCCGGCCTCGATGTGGTCGTCGAGGAGGGCGTCGATGATCCGGTGGCGCGCCAGCAGCATGCCGTCGAGGCTGGGCCCGCCCCACAACCCGATCGCCGCGTTCGGCAGGGCAAGGGTGCCATGGAGGAGACGGCCCTGCCAGGTCGCCAGCTCGGGGTGGGAGAGCCCGTTCCTGACCCAGGTCTCACCCGTGTAGTGGGCGGTCGGGGAGATCGCCGCCGAGGCTTCCTCGCTTCCGGTCATCGCTCGATCACGAGAGCTCGATGACGCTGCGGATCCCGTCCTGGGCCTCCATCAGCTCGAAGCCGCGGTTGACTTCGTCGAGCCCGATCCGGTGCGAGAGGAACGGGGCGACGTCGATCTCGCCGGCCAGGTAGCGGTCGACCAGGACCGGCACCTGGTCGCGGCCCTTGACGCCGCCGAAGGAGGAGCCGGCCACGCGCCGGCCGGTGATCAGCAGCCGGGGGATGACGTCGAGGGTCTCGCCCTTGCCGGCGACCCCGGCGACCGTGCAGAGGCCCCAGCCCATCCGCGCCGCTTCCAGCGCCTGGCGCATGACGGCGACGCTGCCGGTCGCCTCGAAGGTGTAGTCGGCGCCGAAGCCGCCGGTCATCTCGAGGATCCGCTCGACCGTCCCCTCGCCGCCCTCCAGTAGGTCGGTCGCGCCCTGTCCGCGGGCAAGCTCGAGCCGCTCCGCCGAGAGGTCGACGCAGATGATCCGCTCGGCGCCCTGCAGGCGGCAGCCGGCGACGGCGCCGAGTCCGACCATGCCGGCGCCGAAGACGGCGCAGGTGCTGCCGGCGCGGACGGCGGCGGTGTTGATCGCGGCGCCGAGGCCGGTGGAGAGCCCGCAGGCGAACAGACATGCGTGCTCGAACGGCGCCTCGGGATTGATCTTCGCCAGCGCGATCTCCGGCATCACGGTGTACTCGGCGAAGGTCGAGCAGCCCATGAAGTGGCGGACCTCCTCGCCGTCGCGGGAGATCCGCGTCGAGCCGTCGGGCAGGTGCCCTTCGTTCTGCTCCTCGCGAATCGCCAGGCAGAGGTTCGTGCGCTCGTCGCGGCAGTGGATGCACTCGCGGCACTGCGGCGAGAAGAGCGTGACCACGTGGTCGCCCTCCGACACGGAGCTGACGCCCTCCCCGACCCGCTCGACGACCCCGGCGCCCTCGTGCCCCAGCACCGCCGGCGCGTACCCGGAGGGGTCGGCGCCCGAGGCCGTGTAGAGGTCCGTGTGGCAGACCCCGCAGGCGACCAGCCGCACCAGCACCTCCCCCGCCCGCGGCTCCGCCAGCTCCACCTCCTGGACGACAAGCGGCTCTCCGAACCGCTCCAGGACCGCCGCCCGCATCTTCATGGCTTACCGGTCCGTTCGCGGTGCTTGCACCCAGGCCAGCAACAGGGCCGGCGCATGCCTTCCTCCAGCTCTTCCCCGGTGCGGCGGATCCGGCGCTCACGGGTCTTCTGCTGCTTCGCGTCCTCGACCCAGCAGATGAACTCGTTGCGGGCGAGCGGCGTGATGTCCTCCCAGGCTTCGAGCGCCTCGGCGTTGCCGATCAAGGCCTGCCGAAGATCCTGCGGCAGCTCGTGAACCACGCCTCCGGGCACGCGCTGACCGCTCATGGGGCCGATAGTAGCCTCGTGTTCAGTCGTCTGACGACAACCGCGCCCCCAGCGGGTTCCACCCTGCCCATTCAGGTGATTCTTCGCTTTCCTCCGTGGTCAGACTGCCGAAGACCTGCACGTAGTACACGTGATAGGGCCCTCCCCTCGCGAAGCCTCCGCCGATGTGGGTGAAGCCGCTGCGAAGGATGTTGGCGCGATGGCCGGGGCTGTGCATCCAGCCGACGCAGGCAGCGTGAACGGAGGGATAGCCGGCGGCGATGTTCTCGCCGATGAAGGTGAATCGTCCATCGGGATCGAACATCCTCACCCGGTCTTCGGGATCGCGTCCTTGTGGATCGAGGTGATCGAAGAACCCTTCGGTCGCCATGTTCTTCGCCGCCAGATGCGCGGCTCTGGTGAGGATGCTGCTCGCCGTCAGAGGCTCCATCCCCGCTGCGCGCCGATTGCGATTGGCGCATTCTCGTATCGATGCCTCCGCCCCTGCCCCTGAGCGCACGCGCGCTTCGGCGGCGGGAGCCCGTGCGGCGATCCCGAGAACCGTGCAGAGGGCGACGAGCAAGGCGACCGTCGCCGCGCTCTCCCAGGACAACCGGCGCAGGCGAATCTCGTTCCCGCCGCTGTCGCTCCGGGGGGCCATCTAGAAATCCCCCGCTTCTTCTCTCGGGCCCCAGTCCTCGGGATGACAGAGGGCAATGATTTCGTGACCCTTCAGGTACGCCATGCCGACCACGTTCTCGATCGCACCGTGACGGTGCGGGGCAGGTACGTAGAAGACCAGATCTCCCTCGTGATACCCCGGGTTGAGCGTTGCCCCGGGACCGAGCCTCGCCAGCCCCCAGTGGGTAGCAAAGGTGAGGTTTTCGGGGACCCCCCTGATCGGGTTGGTGTCGAAGGCGCTGTCGGCGTTCGCCGGCACCGCCCACACGGTCTCGCCCCCGTAAGTCGTCCTGATCGGGCGGTCGTGAGTGGTGGGTCCATGACGGGGCGGCGTCCACCGGTCGGGGTCGAACTCGCGGACCACCAATCGCATGTGGCTCTGGCTGATGTCGAGAGAGTGCTCCTGGTCGCGGTTGTGGATCTGCATCTGGAGCTTGAACTGGGCCTGCCCGCGCACCGCCGGCAGAGCGCACCATTGCTTGACGTGGATCCACAGCTTCAACCCGCTGGGATTCGAATGCGACGGACAACCGAGCATCCGAGCCTCCGTGCCCGGGAGCACGGCCTCGTGGCCGCTCGCCGGCCCTGGCTGGAGGAGGATCGCGGCAACGAGGAGCAGCGCGGCGAGAGCACGGAGTTGGATACAGCTAGGGAACGAGCTCACGGGACCTCCTTGGCGCCGGCGGCGTTCGGGTCGAACCCGTCCGGCCACACGGTTTTCGAGTTGTAGGTGACGTCTTTCAGCACAGCGCGGTTCAGGTGCGCGTCGGCGAGGTTCGCGAAGCCAAGCTCGGCATCGGTCAGGTTGGCTTCGACCAGACTGGCGCCGACCAGGTTTGCGCTCGAGAGGTCGGCGTCCTGAAGTTCCGCGTGATCCAATCGCGCTTCTTCGAGGCTGACCTCGCTGGCGAAGATCTCCCGCATGTCGGCATAGGCGAAGAGGCCGTGTGGAATACGGGCTTTTTCCATGTAGGCCCCACGTAGATTGGCCCCGGTGAAGTCGGCCCAGGCCAGCTTCGCTTCTTCAAGCGCCAGTTCAGGAGCAGCGACTCTGCCGAACTCGACGTGTTCGCCGACCGCTTCAGGTAGTTCCGCGCGTCGCATCCGAGCTTCGTTGAAGACCGCTTCCTTCAGGTGGGCACGGTGCATGCGGGCTCGGCTCAGGTTCGAGCGAGTCAGATCGGTTTCCTCGAGATCGGCGCCGATCAGGTTCGCTTCGCGAAGTTCCTTGCTTCGCAGATAGCCCGGCAGGTCTTCCTCTCCTTCGAGGTCGATCCCGGTGAGGTCGTGCTGGACGCTCAGCGTCAAGCGTAGATCCTGCTCCTGCGCCGCGTCGTTGATCGAGCGCTGGATCGACGATTGCCACCAGCCCACGGCAATCGCGACGACGACCCCGACGATCAGCCCCTGGCCGATGTCAGCCCGGACCTGCTGGCCTTCCCCGCCGGCTGAGATCAGCATGATCCCCGCGACCGTCAGGGCGCCCAGAATCACAGAAGGCAGCAGCGCCCCCGCCTGGTACCGGCTGGACTCCCGAGAGAACTCGTAGACCAGTACACCCCCGGCGGCGCTCCCAGCCCCCACCATCAGCTTCCGCCCCTGCATACCGCCAAAGTACCGAAACAGTTAGGCTGCTGCCGCTTGCCTTTGGAGGGCGGGTTTCGGTTCCGAGTCCGAACCTTCGGCTCAGCGCTGAGGCACGTCGGGCTCCAGGTGGAAGACCTCCACCGAGACGTCGGTGTGCGTGTCCATGCTGCTGTTGAAGGCGCGCACCTTGCGGTTCAGGATCTTTTCGATGGTCCCCGTGAACTCCCCCTTCGTCGCGTACTGGAAGTACAGCCGGGTGTCGCGAAGGCGTTGGTGCTCCTCCATTTCCGCGAGCCGTCTCTCGGCCGGCGTGAAGCTGTCCTCGAGCGTGCAGATGACGATGTCCGGGCCGGCGAACTCGGTTCTCGCCTTGGTCGGGCCACGCCCGAATTGCTCCTTGTAGAGGCGGACCATCTCCCGTGATATCTCCGAGCGAACGGAGGACTGGTGATCGGAGGCCTCGACCGATTCGGGTACATGCTGGTTCATCTTCGCTTCAATCCTCTCTCTCTCGAAGTCGACGGCCGCACGGTGCAGAAGAGGCTGGAGTCCGATGTGCGGGTGGCGAAACGCAAGCTCCGGAAGGACGCGGCGACCAGTGGGCACCGAACCCCGACGGCCCGACCCCGCCTGTAAGCAGGAGAGCCGTGCAGCTCCGGACCAGATGTCGCGCTTCGATCGCGTCGTGTCGGCGAGATTCCGCCGCCCGCTGCTACCTCAACACAGACTTCGAGCATACTCCGCCACGGGCGGTTGGCAAGCCCCAATCGGCGCTTCAGCAGGCGATGCGTCCTGCCTCGCGGCCGGGTCCGGGCTGCCAGGCGGGAGCGAAAGAGTCGGTGCGTGGCGAGGAGAGCAGCTTCGTCTGGCAGGTCCCATCGGCATTGATCTGCATGATCTCGTTGCCGGGACCACCGTCCTGTGCGCCGGGGCCGGCACGCGGGGAGAGCCCGTAGGCGATGCGCTCCCCGGAGGGGTCCCAGCTGACGAAGTGCTCTGAGCGCGGCGTATAGGTGAGACGGCGAAGAGCGCCGCTGGCGACGTCGAGGACGTAGAGGTCGACCCCGCCGCCCGAGTCATCGGCTTCCCCAAGCAGCGCGATCCTGGAGCCGTCGGGCGAGTAGGTCGCGAAGGTCCCGTCGACAGCGAGTCGCGTCGGATCTCCGCCGTCGAGGTGCAAAGCGAGGAGTTCGGGTTCGTCGGCGAGCCGGTCGTCGTAGCGCGTCGCCAGCAGCGTCGAGCCGTCCGGCGAGAACGAAGAGGCGTAGTAGTTGAGCCCGTCGCGCCAGGGCGTCAGGCGGCGCGCGCCACCGGTGAGAAGGTCGAGGGTCCAGATCGCGGCCCTTCGGAAGCCCACCCGCTCGTCGGGGAGAACCCGGGTAAAGGCGATCGTGTGACCGTCCGGAGAGAAAACCGGCCCCCACGCTTCAGCGGTCTTGGGAATCCTCCGCAGGCCGCTCCCGTCGGCCCCGACCAGAAAGATCCAGAGGCGTTCCCTGTCCCTGCTGCTGATGGTGAACCCGCTGAAGGCGACCTGCCTGCCGCCCGGCCGCCAAGAGATCGGCGAGCTCGGATACGGGACCGGTCTCGCCTGCGGGCCTCCTCGCGCCAAGGGCCGCGCCCGTGCGCCGGACTGGTCGACGGTGGTCAGTTCGATTCGCGACCAATCCTCCGTCACCTCGAGCACCGCCAAGCGCGGTCCCTCCGGCGCCGCGGCCATCGCCACGGCGGCCGCCAGCAGCGTCGCCAGCACCCCCACTCCCAGTGCCCGCCGGATCACGCCCTCACCCGGTCCGCCGGTAGCGGATGTGCGTGGCGAGCGGAGAGTGGAGGACCTCGACCGGCTCGAACCCGAGGGACTCGACGCCGTCGAACAGCCGCTCGCCGGAGCCGAGCAGGACCGGGGCGACGTCGAGCGTGAGTTCGTCGATCACCCCGGCGGCGAGGGCCTGACGGACGGTCGCGGCGCCGCCGGCGATGTCGACGCCGTCCTCGCCGGCCGCCTCGCGCGCCTGCGCGTAGGCGGCCTCGAAGCCCTCGGTGACGAAGTGGAAGCTGGTGCCGCCCTCCATCTCGACCGGCCCGCGGACGTGGTGGGTGAGCACGAAGACCGGCGCGTGGTAGGGCGGCTCGGGACCCCACCAGCCGTCCCAGTCCTCGTCCCACTCGCCGCGGATCGGCCCGAACATGTTGCGGCCCATGACGTAGGCCCCGCGCGGTCGCATCAGCCAGCCTGCCGCCGTCGCGTCGGCGTCGTTCGCGCGCTCGTCGCCGAGGTGCCAGGTGTGGACCTCCCTGCCGCCCTTCCCCAGCGGGTCGTCCCGGCTCTGTTCCGGCCCGGCGGCGAAGCCATCGAGCGAGATCGACATGTGGCAGGTGGTGTCGGGCATCGGGCGTCCTCCGGAGTAGTCGCGTCGTGCAGGCGCTGGCACCGTACCCTTCGTGCTAACTTACAACCAGATGGTTGTAGATGAGAAACCGATCCGCGAGGACGAGGCGGCCACCGACCTGCTGTTCCGGGCCCTGGCCGATCCGATCCGCCGCGACATCCTCCGCCGCGCCCACGAGGGCCGGCTCTCGGTCTCGGCCCTGGCCCGCGAACACCCGATCAGCGTGACGGCGATGCAGAAGCACGTCGCCGTGCTGGAGCGGGCCGAACTGGTGAGCAAGCAACGGGTCGGTCGCGAGTCGATCGTCCACACCCAGGCCGACGCCCTCGCACGCGCCCGCGCCGCACTCGATCGTCTCGAGGCGGACTGGCGCGGCCGGATCGAGCGGATGGAGCAGATCCTCGAAACCGACAAAGGAGACAACTGATGCCCGTCACCGACGTAGACAAGAACGCCGACGCCCTGACCATGACGATCACGGCGGAGTTCGACGCCGATGCCGAGCGGCTCTGGGAGCTGTGGGCGAATCCGCGCCAGCTGGAGCGCTGGTGGGGACCGCCGTCCCACCCCTCGACCTTCGTCGAGCACGAGCTCACGGTCGGCGCGCGCACCACCTACTTCATGACCGGCCCGGACGGTGAGAAGCACCACGGCCAGTGGCGGGTCGAGGAGGTCGAGCCGCCCCACCGGCTGCACATCACCGACGACGACGTCGACGACGAGGGCAAGCCGAAGGACGGAGGCCCGACGGGGATGACGGTGACGATCGCCGAGGCCGAAGGCAAAGCGACGATGTCGATCCAAACCCACTTCGGCGACCGCGAATCGATGGAACAGACGATCGAGATGGGCTTCGAGCAGGGCATGACCGAAATGCTCAACGAAGTCGACCCCCTCCTCGGCGCCGCGAGGGCGTGAGGAACGACGAAAGCCCCGCCTTCGCGGGGCTTTCGTCGTGGCTGTTCAGCGCCTCAGGCGGGCCAGGTAGAACTGCCGATCCTCCACCCCAGGCTCCCCGGTGCCGCCGATCGTGATCGAGCCGGACCCGAAGGCGAGTGCGGTGACCTCGACCACCTGGTGGATGGGATCGAGGAACCTGCCGCGGTCGCCGAAGCTTCGGTCGAGCCTGCCGTCGGGGCGATAGCGGACGGCTATCGCCCGTCCGCGCTGGCAGTCTTCCCCGTAGGGGCAGTGGCGGGCGAGGCCGGCGACGACGATCTTGCCGTCGGCTTCGACGCCGATCCGATCCGCCTCGGAGAAGGTGCCGGCCGCGGTCAGCACGAGACCCCCGGCGCCGAAGCTCCGGTCCAGGCGGCCGTTCGATAGAAGGCGGGAGATCGCAACACGGCCATCCCGGGTCCCGGCAAGGAGGAGACGACCGTGGCGATCGAATGCCAGGTCCTTGATCCGGGTCGGCAGCAGGCGCCGGAATCCACGGGTGTGGAACGGAGGCGCGAAGGCCTCGAGGCGGTGCCCCCTCGGCCCGTACTCGACCGGCTCCCCGTGGCCCGGGAATAGCGCCAGCGTGCCGCCCGAGGTCCTCGCCAGCCGTACTTCTTCTCCATACCCCTCCGTGAGCGTGCCAGCCCGCCCGAATCCCGGAGCCAGCTCACCCCTCGGCCCGAAGCGACCGACGACGATGCCGTCCCACTTCGAGCCGGCCGCCAGGAAGCCCCCGTCGGCGTTCGCGATCAGATCCGTGACCCACGCGAAGAGGCGGCCGCCCGCGAGTCCGCCGGCGCCGAAGGAGTCATCGAGGTGGCCGCGGCGCCCGAGCCGAAAGACACCTCCGCCTCCGTATGAGCCGACCGCGACCAGGAGCCGCCCACCCGGCGAGGGGGCGAGCGCGGTGGCGGTCGCCGAACGCGCATTGCCCACCGCGGGAAGCCGGACCAGGCCGTCGCTGCCGAAGCTGGAATCGCGTCCGCCCCGTCGCCCGTAGCGGACCACGGCGCTCCCTCCTCCCGCCCGGCCAGCTACGACCATGCGACCGCGATCGTCGACGAGGAGCGCGGCGACCGAGTCGGTCGACGCCGAGGTTCCCGGGGTGAGGACGGCTCCTCCTTCGCCGAAAGCGCGGTCGAGCTGACCGTCTGAACGGAAGGCCACCAGCGTCACCTGGCTCGGGTCGAGGTCCCTGCGGGCGTGCCCCGCTTCCCCGACCAGGACGACCCCGCCGTCAGGCAGTTCGATCAGGTCGCGAGCTACGTGGCGGCGTCCCGGATCCGGCTTCGCGGTGACGAACCCGTGCGGCCCGAACCCGGGGGCCGGATACCCGTCGGCGGTCAGCCGCTCGAGCAGGAGGCGGGCCGATCCGTAGCGTTCCTGGGAGAGGGTTCCCGCCGCGAGCAGTCCGCCGTCCGGGGCGGCGATGATCGCGTGGACGGTGCCGAGCTTCGCCGGGCCCGGGGCGATCCCGTCACCGCCGAAGGCCCGATCCCAGACCCCCGCCGCCGAGACGTGGACGAAGCGGTTTTCGAAGCCGGCGACATAGAAGGACCCGTCTGGTAGGCGCGCAATTCCCCGCGGGCCGTCCCGCAGCGCCCGGATCTCCGTGAAGCCGCCGGTACCGAAGGTGGGGTCCGGCCGTCCGTCCGCGTCGAGGCGCCCGACGATCAACCCATGCAACGTGTCGATGATCCCGGGGGCGGCGAAGAGGAGCTTGCCGCTCGGGAGCTCCAAGAGGCGGACGGATTCGCCCTCGAAGTAGGGGCCTCGAAGCGTGGCGCGGCCATCCTGGCCGTAGGTGCGGTCGAGTCTGCCGCCGGCGTCGAACCTGACGACGGTCGCGTTGCCGTCGGTTGCGTACATCGCGATCATCCCGCCGTCCTCCTGCGCTACGGACTGCGCGAGGTCTATCTGCCACGAATTCCGCGGCCGCCGGGCGAGGCTTTCCGTACCGATGAGACCGTTCACACCGTAGTCGCGGTCGATTTCCCCGGAGGCGGTGAAGCGCGCGATCGCGGTGGAGCAGGAGGCGACGACGGTGCCACCCGGTCCGAGCCCGAGGCTCCCTTCGTAGTAGCACGGGGCAAAGCGATTGAGAGCGATTCCGCCGTCGCCGAAGCTCGGATCGAGCCGCCCGTCGGGGAAGTAGCGCGCAACCGCGATGCCCCTCGCCCCCGGCTGCAGGACGAGCAGCCGACCGCGATCGTCTGCGATCACCGCGAGGGCCGCGCCGGTGGTTGCTTCGGTCCCGAAATCGGCGGTGAGGACCCCTTCATTCCCGAAGGTCCGGTCGAGCGAGCCGGCATCGCCACTCGAAGCGGTCGCGACCGGCGTCGGCGGCAAGGCGGCCAGGCACGCCAAGGCAATCCCGATTCGCAGCCCTACCGAAGTGATCGAGCAAACGTTCATCCCGCCGCAGCGTAGGTGGGCTAACCGATGGCGTAAAGAGACAACCTTGGCCCCGTTCGAGCCTTCGATCACCCGCTGCCTGAGCGTCCCGCCTGGGCTAGCGCGGAGCCGCGCCCCAGGCGGGGCCGAGAATCGGGCCGCCAGGGCCCTCTTCTCCTTCGCTGCCTTCGGCAATCACCTTCAACCCGGAACCGTCAGGCCGCATCACCACCAGATTCGAGCTTTCACCAGCCCGAGCAAGGAAGGCGATGTGCTTGCCGTCCGGCGCCCAGGAGGGACTCAGGTAGCAGCGGCCGCGAAAGCAACCGCCGCGACCCTTGGTCAGTTGGCGCACGCGGCGACCGTCCGCTCGAGCGACGAAGACATTCGGGCCGTCGTGCAGGTTGCTCGTGAAGGCGATCGAGCGGCCATCCGGAGAGAAGTCGGGCTCCTCCTCCTTCAACCGCCCGTTGACGAGCGGCTTCAGATGCGTCCCGTCGGACCTCATCGAGAAGATGTCGAAGCGATCGCCGGTCCTGCCGTTGCCGCGTTCGCTGACGAAGGCGATCGTCTTGCCGCTCGGCGCAAAGGTCGGATCGGTGTCCCGCACCTCGGCTCCGTAGGTCAGTTGTCGCAGGCCACTGCCGTCGATCCTGACGAGGAAGATGTGCGAATAGTGATCGAAGCCGGTGGTGGTGCGGTCGAACACGATGCTCCTCCCGTCCGCGGAAAAGGATGGGTGACCATCTCGCTGGGCGCCGGCAGTCAGTTCCCGCAGGCCGCTGCCGTCGGCCCTCATCAGGTAGATCCGCGGACGGGTGGCAGCGACGGAATCGAGGTCGGCGACGAAGGCGATCAGGCGACCGTCGGGGGAGTAAGCAGGCGTTTCGGCGCTGGCGTCGCCAGACAGCACTAGTTGGGCACCACCTCGAGTCGGCGCGTGGGCGAACAGTCCCCCGGCCAGGGTGCCTTCGAGATATGCCAGGCGCTGATAGGCGATCTGCCCGTTCGAGCCTGGAAAAGCCGCCAGCGCGGACGCGACGCCGACGGCGCCGACGAGGACCGACGCGATTACTGCGAGCAGGGTTCCTCGGATCAGCACGGAGTCCCTTTCGAGGACCTGTTCCCTGATTCCTTGCAAAGACGCTGAAGAACTCGGTTCCGCTCACCGGTCCGGGTGATCGACCCAGAGCGGCCTTACTCGAACATTCGCCATCTACGCGAGGTGCTGAGACTTCATTTAGTACAGGCGCGGGATGTAGAACTTGACGCAGCCACCAAGCCGTGTGCCGTCGTGGCCTTCATCTTCACAACGTAGAAGCCTTTCGCGCGGAACACCGGCGCGCCGCACCTCTTCTATAACTGGCTTCAGGAGGCGAGGAAGTCGGTAAAGGCGGTATAGCGGGGGAACGATTCGGCTCCGTTAGTGACCCGATTGTGCCGATCGAATGGGCGGCGGATCTGGCGCTTCCCGCCACGCAAGCTCGACCTAGTAGCTAGGACCGTCCTCCTACGTTCCCTGATTGTCGCTTTGACTCCGGCGCTCCCCAAGCTAGCGTTAGTCATTCGGTACGCGAAAAGACTTGGAGCAAAATGGCTGAAGATTCACTGCCTTATCTCAATGCAACGGGCTACATCACCAAGGTGCTGGAAAAAATCAAGGAGGCCGAGACCCCTCCTCGCTTTAGCCAGGATTTTCTGGCAACGACCCTTCAGATGCCGGGTGGATCACCTCGACCGGTTATTCCCTTTCTAAAGCGGACTGGCTTCTTGGCGAGCGACGGGACCCCAACCGAGCTCTATAAACAGTTCCGAGGAGCACAGAGTGGTGCAGCTGCTGCTGAGGCGCTGCGCATCGGCTATCGACCCCTCTATCGCATCAACGAGTATGCACACGATGCGAGCGATCAAAAGCTCAAAGACCTGATCGTCCAAGCCACGGGAGCCGAAAAGGGATCAAAGCGAGTAGGAAGTACGGCAGCATCATTCAAAGCGCTCAAAGCATTCGCCGATTTCTCGTCCGCTAGTTCTACCGATCAAGAGACTGATCATCAGGCGCCTCCTCCGGGAGATTCAGATGATTCCCAGCAACAATCGGTCGATGGCATCAGGCTTGGCTACACCATCAATTTGAATCTGCCCCCGACCTCCGACGTTGCAGTGTTCGATGCGATCTTCCGAAGCCTCAAGGAGCACTTGCTGCGGTGAGGTCAGCGGAAGAGGCAATAAAGCTTTTCGGGATAACGAACCAACTGATCGAGCATGGGCTTGATCGTGTCGAGCGGGAGCACGCAGTTGATCTTGGTCGAGATCACCGCCCCAATGCAGACGTAGACGAGGACTATTACCCGCAAATCGAGAGCGCTATTAGGGCAGAGGCTGCCCAAATGGCCCCCCACTACGAGATGTTCTACTCGCTAGAGACGACCATACGAGCCAACGTGCGGGATCAGCTGGCCGCTCAAAGCGACGAGTGGTGGGAGACGCTTATCCCGGAGGCTATCCGCACTGACGCAGAAAAAGTTCAACAGCGGGAGAAGGATTCAGGCGTGACGCCTCGCTCTGATGACCCAATTGACTTTCTTACTTTCGGGCAGCTCAGTGAGGTCATCAAGGCTAACTGGGACATATTCGCTGCAACGTTCTCAAGCAAGAAAGCTGTTGAGAAGGTGATGGCCAGTCTCAACGTTCTACGCGGACCCATTGCGCACTTCAGCCCATTAGCCGAGGATGAGATTGTCCGACTGCGGCTTACGGTCCGCGACTGGTTCAGGCTGGAGGAGTCGACTGAAGCGCCTTAAGGCCCGTGCTTCAAGGTCACTAATAGAGGAATAGCGGGGGCGGGATTCGAACCCGCGACCTTCGGGTTATGAGCCCGACGAGCTACCTGGCTGCTCCACCCCGCGGCGGACTGGTGATGGTAGCAAGGTAGTGGGGGTGATGGAGCGGGTTTGAGGGGGCCTGGGGACTTGATTGCGCAGGGGCTTGGAGGTCGGCGGGGCTCTAGAGTGGCCGGGTGACTGATGGGTCAAAGAGGGTCGCGGTGATCGACGTCGGCACCAATTCGACGCGCCTGCTGGTTGCCGACGTCGAGGAGGGACGGGTCTCGCAGGTGGAGCGGCGGAGCACGGTGACCCGGCTGGGCCGGGGCGTCGATCTCTCGGGACACCTTTCCGGCGAGGCGATCGAGGACGTCTGCGCGGCGATCGGCGACTACGTCGGGGTGATCGAGGAACTGGGCGCCGAGACGGTCGACGCGATCGCGACCAGCGCGGTCCGCGACGCCGACAACGGCAGCGCCTTCGTCGCCGAGCTGCGCGAGCGCTTCGCGCTCTCGGCCCGCGTCCTCGGCGGCGAGGAGGAGGCGCGCTCCACTTACCTGGGCGCCACCTCGGAGGCGCCGCCGAGCGAGCCGACGCTGGTCGTCGACATCGGCGGCGGCTCGACCGAGCTCGTCGTCGGCCAGGGCTCCGAGGTCTCCTTCCACGACTCGCTCCAGGCCGGCGTCGTCCGCCACAGCGAGCGCCACATCGCCAGCGACCCCCCGACCGCCAGCGAGCTGGAAGCGCTCGCCACCGACATCCGCGGCCTGATCGAGGCCTCCGTCGGCACCGGCGTCACGGCCAGCCGCGGCATCGCCGTCGCCGGCACCCCCACCTCGCTCGCCGCGGTCGAGCTGGGGCTCGAGCCCTACGACCCCTCGCGGGTCCACGGCCACGTCCTTGCCCTGCCCTCGATCCAGCGGATGCTCTCCCAGCTCGCCTCGGCCCCCCTCGCGGAGCGGGTCGAGATCCCCGGCCTCCACCCCGACCGGGCGCCGACGATCGTCGCCGGCGTCGTCATCCTCGTCGAGGTGATGCGGGCCTTCGGGCTCGAGGAAATCGGCGTCTCCGAGCACGACATCCTCTACGGCACTGCAATTTCCGCCAGTCGTAAAAACCCTTCGATTTACTAGCTGGACAGCCCGTCTTAGCCGCTCCGGACAATTGGGCCAGCCGCCATACCAAAAGCCAAATTCCAGGTACTCTCAGGTACCTACTTTTGAGGGACTTTCGCTGGCTTGGCTAGAACCGAAGAATCGCCGGGTACATACTCGTTGCACGGGGCCAGAGGTGGGGACATCTTCACCTTGCCACCCCGATATAGGGCTTGGGCGACTGCCGCATCATGGCGCCTCCCGCCGTCTGGGCCCACCGAATAAATAGGTCCCTGAAGACGTACCCCTGCCCGTCCTGAGGGGCCGCTTGGATCGGCCGTCAGCGATGACGGCCGATTCTCGTTTATGGGCCTCTTACGGGCTGTTTGTGAGGAGGTCCTACGCCAGGTTCGCTTTGCGCGGGTAGGCGATCTCGGGATCGGTGAGGACGTTGACCAACGTCGGCCGCCCGGAGGAGAAGGCCCGCTCCAGCGCCGGCCTCAGCTCGCCCGGCTCGCGGACCAGGATCCCGTCGCAGCCCAGCGTCTCGACCAGTTCGTCGTAGCGGGTCTCCGGCTGCAGCTTCGCCGCGACCGAGTAGCCGTAGAGGAACTGCATCGGGTGATGCTCGAGCCCCCAGATGCCGTTGTTTCCCATCACCCCGACGACGCCGAGACCGTGACGCGACATCGTGTCGAACTCCATGCCGGCGAAGCCGAAGGCGCCGTCGCCCAGCAGCAGGCAGACCTGGCGGTCGGGATGGGCGACCTTGGCGCCGATCGCCTGGCCCGGGCCGGCGCCGAGGCAGCCGAACGGCCCCGGGTCCATCCAGCAGCCGGGCTCGTAGGTCTCGATGTAGCGGCCGGCGTAGGAGACGAAGTCGCCGCCGTCGCCGACGACGATCGCGTCGCGGTCGAGGACTTCGTTCAGCTCGCGGTAGACCCGCACCGGGTGCAGCGGCGAGCGCGCGTCCTCGAGCTCGGCCCGCTCGGCCGCCCGCTTCTCGGTCTCGACGTCGCGCAGCTGCTCGAGCCAGGGGCGCGTCCGCGGCTCCTTCACGCCGGCCGCCTCGCGCAGCGCCGCCAGCGTCGCCCGCACGTCACCGACCAGGTCGACGTCCGGCAGCCGGTTCCGCGTCAGCGCGTTCGGGGCGACGTCGAGGCGGATGATCTTCGTCTCCTCGCCGAAGCTGCCGCCGAAGCCAAGCCGGAAGTCCATCGGCACCCCGATCACCAGGGCGACGTCGGCGCCCCCCAGCGCCGTCGAGCGGGCGCGGCTGAAGGCAAGCTCGTGGTCGGCGGGCAGGCAACCGCGGCCGAGCCCGTTGAGGAAGACCGGGATGCCGATCTCCTTTGCCAAGGCACGCAGCTCCTCCTCCCCGCGTCCCCAGTAGAGGCCGGTGCCGGCCATGATCGCCGGCCGCTCCGCCGCCGCCAGCAACGCCCCCGCCTCCTCGACTCCCCCGGCCGCCCGCGCCTCGCCCGGCTGCGGCACCGCCGGCAGCTCCAGCTCGGCCTCGGTGAAGACGACGTCGAGCGGATAGTCGACGAAGGTGGGGCCGCTGGGCGCCGCGGCGGCGCGGTCGAGCGCGGCGGCGGTGACCGGCGCGATCCGCGCCGGGTCCTTGACCGTCTCCGCCGACTTGACCAGCGGCGAGACGAAGGGAAGGTGGTCGATCTCCTGCAGCGAGCCCGAGCCCCAACGCATCTCCGGCGCCCGCCCGCCGAGCACGCAGATCGGCGAGTTGTTCGACTGCGCGCCGGCGATCGCGCTGATCCCGTTGGTGACGCCGGGACCGGCGGTCAGCGCCGCCACCCCGACCCGGCGGGTCGCCTTGGCGATCCCCTCGGCGGCGAAGGCGGCGGTCTGCTCGTGGCGGACGTCGACGAGCTCGATTCCCTCGTCTTTGCAGCCGTCGTAGATCGAGAACAGGTGCCCGCCCGAAAGCGTGAAGAGATGGTCGACGCCACGGGACTTCAGCGTCTTTGCAACGAGCTTGCCGCCGTGTTCAGCCATCGCCGCAGCCTATTGGCTGGGCAGCCATGTCGGGTTACCATCGCCAGGCCCGGATGGCGAAACCGGTAAACGCGGCGGCCTTAAAAGTCGCTGCCCCGTCTGGGGCTTGCGGGTTCGATTCCCGCTCCGGGCACTTCTTCTTCAATCGGTTTCCCCTGCTCCTGCGGGTTTTCCGCCGCCTAAAACGGCAATAAATGTTCGAAGGGCGCAACTCCGGCGCTGTTACCGTGTCTATTAAGTCGAACCCGGTCCTCAGGGGAGAGATCTTTGGAGGCTTCAGCACTAACGCATGCCAGTCGCCGCGGGCTCCTCGCCCGCCGTTCGCCGCTGCTCAAGCTGCAGGGGGACGAGAAGCTGATCGCGATGGCGCGGGCGGGCAATCCCGGCGCCTTCGAGACGATCGTCGACCGCTACCAGGGCCGCCTGCTCGGCTTCTGCCGCCAGATGCTGGGCTCGACCGAGGACGCCGAAGACGTCCTGCAGGAGGTCTTCGTCAACGCCTACCGGGCAATGCTCGCCGACGAGCGTGAGATCAACCTCCGCCCCTGGCTCTACCGGATCGCCCGCAACCGCTGCCTCAACTACCTGCGCAAGCCGAAGGCCGACGCGCAGGAATCGATGGACATGGTGCCGGAAGTCGAGGCCGCCTCGACCGCCGAGAAGGTCCACAACCGCGAGGAGTTCCGCCAGATCCTCAGCGACGTCAACAAGCTTCCCGAGACCCAGCGCGCGGCCCTGCTGCTGCGCGAGATGGACGCCCTCTCCTACGAGGAAATCGCCGCCGCGATGGAGACCACGGTGCCGTCGGTCAAGTCACTGCTGGTGCGGGCGCGGATCTCCCTCGCCGAGGCGAGCCAGGCGCGCCTGCTGACCTGCGGCGAGGTCCGGGTCGAGCTCTCCGAAGCCGCCGAGGGCCTGCGCAAGGTCTCGGCGCCGGTCCGCCGCCATGTCCGCGAGTGCGACGAATGCGCCGACTTCCGCTCCCAGGTCCGCTCCAACGAGAAGGCGCTGGCGGCGCTCTTCCCGGTCGGGCCGCTGATCGCCTTCAAGGGCTTCATCGCCTCGAAGCTGGGGCTCAGCGGAGCCGGCGGCGCCAGCGCCGGCGCGGCCGGAGCCGGAGCCGCGGGTGCCGGAGCCGGTGCTGTCGGCGGGGGCGTCGCCGCGCTCGGCGGCGGCTCGGCCGCGAGCGGGCTCGGTGCCCTCGGCGGCGCGATCGGCACCAAGGCAGCCGCCGGTGTCGTCACCGCGGCGCTGCTCACCGCCGGCGCGGTCGAGGTCAAGCAGACCACCAACACCCCGCCGTCGCCGGCCCCGAAGACCGCCAGCACTACCGCGGGCTCCAGCTACACCCCGGTCGAACCCGTGCCGACGATCACCAAGGGCGCCGTCGCGCCGGCCGTCGCCGCCCCGATCGAAGAGGCTGAAGCGGTGGAAAACGCGCCGCTGCCGGCTCCGACCGAGACTGAGGCCGAAGCGCCGGCAGCGGAGCCTGCCGCCGAGCCGACCACCGCTACCGAGGACGAAGAAGCCGCCGGGCAGTCGGCCGCCGAAGAAGAAGTCACGATCGGCGAAGCCAAATCCGGCGCGATCGGCACCGCCAAACCTTCCGAAGAAACCCCCGGCGCCCACGGCGGCAGCGCTGTCGTCGTCGTCACCACCGCCCCGAGCGGCCCGCCGCCGAGCCAGCCGGCTCCGGCTGAAAGCACCCCGCCGCCCCCGCCTGCGGCCGAAGAACAGCCTCCGGCCGAAGAACCCGCCCCGGCGCCGCCGGTCGAAGTGCCCCCGGTCGAACTGCCGTAGCGACCGCTACCGCAGGCCGATTACTTTGAGCCGGCGCATCAGGCAGGTGCCGGCGAACTGCCGGGTTTCCTCGAGCGAGTAGCCGAACAGCTCGAAGTCCTCGCCCGCGTCCTCGGCCCAGGGGGGCTGGAGCACGCCGTCGGCGAGCGGCAGCGCCTGCTCGAGCGTGCGCTGGATCGCCTGCTTGTAGCGGTCCGACTCGCGCGCCCTCTCGCGCAGGAAGACCGAGCCGAAGGCGACGTGGCGGTGCTCGTCGCGGGCGACGTTGGAGAAGCCCTCGACGAAGGCCGGCAGCGTCCCTTCGCGTTCGTTGAAGTCCATGATGAAGTGCT
>Ga0190273_10000200_pt1 | contig 28755 bp, 23 predicted proteins | sample Popmic504IS_FD_134513 | JGI IMG/M metagenome (GOLD analysis project Ga0190273, IMG submission 134513) | Populus adjacent soil microbial communities from riparian zone of Shoshone River, Wyoming, USA - 504 IS | ecosystem: Environmental > Terrestrial > Soil > Riparian zone > Trees stand | place... | reverse complement strand
CTGTTGCTGGATACCTCCGGCTCCATGGCCGGCCGCCCCATAGGTGAGTTGAACAACGGTTTAGTTACCTTTAAGGATGAGTTAATGGCTGATCAGATGGCAATCAAACGCGTTGAGGTCGCCATCGTTACGTTCGGCCCCGTAAGAACGGAGACTGATTTTCAGACGGCTGATAGCTTTCAGCCGCCGACGCTAACGGCCAACGGCGACACTCCAATGGGCGCGGCTATCGAGCAGGGGCTTGAGATGCTTCGCCAGCGTAAGGCGAAGTATAGGGAGAATGGCATCTCCTTGTTCCGGCCCTGGGTGTTTCTGATCACTGACGGCGCACCGACAGACAACTGGCAGAACGCGGCGTCAATGGTCCGCGAGGGTGAAGAGAAAAAGTCGTTTATGCTCTTTGCCGTTGGCGTCGAAGGCGCAAACATGGACACCTTACGTCAGATCGCCGTGCGCGAGCCTCTCAAGCTCCAGGGCCTCCGATTCCGCGACCTCTTCTCATGGCTTTCGAGTTCGCTCGGATCGGTATCACGCTCGACTCCGGGGGATGAAGTGCCGCTGCATAGTCCCTACGGATGGGCTACAGCCGGATGAGTTTCGAGCCCTGGAAATTTATCTTCGCTTCTGTCGTCGGGACCTCTCACATAAAGGCAGGTACTCCGTGTCAGGACGCAAGCGACTGTCAGTTGCTATCAGCCTCCGACGGATCAACCGTGCTAGTCGCCGTAGTCGCGGATGGGGCGGGAAGTGCCGGGAGGTCGGAAGTCGGCTCCGCTCTCGCCTGCTCCCTCTTTATCGAGGAGATGACGGCGCTTTTCGAGCTCGGCGGTGTAGTCAGTGATCTCACGCCAGATTTTGCTAAAGGCTGGATTACGCGTTTCCACAACGAGGTTACCCTCCGCGCCGAAGCCGAAGAACTAAAGCCCCGCGACTATGCCTGCACACTTTTAGCCGCCATCGTAGGAACGGACTCAGCAGTCTTCCTGCAAATAGGCGACGGAGCCATAGTAGTGTCGTCGCGAGAAGAACCAGATGAATACAATTACATTTTCTGGCCGCAGCAGGGCGAGTACGCAAATGTCACCTACTTTGCCACGGACCCGGCAGCGCACGAGAAACTCGAGCATACGCTGATCAATAGTCCTATTGACGAGGTCGCGTTATTCAGCGATGGCCTACAGGGTCTCGCGCTTCATTATGAAAGCCAGACGGCTCACACGCCGTTCTTTCGTCCCGTCTTCTCTTGGTTGCGCCCTGCACCTGCTGGGCATTCCGAGAAATTGTCTTTCTCTTTAGTTTCATATCTGGATTCGCAAAAAGTCAACGACTGCACAGACGATGATAAGACTCTGATCCTTGCGACACGGCGCACGGGCGTTGAGCCTCCGGCCGCCACCGAACAAGCCAATGGTAGCGAAGGCGAAGCCACAACTCTATGACGGAAAGGGACGACTTATCGCACTCGGACCAGAGTTGGGTCGAGGCGGTGAGGGAAGCGTCCATGAGATCCGCGACCGCCTGGATCTCGTGGCGAAGGTCTACCTCAAGAGCGTTGGTCAGGATAAAGCTGCAAAGCTTACGACGATGGTTAGCCTCAAGACTGAGCGGCTTCTGAAACTCTCGGCTTGGCCTGTCGATACTCTTCATGAGCAACCTGGCGGAGCGGTCGCAGGGTTTCTGATGCCAAGGGTCACAGAGCATAAAGACATCCACATGCTCTACGGCGTCAAGAGTCGCCTCGCTGAGTACCCTGAAGCCTGCTGGCCTTTCCTAATCCAGGCTGCCGCTAATGTCGCGCGCGCATTCAACGTCGTCCATGAACATGGTCACGTAATCGGAGATGTCAATCACGGCGGCATCGTCGTCTCAAAGAAGGCGACGGTCCGACTAGTCGACTGCGATAGCTTTCAAGTGACGGTGCAAGGGCGTCAATTCCTGTGTGAAGTGGGTGTTGCTACACATACACCACCTGAGTTACAGGGGCAGTCCTTCCGTGGCACCATTCGCACAACCAACCACGACGCCTTTGGTCTCGCTGTCATCATCTTCCAGCTTCTCTTCATGGGGCGGCATCCTTACTCTGGGGCATATCTTGGAGCGGGCGATATGCCGATTGAGAAGGCGATTAAAGAATACCGATTTGCATATGGCTCTGGCGCGCCGTCAAGACTAATGAGGCAACCCCCGGGGACGCTTTCACTCGATGCGGTTTCGCAACCGATCTCGCAATTATTCGAGCGTGCATTCTTGCCCGGAAATAGTCGCCCCAAACCGCAGGAATGGATTACGGCGCTCGGCGAGCTGTCGATTAATCTCAAGCAGTGTACCCACAATAACGGACACTACTATCTCAAGACCATCTCTTCGTGCTCTTGGTGCGAGATCGAGGCGCGCTCAGGGATTATCGTATTCGGACCTATCTACGTTGCTGGTACTTGGTCACAGGGCACCTTTAACATAACCGGCATCTGGGCTCAGATCGCCGCCGTCCCTTCGCCGGGTCCTCTGCCTGCCCCTCCCGATAAGTCTTCACTGATTGTTACGGTCTCGCCAAAGGCAGCTCAGCTGAAGAAGAGCCGCCGCCTGCGCGCCTTTTATGCGACTGGATTGCTCCTCGTGGCCTCCGCAATTCTAATTGCCATGCCCCTTAGCGGCACGGCCATCGCGTGGCTGATCATCATCACTGGCATCGTTGCTATCGGTATCGTCAGTGGCGGTTCAGATGGGGCAAAGCGTGAGTTCGGAAACGCGAAGCAAGAGGCCGAGAAAAGATGGCGGGACATTGAGCAGCGCTGGCGGACGCAGGGCGATGACTCACGTTTCTCAGCGAAGGTCCGCGAGCTCGAAGCCAGAAAAATAGAGCACCGGAAGCTGCCCGACTTGCGGCTCCAAAAACTTCGTCGGCTAGAGACTGATCTACGGGAGCGTCAGCGCCATAAGTTCCTAGATAGGTACAGGATTGACGGCGCCACGATCAGCGGCATCGGGCACGCACGCAAGATTACTTTGCGATCATATGGTATCGAGACGGCCGACGACGTGTATGAACAGGCAATCCTGGCGGTGCCCGGCTTCGGACCGTCCTACACAGCGAAACTCCTCGCCTGGCGGCGCTCAATTGAACAGCGATTCGTGTTCGACCCGGCGCAGGGCGTTGACCCGGCAGATCGCCAAGCCGTAGAAAGAGAGATCGCGAATACGCGCGCAAAGCTTGAGCAGGAATTGCAGTCAGGCCCCGCACAGCTCCGTCAGATCAGCAATCAAATCACGGCGTCGCGCGAAGCGATGCGCCCCATAATCGACAACTCACTCAAAGCCTTGGTCCAGGCAGAGAAAGATTTGGAGAATAGCTCTTCATCAGCTCTGATCCTGGCCCCGATAATCACCGTGTTGGGCATGGCGTTATTTACCACTGCACTCCTCAAATCAAACTTTACAGGCCAAGGTAGTACGAGTAATTTCAACTCTTCTTCGTCGAACAGCACTTTTAATAAAACTACAGGCTCTCAATCCACATCGCTTCAGAATAACAATGCGTTGTTATCTTTAACTCCGGATCAGCAGGCAAAAGCTCTCTATGAGCAGGGAGTGAAATTCACCAAAGCGGGAAAATATGAAGAGGCGGTCAAAGCTTATCAGCAGGCCATCTCATTAAAGTCTGATTTAGTTGAGGCACAGCATGAGTTGGGCTTCGCTTTATTCAAGCTCAGAAAGTACGAAGATGCTATAGCAGCATTCAAGCAGGCGTTGACGCTTAAGCCTAAGAACGCTGAAACGTACCGCACTCTGGGACTCTCATATAAGGCTTTGGGTCGATGGAGCGATGCGTCTGAAGCTTTTAGGAAAGCAATCGAGATCAAGCCTGATCACCCTGCGACTTATTACAATCTCGGACTCATCTACAAAGAGATGAATGACGCCGACTCTGCTATCACGGCTTACAAAGCTGCGACACGACTGAAGCCAAACTACGCAGCGGCGCACTATGAATTAGGTCTCTCGTATGTGGCTGCTGGTGATGGGGATGCAGCGATGGGAGAATATAATACTCTCGTCTCACTTAACCGGAAACTAGCTGATCAACTCTATGCTGCTATTAATAAGTAGCCTATACTGAGCAATCTTCCAAAGTCCTGACTCCAGGAGGCTGAGTAATGTCTGACAATAGTGATCATGCTTTGCGACCTGAGGCGCGCCCAATTCCTTATTGGAAGCACCATAAGAGGGCTAAAGAAGCCCTGAATTTTATTATAAGGATTTTAAGTGGGGCTGCGGGTAGCGTTCAAGGTAGCAAAGATAGTGACAAGGACTCCAATATTGATACAGACCCCGCTAGCCGGATAGTTTTCATATCTGGAGAGCCGGGCTCAGGCAAGAGTACTTTGTACTTAACTCTGAAAGCTATGCCCATTTCAGAAGATCATAGTAAAGGATACAAGAATAAAAAAAATATAGAGAAGTTGGAAAAAGTTCGCTGGCTTGATGCTCTTGATCTTGAGGTCGCAGGCGAGGAGGGTGAGAACTTACTTGCCGCAGTGCTTGTGAGACTGTTCCGAAATCTTGAGGAGTCGGAGTCCAGCCCTATCCATTCTAATAAGTGCGAAGAGGCAATAAAAGAACTTGAAGATTTAGCGACTGACATAGGAATAGCGTGGGAGGGAAACCTTCAAGCTCGTGCCGGTAATTTAGACCCTGACACATTCTCTGCGGAAGTTATACGTACACAAGGTGCACGCCTTGGGATAAACAAGCGTCTGGGTAAAGCCCTCGACAAACTTTCCAAGAACGAATGCTATGGCTGTGATAAAAATACTCTCTTCGTTCTTCCTGTCGATGACTTTTATTTAAGGCCTACTGCGTCCCTCCAACTGCTGCGCCTTTTGAGAATGATTTCCATACCACGCCTGTTCTTCTTGGTTATGGGGGACATCAAAACTGTTGAGGCCCTTTTTATCGAGAAGTCGCTTGCCGATTGGACGCAAGTAGCTGGTCCTAGACTCTTCGCAACACGGTCAGACCGTTTGGATCAAGCTCTAATTCGTGCGAGGGAATTACGTGCGCGCTATTTACGCAAGCTCTTGCCGCCGTTGCAGCGCGCAGACATCGAAGCCATGGACTGGTTTGAGGCACTGGACTTTGAAACTAAGCACACTAGCGGGTCAGGTAGCAACACCAGTCACACGGTCAATCCCAATGACACGCTCGAAAAACTGTTAGATGACGTGAAGTTGGATGAGTCAGTGACGGTAGGCGGAGAGGCGAACGGAAGGCGGCTTCGCGACTTTCTTATTTCACCCAAGTTGCTTTCTATTGAATTGCATGAGAGTAAATGGAGGAATGAAAAGCTAAAGAGGCAAAAGAGAGCAAAGGGAGAGGCAGAGAACGCAGAGAAAGAAAACCGAGCGGAACGTAACCTGAAAAAGGCCCGGTCGGCATATACAGCTCTTCAAATTATGGATGCCACGCCACGCGAGATAATGGATTTAGCGTTCGCTCTCCGAGATGTGGATAGAAAAAGAAAGGCGGAGAAAGAAAGGATAAACAAAGAGTATAAAGATGAAGGTAATGAGCGTGAGGATATAGAAAAAAATCCAGAGCTTCTTTTGACAGTCATGGATATGGTAGATCTCGTTAGAGAAGAACAGAGCTTCCTTAACGAGACAGATCAGAATGTTCTTGAGGGTATTCTCCCGACTCGCCGTTATTCACCCGAAGATATCCACTTCAGTATGGAACTTCTATATTTAAAGCCGACCGAGAGAAATTGGAAAGATAAACAGAGCTCGGTGTGGCTTTGGTTTAGAGACCACCGCTCGTGGGATATAAGAGTAAACAGAAAGTGTATTACCGATTCTAGTGTTACGGGTACGAGTCCGGACGAAGTTGAATGCTTGAAAGCTAATAAGGACCCCTACGCTAAGCTACCTCCGCGTCAAGCAGCGTGGCACGTTCTGCTGCACGACCTCGCATGGGAGTGGAATCGTGATTGCGTAACGGGGAACCTCGTCAAGAGATTGCGCGAAGAATTAGAAAAGTTCGTATGGAAGCCTGTAGTCCCCCCTCCAGTTAATCCAGAGCAGCCTTTCCAAAATGTTGCCAAGGAGGTGATGAATAAGTTTCTCACCCTATTTGAAAGATTTGTAGATCAGTCAAACGAAAACGATAATGCTGAGCAAGGAGGGGTAAAAAAGACTGAGCTTGAAGAAGGGGAAAAGGCTGAGCAAGAAGAGGAAAAACATGCTGAGCTTGAAGGGGAAAAGGCCGAGCAAGAAGAGGGAAAACATGGGCCTGACCCGCAAGAACACTTTCAAGGGTGGGCCGTTTACTCACTGGACCAAGTAACCTATAAGCATTTCCCCCTCCCGGAGTTCGAAACTATTCGAGACCTAGATCGCTTCTTGTTCGTTTGGAGTAATGGTCTTAAGTATTTAAAGAACCCCCAGGAGCATGATGTCAGCATAATTGCCTCAATCTGGGCGCTGGCGGGTTGGACGGTGCTTACAGAAGCTTATGAGCATTTTGCAGATGAAGGCGACAGGTGGTTTGAAGATTTTGTCAAGACGGAAGGCGCTTTCCCTAAACGATTCAAAAAATTCAAGGACAAACTAAACGAAAGGCTGAAAGAGAAGGGGGAGACCTTCAAATATCCCACACATAATAACCTTAAAATTACTGCGTGGGGAAACGACTTGAATGACTCGAATAAATTTCCTGAGCAATTTCAGGTTAAGGAGTCAGCGTCGACAGCATCGGAACAGCCTCCCGGTGCTACGCCGCAAGATACAAGTGAAATGAACTAAGTGAAGGCCAGGACATGAGCGCACCGCGGCTAGCGACAATTCCATTCGAACATGTTGAGGCTGAGTTGGGGGCATTTCCATTTGCTTCGGAGTCGAGCTTCCATCTAGGCATCTCTTCACTGGACCCGCTAGTCAACGAAAGAGGTAACGATAAGCTATGGCGGGCTGCGGAAAAACATGTCCTGAATACTCTTCCATCGGTTCCTCCCGATGAAGCTGTAGCTATCCGCGACAAACTCTGGTTTGACAGTCCGAAGCTTAACCAATCAGTCCACACATTTAATAAATCGATCCCATTGCACGAATACCTGCGACGACTGGCTAGCAGCTATCTGGACACGCGCGGGCGACCAGTTGAATTCAAGGAATCCATGATTGATGCTCGTGGTCGTGCGGCACCGGAGGCCCGACTCCGTTGGAGTTGGATGTGTAGAGCGTTGCCTCCAGATCTCCTTCGTGTGGCGAGAGGTGTTGTGGACGCAGATGCCGATCCGTTTCCCCTCAATCCCGCAATAGAACAGATGCTGCGAGATCGAGGATTCGCGGAGACCCACCTCCACTTAGGAGCTTCCCCGGATTTCTCTCTCGCTTGGGCGGCGTTGATGCATGGTCTAATCAAGGATGAAAGCAGCCATTCCGAGTTCGAAAGCTTAGGGGCAGACTTTGATCACGGCCGTGAACTCGGGTCGTGGCTTTTACATGTTGCTGTTGTGAGATTTGTCCTCGCTGAGTGGCTGTTCAATCGTGAGCATTCCAGTTCTTCGTCAACAGATCTTCTGGGATTCGCCTGTCGTCATACGGGACGCCGTCTTAACGCCGTCGAATGCAACCGTCTTGCCATTTTACTCTCTGAAGTTAAGCACGGAAGATGGATAGACCTTAAACAGGCTCGGTTTGGGAGTAGAGCTCAACAGCATGTTGTAACAAGATTCGCGCTGACTCGCGATCTTTATCGTAGGCTCATTGATCCGCCCCCACTGTTTCGTGACCGGCAGACTGAGAGGCACACATTACGAGTTCACTACAAGCCCGAAAGCCGAGACGACATTTATTCCAATGATCCCCTTGCTCGGATTGTGAGATGGCACCAAACCGAGGCAATTAGCCCTGAAACCCTATTCGTCAGAGCGGCGCTCCGCTACATTGAGCAGGATAACAAGAATGCCGATTTCGCCCCTCTCTTTTGGCAGGTAATCCGCATCAGATGCCTCATTTATCGGCACGTCGTCCAGAGACCATTAACGCCGGGATTGCAGTGGTTCGTCCGTTTCTTCGCGCGAATCAAGCCGCTGCGAAAAAACATTCCGGAGAGCGTGCTCACAAGCACGGCAGCACGTATCTGCGGTAAAGACGCTGGGCTACGCTCACTTGAAGTCCGCCTCGGCACAGAAGAGGGCGTAGCTGCTTGCTTAAATAAAGTTCGCCAAGTAGAAAGCGCGATACTTCCGAGTAGTAAGGCCACAAGATTCCGCTTTTTTCAGCTTCATAAAGAAAAAACCGATGCAACTAATAATGAAGTTAGCGGAGCACCTACACTTGAGGTAGGCGTTCTGTTTCACTTCTCCCGCAAACGTGGTGGTGGTTGGGAGCGCGGTAGCCCTAATGCTTACGGGTTAGACCACTCCTATCCAGGAACGGTTACAATACCAATAGGGTCAAAGCGCCTCAAGGATGCCGGAAATCCTTCCGGATTCAGGTTCGCTAGATTCTATCTGGATCAGCGTCGTCATGCACAAGCACTAGTGAGTATGTTTCAGCATTACCCGCGTATCCTGCGTACTGTGCGCGGCTTCGACCTCTGCACAGACGAAGCGGGCGTCCCCGTATGGGTCATGGCGCCGCTTATCCGATGGGTAAAAGATGCTGGGCAGCAAGCATTCGTTCACCTCAAGAGACGTGGTGAGTTCAAGTTACCGCCGCCCCATATCAGCGTCCACGCGGGCGAGGACTTTGTGCACCTGCTAACCGGACTTCGCCGCCTTGATGAAAGTGTGACCTACCTCAACCTTGAAGAAGGTGATCGTTTGGGACACGCTCTCGCCCTTGGCATTAATCCTTTAGTCTGGTTTGGGCGGGCCGGCCGAGTCGTCGTGACACACGAAGAACGTCTTTTCGATCTGATTTGGGAATGGAGTTGTTACGCTAGACACGGCATAGGAGTAGTCAGCGAGCGGTTAACTTATGTGAGAACTGAAATGGTTAGGCTTGCGCGGTCCATATTCGGCCGATCTTACGCCCCCGAAGATCTAATGGATTTCGTTGACCTTCTTCACAAAGAGCAAGAGCTACGGGCAGAGGGTTTTCCTGACAATCCCAACCTCCGAACTTATAATTTAAGTCGTCAAAAGAGGCAGCTTGCGATTGAAAGTGACAACCCTGAGCCAGACGGGTGTCGGCTTTTGAGGGCCTACCTGAGCGACGAGAGGGTTTGGCGTCGAGGGCGAATGCCAAAGGATGTTGACCTACGCAATATCAAACATGAGCAGGAAGCACTTATTCAACTTCAAGAGGGCTTACGCCGTAAGGTAGGAAGATTGTGCTTAACAGTTGAAGTCAATCCGTCTTCTAACCTATTGATCGGTGATCTTGGCAACTTCATGGGACATCCACTATGGAGGTTACGACCAGTAGTTTCGGAAGATGAGTCATTTCCGCTGTCGGTCTGTATCGGAAGTGATGATCCCCTAACCTTTGCTACAACTCTGCCACATGAGTACCAACTCTTATTCGATGCACTGATAATGATGGGTCGTACCCACGAAGAAGCTATGAAATGGATAGATGAGGCTAGGGATGCCGGCATGCAGGCACGCTTCACTCTTCCTCCAGATGTTGAGCAAATTTCGCAAGGGTTGAGAACCCCAAATCTCTTGGGATGGGAGCGCCCTGCTAGCCCGCCATGATCCGCCTGCGAACTGACACAACTCGGGCAAGGTGGGTACAGCGGGTGCGCGACAATCTGCGCGCGCGCGGCTATTATTACGAGCCAGAATTCTGTGCTGATACTGGCGATGCTGAACCCGTAGTGGCCGCTGCTAAGCTGCTGGGGCATCTACACGTCCCGGCGGGCAGTAACCCTGATCAGCCAGTGATACTTACACAGCCGTCCCCTTCGGCCCCAAATTGGAGACCGTTCGACCGTCGGTCAGCAATTGGCTGGCATAACGATTTTTCGACTCGGTCGGGTCGGCCACAGTTAAGCATGTCATGGATTCGTCGAGGAGACCCTACTGGGGCGGATGGCGGGGCGTGGCGGGTTGCGTCGGCTACTGCTGTGCTGACCAAACTCTGCCGAACTAGCGAAGGTAAACGATTGGTCTCAGAGCTATCAGCGAGTGGAGAAGCCTTCGGCTATAGTGATGGGGGGCGCTGGCGCTCCTTCCGCATAGTCATCAGGGCAGGGTGCAACTTAGGCCGCTGTGGGCTGCGCTTCTATGGGCGCGCACTGAAAGAAGGTGCATCGCTTCGTTTCGGGCGCATACCTGATCGCACACAAGAAATTATAGCTCGGGTGGAAGAAGCTGCGGATGATGTTGGTGAAATATTATGTGCCTCGACGGGGGCACTGCTGATTGTCGACAATCGCCTTAGCCTGCACGACCGCATGGAGCAACAGGTCACCATCCCAGAAGAAGGGCGACGACAGGCGTGGCTATGCTTCGTGGAACGGCTTCATCAACCCATTATATAGTCTTAGTACCTTGCATACGATGGCTAATCGTGTAGCTCCTAATCATTGTTCTAGGAACCCGTTAGAGACATGCCCCCAAGAATGAACCTTGCTGTTACGTTCCACCCGAGTCATAAGGTAACCTGGCTGGGGAAGATTTATTGAAGTTAGTTAACCCCATCTATGATAAATTTATAGGAAGAGAAACACGGCCTTATCATTTGAATTAAAAGATTTGACTAGGTAGTGGATGATATCTAAGACGTAGTCGGATTTGATGTAAGAGAAATGTTTGGATCAAATCAGGTACGTTAAGATTATATCGTTGAGAAGACAAGAACTTCGAAAGCGAATACACGGCATATCTATTAACTAACATTGCAGAAGCGCTCCGGGAGGAACAGAAAATGGCGAATGGTAGCACAGACAAGCGAACCATGAATATCCAATGTGAAGATTTGCATACCCAAGCAATCGCAGCTAGGGAAGCTGGAGATAGCGTGAAGGAAGAGGCTTTATATCGACAGATAATCAAAATCAATCCTCAATATAAACTCGCTCATAACGATCTTGGAATCATACTCGAAGACAAGGGGCAGCAAGATAGAGCTGAAGAGGCTTATAAAAAGGAGATTGAATATAACCCGGAGGATCCTAATGCATATAGTAATCTCATTAAATTACTTCGTGCACAGGATAGGGATGGGGATGCCCTGAAAATTGCTGAAGAAGCATTGCGTAATAACGCGAAATCTTTTGAATTGTTCATTTCATTGGTAGCTATACATAAAGGTCTAGGTAATACCAGCGAAGTAGCTAAGTATGCGTCGGCTGCACGTACGTTAATAGCGCCAGACGCTTGGTATCACATCGCAACCTTAGAAAGTTTGTCCGGCGATAAAGAGGCCGCCATAGAAAACCTAGCACGTGCGGCTAAGGAGGACCCCGAATTTGACCGTCCCTATGCTAAGACAGATGCCGATTTCGAGTCGATTCGTAATGATCCACGCTTTAAAGAGATTGTTGGTGAGGATAGTTGATAGGTATTTGTATGCTGCAGTAGCACTGATGGTTAGTAGTTATTTGTATTAATTTTTTGTATTTGCCAACACGCTCCCACATAATCTTTTCAAGTAACACGCTGTTACTTAAGGCGGCTCAAGTTAATCTACTACCAATATCTCACCCTAGACCTTAACTATTTCTTGATATAGTTCCCATTTAGAAATTCTGCTGATGTAGCAAGCTCGTGCTGGATAGAAATTATTGAGGATTGTCTCTTTAAGGGCGGCTAGCCAGTAAGAACGCGCTAAGCGAATGGTTCAAGGGCTCGCCACGCCAAGAGTCTAGGAGTTTGACATTCTGGAAACCGGCCGCGGACGCCTCGGCAGCCACATCATAAGCATTAGCGGCTCCGAGCAGGTGCTCTTCGAATACCAACTCCTTGCGGCTCTTACAGCCGTAAACGTATTGTGCCCGTAACTCGCCGCGATGCTCCTCCACAGGATAAAAGCGGTACAGGAAAAGTACGTCATCGGCCTCGCCATCAGGACCCGGCTCGCGGTCTTCGTTGAGTACCCCTTTTGCATTGGCAGCGTGAGCAATCTGTAGAATAAGTCGCCCACCCGGACCAAGTGCGCTGAAGAAACGATCCAAGACTTTCCTCGCCTCAGAAAACGAACTTACATAGTTGAAAGACCAGCTTAGCGAAATGATGCCGTCGTAGCTCGCCGCTTCCGAGAGTTCTTGCATCCGTTCAACGCGGACGCGGGCAGGGCTGATACGCCTAGACGCGAGGGACACCATCTCTGGGGAAGCGTCAGTGCCGGTCGCGTCGAGCCCGGCGGCGACGGCTCTTTCAAGGAACACACCCGTGCCGCAGCCTACGTCGAGAATTCTGCACGGAGGTGCCGGAAGTTGTGAGAGCACGAAAGCGTGATCATGCTGATAATGATGCGGTGGGGTATGCCAGTCGTAGCGATCAGCTAGCCGACCGAACAGTTCGTATGTCATGCTCTCACCCAAGGACTTCGAGCCTGGTTAGGCTATGCACGGTTCTCTCGAATACAGCATGGAGCAGCTTGGTATCTCTAATTGGCTCGCGCAGCTTGGTCTTAGAAGCGGCAGCGCGGCTCAAGGGTTCAAGGCAATAAAGTATCCGTTTGCGCATTCTCTTGGAGCGTGCGCTCACGGGAACCAATGTGTCCATCGCCTTTACTAGGTCCCCAATAGTACTCTCTTGCACCCAATCGAAAAACGACTTTGTCCCGAGTCTTATCGCACGCGAGTGAGGCTGTAGACCCGTACCATAGCAAACAGGGCATTTTATACCGCGTGCGGTGGACTTAATCTCTTTAATCCATTCGTTACTAGTGCTCCTATCCATTTCCTCTAACACTGCACGGAAAAGACCATCCCAGCGCAGCCACGAACCCACCTCCTCGGGGTCAGATTTTGGATTCTTCAGGAAGCTGCCTGGGCCGGGCCTGTGCCAATATCCATGCATTAAGATCGTGCGCTCGTCAGGTCCAAGCTTGGCGAATGCTTGCCCTTTCGGCCAAAGCCCTTCGACTTTCATTCGCTTTAAGAATGGAAGGAGAATATTCTTGCGCACGCCGCGCAATATCTTAAGGGCTTCAGTATGGAGGAGGCGCTCATCAGTGGGTTCTGCTGTCGGATGCGCGACCACTAGAGCCTCGTTGAAAACTGTCACCGTACCCTCGCCCATACAACGGGGGCAGCGACCTGCGGTATGTGATCGTACTAGGAATGCCGAGCTTGGAGAAAGCGGCGCCACCGCGGGAGAAGCTAAGTCGAGATGTCGTCGCTCGATGGTATCGATTACGCCGCGGCTCGCCTTAAACAGTTCGACGTATCCTCCACCGATACCCAGTGCGTCTCTGATACAACGCTTACGTTCTGCCAAAGTTCCTCCTACAGGGTGGAATCGAAGGCCTGTTGCACGAACGGCAGCCAGACTGGTCTGCTTTTTAAGATTGAGGTTACACTCAAGGCCCATATGTTTGAGCCTTTGCTCTGCAGCGCGAATGACCGAAAGAGGAAGCTTAACCCCCCAGACGCGTAGTTCTTCCAACAGAGGATGAATCCGTAATTCTGCCTCAGGAGTTTTGGCCCAGAGTAAGGCAAGGCGTTGGGGTTCTTCAGAGACGTCGTCTGGCTCATCAAGCAGCAGACGCGCAATCTCAACATCAAGCCCGCCGATTTCGTATGGCCGCGCGGCCGCCTCAGCGGCGTCAAACATTACCGCCAGGCCCTCGAAGTCCACCGGGTCGAGATCCGCCACTGCGGATGTCTCCTCGCCCAGCAGACGCTTGAGCCACTGCCGTCCGCTACGCGCTGCGTCTTCGGAACCGATTGCCTTGGGTGTCGCACGCTGGGTTTGAGGCTTAGCGTGTCTGGGTATTGATCGAACCTTCTTATTAGCGAGGACGCGCCCTGTCGGGGTATTTAGCTTGGCAATTTTATCGGGAGAACCTTGCCCCACAACTTTACCGCCCTCGGGCCCACCACCAGGACCGAAGTCTATTACCCAATCACTGGCGCGAATGAGGTCAAGATTATGCTCCACCAGGACAACCGTGTTGCGGCCCTCGGCCACCACTCGGTCCAACACACGCAGCAGTTGGGTCACATCATGTGGATGAAGCCCCGCCGAAGGCTCATCGAGCACCAGGAGAAGCCCCTCAGACTGCTCTCCCGCCAATGTCTTAGCGACCCGGAGTCGCTGGTGCTCACCACCGCTGATGCGATCCACTCGCCGACCCAAAGTGAGATAGCCGAGGTCCAGCGCAACTAACTGCTTGATTATCGGCTGCCACCCGGCCAGTCCTGCGAACGGATGATTGAGCAGCTCTGTAATAGAGAGCTCAAGAAGATCCGCGACACTTAATCCTTCCACTCGCACCGCCAGTGCCTCTTCGCCGAACCGGCGGCCACCGCAATGTGGACATGAAATCCACCTGTCGCCATCCTCAATCTCTCCCAAACCCAGGCAAGTCTGGCAACGCCCACGACCTGCGTTCCAACCGAAATCAGTGGCCTTCAATCCTGCCTTCTTTGCTTCTTCAGATTTGCCGAAAATACGCCGCACATCGTCCGCCAGTCCAAGGAGGGTGGCGACCGTGCTACGCCGCTGTGCGCTAGGGGTGCGTGGTTCCAAAGCTAGTACTGACCGAATGCTTTTGATGCCGGTGATGCTCTCCCACACACCGTCAGGCCAGATGAATCCTTCCGCTTCGACACGTTCAGGCAGCGCCTCAGCCAGAGCAGGTAAGAGGATTCCACGAATGAAGCTGGACTTCCCTGAGCCTGACACACCCGTTATACATACTAAGCGTCCAAGTGGGATTCGACATGTGACATTCTTGAGGTTGTGGATCTGGGCCCCTTCTACTTTAAGCCAGGAATCACTCGTTGAAGTCGGGAGATGTAAACGTTCGATAGCGGGATGCTGATCAGAAGCAAAAACGCGCTTAGGCGGACCGCTGTTAACTATACGTCCGCCTTGGTCGCCCGCCCCAGGTCCAATCTCCAATACATGATCGGCGATAGAAGCCAGAGAGAGCCGGTGTTCGTTGATAATGAGCGTATGGCGGCGTTTGAGTTCTGCCAGTGCCCCCGCAAGACGCGCCACATCCTCTTCGTGAAGGCCCCGCGCCGGTTCATCAAGCAATAAAGCAAGCCCCTGCCCGCGCGCGCGCAGGATCGCTGCTAGACGAGAGCGACGACTCTCGCCTTCACTCAGCGTGGTCATACCACGCTCCCCCGAGAGATGCCCGAGCCCGGCCGAAACAAAGGCCTCGGAAGCTACGTGCAGACTTCCCGCGAGCGCGTGCGCCTCCTTAGGCAGTCCACTCTCCAGCTCCCCTCTGGGCGCAGCGAATTTCTCAAGCTCGTCGAATACCAATCCGAGGAATGTCGGTAGATTCCACTGGCCCAACCGTAACGCCCGCGCCTCTCTAGACCAGCGCGTGCCTTTGCACTCGGGGCATGGGCCCTCAGTTGTCAGTGCTTCAAGTGCGCGCGCCGCGCCGGTCCCTTCAGCGCGGCGAAGGATAGTGGGAACAAATCCAGGAAAGGGACGTGGTGTACTTATCTTGCGACCTGTCTTCAGATCAACATCCGGAACGGCTTCCTTTCCTGAACCAAAGAGAATGAGATCGCGAGCATCCTCACTAAGCCGTTTCCAGGCAACATCCGGGGCGAAGCCGCGCATGCCGCGAAGCCCCTCAATCGTTACGTGCTGAATATTAACGTGGCGGTAGTTCTTTTCAGTCCAGAGCGAGAAAGCGCCCTTGTGCATGCTGTGATCTGGTTTAGCTACAAGGGCAGAAATTGCGACAGTACGCTTTCGCCCTAAGCCTTGGCAGGCACGGCAGGCACCACTCCTGGGATTCGATGGCTGGTTGAAAGACAACAGGGCATCGCTGGGAGGTGCAAATGGGAGGAGTACCTTCGGGTGAACCCAGTGCTGAGTGCTGTCGAGCAAAGTTCCTCGTTCGCTATGTAGCTCCTCCGGGAGATGCTTTCCTTGAAGGAATTCAACGATAACATCGCCGCCTATATCAAACGCCTTTTGAAGCAACGACAATAGTTCATTGGCAGCGTCCGTAACATCCGCGCTTCCGATCTCGGCTTCAATCAAGTGTTTTACATTTGCCGCGAGGGGCCTGAAATGCTCAAGATCGACCTCACGTCCGCGCTCGCCACGGGCAGTAGTATCTGTTTCGCTGCGGACTGTCGCACGTTTCAGGCCGTGACGACGAAGGAGCTTAGCTGCACGCACCCCATCGGTTCGCTCCCAACGTTCCACAACGGTCCAGACAGAAAGGGCACCCTTATAGTGCTTCTGTATCCAGCCTCCGTAACTATCAGCCGAGGGAGATGGCACGAAGTCCTTCACTTCTTCGGCCCAGGGCTTTGCATATTTTCGGAAGTAGGAGCGCAAAAGTGACAACAGACCGCTCGATGTGGCTACAGTTGTACGCCGGGAAGCGCGAAAAGCCCCTTGGCTGAAATGTACACATGCCGGCACGGGACCGATGAAAGCTGGCACATCTTCATCATTCAAGTGTGGTTGGTGCACTCCAAGGAAACGTCGCATACGCCCGTTGGCCTCGGTGGCCAGGGTGTCGGCCAGAAGCGAGCTCTTGCCGGAGCCGGATACTCCAACCATCATAGTCGCTTTACCCAGAGGCAAAACAACATCTACAGATTGAAGGTTGTTAGTGCGTGCTCCAACAACTTCGATTTCGCTGCTCATGAGCCGTTCAGTTCCTGGTTTGTATGGAGGATGAAAACACTGCGCGAGATGAATTCTGTCGGATAGCGCTGGAATACTACTGAACACTCACCGCGGTAATGTAGCGTTCGATGGTTGGAGAGAAGCAAAACGTCACCTCGATCTAATGTGAAAGGTGCTGATACGGCCTGTGCTGCTCGCGCTATACCGGCGATCCGATCTTCGAGCCAAGGCGCTGTATGCTCCAAGCGTCGCGCAGCCGCTCGCAACGTCTCCGGATGATAACGAATAAGATCTTCTTCAACTATCCGCCCCGACCAATCTGAGGATGAGCGATCATTCAACATAGTAACAGTATCTTCAGTCAGGAAGCGGAGAGTCTCCGCATTGTCTTCCTCGCGTATAGAAGCCAGCAAATTCTTCAGACGGACCACGCGATTGACGCCATATTGAGGTGAGCCGGGATCAGGATCAAGGCACTGCATGGCAGTAATTGCCGGAGGGCGGGGCTCTGTATTGAGGTCAGTGTGGAACTCACCCTCTCGCGTTGTGTGAGAAAGCTCCCTTGTCCACGGAGACATCTTGAAATGCTTCACGATCTGTTCGCCACGGTATGTACGAAACTTTGAACCAATAGCCCGGCTTACCAAGAGCAGCGTTGCGCCATGATTGCTTACGGGCAGCCCTTTGATAATCAGGTGATCGCTGCTCGCGAAAACTTTGCGTACATTAGCGGAGAAACTTGACCATTCGAGTGATGCTATTAATGGCAATCCTTCGAGATCATTTTCGCGGGCCATCGGTTCAAGCATCTCTAACGCATTTGAAGGCATGCAGATCGCTTCAAAGGCGTTTGCGATCTCTGATGGTGCTATCAAGACAGGAGGGTAAAAGGCGCTCACGGTTGCTTCACGAAGCGGAAGAGCAACTTATGACGGTACTGATGGTCAAGAAGCTCCTCGGCGGAGGAATATGTGAAAGTGGCGTGATCCGGGTTGTAGATGATCCACCCATCACGCCGAAGAGGACGCAGGGCACCGCTCAAACCTGCGTTGATCCCTGCGCGCAGGATATCGAATGGAGCACGATCCATTACAGATTGACCTGCTGACCGAAGCTGTGCACTCCAGCGCGGCCAGATCGGGTTCTCCGTGTGACAGCCGGCGACTACGAAAACTGTGCCGTGCGCGCGCAACGTACGCGCGATTTGGTCAAACAGTCCCGGAAGGTCTTCAACGAGGTGGAGTACCTCGTGGCATGTGATGAGATCAATACTCGAAGTCGGTATCTCACTCCAGCGCTCTGGGGCCAACACTGCTACTGAAGGCGCAAGCTTACGCAGTCTGAACAGCGCTCGCTCACGGGAGATGGTTGAGGGCTCTATCCCCGTTATGCTTTTGGGATGCAGGAGAGAAGCAAGGCGCATGAGCAGGCCACCATGGTGACAGCCGACGTCGAGGATGCTCCCGACTGGCCCGCGAACCTCTGCTTGAATGTGCCCAAGCATACTTGACCAGAAAATCTGATTCGCATGCTCAAGCGAAGCATCATCTTCTAGTGCCGGCAAAGGCGGTACGGGGACAAGTCCCGACATAGTAGTTAAGGGCAACGCTGGGGTGAGCAGCCGCGCGCCTGCGTCTCACCACCGCATGGGTCTATTCCAAAGTGTCGGATAAAGAGATCTCGGCTGTCGTCAAATGCTGTCTGTAGCGCCGCATAGTCCTCGGGACCGCGCATCCCGAAGTACGGGAAATGATGTAGGAAATGACCGAACAGGTAATTGCAATCCCGCTCATACGCCTGGGTGTCAAGAATATGAGCATGCCAGAATTCATCGATCGGCCCGGTGGGGCAGATCTTCCGATCCGGGTACACAATGTTGAGAGCCAAATAGCGCCGGTAAAGGCTCTCCACTTCTTCCTGATACTCGGGCGACCAGCCCTTTTCTTGACCGAGCTTTTGCTTCAGCATGCTAAAATCCAGCTTCGCAACGCGTGCGATAGCTGCTTCGGTCGCTGCCCCGATTTCCGTCAGGTCTTGACACTCGTCCCAGCTCAGCGGGCGGGCGAAGTTAGTGCTCACTATTGAGCCCTCCTATCAGCATTATGGATAATAACAAGTCCGCGATTTAAGATGCTATCACAATTAATTGCGTTGCGAAATTGAATTTAGACGCCAGGAGGGAGCCTGCATCCATGGAAAGCCCGGAAGTAGTTTCTTTCGTAAAGAGCCACCTGTTAAGTAGGACTGAGTTTTACGAGCTATACAGTCAAGTTGATGATCTATCGGGCGGTGCGAGCATAGAAGACATTGACGTTATAGATATTAGCTATGAAACGCGGATCAAGGGAAGGACTGACTTCTTCGGCACTATCTTCATCGAAGCCGTTAAGGAAATAGGTATAACAACAATCAGCTTCACTGGTACATTCGAAGGATATTTCGATGAACAAGGTATTTACCTTGAATCCGCATCTTTAGATGTCAGTACCTAATAGTGAGGATCCTTGCAGTAGGAAGCTAATTGATGAGGCCCGCAAGCTTTTGGGCAATAATCATAGTGACTTTCATTCTGTGGCTTGGGTGACACAACTATAGCTAAATTTCTCTTTTACTATGATGCGACTTAGGCAACTATTTGTCAACCTTCCCTCTCAAAATGAGAGGAAGGTATCTCCCGAATTTGACAATTAGATTGACAGTTGTGTTAAACCACGCTAGTATTTGTTTGTTGCGCTCACAAAGCGCAAATTTTTACGCTTGACAACTTCCTCTCATTTTGAGAGGATATGCGCACACAGAAGGACTGAGGTCGCGTGCGCATTATCAGCAAAAAGCGGTTACGAGAGTTCTGGGAGAAAAACCCTGATGCCGAGAAGCCCCTATTGGTTTGGCACAGCATTGCTAAGCGAGCTACGTGGGGTAATCCGGCGGACATGAAGCGTGATTTTTCTTATGCTGATCTCGCCGGCAAATGCACGATTTTCGATATTAAAGGTAATGACTACCGGCTGATCGTAAAGATCGAATATGCCAAGCAGACGATCTTCATTAAAGACGTTCTCTCCCACGCCGACTATGATAAGGGGAGGTGGAAAGATGGTTGCGCCAGCTAAAGAAATTAATCGCCAAAAGTACGCTAAGTTGCTAGCCCGTACTCTGCCAGCCGTTATCGAGACGGAAGAGGAAAACGAGCACTTCTTGGCAGAAGTAGAAAAGTTAATCGATAAAGGGGATAGGCGCTCTCCTGAAGAGGATAAGCTCTTAGAGCTAATGACCACCCTTATCGAGGACTTTGAAGAGAAGCACTATCCTATCCCGGATGCTCCGCCGCATGAAGTGTTGCAGGAGCTAATGCGCTCACGCGGATTACGTCAGCGCGATTTATTGAGTATATTCGGGTCTGACGGCATCGCTTCGGAAGTGGTGAACGGAAAGCGCAATATCAGCCGGAATCAAGCGAAGGCACTGGCTGAGTTCTTCCATCTCCCGGTTGATTTGTTCATCTAATGTTCAGGTAAATAAAGTAAGAGCCAGCCGCACACATAAATGTGCGGCTGGCTCTTAATCATTTCTGAACCTAAGTTTTACAGGTGAATAAGTTTCTCTATAAGTCAGTGTTGCAAATACAGCAAATTAGGTATTATTCATCCCTGATGCCTTCTGAACATTCCTTTCTGCTGACTTTTAGCATGACGTTTTCTTACACCTGAGCTTTTAGGCACTGAGGGTATCTTGTCTGGTAAAAGAATCTCATCGTCAGCCAGGACTTCTAAGTGGAGTCCCGCCACCTCGGCGTAGCGAAGAAGTATATTTAGCGGCGGCTCTAAGATGCCGGCTTCGTACCGACTAATATATGTTCGATTTATTTCGCCCATAAGTCCAAGCCGACTTACCAATTCTTCTTGCGACACCCCTCCGTCTATAGTCTTGCGTATGGTACGTAGCTTCTGAGCCAAAAATCTGGGGCTCTGCCTTGATGTCGAACCCATGTCAGGAACCACCTCCTGACATATCTGCATCGCGCCAGAGTTTACTTAATAAACAGAATTTACGGAGCTTCTTGTCTTTATGGTTGACAATTGGTAGAGTAACAATTGTTAACAGCAGATTGCTAGATCCATTAATCGCCAAGAGCCTTCTCATTTCTGGCTCTCCAGCGACTTGCATCACTTCTTATGAATGGATAGCACCACCTTAAACATGACTTAGCTCCCAAATGTCAAAGACACGCTTGGCAGAAGATACCAAAAGCAGCGTGTGTCGTCATTAATTGATCGATGTTTAGGGGCCATCTCCTATATGACATCGCAGGATCACAATAAAACGCTCTGCATGGTCTATAGCTTACTAAGCGTAGCCTTCTTCCTGTTGCTGCTGGCCTCGCCTTTCATTATCAAGAATAACGTAGGCGACCCCCATGCTCCGATAGGATCGGGAAAACTACTGACAATCATTATTGTCTTTTGCCTCGTCCTGTTACTGACACTGCTGCTCTCATCAACTGCTTATGGCTTCTACAAAAGAAAGCGCTGGGTAAGAGTCACTGCTTCCATCCTGGCGATACTGTTCGTCTGGTCATTCCCACTCGGGACCGCCCTAGCTATCTATACATGGTGGTTCATCCATAGCGAGGGTCGCAAGCAGCTCTACTCTGAATCATCGTCTTAGTTTTGAATGACCTTCTTACTCTACAGGGAATTAAATGCCTTCACAGCCATGACTCAGGATCAGCCGCTAGCCAATAACCAACAATCTCAAGCCCCCTGCCTGCTGTGTGCTCGTTTTAAAGGGCAAATGTACGGTGAGACCTGTGCCAAGTGCATAGAGGGTATATTGCTCAAGCACCTACCCCTGCTTAAGCGTGCGCTTGAAGACAAATACGGAGAGATGCTCGACCAGTGGCTTTCTACCGGACGCTTCCTTGGAGCTGAGTGGACATTCGATCTTGACTTATATGCTTGCCGAGAACAGTTGGCAAGCTTCCTCCGAAAGCTCATTCGCGGCGCAATCAGTAAAGGCGAGATAGAGTTGAAACTGATGCCCGGTGAATCCTGGCGGCCGATTCATGCCCCGCAGTTTTTAAACTTCGTTCAGGATCGGTGCGAAGGCCATCTCCTGCGGCTGCTCGGCTCAGTGTTCAGCGCGATCAAAGAAGCCCCAACGGAAGAGGCCGAGCGGGAATTGATCGAAATCGTGTCAGGAAAAAGGCGAGTGAACAAGCGACACGTCAGGGAGGAGGCGATCTCGGCGCTGGTGTTAACAGATAGTATACAACTGCCGATCAGTGCACTAATCCAACTGCGATATCGTGTCGATGGTGGGAGGTTCCCATATGCCAAGTTGAAAGATGGGGAGATCAGTTCGGTGTGGGGGGAGATTCAAGAAACATTGCCGGAAGAGATTAGCATGTTAATCACCGCGGAGAATAATTGGTAGTAATCAAGTTCTTACTCCCGCTCAACACATCCAAAGAGGAGAGTTTGAAAATGCGGTAATTTATGGAGACCCACAGACGGTCAGACTGGTCGCTAACAGTTATCACCAGATTGACAGCGTTTCAGAGCGTTATCCGTCTGTCCCTCCAGCTCAACTACTTCCTAGAAAAACAGCCTGATGTGTGCTTATCCGGAGAAACCAGCCAGGGCACGGACCCAAAGGAGTCGTGCCCCATTCTAGTATCATCCGGCAGGAATAACCTAATTGACTCGTGACGCTAGGCTATTGCTAACCAATGGTAAGGCCAAGGGTTCAACTCGAAACTTCGTTTATAAGCCAAATATAGAGGCTTTTTTTGTAGCCACTGAGGCTAGAGACCTGCTTGTTCCCTTCGCCCTACCTTTAATTCTTGGATAAAGATATCCACTAGTATTGGGCCGTAAGTCTCCATGGTCTCGGAGACACTTTTACTGGCCTCAACCAGTTCACGCTCCATCTCCTCGCTGAATCCTTGTTGAAACGCCCGCAGCGCCCCTGGCAGTAAGTTGTCAATTGCATGGGCAAAGCCATTACGCCGTAAGGACAAATCGGCTAGGATCAGCAATCCACCGGCGCTCAAGATGGGTCGTAGGATGTCCGCCCTTGCCGGCTTGTATTCGGCGGGTATATCACGCGTGAGAATCGTAATTATCTTACGAACCAAAAGTGACATCTCGCGCAGCAGGTACAGGTCACGTTGGACCGCCTGCAGGTCACTGTCCGTGCATTCATTGACTGCGAGTTTTAGCTGGTGGAGTGAAAAGTATTGTTTAATAAACGGCGCGCGGTCAAAGAGACTTACCAGACTGCTGTCTTGTCGCGCCAAATTAATGTCGCTTAGCCCCTTGTCAGCAAGGGCGGCGGTGAACCTCTGATGCACCGCACTCTCATGCTCCTCCAGCTCCTCGGCCCCTAGCTCGAAGGCCCCGTCGCTCAAGTCGTATCCCTGATTAAAGAAGACGTTGAGAAGCGCCTCCAGTGAGTGCTGAGGCATCAGCAAGGCCTCCGCCCCCGCGCGCTTCATCTCTTCGACGTGATTGCCAACCGCATCCTCTATCATGTCCTCGACCTCGCCGCTCGCGCGAGCCTTGTTCTCTATTGCCGCAGCGATGCTTTCAGCAACCTCGTTTAGCGGCCCGGCGAGCGCCTGGCGCACGTGAGCAAGAGGAACGGTGCACCCTAGCACCCAGAGGGGTAGGCAGATACTATCCACAGTCCCATAGATCTGAAGGAGTTCACGGACCCACAACGTTTGGTTGAAGACGGCCGCGCCATTTGACCAAGAACTGCGCTCCCTCCCACGTTGCCGGCCCTTGCCACCTCCTATTATGTCGAAGGGCGGGAGTAAATCTTTCCTCCTCCAGTCAGCAATCTGCCTTTTGGTCACATCATCGTAGCCGCACCTGTGCAGTTCGGTGATGAGTTCATCCTGCGTCAGTGATCCTACTCTTTCGTCTTTCATAGCACTTTCTCCCTTAATGCGTATTATCCACTCAATCGCACGAGCGTTGAAGGACGGCACTGAGCATAGCAAATGTCAATTTCCGAACTACATATCGTCAGCGTAGCTTGTAAGTATGCACCATTACAACCATCGTTCACATGCTCTAAAATACAAGGCCTGTCGCATTACTTCTCGATTTTATCTCCTTTTCTGCTCTGAAATAGCTTATGATAATGTGAGGTGGCAGGTAAACGCAGAATGCCATCAACTTCACACAGACACATTATCTGCGTACTTTATTTTGAGTTTCACAAGCTTAGGTAGGCATAGGAAGCTTACGGCGTCCTCTTGAGCGCATCACATTAACTATTGACAATAAAGCTATATGAAAATACATTGCACCCAGTTTTCCGCCTGTAACCTTGAAGTACTAATAAGGGCGTACAATTAGGGTGAATATTCACGGATAGACCAATTAAATAATGCTGCCTTATTTCCCTCACTTAGCCCGGAACCGTCGCGACGGTTTTAGAACCAAGCAACCCTTGACAATTACGACTGCGCCCCTAAGCTCAAGCGCGGTGGAGAAGATACGGTTTTAATAACGGAAGCAAGAGATGATCGAAATCGGTCTCATAGAAGACGGAATAAGAGCCGCGGGCAATAGATATATGCTATGTGTTTTGGCATCCCAAAGAGCCAAACAAATATCACGTCATCGTAGGGAAACCGACAGTCGTTTAGGCCCGGCTATTAAACAAGCTCTAAGTGAAATCATTCGTGGTCAGGTTAGCTTTTATATTGAAGACAAGCAGGGCAATCGCTTCCTGCCCTCATCCCGCACGAAAGAAGGTCTGCTCCAAGTAATAGGCGACCACAAACTTTTGCCGGAGAACATGGCAGAAAGAGTGGCGCTACGTGGGGCTGCTGAGGAATCCAATTTAGTAGATTACACACTCCTCTCACTCTACGCTCTCGCCCGTGTGAATCTGGAACATGATGCCCGCGCCTTTGTTGGTGAAACTTATTCCGTGCAAGTAGGGATCTCGTCCAAGGCAATGGAGGAATTTGAAGCACAGCCATTCAATATTCCTGTACAAAGCCGTTCGGAGCGTTTGCCATTCGACTTCATGATACACCTTACCGGTAACTTAAAACTGGTTGGAGACTGGCACCAGCATCTTCTCTACGATCCTCTCGACGCGGAACTTCAGAGTGTGGATTTTAAATTCAGGATAGTCGAACAGGGGCAAAATCAAGTTGACGTGGACTGTTATTATCAGCGTCGCTGGCTCCGAACATTTCAATTTACTTTCGATTCGCTGCAACTGCAATTATTAGAACACGCCGCCTGATTTACAGCGCCCTGCACCCTCACATGACAGTCGAGCAGAAATTACAGCTACCTTTTAACGACAACTTCTCGGTTGATGTCCAGATTCGTATTAAGAAGGCTGATAGCGGTTACATCGCCTACATACAGGGTGGAGTAAGCTCGGAGCACCCCTTCCGCATTAGCATCAAAGATGAAGACATCAGGGAACTAAACTCAGAACTTCAGGAAGCGCTCCAGAATGTCCACGGTTGCTTTGATCCGCAGAGCGCAGGGCAGGAAGAGAAAGATGAGGCGCTCTCCCTTCTGGCCGTAAAGGGCACAGCCGCTTTTAATAGAATCTTTCCGCGCGGCGAGTCAAGAGACCTCATCAATCAGGCACTGGAACAGGCCCATGGCCGCATTCTACAGATCACATCAAATGATTTTCTGCTGCCATGGGAGATTCTTTACGACCGGCCCATCACGTCGCGCATAGATGTTCTGGGTTTCTGGGGGATGCGCCACATCATCTCGCGTTCTCTTGCGCAGTCAATTCGTCCGGGTGATTTCGTCGCACCCTATTTTGTGTCGCGACGGCCGCGAGTCGGCATGATTACATGTCATGAACTCACGCATGTTGTTGACTATGAAATTCCTGCGTTGCAGAAGATGGACGATAAAGGAACTATTGCTCTGTCGCTGCTGCCTACTCTGAAAACCTCTCGGAGGAGTGAAGAGCTATCCACCTTCAAGGATTTTCTGGGGCGACATCAGGAGATCATTCATTTCGCCTGTCATGCTTACGAGAAAAAGCCTTCCAGTCAATCACTGTTGCGGGTGGAAGAGGCGTTCGATATTACTATGGAGAACTTTGATAGTTATGATTTTCAGATTGAAAAATTCCCCCTGGTAATCCTGAACGCTTGCCGCACAGGTACGATGGATCCGTCGCGGACTTCCAACTGGGCCTCACGGTTCTGGGCGTTGGGAGCGCGCGGCGTACTCGCAACTGAGTTTCGCGTGCCAGACTGGTTTGCCGCACTATTCGTCGAGCAATTGTATAAGCGCCTGCTGTCGAAAAAGAGTCGCAAACCGCTCGGGAAAAGCTTGCTGGAGACTCGTTATCATTTCTGGAACCAGAGCGGAAATCCGCTTGGTCTTGCTTACGCGTTGTATTCATCCCCAAACATTCAGTTCATCAACATGGAGAGTCACACATGAGCAAAAAGAGTGGTACGAAAGGTAATCCGAAAAAAGTTGATATAGATAAAACAGAGTTACTCGTGGTAACGGGCGACTCAGGCACTCGTGGCTGGGGGGCGACCAGGCTGAAGGTTCAAGACCTCTCAACTCAGATCAATAACTTTCTGGATCAGATGGGTGGCATCTTGGAGAAGACCCCGCACAAGCTCGGTCGATTCCAGTTCGAGGAGTTTGAAGTGAACGCGGAAATCACCGGGAAGGGATCACTCGCCCTGTTAGGAACCGGCGGCGAGGTTGGGGCAACAGGCGGGATCAAATTCCTGTTTCGCCGTGTGCGCGAAGAAGAGGCTTAACTGCTCCACCTCAGGAGCACCTTATTGGTAATGACCACATATAGCGTTACCGTGCCGACGCTACTTTCAATCAGGCAGTGAGTTCCACTGCAACTACAAGTCGCTCACGGTAATCTCGGACTAAATTTATGACGCATTAAAACCTCTCGCGTATGCCCCGGCATACGTGTCGAGATTACTTAATTTACATACATCTGAAGATGGGAGGCGCGGGATGGAAGAGTCCGACGATCTTAAAGGATTCTTGCTGAAGATCGAAAAAATGATCCGTCGTGGCGACCTTCAGGACGCTCACCGTCTGCTTAAAAATTTCGTCAAGCAGCTACCGGCGGAGCCTGCGCCCCTAAAGTCAACGCCGGATAGGTTCGAGGGTTGTTTCTGGGATAACGATGAGTTTTTCAAATTCGTCCAGGGCAATCAGGCGACGCTGCTGCAAAAATCCCTCTCCTGGGTCGAGATGCCACCGGCGAAAGCCTTTTTCTGGCTGGCTTTCATCGCTTACGAGTGGGGAGACCTCGAAGAGGCTCTCCGCTTCATTAACCAGGGGCTGGCGCTCGATCCCACCCGACCGCAGATGCTGTGCGAGAAAGGGGAAATCCTGAAAGGGTTGCGTCTCTTCGACGAGGCAATGTCCTGTTACCGGGAAGTCGCCACTACAACGGCGTGGGTGCCTGACTCGCAGAGGGCACGCGCCTACCGTGGTCTGGGCTTCGCGCTAATCGAGTTGAGGCGTTTGGATGAGGCCGAAAGCGCGTTTCACGAATCGCTCAAGATAGAACCAGACAACGAGGGTGCGCTGCACGAGTTAAAATACATCAAGGACGTGCGCACCTTCCTCAGTAAGTATGATCCCAAGGGTGGCAAGGCGACCGATGCCGACTTACGAATCGCAGCCGCGCGCGCCTTCGCCGAAGCCGAGCAGATAATGAATGCCGTAGGTGAGGAAGAGATGCGTAACTTCGTAGATGACAGGGGGCGCGTCGTCACTCCTGACGAGCCATTGGGGCGGGCACTCGTCAAATACGAGGAGGCGATGCGCCTCTGGCAAGAGGTTGTGGATTTCGCCGGACAAGCGCAAGCGGTCTTTGGCATGGGCAGGCTCTATGCCGTGTTGGCTGACATCGGAAAGGTCATCGAGTGTTATCACCAGGCGTCGAACCTCTGGCATGAGGCGGGAGGCCACGAGGCAGAGGAGGCGCTCGCGCTGTACAAACTCGGCAGCCTCTTTTTCAGAGTGGGGGGCGACAACGCCGAGCTCCGCAGCGAAGGACTTCGCTATCTCGAAGATGCCCTGCGCCTCAACCGAAAGGCTAACGTCTCGGATGGGCTGGTGGCGACTCTGGGGGAACTGGGCGAGGTGTATGAAGCGCTTGGCGAATATGACAAAGCTATCGGCTATTTCGAGCAAATGTTAGACGCCCTGCCAGCGGAAGCTGGACGCGTGGTCGTGGTAAATGCTCTCATGCACATTGCCAAAGACTATGAGATGCTCGGCCAGTTAGAATTCGCCCTCTCCTTCTACACGCGTGCGCAGGAACTGTCGGTAGCGACAGGTGATAGACGCCTCGAAGCTGTGACCAGTAATAACATCGGCATGCTCCACGCGCGGCTGGAGAAATTTGACCAAGCCCTGCGCTACTTCAAGCAAGCGTCGGAGGCGGCATGGGCGGCTAACGCACGGGAGCTCTTCGCCACCATACTGAACGCCATCGGTGCGGCTTGTTATATGTCCGGCTTCAAGGCGGAGGCGCTCCGTTATTACCAGCGCTCGCTCGTACTCAGGAGAGAGCTAAAGGATCGCCGGGGCGAGATTACGACGCTCAATAATCTGGGACTGCTGCACATCGAGACGGCAGAGTGGGACGAAGCGATCAAATGTTACCGGCAGGCTCTGCAAATCAGCAGGGAAGATAAAAACAAGACGGGAGAGGCCCATACGCTCCAATCTCTGGGAGAGGTCTGTTACCGGGGCGGTCAGTTCAAGGAGGCGCGCGGGTATCTCGAAGACGCGATGAAGATATGGGAGCAGATTAAGGATCTGAGCAGTGCGAAGCGGACGCTCGCTTATCTCGCTTACACGTACCGCGCGCTCAAAGAACTCAGCCTATCGCTTAAAAGCATCGAAAGAGCGCTCGATATCGCCGAGACGCTGCGCGGCAAAGTCTATAACCCGGACTGGCGTATCTCCATCCTCGCAACCAACAATGACCTCTACGAGTTTTACCTGAAT
>Ga0190273_10000199_pt1 | contig 28766 bp, 34 predicted proteins | sample Popmic504IS_FD_134513 | JGI IMG/M metagenome (GOLD analysis project Ga0190273, IMG submission 134513) | Populus adjacent soil microbial communities from riparian zone of Shoshone River, Wyoming, USA - 504 IS | ecosystem: Environmental > Terrestrial > Soil > Riparian zone > Trees stand | place... | reverse complement strand
CCCGGAAATGACCGTATTATTGCCGTGTTGGGCGGCGAGTTTATTAATATCCTTTTGACTTATACCGTCTTCACCATCTAAATTAGCGATCACATCAAAATTACTTAAAAGCTGTTGGGAAAACTGGCTGTTTTGAATGGTTGCTGCCAGTTGTTCCCCTTTGCCCGTGCTGTAGAAAGAAGACGTTTTATCAGCTAGGCTCTTATTGAGCTGGTTGACGGTGTTGGAAAGTTCATCCTTGGAAACAACGCCATCTTTATTAGCATCGCTGGAACTTTGCAAAGCCTTGGCATCGCCAACTTGGATATTGGTTTGGCTGTCAGTGAGACGTCTTCCACGAGACAATAGTTCTTGAAATTGTTCATAGTGAGTCATTTTTTTTGTTAAAGCATTCAAAGCAGTAGTCGCAGACTGCAATGCCGAGCTTGTTGCAGAACTAATACTCATAAAATATCTCTCTCTAATAAAATGTTCCCTTCGATAAAATAACCATACTCTTTAAACGGATCAGCCTGCATCGGTAGAATGTTGTAGATTCATATTTAAAGTGACTTTACAAAATGGCTTTGACGGCAAATAAACTCAAGCGTTACAATCAAGTCATTCATTGGGACTAAATTAAAAATTGGATATAAACCAACAATTATTTGAACTGTGTAGTATTTAAAAAAGAGAGATTGGGGACAAATGACCTGAGTACCCTTACAACCGGGGTTAGCGTTAACCTGGCATCCCTAAGCGGCAATGAGGTCAGTGCGACTGGTGGAACTATTAACTGGGATAGCTCTACTTACATTGAAAATGCCATTACCGGGTCCGGCAATGACGTATTATACGGCGCAACCGGCAACGACTCTTTAGTGGCCGGTTCAGGTAATGATCAACTCAACGGCTTAACGGGTAATGACACCCTGGTCGGCGGTGACGGCAACGATACCTACGGTTTTGCTACCGGTCGGGGGCAGGACGTCGTCATCGACTCATCCGGAACGGATACTGCCGTATTCGGGAGTAGCGTGATACAAGATCAGGTCGCTATTTTCCAAACCGCGGCTGGCGATCTTCAAATCGGATACGCCAACAGCTTAAGCGACTTGGTTACCATCCAGGATTTCGCTACCAGCGGCAATGAAGTGGAAAAACTGTTGCTAAGTACCGGTAATTACCTCAGCAATGCGGATGTGAATAGCGTTATCCAGGCTATGAGTTCTTATGCCGTATCCAACGGTGTGAGCTTCACCAGCTTGAGTGATGTTGAAAATAATTCCAACTTAATGGGAATCATTAACGCCGCTTGGCACGCTTAAATAAAACCCGATCAAAAAACCCACCCGGAGCTTAGGTTCTGGGTGGGTTTTTCTAAATAGTGGCAAAAAATATCCACCAAAGGCTTTAATTGGTTTTCAATTAATAACTCTTCTTCGTAATTTTGACCTTACCCCGGAAAATCCAGTAAATACTAGCGGTGTAAGAACAAACGAGCGGCACTGCCAAGATAGCAATCAACAATAAAATGCCGAGTGTTTTATGGGACGAAGCCGCATTGTAGATGTGCAGGCCGTTATGCCAATCCGGCGTAGACGGTAATAGGTAGGGGAAAACGCCTAAGCCAAACAGCATCATCATAAACACGATGGTAAGGCACGAGGAAATAAACGCGGCAAAGTCCCGCTCATGGTAAATCTCACGCGGAATATTGGCAATACTCACCATATTCAGCACCGCGATAATAAAGAAGAGCGGCTGATGGCGAATATGCTCCGTCATTTGCGGCACGTAGAGTAAAGTGATCATCGTGGTAATGGCGTAGAACACAATAAAGAGCGGCAACGTATAAATCAGCCAGCCACGAGCCTTTTGGTGGAGTTCGCCTTCGGTCTTTAAAATCACATAAATCGTACCGTGCATGGCAAACATGGAAACGGTTGTGATGCCCACTAAAAGTGCATAAGGGTTGAGTAATCCTAAAATGGTTCCGGCAAATTCATGCTGAGCATTTAAAGGAATACCCAGGCCTATATTGCCCAACGCAACCCCTTGCAAGAAGGCGCAACTGATACTGCTAATCGCAAAGCTCCAGTCCCAGCCAGAGCGCCACCAAGCCATTTTCTGCTTACTACGAAATTCAATGGCGACCGCCCGAAAAATCAGCATCATCAGAAGCAACATAAAGGCCAGATAAAACCCGGAAAATGAAGTCGCATACACTTCAGGGAAAGCCGCAAATAAGGCACCGCCACCGGTTACCAGCCAAACTTCGTTACCATCCCATACCGGACCGATAGAATTGAGCATAAGCCGACGCTCTTCATCCGAGTGTGTCAGCAGGTGCAAGGCACCTACACCCAGATCGAAACCATCCAGGATCGCATAACCCGTAAAAAGACAGCCCACTATAATAAACCAAATTATATTCAGATCGAGCGAGTTCCAAAGACTCATCAGAGCATCCATTATTGTTCTTCTCCCTGAGTCTTGACCTTACGAGCATCGACACTTAAATCGAACTGCTGTCCGGCATCATGCGCGCCTTCCGGATTCTCATCCGGTCCCACTGTTATTTTATGAGTCAGTGTGTACATAAAGAGGCAAAACAACAGGATATAGAGGAAGCTAAACATTGCGATTGAAGCCACGATATGCGCTGGATGGACCACTGGAGAGGTTCCGTGTTCTGTCCGCATAAGCCCATAAACCAGCCAGGGCTGCCGACCCACTTCGGTCGTGAACCAACCCATTTGGTTCGCAATCTGAGGCAAGAACACCGATGGTACAAAAGCCAGCATTAACCATTTTTGTTGAAACAAAGTGCCGCGCCACCAAAAGAAGCAACCCAACACACTTAAGCCAATTAAGGCCATTCCGATCGCGACCATGAGGTGGAAAAATTGGAAGGTAAAATTGACGGGAGGGCGATCCTTAACCGAGACTTGATCTAAGCCAGGAATCTTAGCGTTGAAATCACCTGTCAGTAAGAAAGCTAAACCGCCTGGAATCGCAAGGCTTGTCGTTTTTTCATGCTTTTCATCCACCCAGCCGAAAAGACTTAGATTCGCTTTTTCGTTGGAATGATAATGCCCTTCCATCGCGGCCAATTTAACCGGCTGATACTTGGCAGCGACTTTCGCGGACTCATCGCCACTCACTAACTGCAGAAGCGATGCAACCAGAGCAACACTGAGCGCAACCTTCACACCGGTGTGCGCGACATCCAGATGTTTTTTCTTAAGCACATAAAACGCACTGACACTCAGTACAAGGAAAGCACCCGCTAACCACGCTCCCGTAATGGTATGCGACAAGCGGCTGACAAAGGACGGATTGAATACCATGACCCAGAAATCAGTAATCTCAGCTCTTTGTACGCCATTGTGCATTACAATATGGTACCCAGTGGGTGTCTGCTGCCAGGAGTTAGCCACAACAATCCAAATAGCGCTAAAGTGTGCACCCATAGCAACCATTAAGGTCGCAATAAAGTGCATTTTTTTGCTGACTTTATCCCAGCCAAAAAGCAACAATCCTAAAAAGCCTGATTCCAAGAAGAAGGCAAATAAACCTTCCGCAGCCAAAGCACTGCCAAATATATCCCCTACATAGCGGGAGTAATTAGACCAGTTGGTCCCAAATTGAAACTCCATAACGATGCCTGTCGCCACACCAATTCCGAAAATCAAGGCAAAAATAGACACCCAGAAATGGGTCATTTTATGGAAAACTTCTTTCCCCGTCTTTAAGTATAAGCCTTCCATAATCACCAATAACAGACCTAACCCAATACTGAACACCGGAAAAATATAGTGAAAAGAAATCGTCAGGCCAAATTGGAGCCGTGATAAAAAAACAGGATCTAGGGTCATAGGAGCAACCCGCCTTTTCCAATTTTATTTAAATATCAGTCAATACAAGCCCGCCAAGCAATTGTTGGAGAGCCAAACTAAATTGCTAATTTTCTTAATTTTAAGCTAAAAAATCCAAGAAAGAAGTCCGTGGTGAATATACTCACAATAGATCTATTGCTAAAGCATGACTATGAGAAAACGCTACTCATTCTTAATAAAAAAATTCTGCTATAAAAATGGAGCCTCCGATAGAACAGAAGCTCCATGCTTTTATTGATAAAGACTATAACCGCTAAACAGTTTTGGCTTTGGACTGGGAAAGCTCATTCGCCTCTTCTCCAGCCGAACTTGCATCCTGACCCTTTGACTGTCTAACCTTTTCCTTTTTAATCAAATCGGTGATATACGAATTTACATCCGTAATCCCTTTCTTCTGGATAAAAGCGGCAACATCTGCGTCCACCGCGATGGTGATGCTTTCAGTCGAGGTATTTGCGTTGGTTGGGGTACTTGTCGGTATTGCCATAATCAATATCCTTTTAAATATCTAATCTTATGCAGTGTAGAGTTCAATGCTCTACTAGCCCGCAGCTGGAATCTCTTCATCAATCAGATCTTCCAAAGCCTGAGTGTCTTTCTGACGATTCTCTTGCCCTTGGGATTGAGATGGACTCACGGAGAAACCCTCGCGTTGCATCTCTTGATGAATCAATTGATTAACAAAGGCGCTAGGATCGATTGCACCGGGTTGATGACGGACGAATTCCGCTAGATCTTTATCAATATCAATAACCATTGTGCTGACCATTCTTAGAATCCTCCTTTATAAAGGTTTGAACTAAAGTTAAAAACACCTGTAGGTGCCTATAAAACTACTCAAACCGATCCAAAATTTGCCTAAACCTTTTAATGACTGCAAATACTATGATCCCATGTCTCACAATAGTGAGCATATGCGGGATAAAACCCATTTTGCATAGTCAAGAAAAGAAGAGCCTCAATTAGATACTAGATTAGCAAAGCAGAGCCTGCTAGCGTAACCCCCCACTCGTATAGAGCCCTCTAGACTACTGGTTGATAGAACTCAGCATTAAGACCTATATTGCCTCTAATACTGGCTACTTATTGATACCAATCACCGGATGATAACAACCTGGAATGCCTTCCCTGCAAGTCTTAAGCCTCGAACGCATGGCTGTCTTTAGTATGGAATTCAAAGAGTTCTGCGGGATCTTGGAAAGATTTAAATTCCAGTGCATTTCCACTGGGATCCAAGAAGAACATGGTCCCCTGTTCACCGACTTGTCCTTCATAGCGAATCTGCGGTACAATTAGGAAGGAAAATTGAGGCATTACCGTCTGGGTTTCCAAACGTTGTTTTAAATTCAGCCACTCTTCCCACGGTAAAATGGCGCCAAAATGAGGAATGGGAACCTCGCAACCGTCAACTGCACTATTCTCAACTGTTTCTTGGGGTGCCTCTGAAAGGTGCGTACTAATTTGGTGCCCAAAGAAGTCCCAATCAATCCAATGTGCTGTGGAACGCCCTTCCTGGCACTGAAGAAGCTCGCCGTAAAATTGCCGGGTACTGGCCAGATCACGAACTGAAATCGCAAGATGAAAGGGTGAAATCATACTCTCAAATCAACAAGATATTTTTTTTAAAAGCTACCGGAAATTTATCTCATCAAGAAATCATGCCGTCAAGTTCAAAGAATTTAAATAGGGTGGATTAATTGTAAAGTTTTCTAAAACATTACACCTCATGTCTACTTACATGCCGCGCAATATAAGTCATATTGAAATTATCAAATAAACCAATTGCTTCGAAAAAAGCTCTATGAACTAGGAATTTACAAAACAGTTTAACTGCTTCAAGAATTTAGAAAATAAAAGTATAAAATCAGTAGAAATTGAATGCTATTGATACCCTCAAATTGACTAAAAATCAGAATTAAAACGTTTCAATGAGGATGGAGATAAAACGCATGACACTTGAAGACATGGTGCAACGAGTCGTACGGATCATCCGGCACCGGGATTTACTTGCCCGTGAACAGTGGCTTGAAAATCAGGGATGGCAAGTCAGGAAAGCAAAGATAAACATCGACGGATTTGAAGATCCTGAAAACCCGGATATCTATGATGCAGAAACTGCTTTCCTTCTCGCTCAGACCCGGGACATAATACGTTTACTGGATAAACCACTAAAATGTATTACAGCATCAGGCATTGAAGACTTTGATTAAATCAGTTTCAAAACAAATACACCCCAAACAAAGGCTCCAAGCCATTTTTACTCAAAACGGTTTTTAATTCAAAAAAATGATACTATAAATTCATTGAGAATAAACAAGTAAAGGTTAAAAATATAAATTGAATCAAAATCGCGTACAGCATCAGGAATAAGAGGTTTCAAGGGGCATAAATGATGGAATTAACTGTGAATTATAAAAGGGGCATTTACGAATATTAAGTATTCCATCTCTCTCTGACTCGCAATTCTCGTGTTGCCCGCCTGGCATCCTTTTATCGTTTAAGGAAGCAGACCGGAGCATGATAGGTTATCCTCACAGCATTAGATGTGAGGGTGGTGGGCAACATGTTTTCTTTTACAAGTGATAGGTTAGGCTTCCTGATACACGGAAAAAGCCAAGTGGAGGGCTTCGCTATGCTTAAATTAATTAATCCTTCGAACATAGATTCATTTGATACTAGTAATAAATTTCATTGTCCGTCTTGTGTCGGAAAAGGAAGGTCTGTCAGAGGTTTCCAACCTAAGTTTAAGACCTTGATCGAGAAAGAGGGAAAGCTTATTCAGGTTTTCCGGCTCAGCTTGATGTCCTGCAAACGCTGTGAGCTCTATTATTCCGTGACCGAAATCCAGCAGGAAGAAAGCTGGCATTTCGCTTCTTACCAGGATTTTGAGACGTATCAATCCATGGAAGGAGATTATACAGCACCAGCTTATCTGGGTTCGACGTCATCCGAGTGGAGCAAACGTCAAGCTCACGGTGTTATTGAGCATCGGTAATCTAAATTATACATTCTTGGAACGCAAATAAAAATAAAGCGCTTTTCGGACTAGGGCGCTCATATTACGGTTTTCACCCTCAATTTTTGCGTTGAGTTCCATTAAATCTTCCAACGCATCGACTAAATCCGACGGCATAAGGACGAGGATACGTTCCATCATGGCTTCAATTTCCTATTTTAAGCATCAATTCCATAGCTAAACCCCGTCCCTAATTCTAGGGGTGTAACAGGAATCAATTTTTGTCTGTAAACCCTCTAAAAACTATTCTTAAATATCCAAAAAGAGTCAAAAATAGTCATTACTTAAACAGGAATAGTCTATTAAACACCTGAAATGTCTTAAAAAAACGTTTGCATGGTTTGTTTATTCATTAATTCCACGCTCTTAAATCACTCAATTATCCACTAAAACCCTGACTATATTTAAGTGGAAACACCCATTAGTAAACGTTGATTAAATTATAGTTGTAGTATACGAATTTTATTTTAAACCGTCAATCATAAATTTTTAATTCAATCAATAAATAGCAATCAAGCCAATTCATATTAATAAAAGATATAATCTGGAGTAATAATCCATATCCCATGAATTTAAAAACCAGAATGACCCGCTCCGGGTGCCTTCGTTTTGCAGAGGAGCTACTAGAATGGCTAGAGAATAGTGAAAGCAGTGGACAAGAAAATATTTTTGTTCAAGAATTCTGCCTCAAACAAGGATTTGCAAGTGAAACCATCCGACGATTAAGGCAACGCTTCCCTGATTTTAATGCTGTTATGCGATTTGCAGATGAAATGCAGGAAATAAAGCTCAATAAACTTACGCTATCAACCGGTAAATCGACAGGTGCTATATTCCTTTTAAAAAACCACTACGGATATGGCGAAAAAAATGCCACAGATTCAAAAGCATCACCTCCTTTGCTTCCCGCAGTCGATGCTCGCTTAATTGAAACAGCATCCGATGAGAAGTTGAGGGAAATGATGCATTATTACCTGACTAAAGATGATGATTAAATAAGAGACTTTCGATGGCAAAACTGATTTTTGTCACCCCTCGGACACTCGAAGAGATGAAGCAGTATCAAAAAGATGTGCACACTCTTCAATGTTTAATCCCTTTTCCTCATTGGAGCCAGGCAGAACCTAATGCCTTTTTAGAGGCCTCCGAGGGTGAGTTAACGTTAATCTACTTGGAATATTTCTTAAATCACTGGCTCGTGGGGTCATTTTTGATTGAACAGCGTCCTCGTCAAGTCTCTGAAATTCATGGGTCAGTGAACCCTCTTATCAAAAATACATTGGGAAAACACCAGAGTCGGAAGCTACTCAACAACATCTATGAACTACTTTTTCATCGATTATTCATTGAGCTCCATCAACGCGCGATTGTCGCCAAAGTTCATACTCTCGGTAAAGGAAGTCTGGGGTTTGTCCGTCACTATGGATTTCAGAAAGTCCACTCTCAGGGTGAGGAATCAATTTGGGTTCTAAGCCTAAAACACTATTTAAAGAGAGATAAAGGAAGCCTTTATGAGCAAAAAAAAATCGGTTAAAGCAAGCAAGGCCAGCTCTGCCTATAGTGGTATTAATTCTTACAGTGTAGATTTAGGACCCTTTGCCAGTGCAAGTTCGCAACAAGTTGGCAATAGCTTGAATACACAGAGTGCTTTATCACCTGAGCTACAAGGGTTGTTTGATACCAGTACAAGCGGATTGGGTAATAACCTTTCCGAACTCAAAAAAAGTCCGGTTCAGCAATTGCAAGATTTAAATGCCGGGAACAATAGCTATTACAATCTGAACGCTGCACTGAACCAGAAATACCTCAATCAACAAACGGCAGCCATCCAACATAAAATGGCACAAAATGGGCTGGATAACAGTACCGTTAATGGCGGATTACAAGGAGCCGCTCTGAGCGATGCTATTCTGAAAGATTTAGCCACACGCCAAACAGCCTTGGACACAATCAACCAACAAGCCAATCAGAATGCGTCTACCCAAAACAACGTTTTACAAGGATTAGCCAGTTTCCTTCAAAATCCGGCCAGCATGTCCAGCCAACAACTACAGAATGCTTACGATAATCTGGATCAGGTAGGGATGTTCAACGCACAACAGCAACAATTGGCTAGCACCGCCAATGCGCAGCTCGCCAATCAACGTGCACAGCTCTGGAGCAATTTAGGACAGTCAGCCCTCCATAGCTCTACCCTTAATGGCAACGGCGGAACTACGCTGTCTTCTCTTTTAAAGGGTCTCAAAGGTTTGCTCAATCGAAACCAGTCTGCCAATACACTTTAAAAGTCCAAAGTAAAACCTAAGTTTTTTTAAAAAACTACTCCTATCAATTTAGGAAAAACTATGAATTTAAAAGATCGCGTTCACTTAATCAAAGCTTGCGAAAAAGACCCTAAGCAGCAAGCCATCCAACTTGAACTCTGCAAACGGGATATTGTCTATTGGGCCAATACTTATTGCTGGACTATGGATCCCCGTAAAGGAGATTATGCCGATATCCCTCTTAAACTCTACCCCTACCAGGAATGGTTTTTAACAGAACTTATTCGCTGCATGGAGCAGAAAGTAGATATGGGAATTGAGAAATCCAGAGATATGGGGCTATCCTGGTGTTTAATCTGGGGTTTTCAGTGGGCATGGCTTTTCAAGCCGGGATGGGATATCCACGTGGGCTCTCGTCGAGAAGCGGAAGTCGATGACGGTATTACAAACCCTTCGACCTTATTTGGGAAGTTTCGGTATAACCTCTACCACTTACCGCCTTGGATGCGGCCAACAAAAATGACTAAATGTGACAAGAAACTGCTTATTCGGAATCCCTGTAATGGCAACATCTTTAGTGGAGAATCGGCAAATCCTGCCTTTGGCATTGGCCCACGCAAACGAGCCATTCTGCTCGATGAATTTTCCCGCTGGGAGAATGCCGACATGATTTATGAGGGGCTAGCACAAAGCACGCCTTGCCGCATTATTAATGGCACCCCTTACGGGGAAACGAATGCGTACGCAAAGCAAATGCGGGATCCCTCGAATCTCTATATTCCTTTTCAAGACATCACTTAGCGCTAATCGCTATAAAAGGGTTTCACTATGGATAAACACATGAGGAAGTACCGCTTTCATTGGACTTTGCATCCAGAAAAAGATCTTGATTGGTATGAAGGGGAAAAAAGCCGTATGTCTCCAGATAGTATCGCTCGGGATTTGGATATTAATTACTCACTTTCTGTCAGTGGGAAAGTATTTAGTACCTTTAACGAAGTTAAACACAGTACCTCTAAAAACCTCTATAATCCGCAACTCCCGGTATACCGAATTTGGGACTTTGGAAAAACCTCTTGCGTTCTCTGGGCTCAAATCGATCGCCATAATCGAAAAAGACTGCTTCACGAATGTGTATTGGAAAATACCGATACTTTTGAGCAAGTCCATGTCACGCTGGCAGAAAGTCATAAATATTTTCCGGATGCCTATTTTGAAGATATTTGTGATCCGGCGGGTGCTTGGAGCAAAGACGGTTTACCCACCAGTACCGTTGATATTCTGAATGAAGCCGGTATTTACCCTCAGTTTGAACGCATTCTCCATATCCCGATGAAGGACAGGAAGCGCCAAGGTCGGGACTTAATCCATAAAGATCTACAAACTGCACCCGGCGGAGAGGAAGCTTTACTCATTCACGTTTCCGAACGCACGAATGCAGCAGGGTGCCCTATTCTTAAAGCTGCCCTTCTAGGCGCTTATTGCTATAAAAAAGACTACACAGGCAATATCACTGACAAAATAGCGGAAATGCATCCTTTTGAAGATGTTGTGGATTGCCTTTTATATTTGTATCTAGAAACGCACTCAGGTGGATTCGGTCGCGTTCAGGAACGAGATTATCGTCCTCAATCGAATGGTTATGGTACTGATTATACGAATTATTTTGGATTTTAGAAAAGGAATTTAATTCCATGCTTAATGACGAGCAATTTCAAGAAGATGCCAATATTGTCCAAAGCTTCAAATCTGAAACACGTCAAAAATTTTCCCAGGAAATCGCCCTCAAATGGCGCCACTACACCCGTGAGATCAGTGAATTAATTTCCGATAGTCGGGAAGCCTGGGACTTTTACCTTAGTAATCATCCCAATACAAAAGCCGTCTCTAAAAATTCGGATAGTTTTGATTCAGATTCCTTCGTTCGAAAGGGGCTTCGTCTCGGACAAATCCCCAAAGCCGTCGATTCTATTCTATCTCTGATTCATAACAATATTTTCCCGATAGATGATCGATTTTTTCGAGGTACACCTCGTAATGAGCTGTCTCAAAAATTACAAGAACCCTTGGAAACCTATTTAGCGGAAAATTTTGAAGAAGCGCAAATATCAACGGCAATGCGTGCCTTTTTCCATAATCTGATTTTAGATGGTACCGCATGTGCCTATGTGCCTTTTGAACGCAAAGAGACGCTCAAAACGATTTACGAAAAACAACAGTTGGATTTAGGCTGGCTAAGCATAGATATTCCTTGGAAACCCATACAGGCCGTTCAAAAAAACGTGCTGGAATGGGAGGGAACACGCTTTGAACCCTTAGACTTTAACGACTGGCGTATCGATCCCACGGCACGCTGTATAGAAGACTCTCCCTTTTTGCGTCGTTGGTACAAAAGCATTGACGATATTCAGAATGATTTCCCATGGGTTAAAAAGGTAACACCCTACTATAACCTTGATGATAGCGATTCCAGTGACAAACATGTCAGTGCAGGACTTCCCGACTTTATCCGATCCATTGATGACGGTGAAGAATTTGAAGGCAAGGAAAAAGCACTGCTTATGGTTTGCTATGACAATTTTATTGTGGAAGGAACCCGGTATGCCAATCACATCGCCGTTATTTTAAACGATAAAGAACTTGTCTGGTTCGGGCCTAACCCTTACAACCACGGGAAAATCCCCTATATTGTAGCACCCTATAATCCCATCCCCGGACAAATCTATGGCATGTCTGCCGTCAAGCATGCGCTACCCGCGGCTGCAGCTTCCGATAAAGCGACCAATATGATTCTTTTGAACGCCTGGTGGGGGTCCAACCCGATCTTCATGAAAAACATGCGGGATGCCGGTGTTCGAAAACATGGCAATATTCATGTAAAGCCCGGCATGATGCTTCCTGTAGAGAGCTTTTCAGCCTATCAACAACTCCCTATTAATTTAGCCAATCTCTCTATTTTAGAAAGTATTATTGCTAAAAATGAACAAACTATTCAGGAAGTAACTGGTGCGAATCCTTTTATTGCCGGAGATCAGCCTACACAATCCAATATTACGGCCTTTGAAGTGGATCAAAGAGTTCAAGGCGGTAATAGCCGCTTTCAATCTATTATGACCAACTTGGCTAATTTGGTTCTAGAACCCTATGTTCAAATTGCTTTTGAAAATTTGCAACAATTTAAAACAAAAACAGAAATGATCGGTGATTATTCCCTGACACCCGATGATATTCGATTGCTCGACTTTAAATGGGTCACCATCGCCTCTCAGGCAACCATTTCTCGCAACCGGCGGATTGCCAATATGAAGTCTCTTCTGTTTGATGTTCTACCCGGATTAATTCAACAAGGCATTGTTCAACTCAAGCCCGTGGGCTTGGAGTTTGATCAAGTCTCCGCTCTCAGAAACTTCTTGGTGGATAACGGCATTCTGGATGCCGATAAAATACTGCGACCCCTTAATCAGAAAGAAAATTCTCCGCAAGTGAAAAGTCATCCTGATGACCCGATTATCAGTTAACTAAAATTAAGGCTTATGCAAAACATACTTCGGGCGGTTAAAAACTGTAATTTTAATGAGGCAAGATCTCAAGCATTTTGGCATTCTTGATCGTCATTCCCGCGAAAGCGGGAATCTCAAAGCGCGGTAGGCAAAGCCTGGGGTTAGCGTAAAGCAAAAGAGAAGCTAGATCTCACAATAGGAGACATCATGCCTTTCCATTTATCCGATTTTAAAAAGTTAGATATTGATGATCAAAACAAATACCTTGAAAACATTTGTCATAAGTTTTTGAAAGATGACGATTTCAGTTTAATTCTAGATTTCATTTTAGAATCTTTTGCAGTGGATGAGACTCTAAAAGGCATCGAAATGCGGGAAGATCGCTATTTAAAAGCGTGTCAACGTGAAGGGATAGAAAAGCTAAAAAATACTTTATCGATCTATAATGGCGATCGTTTTTCTTAAACTTAGAACTTTCATAAATCTTATCTATTTCCCGAGTTTACGCTAACCCCAGGCTTTGCCTACCGCGCTTTGAGATTCCCGCTTTCACGGGAATGACAATTTTTGAATAAGAGGGAATCCTACAATGCTCCTAATCAGATTTATCCAAAAATAGCAAAAGGAATATCAGCCAAGAATTTAAGCGAATGAAAGCCAGCTTCCAGCAGATAACCGACAAGGTCAGGGGCATAAAATCCGGTATCAAAAATGTTTGCTAAAATTTTTCCAAAAAATTTCAGAATGGCCTTTCCCATCTCATTCAGCGCTCTTCCCACTTCCTTTAGGCTTTTAATAGGATTAGCCGGTTTTATTTTATTCAGTGCTGTGCGCCAATCCGTAAAAATTGCAGCAATACCGGTTAGAGGCAGAACACCCATCCATAGCTTTTGATTGCCCCTTACAGAAGAATTTTTATTAGAAGATGATTGACTAGGAAAATTTCGATTGAATTGATCTCCAGGCTGCAATTCAGATTTAAACGGAGAATTTTGTGCTGAGGCAAGGGGGGTTGGCACTGGCAAAACGGCAATACCAGCTGGTGTATGAGAAGAAATAACTGTACTCATTCTGGAATTGAATACCTCCATATTGAGAATTAGGAAGCTTTATTCACAGGCCAATGTCATGAGCCCCTGCTCATCATTGTGATCTCGATTATACAGATTTTTCACAAGAATACAAATTGTATAGAAAGTTTCCTTTGTATAGACTTTTGCCTTTTATAAACAGTACAAAAGAGGAGAAAATCCATGACTCTAGACGATAATCCCCTGGAGACAAATGAGGATCTTCAACGATTTATTGCAGAACTTAGAGGGGAAAATAGACAATCCCCCCCACCCCAACCCTCCCCCGCAATGGGGGGAGGGGAGAATAAAAACTTATTAAAAGGAAGTACCTACAATGATGACAGCGTTAATGGCACTCTGGACAGCTCACAAAGTGATGATAGCCTTCGCAGCGGGAGTGGCAAGCGTGAAAGCAATCCAGAAGCTGAAGACAATAAGGGCATTGAAGAACATCCCGAGTTCGGAAAGCGACTCAACACCCTAAATCCAGAACTAATTGCTCTCGACTCAATAAGTGAAAATGAACAACAGAGTCAATTTAATCCCAATAACCTCGATCGCATTTTGGAAAATCACCTCAATACAAACAATGATTACTCATTAACTGACGATGCGATTCAGCGCTTAGAGCAACAACTCAGCACTCAAGCGCAAGAACTCCAAAGCATCAATCTTCTTTCGGGATTACCTCAGGACGGCATTTTCGCTCCCAACGGTAAAAGCATTTATGAAATGGAGCCCAACGCGTTAAATGCCTATCTTCTTCAACTTAAATCGAGTGGACAAAACACCGTTGCCAGCGAAGTCCAAGAGGCTTACACAAGTGCCGTTAATCGGCTTCAAAACTACATCAACCAGAAAACACTCATTAATCAAAAACAAGATACCTTGCGTGAAAAACGACATTTTAATGAATGGCGACATGTCCGAGATGAGTGGATGTCCCGCTTCCCTGAAGTAAACACTCACCTCGATCAACTCGCACACTATATCGAAAAAAAAGCAGCTTCCGATCCCATTTTCGAGGTCCAACTGGCATCTCAAGCGGGTAAAATGCGGGCTGTTCTTCAAGGAATTCAAGAATTGGGAATCGATAAGAAACTCGCTGCACAAGAGCCAAGAGTGAAAGTTTCGATCCCGGCTTCACCCGAATCACTCAAAGTCAGCAAAAAGGTTTCCAATCAAACCGGCATGCCGGAAGCCTTTACCGCCGAACAAATCAGCAAAATGTCGATGCAGGAATATCTTAAACATGAAGCGGATATTGATAAGCAATTGGCACAAAAACTGATTCGATAATCACTTAAATAAAGGGGAAATTATGACAAACAGTTTTACTGGTTTTGTTCCAGCAATTTGGTCTAAAAAATTCATTAAACTGTACGACAAACTAACGGTTATGCAGGGATTAGTGAATACCGATTTCGAGGGTGACATTCAAAACTTTGGTGACACGGTCCACGTGCGTCAATTTGGAGATGTCGCCATTAATACCTATACTCGCAATGGCAACATTACCATTACCGATGTATCCGGAACGGATAATACTTTAGTGATTGATCAATCCAAGCATTTTGCCTTTAAAGTAGACGATCTCGATAAAGCCCAATCCGATATTAATATTATGGAAGGCTATTTAAAGCGGGCTGCCCTGGGTATCCGTAATACAATCGACACTCGTTTACTCAGCCACTATGTGGATGCTGCTCCAGCCAATGTACAAGGATCGACATCGCTGCCAACGACACTGACACCTGCCAATGTTTATGATGCCTTTGTAGATATGGCAACCACCTTTGCCAATGCCAATCAAGATCCCGACATGGAAATGCATGCCGTTGTAAACCCCACGGTCCGGGCCATCATTTTAAAATCCCCTGAATTAAGAGATCGTTCCACAACGATGGTGGATGAATCCATTAAAAACGGCCGTGTTGGTAAATTCGGTGGTTTTACGGTTCATGTCACAACGAACTACAGTGCAGTCAACGGAACGATTCCTTTATTGTTCTTTAATCGCGACTTTATTTCATTTGCGTCCCAACTCAATAAAATTGAGTCCGTTCGTCAGGAAAATAGTTTTGCAGACTTGGTCAAAGGTCTCTACCTTTATGGCTCTAAGGTATTTGCAACCCAAGCCAACGCAGGCGGCGTTATTTACGTTTCCAACGTATAGCAGAGGGGACTGTGTTTATGAAAAATCCGATTGAACGCATGCTGGAAGAGCATCGGGAACACCTGAATCCACATTATCTTTTTAGTGTGAGTAATCAAGATATTGATGAAAAACACCGGAAAAAAACGATGATACCCGGACATATGGCGGAAGGGTTTATTTTCAATAAAAACTATCTGGTTGAATATGTGGGACCGAATGCAAAATCAACCCCTGCACTTCGAGAAGAAAAAGAAAAAGCAGCTTTGGAATTAGCGCAAACTGACCTTCAAGCGGTTCAAAAAATGCTGATGCCACAAGCTGTTTTAAGTTCAGAAAGCATTGCAGAGGAAAGTACCCAGGAAAACTACGATGCAGCAGTGAGCCATGGCAGGGCTATTAATTCCGTACCATCAAAAGAAGATTTTGGACCCAAATTTCTGAATCCGAGGAGGTAAGTTATTTTGAATAAACTCATGACCGCTTTCTGGTTAGGCCTTTTCAGCCTATTAATGTTCTCCCCCGCTTATGCGACAGTCACCCTCAGTAATCTGTCGCCTAATGGATCTGGCAGTGGTGATGCACCAGCGTATTCCCGGCGCTGTATCGATTACAGGAAATGACACCACGGGTACGATACAAAGCCCTGTTATCGATAACAAAGATGGACGCATTGAATCGATTAATGCAGCCATTACAACGACTGCTAGTTCAGGAACATCTCCCACAGCAAATTTAATCTTAAAAGGAAGTTTGGATGGAACGAACTTCTATACGATTCAATCCGCAGATGCAATACCAGTTGCCGTGCAATCAGGGGCTCTTTCAACAAGCGCTGCAACTACGATTGGATTCGACTCAGCACAAGAATTGAGAACAGGAAATTTTCCACCCTATCTAAGAGTCGATTTAGTACAAGGGGGAACAACCCCTGGGATTACTGGGATTGAGTCATTATTTATTGTCAGAAAACACGTTCAAAAGTAATCCTATATAGAAAGAGAGAGGCTTGCGCCTCTCTCCAATTTTCTTCGAAGTAAAAGCTATACAGCGCCTGCTTGAGCAGCTTCTTCTTCTTTTGATTTTGAATGATCGTAATAAGCATAACCGCTTCCACCAACCAGTAGAACGCCAGCTCCAATCATATATTTTGTTTGGTTCCGGGCAATGTGTTCACCATCAGCTTTTTCAGCGACATTACCGTTCCCTTTGTAACCTTTGGCCTCATAACGCTTGCCATCGATAGTAACAAAGTTACTGGGGTTATCTTTTAGGCCCGCTTTGACTCTATCAGCAACAGCAGTATCACCTTTCCAGTCATTATAGCGAATCCAAGCCTTTTCATTTTCAGCTTTCACATTAGCGCCGACATTGTCAGCACCCGCAGGCCTTCCATACAAGACTTCTGCTGGAGTTCGGTTATCATCTTTTGGAGGAGACTGTTTGGCTTCTAGCTCATCGAATTTTCTTTGCTTAGCTTCTGCCTGATTTAATGATTGGTCCCGGCTAGCTTCAAGCTCGCTTTTTTCCGTTTTTTTCTTTTCTATGTCTGCTTTGTAAGATTCTATATCTTTCGTATAACGGTCTTTATCTGCTTGTGACATATTAGGATCGTTCTTTATCAAACTCTTCTTATCAGCGGCTAGACTACCTAATTTGTTTATTTCAGCATCAACATTACGAACCTGTGTATCCAGACCACGAGCCTTTATGCTAGCATCGTAAACTTCAGAACGTGCCTCTGCAACTTTTCTGTCTAATGCAGCCCCTTCATGATTACTTTTTAAGCTATTCGCATGGGTATCTGCCTTTGTATGCTCTATGCGTTTTGTTTCTGCATTATTCTTTAGTGTTTGTATTTCTTTATCAAGAGCTGTACGTTGCTCCGCCGTTAACTTGTTGGTTAACTCTTGCTCCTTAGTCGCAAGTGCTTTTTCTGCCTCTTCCTTTTCTTGTTTTTTTGTTTCTGCCTTGGTTTCAGCATCTCGATGTTCTTGTCGAGTAATATTTTCTTTCTCTCGAGCATGCGTAATATCAAGTTTGTTCTTCGACTGCTCAAGTTTTTCTTGTTGTTCCCTGGTTGCCTTTGTTTGCGTTTCTACTGCGTCACGCTCGGGCTGCGTCTTGGTTTTAAGGGCTTCTTGACCTTTTTCAGTTTTAGGTGCATTAGCAGAACCATGAGGCACTTCATGTGGTTTAGGAGCTGTTGAATGAAAATGTGAAAGAAGACCAAGTTTTGACATAATTTCCCCCATTCCAGGCTAATTTAAACTTAAATAATTCTGTGTAAATGCTTAAAACTTCAATTAGGCCAATTTCATCTTTCTAATGCATAGAAAGTATCAACCGCCTACCCATATCCCCATTTGCTTGATATATATCCCTGCTTATATAAAAGCCAAAAGATTGAAACCTGGAATACATTGTTTTTATAAATTTACAATTGGAAACAATTTCATGCCTGACACCTTACTTCAAGTCGTCCAACGACTTGCCCGAAAAGTGCGTATTGACAGTTCATTTAGCAGTTTCTCCGAGAGTGATGAAACGCTCGACTTAGTGGGATACGTCAACGACGCTTATCAGGACTTAATCGACGCTCTACCCAACGATCTCCCCATGTTGCTCAATACCTCAAAAAGCATCACATTGAGCAATGGAACGCGCCTTTACAGCCTAGATATCAATGCCCACCAATGGAGCCTGCTTCAATGGTCCTTTACCGATATCAGCAATGGCGTTACACCTTTAGCGCTTATTAGTTTAGAACAACTCCAGACTATTTATCCTGGATATACAACAGATACTGGCAAGCCTAATTTTGTCTATTACGAAGGCGTTGAACAAGTCGGATTTTACCCAATACCCAACAGGGACGGCTTAGTTACCTACAAGTTCACACAAGCATTTTCAAGGCTACTCAACCCCGGCGATACCTTTATGGTACCGGATGCATGGCTTCGTTATATTGAAGACCAAGCCAAATATTATTATGAATTGGCAAAAGGGTTTACCGAGGCAATGCCTGCCAACGAAAGATTAATGGGCATTTTGGCGGAAGCTGAGTTGATGATACCTCACTACTTCAGTTAATAGAGGGAAAAAATATGCCTCAAGCGGATAATATCCGTCCCTTTGCCTTTTTTGGCAATTATGAAGGGATGGATATTAGTAAATCCCCATTCGTTGTGCAGTCTTCCAGTGCCGCAAACCTTGTAAACCTTCACAAAGGAGCTTTAGGAACTTTTACTGCCTATAACCAAGGATATACCGCTCTTACAACCGCCCTGGAGGAGAATTCCTCCATCGATGGACTGATTGGCTTCACAGACGCGAACCGGACGAAGCATCTCCTTGCCGCCTGTAGCGGTAAACTCAAGGCGATTGACCTTTCAACCGGAGCTGTGGGGAGTAACCTTTATACAAACCTCAGTGCGGGCAAGCCAATCAGTTCTGCGGTTCTTAAAGGTAGCCTCTTTGTCAGCGACGCCAACAGCGCTCCCATCAAATGGGACGGCACAAATCCAGTCACGGCGATGTCCAGCTTTCCACTCACGAATGGAAGCGAAATTTATAATTTCCCGTCCATTCTAGCCACTTACAGCAATCGTTTAATCAGTGCAAACTTCCAGGGAGGCTCCAGCTCTGGTTCTCCAAGTCGGTTTCCCGCCCATTTAACAATTAGTAACGAGTTAGCGCCCGATGTGGTTACAACAACACCTGTCAGTACCGATACCAATGGGGCTATTATTCAAGTTGCCCCTGGAGACGGCCAGGGCATTACCGCGCTGCGTTCTATTAATATCCCGGCATTAAATGAAACCTACCTGGCCATCTGGAAAGAAAGCTCTCTATGGTTGCTCACAGGCAGTACACCGTCAGATTTTGTCCTTCAAGAGCTGAATAGCACCTATGGTTGTCTCAATAATAATTGTGTTGTGCAAATTGGCGGAGACTTCATTTTCACGGACGAAGAAGGGATTTACAGTCTGACCACGGCCAGTACGTCAGGAACTATTCAACCTAAAATTATAGGTGAGAGAAAAATCCTTGAAAAATACCGTCAACTCAATACATCGGCTAAAGATAAAGCCTGGATGTGCTACCACAAAGAGCGAAACGAAGTTTGGATAGCCATTCCAACGGGTTCTAATGTAGACGTTGACACCATTTTAGTCCTAGCTTTACCCAACGATGCCAGTGAAGACTATATCTGGTCAATTCGGGATGGTTTCCCATCCCCTCCCCGCTGCAGTTTAAACTTTAATCGCAGTTTCTATACAGGTGACAATCTCGGACAAATTAATACCTGGTTTAATTCTTCTACTTACAACGGTGTGGGGTATACCTATCAGTTTCAGTACCCTTATTTCAACTTCAATACGCAACTACAGTTAAAAGAATTAACCAATCTCAACGCATGGTTTCTAATTCTAGGTCCGGAAACAGTCACCATTCGGCAGCAATGGCGAGGTGGAGGCAACAACAGTGTTAAAAGCATCACTAAAACCATCCAGGCCAGTAATACTGGGGCTGTTTACGGTGAAGCTCCACCGGCAGCCATTTATGGAAGCAGTTATTATGGCCTGGGAATGGCTCTTTCAATGAATAAACTACCCGTTTGTGGTAATGGCACCCAGTTACAGCTAACATTAAGTGGAATTTCTGGAATAACAGCGCCGGTATTTTTAGGCTTTAGCGGATTAGTTCGGCTGGGACAATATTCTACAGATTATAGATAGAGGGGATTTCATGTCTCAAATATCGCGCTTAAAAAGTGCACAAATTCAAAACGGAAATTTAATTAATGCGGATGATATCAATTCAGAACTCAATCAACAAGTTAATGAATCGAATAGCCAAGATAGTCGCTTAAGTACGATTGAAAGCGGAGCGTTTAACCAAACAGGAACTTTAAGCACAACCAATAATATTCTGACCAACGGCCTCAGTGAACGCAGTACCGGTGTCGGTATTCTCGTTGACAGCACTCGGCTTCAAGATGGTTATGCCAATCTTCAAGCCGTACTGGCTACTGTAAGCTCAGTCGATATCATCAATGATGCCCTGGTCTTTTCCTCTAATCACACTATTACAACAGGCAGTCCTGTTCGTATTAGAGTCCTAGCGGGAGGCGCTCTTCCCAGCGGGATTTTTAACAACACAACCTATTATGCGTTAGCCGTATCAACAACCACGCTCAAACTCTACACAACCGCTGCTAATGCAATTACCGCTGGAAGCACAGGATTAATTGATATCACGGCTACCGGAACTGGAAGTATTCAGGTCATTGGAACCCCCAGCACATTACAAGAAGGCGATGTATTTGTTAACGCAACGGGGCTTAATGTCTATTTAAATAACAGCTCTAAAACTATCATGGAAAATGCTGGTTTACCCTTGCCTCGAAATTATTCAAAAAGTTCAGTACCTTGCTATATTACGCCCACTACATTTACCGTGGCAAGCATACAAGAACGCAGTAGCGATGATACAGCTAATATCATTAAATTCACGTCCACAACACTTGATATTACAAGCATTGGCCTTAATGGTATTGCCCAATCTTCCAACTTAACCGGTACAGTCACTGTAACCGCTGGAAGTACAGCTTTAACCTTTTCAAGCACTCAGGCAGGAATTTTACAAGCGGGTGACGTTATTTTAACGGCCAGTGGACAAGCCCGAAAATTAACCTCTGTCTCTGGAACAACAGCGACTGCAGAAAGTCAGTTTACAACGACAGAAACAGGTGTTTCTTTTAAAAGAGGAGCACGACCTGGCTTTTATACTGCCAATAGCAGTGGCAGTGTAGGAAGCGTATTTTTCTACCTCTATGCCATTAGCGATAGTGTGACGCCCGGCTTAATTCTCAGCACTCGAAATGTTGCTGCAGGAGATTCCCTTGTCGATTTACCCATTGGTTATAGCCAAGTTCGACAACTCACTTTCGCAGTCACACTTTATAACACCTCCACTGCAGCCGGAGTTTATGTCGGAAATATTGTTCCGTTTCGTATCGGTGCCGGATGGCCAACACGACCAGAGATTTTTTATGAGGTGAATGCGACCATATCCTCAGCAACTCCGGGTGATACCAATGTGCTGAGTAACGGTACAGCCATCACTGCTACAACCGTTGATGCGTCTTTATGGATACCCCGAATTTCTCGTTTATTAATTCCAAACCTGCTCAGTAACGGCAGACCCTCCTCCTATGTATTGAGAGAAACAGGTACAACGGCTTATCCCTTAACTTGCGGCGACTTTAATGGTGGAAATGCATTTCAAAGCAGAAACCTGGGTGTCAATGCAAATGGTCAGTTTGATTACAAGGGCTTTTCGGTTACCGGGCCTTTATATGTGGATGTTATGGGTTACGTGGTTACGGAGGTTTAGGCTCAATTCATGTCACGATTACAAACTATTTTTTCCAAGAATTACAGTTATGAGTAGCTGGGCAGATATCATCAAAGCTTTTATTGAGTTTCTCAATAAACCCAATGGGCTCGGCGTTTTAGTCCTGCTCAGCGGGATGTTACTCACTTTATTTATGACGCCTATCGGCGTACTTACCTATATCAATATAGACGGAACTAACCGTGTAGTCAGTGCCATTCGTGAACTCAAGGGCAGTTTAGAAGAGTTACGAATTGCGGAACGGAGATAATAAAAATAATGGCAAACACAGCCACAAAACGATCAGCACTTAGCATCAATCTGGGTGGACAATTTCATAGTTTTAAAGCAATTCCTGTTTTGGTTAACTACGATACTCCCAACACAGATTTAACCGTTTCAACGCCCAGCGCTAATCAATCAACCCTTATTATAGGCCTATGTCTTGTTAGCGCTAATGCATCAAAACTGACTTTAAAATCCAATTCAACGACGTTAACGCGTTTAGAATTAGCCAATAATAGTGGGATTGTCCAAGAAGTCGACATGACGTCTCCAAAAGTCATCTGTAATACTGCTATGAGCGAAGCGTTAAAGTTGAACTGTGATGTCGCTCTGCCCCCGTTTATACTCTATATTGTGGAGGTGTAATCAAGATGGGTTTAATTGCAGGCGGAACACCCCCCGTAAAGGTGGGACAAAAGGTTCCTGAAAAAAATGTCAACGGAATCTGGACAAAAAAATTACTCCAGAATGTAAGTACAGGCGGGTCTGGATCAGGAAAAACCTGGGGTGCCATTCTTAAAGCACCTTGTGCAGACTTTACCCATGTTCGACTTGTCTTTGCCAATCAGGAAGCCACGCCTGGAATCATTACAGACATTGCTGTTGCTGTCACCAACAGCAATACCGATACCGTCACTCCAACGACAGGAAATACGCTAACAAACGATGGGACAACCGGATGGGTCAGAGGAACTTTTAGCGGGTCTAATGGGGTAACTCTTCCGGCAGCAGGATCCGATGTCAATAATCCCGGTGTTCTCACCAGTGACTGGATTCCTCTTAATTCAATAAGCCCAGCTGACGGCTCTTCCCTACCGTATTTAATGGCGCGCGTTGTCTATTCCAATACCTTTACTTATTTGTATCAAGGTATGGATGCATCCACAACAGACAAAAGCAAAGCAGCCTATATGGAAACTTACCATACGGGAGGCAGTGTCAATGCGATTACCGATCCCACTCAACTCACCAACGCCAATAAATCGTCCGATCCTGCGACACCTTTTTATGCTTTCGAATTTTTGAGTTCCAAACACTGTATTCGTACTGCCTGTATTGGAGACTCCATTACAGCGGGATACAGTGGTAGCAATTTAACAGCAGGAGGCTGGTGGCAACTCGCCCAAGATATCTTGATCACAGGCGGATATCCTATTAGTTTATTTCAAGCGGGTGTAGGCGGAACCACAACTGCACAATATAGCAGTTTCGGAAAATCGAATATTAATCAACATCAACCCGCTGTAGCCCTCTATAGTTTAATTTCTCCTAACGATAATCCCAGTGGAGCCTATAGCGGAGGATTAAGCACAAAGTTGATGAATACCCAGTATCAACGCGGATTAGAGTTTGCAAACTACTGTCGTTCCAACTCAGTACTCCCTGTTTTTATCCTGCTTACACCAAACAATAGTTATTCTGCTACAGATGATGCTTTCAGAATCGCCGTAATTGCAAGAGCCAAAGCAGCCTCGATACCCGTGATTGATTTAACACCTGCAATAGCTACAAGTGGCAGTCCTCAACAATATAATTCCGGACTCAGTGCAGATGCAGCCCATCCTAACAGTGCTGGCTATACAGCGATGGCAGCCAGCTTTGTCACTCAATATTTAGACCTTCTGGGACAGAGTTTTACGCTTAAATAACCCGTGGTCAATAAGTGGAAAAATAAGTTTAAATGGATAATGAACAATCACTCTCGCAGCATTTCATGTTGCGGGAGTTTCTCTATGAGGGTAAACCTGATGGTATTACCTCACTCATTTTGAATCATTTAATTCAAACCGCTCATGCATTGGAAGAAGTCCGCACTCTCTGTGGCAATCGAGCCATCACCATTACATCTGGATTCCGTACACCACGGCACAACAAAGATGTTGGGGGTATTCCTCATAGTCTCCATTGCTCTGGACTGGCAGCCGATATCGTCGTTGAGGGGCTCAATCCCAAGGAGGTTCAGAAGCGGCTTCAAAACTGGAATGGTGGCCTAGGCTGTTATAGCGAATGGACACATGTGGATCTGGGGAAAAAAAGGAGATGGTGGGGACCATGATTATTTCAAACTCTGAAAATTACATCCAACCCGAAATTCAATCCGTCAGTAAAGGGGAATCAGTTCAATATCGCCTGGTCGATGATTATTGTTTTGAATGGGAAGAAAAAGGTGAACGCTACCGTCGCACCGTTTTCAAAAACAATTGGCTCACCGATTTAGCCACAACCCCAGACTTTGCATCCACATTCGGATTCAGGAAGTGCGGAACTTCCGATGGCGCAGCAACATTGCATGATCGAGGCTATCAGCTATTTGGAACCTTTAGACTCAAAGCTTTTCCAGCGGGAGAATTCACGATTATGACTCCGAAAGGAACCTGGATTGATGCCAATCCTAGATACTGGAGCCGATCCAAATGCGATGAACTGTATCGGATTATGTGTATTGCAGGCGGAATGCCCGTTTGGAGAGCCCATGTGGAATTCTGGGCTTTACGAATTGGAGCCTTTTCCAAGAAAAATGGCTTCGCCTGGTTCTTTAGTTAAAACAATTTATACCCAAACTATCGCCGAGGCATTAAATGCCTCGGCTTTTTTTATGCTAATAAGTATCTTCAAATACATTCATCAGGTACTACTTTCCAAAACTACGAACTGGTATGAACTCCCCATGGAAATTCCCTTTCGCCAAGCTCCTCAATCTTTTAAATTATCTTCACCCGCTTCTAAGGCCTCGTTGCCTAGGACTCCTCTTGTGTCGCAGTCAATCCGATTCAAGGGAACTCCCCATCCTCAAACCCAATCCACCCTGACCACACTTATCCTTCGTATCAAAACCAAACTTCAAGAAATATGGGGCAAAATACGCGCGTTTTTTGGAAGAACGCAAGCAAAAGAAAAAACGCCTCCCCAAGCAAAGCCAGGTGTAACACCCGAAAAAAAGACCAAGCAAAAAGATTATGATGATGACGATTCACCATTCCCTATGAGTCCATTGCCTGCCCTGGCCCTTCCTGCTTTTTTACATGGCAAACCGAAAGACGATACCGAGTCCGCAGTAAAAGCCCATTCCAAAAGTCATCACGATCATGACGATTCTGATACCAGCTCACACGATGTGGATGACGATGATGACGACCACTAAAGAACATCGCTCAAACGCTATAAAAAGAGCAGTGTTCAATATTTAGATCTAGGGTGTTCTCTTTGCCCGTTTTAAAATAAAACAATGACAAACACGACTTCTCAAGTTTTAGCGGTTATTCCCGCCCGATATGCGTCCACTCGATTTCCAGGCAAACCCTTGGTCGAGATTGCCGGCAAGCCTATGATTCAGCATGTTTGGGAACGTGTCCAACTCGTTTCATCCGTTTCCAAGGTGATTATCGCCACTGATGATGAACGAATTCAAGCAACGGCCCTTAGTTTTGGTGCCGAAGTCTGCATGACCTCTCCTGAGCACCCTTCCGGGACTGATCGTTTATGGGAAGTCGCGCAAGCTTATTCCGACTTTGACTGGATTCTGAATGTTCAGGGGGATGAACCTTTTTTAGAACCCGAACACCTGGAGACCGTTTTACAGTCCCGTACTACCCTTTTAAGCCAAAAACCCGACATTATTACGGTCGTAACACCTTTTGATTCCCTGGCTGACTGGCAAAACCCTAATATGGTCAAGGCTGTCCTGGCACCGATTCAAAACGATACCCAGCAGAAACAGGCACTGTATCGCGCGCTTTATTTTTCCCGTGCCCCCATCCCTTACCATCGAGACGCACAAGCTGAGCAATTCCCCATAGAGCCTCAAAATGCCTTTAGGCATTTGGGCCTCTATTTGTACCGGCGCTCCGCCCTGGAAAGCTTCGTTAGCTTACCTCCCTCCACTCTGGAAAATCTTGAAAAGCTAGAGCAGTTAAGGGCACTAGAAGCCGGATTATCCATTTTTGCGGTTTCTGTGAGCCATGCCCCGGTTGGGATTGATACCCCGGAAGATCTCCTTCGTTTAGAGGATCACCAGTTCACAAAAGACCTGCGACAATAAGAAATAGTGTACAATTAGGCTCAGCTTATTCGCTTTCTTTATTTGAGCGGTATGTGTGTGAAGCTTGTCTATACGTCCATTTTTTAGACTTTCTTGTTTAAAGAATATAAAAGAAACTTTTTATGAGTTTTAAGCGTATGGGCCAATGTAGTTTATTGAATCCCTGTGTTGAGTGTATTCACTCCTGAGTAGAAGTTAGCAAACATCTACTTTATCCCTATAGCGCGGGAAAACATGGCGAATCAATTAATGGGAGTGGCTTTTGTTGTGGTAAACAAGGAAATGGTATCCTTCAGCGCCTTTTTTTCTAAAAAACTAAAAGCAGTTTTAAGCACAAGTGTTTTCGTTTCCTTATCCATGGTGGTCCTTTGCTCCTCAAGCGCACATGCAACAGCTGAGCTTGAAGCCGGGGACAAATTGGGTATGGCGCCGACTTCCACTGTCCTGGATTCCCGTCAGGTTGGTCCAATTGCCATGATGGAGTACAGCACGAACGATGTATTTGGCTCTTCAGAGGGTGGCAATAATCGTAATCGTTATGGCCAAAGACAATCTCGTTCTTTGGTAGGTTATATTCAGGCGCGCAACCGCAATATCGCTTCCGATGAAGCGTTTGGTTTCGCTCAGGCCATTATGCAATTCAGTGGCCAGTACGGTGTGGATTATCGCTTACTGACCAGTATCATTGCGATTGAATCGTCCTTTCGCCGGGATGCAGTTTCTTCATCTGGTGCCATCGGTATGGGACAACTCAAACCTGATACGGCGCGTTGGTTAGGTGTTTCCAATCCTTATGACCCGGTGGATAACATTGCTGGTACAGCTCGCTTTTTAGCCTGGTTACTACACAAATACAATGGCAATTTGGAATACGTGGTTTCCGCGTATTATCAAGGACCCGGGCATGTCGATAAAAATGGCATTTCCCCCGTTTGCCGCCCCTACCTTCAAAAGGTGAATAATGCTTTGGGCGGTTTACTCTAAAAAATATCAGATTCAGTTCTACAAAAAAGAGGTCTTATAGGCCTCTTTTTTGCTCTAATTATCGCGTCTGTCAGCTTGCAAAATTATCCATTTCCAGCTAATACGTCAACAACTACATCAGCAATAGCAATAAATGACAATCGGTATGAGCCTGAATGTTGTGAAGTAGTTGGGGGCTCATTACAATAGATACACCCGCTCTTAGGTCGACCTGCTCTTGGTTTGCCCTGAAAATACCATCCCCACTCAAACACACTAAAGTCCCCTGCTTAAGAGACCAGTGTGATGGTAACGATTCTCCAGCCTTTATAATCAGATGCTTTATTTCAAGCGTGCCATTATCCAGCAGGCGTTCAGAAAATAGAGGCTTTTCAACAGGACTCTGCAAATTTATTTTAAAAACTTCAAAACTGCGTACTGGCGGGGTAGGAGTTGGCAGCCCGACATCACAGGCCTTTTCCCGAAGGCTCTTCATTCCCATAATAACAGATGTTTTTTCGCTATCTGATAACGATCGCTCACATGCGGGAAAGATACCGGCATCTTCCCGTCCTATGTGATCCATCATATTACTAATAAAGTGATTGCCAGTTGTTTGTATTACCCCGAGTTCCGCATCCCCTATTTCCGATTGATTCAGTAGATGCTGAAACTGAGTTCTTAAAGCCATCAACTCTTCGTGTTCCATTTCCATCAATACCATGGGGTGATATGGCGAAACAGCAGGAAATAAGACCTGCTCTTCACAAGAAAAATGCGTGTTCATCTCAGGCTCAATCTGTGCCATCACCGATCGTGCTTGCTCAAGCTCACCCAGAGAGAGCAATCTCTCCAAACTTTCCAATCGCTGTTCCATTTGCCGGTGTTCCTGGATAAGGCTCTCACAGGCAACTAAAGCACTAGCAAGCTTGATCGTCATCACTTCTCATCTGCTTTAAAGGGACAAAAGCACTATTGTACATAATAGCAACTCAGGGCGTCTCACTAGTTGAAGCAAGGGAAGACGACAAGGTAAAAAAGAAGCTTGCACCCTGATTTATACCGCCTTCTGCCCATATTTTACCGCCGTGCCGATGAATGATCCGTTGGACCGTCGCCAAGCCCACACCGGTCCCTGGAAACTCTTCATTTGAATGGAGTCGCTGAAACGGTTGGAAAAGCTTGTCT